>ERZ825159.709-NODE-709-length-39380-cov-3.184565_pt1 | contig 39380 bp, 30 predicted proteins | sample MGYA00519932_ERZ825159 | MGnify/ENA primary metagenome ERZ825159 (study PRJEB31778, sample SAMEA3449191) | human gut metagenome | biome: human gut; feature: human-associated habitat; material: faeces | place: United Kingdom | collected 2010/2012 ... | reverse complement strand
TGCTCAGACAGAGAATTTACAAACAAAGATTATAGACGGGAAAGAATTTTATATTTATAAGGTTAAACCGTCGGAGGGATTTTATATATTATCTCATAAATTCGGTATTTCTCAGGAGGAAATTATTCGCTATAATCCTGCCGCTAAAAATGGCTTAAAAAAAGGACAGCTGCTCATGATTCCGACAAATAAGGGCGTGAATAAGCAAGATTCTGAACCGGAAATCGAAAGCACATTTGAACATACAATCGTACGGGGAGAATCCCTGTATTCTATTTCAAAGACTTATAAAGTCCCTATTCGAAGCATTATTGCACTTAATCCGGGTTCTGAACGTGGAATAAAAGCCGGTGCGACTTTAAAGATTCCACAACGTTATCAAAAGCCTGAGAAACAATCTATTCCTCTTGTACAAAAGGACACTCAAACAGCAATGAATACCGCCGATAGTGAAGTTTTAGAGGATTCTTCGAACGGGACATCGAATGAATATGTCTATCATACGATTGCCGACGGTGAAACCTTATTTTCTATATCAAAAAGATATGATGTTGACATAGAGACTATTTTGAAACTTAATCCCGGTATTTCCCCTACTCATATGAAGAAGGGTTCCGTGATACGCATAACTCCCGATACGAAAGAATTAAATGTTACGATAGAGCCCAAACAGTTATATACGGAATATAAAGTAAGGAAAAAGGAGACTTTATATAGTATCTCAAAAAAGTTTGGAACGACTGTTGAAGAGATAAAGAAATGCAATCCGAACATAAAACAAATAAAGCAAGACGATATAATAAATATTCCCGCAGGAATAGAGTACAATACAGTTACTGCGGAAAATCCTATCACGAGTGCAGAAATCAATAATATATACAATAAGTTATATAAAAGCGACAAGAAGGGGGTAATCAATGTCGCGGTTATACTTCCGTTTATGTTGCGACAGTCGTCTCCCGATACGAAAGCCAGTTTATATACCGAGTATTATCAGGGATTTTTAATGGCGGTAGACAGCCTTAAACGTCAAGGGGCCTCTATCAATGTATATGCGTATGATTCCGAAGAGTCCGAATCAACCGTTCGTCGTATTCTTTCAGATCCGATATTAAAAGAAATGGACTTGATTATCGCTCCTGAAAATGATAATCATATAAAATTAATCGCTGATTTCGGACTGGCCAATGATATAAATGTCGTTAATACTTTTTCGCTTAAAAACGAGGAGGTTTCGCACAATGCAAAAGTATTCCAAACCAATATTCCCCATTCCTATTTATATGCAGAAGCTGCGGACAGATTTATCCGTTATTTGGGGAATCGGAAAGTCGTATTTTTATCTCATACACCGGAAGAACCCGACAAAAGAGATTTTATCGGCGGTCTGAAAGAAGAATTGGATCGAGCTCATATCGCTTATCACGAAATAAAGTTCGGTAATGAGTTGAACCTATTAGATCAGGATTCTATATTAGCAGATGCAAGCGGGATTGTATTTGTACCTACCTCGGCCAAAAAGAAGGTTCTTTCTTTAATTGTAGCTCCTATTGAATCATTGAAAGAAAAAAGAGCAGATTTGGATATTGCACTTTTCGGATATCCGGAATGGCTGACACAGGTTCCCGAATATCTGAACGAATTTTATAAACTAAATACTTATTTATATTCCCGGTTCTATGCCAATCCGTTCGAGGAAGATACGAAGACGTTTCACAAACGATTCCTTTATTGGTATAATAAGGATATGATAAATGCCAGCCCTCAATATGCTTTATTAGGATTCGATACAGGAATATATTTCCTTTCGGCTATACGGGAACATGGGAAGAATTTTGCGTCGCAGGATATTCGGCCTTCGATCGATCGCATACAAACCGATTTTTCATTTCAGCGTGTAAACAATTGGAGTGGCTTTATCAATAAATCTTTTTATTTCATCAATTTTACACCTAATTTCACAATCAGGAAAATTAGAGAATAAACGATGAAACTTTTGCGATACATACTATTTGTTATAGCAGTTGTGTCTCTGCAATCAGGATTGGCACAGAGAAGTGATTATCAACCTGAATTTACAGTGGGAGTAAAGGGTGGAACGACCCTTTCGAGAGTTTCGTTTACTCCTACTGTAACACAATCGCTACTTTTGGGTTACACCGGCGGGGTATCGGTTCGTTATATCGAAGAAAAATTTTTCGGGTTAATTGCTGAAATCAATTTTACTCAGTGCGGTTGGAACGAAACTTTTGAAGAAGATCCCTATACCTATACTCATACGTTGAATTATGTGACAATTCCATTTCTGACTCATTTTTTCTTTGGCAATCGTGTCGTGCGTGGATTTGTCAATGCGGGGCCTCAAATCGGACTTTTATTGGGGGATAGTTATAAAAGCAATTTTGACATTTATAATTTGCCTGAGTTCAGCCAAAAAAGTAAGGTAAAAGAAATATATACGATGGATATAGCCCATCGATTTGATTATGGTATTACCGCAGGAGCAGGTATTGAGTTTCGTATAAAGAAAACACATGGTATCGTATTGGAAGGCCGATACTATTATGGATTGGGAGATATATTCAAAAACAGGAAGAAAGATGTATTCGCGGCTTCCCACAGCCAAATAATAACGGTATCACTGGGATATTTATATCACTTTTAATCAGTGCATTATTTTAAAAACCAATTCTTTAAGCAGATCTCCGTCATTACTCGAAGCTCCTGAGCCGATACCCTTAGAGCGAGCATCATACTGGCGTATCAATGCGATAATGTCGATACATTTAAATGCGTTGTAAGCTCGCATGGCTGTCAAATAATCTCTGGATTGGAAAGAAGACCTTAGATTCAGTTCGTTCATAATTCCATTCTCCGACTTGTCTGTCGAAAAATAGCATAGCATTAGATTTGAAAAAAAATTGAATAATACACTTATCGTGACAACCAGCGGATTGTTCTTGGGATTTTGTTCGAAATATTGTATGATTTGAGTCGCTTTTAATATATTCCGGGTGATGATTGCATTTAGCAATTCATAATTATTGAAATCTTTACTGATGCCAACATTACGTTCTACGATTTCGGGGGTAATGCGAAGACTCCCTTCCGGAAGTGAAATCGATAATTTGTCGAGTTCGCTACTAAGCCGACTTAGGTCATTCCCGACAAAATCGGCCATCATAGAAGCTGCTTTGGGGTCGATCGACAGTTTCTTCGCTACTACGTAGTTGTTTATGAATGCCGGTAACTGATTGTCATATAATTTTTTCGATTCATATACTACTCCTATTTTTTCAATGCCGGCGACAACCTTCTTGTTTTTAAGCGAGCCATTTTTATGACAAATAACCAAGATTGTGCTCATCAACGGTTTTTGTAAATAATATAGAAGATTATCTACCCCTTTGATATTCTGGGCTTCCTTAACAACAATCAATTGTCGTTCAGCCATCATGGGAAACCGCTTTGCTGCATTGACCACTATGGCGAAATCGTCGATATCGGCTCCGTATAAAATGGTTTGGTTAAAATCCCTTTCCGAGTCTTTCAAGGCATTTTCGATGATTGTCTCACAGATTAAGTCGATATAATACGATTCTTCGCCCATGAGTAAATAAACGGGCTTAAATACTTTGTTGCGAATGTCTTGCAAAATGGCAAGATGCTGATTGGTATCTTTTTTAGCCATAATTACTCCTCGTCGAATCTCAAATGTTTCACCGTCGTCCGTTTATCTATGATCAATTTTAGAGCCTCCACTCCTATCAATACATGTTCTTCTACGAAATCTCGCGTGATTTTTTTGTCACTTTCTTCTGTTTTAACTCCCGTTGAAATCATCGGCTGGTCTGAAACTAACAACAATGCTCCTACCGGAATCTGATTTGCGAATCCAACTGAAAACAATGTGGCTGTTTCCATATCGACGGCCATACAACGTATGCGACGTAAATAGTCTTTGAAATTATCGTCAAACTCCCATACCCGACGGTTAGTCGTGTAAACCGTTCCGGTCCAGTAGTCTCGATGGTGATTCCTGACGGCTGTGGAAACTGCCCGTTGCAACATGAAAGCCGGCAATGCCGGGACTTCTGGTGGAAAGTAGTCGTTCGATGTTCCCTCCCCACGAATGGCTGCTATCGGTAAAATATAATCACCCAATTTGTTTACCTTTTTTATACCGCCGCACTTACCTAAAAACAATACGGCTTCTGGTTTTACGGCACTTAATAAGTCCATAACTGTAGCTGCATTGGCACTACCCATTCCGAAATTAATTATCGTCACCCCATCGGCCGATGCACTAGGCATATTACTGTCCTCTCCTAAAATAGGAACATGAAAATGGGTAGCGAATATTTCGACATATTTAGAGAAATTTGTCAATAATATATACTTCGTAAAATCTTTAACGGGTCTTTGGGTATATCGGGGTAGCCAATTCTCGACAATTTCTTGCTTTGTCTTCATAAATATGTAATTTTGGAGTAAATTTACAGAAATAATTAGAAAGAACAAATATCAAATATGAGATGATCGAGTTAAATCTACCGCCGTATCCCTATAAAGTAAAACAAGAAAAAGATAAGATTCTTATTTTCGACGAATTGAGAAGGCGATATGTAACCTTGACTCCCGAAGAATGGGTTAGGCAACATTTTGTTGCCTACCTTGTTAATCAAAAAGAATTTCCTCGCGGGTTAATCGGGAATGAAATTTCTTTGACTCTCAACAAATGTAATCGCCGATGTGATACGATTGTTTATGATCGAAACGGGAATCCATTGTGTATAGCGGAATATAAAGCGCCTCATGTCGAGATTACACAAAAAACGTTCGATCAGATCGTTCGCTATAATCTTGTATTGCAAGTGAGCTATTTGTTTGTTTCTAATGGCATGAAACATTATTGCCATATAAATTATACCACCAATAGCTATACATTTTTACCCGATATTCCTTTTTATAAGGATTTATAGCCACGCTTATGTCTTGTGTTCCCGACAATTTTTACGAACAAGTATATAATATAGTTAGTCAAGTTCCATCAGGGACAGTGGTAACTTATAAAAGTATTGCTGTTTTAATGGGGTATCCTCAGCATGCCCGTTTAGTAGGACGAGCATTAAAACTTGTTCCTAAAAACCTGAATATCCCTTGTCATCGGGTCGTTAATTGTCAAGGACGACTTGTCCCCGACTGGATTGAGCAGAAAGAACTATTATCCCGAGAAGGAATATCGTTTACACCAAAGGGATATGTAGATATGAAACGATTCGCTTGGCGTTTTTGGGATTGATTTAAAAATAAAAAAGCTCACTATAAGTGAGCTTTTTTAGAGGTTCCTGGCAGAATCGAACTGCCGTAAACGGTTTTGCAGACCGGTGCCTAACCACTCGGCCAAGGAACCCTTATTCTTTTGAGTGATTGCGAGTGCAAAGGTATATTATATTTTTCTATTTTCCAATATTCGAGCTTATTTTTTTCTATCTTTTCTTATCTATTTTTTCGACCTTGCAAGGTTTGTTACACCCGCAACAAGCAGAAGTTGGCGCCTTACGATTCCGTACCATATTGAATATCTTATGTATAACATAAAATACAACTATTAAGAGGATAATACCTACTATTAAAGATTGAATCGTTGAATTCATAATTTATTTTTCCATAAAATAAGTAAAACGGTTATCGATATCATCGACGGTAATAACATTACGGCGTTTGTATCGCTTCATATAAGATAACATAGATAAATCTCCAGAACAAGAAACGATGTGAAACAATAATATTGCGGCGATCGAGATTTTTCCCCATAAAGGTACTGGGAACAAAAATAATAGTACCAATAATACCGATAGGATATAAAAGGGTGCAAGAGCTATTCGTCGAAAAGTTTTATAGTCGGCCGCAAAATTATGTGCGGCTGCATAAAACACGAATGACTTCCAGATGGCTCCAAAACGTACATCATTAGCTCCCTCTTTTTTGTATGCAATCCAATGAATAAATTCATGTACCGGAATTATCAGAGCACAACCCAGAATAGAAAATACGACACATTTCAATATCTGTATCCCGAATTGTGAGAAAGATAACGAATCGGACCAGAGTTTTCCCATAGCGAATCCTATAAAAAACAGTATGAAGAACCCGCTTATGAAAACGATCCAAATTATATGATTTTTACGAGGTTTGTTTCTCTCTAAAAATGTTTTTATATCGTCATATATAAATGAATCAATGACTTGATACCCGTCTTTTTCATAAGACGACAAAAATGTTTGTTTATCCATACTAAATAATTAGTAGTCCTATTTGATAGACTAAGAATGAAACGATCCAAGCTACTCCTGTATTGTATAACACCGTAAATGCCCCCCATTTCCAACTTCCCGCTTCTTTGGCTACCGCAATGACAGAGGCAATACAAGGGAAATACAGTAATACAAATACCATAAAGGAAAGCGCTACTAACGGTGTGAAATCGGGAACTCCCGTAACAGGATTCGGCTGTGATATTTTTTGAGATAAAGATATGGTTTCGTCGGCATCGCTTTCGGAGTATAATACACCGAGTGTGCTTACCACCAATTCTTTGGCTGCTGTCCCAGAAAGTAAAGATGTCGTTACTTTCCAATTAAAGCCCAATGGTTCCACAAGGGGGGTAACAGCTTGGCCTATTTTCCCTAAATAAGAATTGCTTTGTTGTTCCATTTGCTCATGAGGAGTAAGTTCTCTTTCATAAGAGGCTTTGGGACGTGGATAGTAACTTAAAAACCACACGATGACAGAGGCAACTAATATAACCCCACCCATTTTGCGTAGATATTGTTCGGCTTTATTCCACATGTGGCGAAAAGTAGCTTTCGCTGTCGGCATACGATATGGTGGTAATTCCATGACAAAGGGTGTTTCATCTATTTTAAAGAAGAACCGACGCATCAATTTGGCCGTAATAACCGCAACAATAATTCCGAATAAATACAGTCCTATAAATACCAGACTAGCGTATTGAGGAAAGAAAGTACCTACCAACAAAATGTAAATAGGTATTCTGGCACTACACGAGATAAATGGGTTTATAAGAATGGTTATCAATCGACTGCTACGACTCTCGATAGTCCGGGTTGCCATAATGGCTGGCACATTACACCCGAATCCCATAACAAGAGGAATAAAAGATTTTCCGTGCAACCCTATTTTGTGCATGATTTTATCCATGATAAAAGCGGCCCGAGCCATATATCCTGAGTCTTCCATGAACGAAATAAACAGATAGAGTATTAAAATGTTAGGTAGAAAAACTATTACCCCTCCTACTCCTCCGAGAATACCATCGATCAATAGATCTTTTAATGGTCCAGAAGGCATATAATTACCTATAATTTCGGATAACCATGCGACTCCATTTTCGATCCACTCCATAGGATATGCCCCGATGGAAAAGGTCGCCTCGAACATCAGCCACATCAAGAAAATAAATATAGGAAATCCGAATAGTTTATTTGTGACGAAAGAGTCTATAATACGAGTCGTTTTCGCTTCCTCTTTATCTCCCGGTCTATATGTTTCCGCCAAAGCTCCCGATATGAATCCATACTTTTCATTGGCAATAGCTGACTCTATGTCTTCATTAAGCGTTGTCTCTATTTTCTCGACTTCTGCATTGCGGATATTCATCAATTCGGGATAGGACTCGGAGCCTTCCAGCATTCGCTTGACTTCCGTATCTCCTTCGAGTATCTTAATCGCTAAATATCGAGGAGAGAATTCCCGGTTACAAGTAGGATCTTCTTTTAATAAGTCTTTTAGAGGGGTAATACTGTTTTCGATTACTTTCCCTAAACCGACATGAACATGACGAACCGACTCATCACGGCCTTCATATACCTCGATAATGGTATCGAATAGTTGATTTACACCTTTCCCAGAGCGTGATACGGTGGGCACAATAGGAACTCCAATCATATTTCCCAAATGCTTATAGTCGATTTTTCCACCGCTTTGCTCCAATTCATCAAACATATTCAGAGCAATCACTATGCGGTAATCCATATCTATTAATTCTGTGGTCAAATATAGATTCCTTTCCAAATTGGAAGCTACGACTACATTGACAATAACATCGGGAATTTCATTTTTTAAATAACGGCGAACATATAGCTCTTCCGGAGAATAGGCCGAAAGAGAGTATGTACCCGGCAAATCGCATATGTTGAAGTGATAACCTTTATATTCGAAAAATCCCTTTTTGGCATCGACCGTAACGCCGCTATAATTGCCCACATGCTCATGTGCACCGGAGGCAACGTTGAATAAAGATGTTTTTCCACAGTTGGGATTTCCGACCAAAGCTATATTTATCGTTTTACTACTTTGGGTAAGCGCTCTCTCTATACAGTCGTCTTCCTCGGTTTTCCAACTTTCTACATTTAGTTTGTTTTTTTCTCCCTGTCGATTTTCGAGTTGATTCGCTTCTTCGGGAGTAATAACTTCGACTAATGAAGCCTCACTGCGTCTTAGAGAGATTTCATAGTCCATTATTTTATATTTAATAGGATCTTTCAATGGAGCATTCAATTCGACAAGCACCGTTTGTCCCCGAACGAACCCCATCTCGATAATTCGTTTTCGAAATGCTCCATAGCCTAATACCTTAACAACAACAGCTTTATCTCCTGTTTGCAAATCGGACAATCGCATACTAAAAATTTTATCGTGTTAATTTCGATTGCAAATTTCGTAATTTGTTCCGATTTCTATTCTATTTTCTGTGTATATTATTTATAATCCGTATAAATAATAACATATTTTTGCACACTGTGGAATAAAGCAGGATAATTTTCTATTTTATCCTGCTTTATTTCCGTTTGTCTGAATCTATTTATAACTGTCGTTTGTTGTCTATTCCCTCAACGAAATTTATAAAAGCATTATTGACTAATCTGTTTCCTCCGGGAGTAGGATAGTTTCCTGAAAAATACCAGTCACCCGGGTGGTTAGGAATAGCTTGATGCAACCCTTCTAATGTTTGATAGATGATTTCCACTTGTGAAGTAATATCTTCCGAAGTTAACATTCGTGCTATTTTCTTCGATATTTCCTTTTGGGTAAAAGGTGCATAAATTTCTTTTACATAGTTGGTTATCTGTTCTTTGGGGAAATTTTGCTGTGCTTTGGATTTATTGTATACATCTTCGATGATATGCTGCATTCCCCTGTCGTTCAGCAATTCTATTGCCGCTTTGAAAGCGATAAATTCTCCCATTCGGGACATATCGATGCCGTAACAATCTGGAAATCTAACTTGGGGAGAAGACGACACGATGATTATCTTTTTGGGATGCAATCGGTCCAATATTTTTATAATACTTTGTTTTAATGTCGTGCCGCGAACAATACTGTCATCTATAATAACCAAATTATCGATGTCCGCTTGTACTGTTCCATAAGTAATATCGTATACATGTGCAGCCAAATCGTCTCTTGTATCTCCCTCGGCGATGAAAGTCCGTAGTTTTATATCCTTGATGGCGACTTTCTCAGAACGCACTTTGAGTGAAAGTATATGTTTTAACTCACTGTCGTTTAATGGAGCAGTAGCATTGCGCAACATATAGAATTTTTGTTCGCTCAAATAATTATTCAGACCTTCGAGCATACCATAAAAAGCGACCTCGGCCGTATTCGGAATAAATGAGAATACAGTATGCTCCAAGTCATAATCAATGCTTTCCAATATTTGAGAAGTCAAATATCGACCTAATTCTTTCCGTTCTTTATAAATATCGATATCGCTCCCTCTTGAAAAATAGATACGTTCGAATGAGCAGGCGCTGTAATTTCGAGGTGGCAGGATTTGTTCTGTGTGTATGTTTCCCCTACGGTTTACCACCAAACATTCTCCCGGCTGTAACTCTTTGACTTGCTCCACGGATAAATTCATTGTAGTTTGTATCACCGGACGTTCAGATGCGACGACGACAATCTCGTCATCGGCATAATAAAACGCCGGTCGTATGCCATGCGGGTCGCGGAAAGAAAACATATCGCCACTGCCCGTCATTCCACAAATCACGTATCCCCCATCCCAAATTCGAGCCGGCTTTTTGAGAATATCGGCAATATTAAGATTTTCCTCGATCGATTTTGTTATTGCGATGTCGTCCAATCCTTCTTTCTTATATCGGTCATAGAGCTTTTGATTCTCCATGTCGAGAGCATGTCCGACTTGTTCCAGCAAGACAAAAGTATCGGCGTAGCTACGCGGGTGTTGCCCCTGTGCGACAATACTATTAAAAATCTCATCTACATTAGTCATATTAAAGTTACCGCACAGTAACAAATTTCTCGATCGCCAATTTCCTCTTCTCAAAAAAGGGTGTACGTAAGATAAGCCTGAACGTCCTGTCGTACTATAACGTAAGTGCCCCATATAAACCTCACCGGCAAACGGTAAATGTAGGGCTGCCCAGTCGGCATCTGCCGTATCGTGAGGAGTGTTCTTGATTTGGTCCTTTATGTTTGCGAAAATTTCTTGAATTGCACTTGTTCCGATGGCACGTTCACGGTAAATAAACTCCTCGGCTGGGCGAGCATGTAACTTTACGCACGCTAAACCGGCTCCTTCCTGTCCCCGATTATGCTGTTTTTCCATCAAAAGATACAACTTGTTCAACCCATATAAATATGAACCGTACTTTTTTTGATAATAAGAGAGCGGTTTTAACAATCGCACCATTGCTATACCGCACTCATGCTTAATAATTTCTGTCATATAATGTTCTATCAATAATCAAGAAACAAAAATGAGCCATAACCCGATATTTTTATTTCTTTTTGTTATAGCTCATTTTATAATATTCAAATTTTACTGTCCCGAAAATCAACGAATGAAAAGTAGTTCTCTATACTTCGGTAACGGCCACATTTCATTGTCGACCATCAATTCGAGTTTATCTATATGATAACGAATGTCATCGAGTTGCGGGGCAACCGTATCGTGATAGGCAATGGCTTTCTCTCGTTCGTTTTCAATTTTATTCGCTACTTTACGAGCCTCGACCATCGCATGTACTTTTTCCTTTATAGTCAGCAAATGGAATGCTATTTTCTCGATGACCTCCATATCCTGAGTGGCTATCAATTCGCTTTTTTCAGCCGGGAAGAGACTCTTTATTTTGAATACATTATCCAGCAAAAGAGATTGGTAACGAGTTGCAACCGGAACAATATGATTGATAGCCAAATCGCCTAATACACGGGCTTCTATCTGTATTTTCTTTGTATATATCTCCCATTTCACTTCATTGCGTGCTTGTAGCTCGACTTGTGTAAAGACATGCGTTTGTTCAAACATTTTCACCACATCGTCTTTCAAATAGCTGTCGAAAATTAAAGGGACACTGGTCTCGCAATCCAAACCTCGGCGCTTGGCTTCTTCCTTCCACTCTTCGCTATATCCGTTTCCATCGAAACAAATATCTTTACTTTCTGTTATTAAATCTTTTACAACCGAAAGTATGGCTTGGGGTTTCTCTTTACCGTTGGCAATAAGGGCATCGACTTTTTTCTTAAAGTCTTGCAATTGATAGGCTACCGCCGCATTTAATGCGATCATTGCCGAAGCGCAATTCGCCGAAGAGCCGACGGCTCGAAATTCAAAACGATTTCCTGTGAAAGCAAAGGGCGAAGTTCTGTTACGGTCGGTGTTATCCATTAGAATTTCAGGTATTTGAGCGACATCTAATTTTAATCCTGATTTACCGCTCATGTTCAAAACGTCATCTGATGTACTTTCTGCCAACTTTTCTAAAACCTCGCTGATCTGTTTTCCCATGAAAATGGAAATAATAGCCGGTGGCGCTTCATTAGCCCCTAAACGATGTCCATTAGTTGCAGACGATATACTTGCTTTCAATAATCCGTTATATTTATAAACGGCGGCCATCACATTAACTATAAATGTGATAAATTGTAAATTCTCTTTCTGGGTTTTCCCCGGAGCAAAAAGTAACACGCCGGTATCTGTCCCCAACGACCAGTTATTATGCTTCCCCGATCCATTAACTCCTTTGAATGGTTTTTCGTGGAGAAGGACTCTGAAATTGTGCCGACGGGCAACTTCTCTCATTACCGACATCAACAACAAATTGTGATCGTTGGCCAAATTGGTCTCTTCAAAAATAGGGGCAACTTCGAATTGATTGGGCGCAACTTCATTATGACAGGTTTTAACCGGGATACCCAACATGTGACACTCGATTTCAAGGTCTTGCATGAAAGCTTCTACTCGTGAAGGTATAGCCCCGAAATAGTGATCTTCCAATTGTTGATTTTTGGCACTTTCGTGTCCCATGAGAGTTCGGCCGGTAAGTACCAAATCGGGACGAGCCGCATACAAACTTTCATCTACCAAAAAATATTCCTGTTCCCAACCCAAATAGGAATAGACGTGCTTTACATTTTTGTCGAAATATCCACATACGGCTGTTGCCGCTTTGTTTACGCTATTCAATGCTTTTAATAGCGGTGTTTTATAATCGAGAGATTCCCCCGTATAGGATATAAATATGGTAGGAATACACAATGTTTTATCGAGAATGAATGCAGGAGAAGATATATCCCATGCCGAATATCCCCGAGCTTCAAAAGTATTGCGGATACCGCCATTCGGAAAACTCGAAGCATCGGGTTCTTGTTGAATTAACAATTTTCCCGAGAACTCCTCGACTACTCCGCCTTTCCCGTCATGCTCGATAAAGGAGTCGTGCTTTTCAGCCGTACCGTCTGTAAGCGGGTGAAACCAATGTGTATAGTGGGTAGCCCCCATTTCAAGGGCCCATTTCCTCATACCGGCAGCGACACTATCTGCCACCTCTCTACTCAATGGGGTACTGTTGTCTATCGCTTCTATAACTGCTTCGTACGTCTTTTTAGGTAAGTATTTAAACATCTTTTCCCGGTTGAAGACATATTTCCCGAAATATTCAGAAGGCCGTTCTTTGGGTTCATTAACGGGAACTGCTTTCCGGCTGAATGCTTCCTTTGCTACCTTAAATCTTAGCATTGACATAATTGAACTTATTAGATTGGTTTGATATTTTTCTTTTCGTTACAACTTCCAATTTTGAATTCGTGAAATCGATTCTATCGTATCTTCATATCTGCCAAAAGCCGTTAATCGGAAATATCCCTCCCCCGACGGGCCGAATCCTACCCCGGGAGTGCCTACGATATGACATTCACAAAGCAATCGATCGAAAAATTTCCACGAAGATAATTCATTAGGAGTCTTTACCCAAATATATGGGGCATTATCTCCACCATAAATCTGTAATCCGACCTTTTGAAGACAATCTTTCAAAAGGCTGGCATTACGCATATAATAGTCGATAGATTCTTGTATTTGTATTTTACCGACCGGACTGTAAGTCGCTTCGGCAGCCCGCTGTACGATATACGATGTCCCATTGAACTTCGTAGTTTGGCGTCTATTCCATAAACGGTTGATATTTACTTTCTTTTTAGAAGTGTCGTACAATTTTAATTCTTTCGGGACAACTGTATATCCACATCGTAGGCCTGTGAATCCGGCCGTTTTTGAGAAACTTCGAAATTCTATGGCCACTCGTTTGGCATCTTTTACTTCATAGATGCTGTGCGGTATGCCCTCGTCATGAATATAAGCTTCATAAGCAGAGTCAAATAATATGAGTGTTTCATTTTCAAGAGCATAGTTTACCCATTTTTCCAATTCGTTTTTTGACAGCGTGGTTCCTGTTGGATTATTGGGATAACACAGATATATAATGTCGGGACGTACCGAAGGAGGTTCAGGAATAAAATTGTTCTCAGATGTGCAAGGTATATAAATGATATTATCCCAGTGCTGTCCGTCTTTCGCTATATTTCCGGCTCGACCTCCCATCACGTTGGTATCTATATATACCGGATAAACGGGATCGGTTACGGCCACCCTATTTTGCATACTCAGAATGTCCCCGATGTTTCCGATATCGCTTTTGGCTCCGTCGCTAATAAAAATTTCGTCGGGGGCTAAGTCGACTCCCCGATGTATATAATCGTTTTCAATAATTTTTTTCTGTAAGAAGTCGTACCCTTGTTCCGGTCCGTACCCCCTGAATGTTTTCGAATCGCCCATTTCATCAACGGCAGCATGCAGGGCTTCTATTACAACCGGTGCAATCGGGCGCGTTACATCGCCTATGCCCAAACTGATAATATTAGCGTCGGGGTGAAGATGCTTGAATGCTTCGACCTTCTTTTTTATATCGGAGAAGAGATAGCTTTCGGGCAACTTTAAGAAATTTTCATTGATTAATGCCATTTTTCCTATATATTATTGTTCCATTCTCCTTCAAAAACCGTAACGGCCTCTCCTGTCATATAAACTCTATCATTCTTTTCATTCCACTCAATATCCAGATTTCCACCTAACAAGTGTAATACAGCTTTTCTATTAGCCTTTCCATTTAGGACAGCAGCGACTAACGAAGCACAAGCTCCGGTTCCACAAGCGAGGGTTTCGCCCGTTCCACGCTCCCAAACTCTCATTTTTAAATGGTCGGGAGATAAAATTTCTACAAACTCGACATTGGTTCTTTTAGGAAACAGTTCATGGTGTTCTATGAGCGCTCCTATATGATGTAAGTCGTATCGCTCCATCTCATTGAGAAAAATGACGGTGTGAGGGTTTCCCATCGAAACACAAGTTATATTGAATTTATTATTCTCTATCTCTAACGGATAAGATATAATTTCACTCAAAGATGTATTTACAGGAATTTTCGGGGCAGATAGGATAGGATTTCCCATATCGACAGAAACCCTATTTACGGTTCCATTTTTTACATCTAAAATCAGGTGCTTAATTCCAGCCAGCGTTTCAATAGTCAATTGGGTTTTGGAAGTCAGTCCTTTGTCATAGACATATTTCCCTATACACCGAGAGGCGTTTCCACACATTTCTGCTTCTGTACCATCTGCATTGAACATTCTCATTCGAAAATCACAATGATCTGAGGGCATAATAACGACTATCCCATCGGCTCCAATGCCGAAGTGCCTGTCACTCATTCGTCGAGATAATGCACTTAAATCTGCCGGTAATTTCTCGAACCCATTCAGATAAATATAATCATTACCTGCACCCTGCATTTTTGTGAATCTCATAAGAGCATTCTTTTTGATACTACAATTTAGCTTTTAAGAACTAATTGTAGTTGTTTTGAGACAAAAATAGTCGTTTTGATAAATATGATAATAAAATATAAATATAAATATTGTATAAATATATTTCGATAATATAAACAGCCATCTGTATATTATTGCAGAATAATAGCATAACAAAAATTTATTTTTACAATATGTTTATAAAACCGGAAGAATAGGGATTTTTTCATTACCTTTGCATGGTTTTCACGATAGAAATCCACAATATTTATTCGAGCTAATTACTAATACAAAATATAATTCTATCGTAATGCAAACAAAAAGAAAGGCTTCTCTAATCCTTGATGATGGAACCGTATTCGAGGGGAAATCATTTGGCTACGAAAAACCTGTTGCTGGCGAGGTTGTCTTTAATACGGCTATGATGGGTTATCCCGAAAGTTTGACAGACCCCTCCTACTCCGGTCAAATTTTAGTTACTACTTATCCGCTCATCGGGAATTATGGCGTACCTCGTCGTGAAGAGGAAAATGGATTGTCTCGATTTTATGAATCGGAAAAAATCCATGTCGAAGCGTTGGTCGTATCGGACTACTCGTTTGAATACAGTCATTGGAATGCTAATAAAAGTCTTGCCGATTGGTTGAAAGAAGAAAAAATCGTAGGAATTTACGATATCGATACTCGAGAGTTAACCAAACTATTGAGAGTGCATGGTTCCATGAAAGGGAAAATTGTTTTCGAAGATGGTGAAGATATTGATTTTGTCGATCCTAATTTAACTAACTTGGTCGCCAAAGTCAGTTGTAAAGAAGTAATTCGATATGGTAACGGTAATAAAAAAGTAGTATTGGTAGATTGCGGCGTAAAACACAATATTATTCGCTGTCTGCTCAAAAGAGATGTTACAGTCATTCGAGTGCCGTGGGACTATGATTTCAATACGATTGAATATGATGGGCTGTTTATCTCTAATGGCCCGGGGGATCCTGATATGTGCGATGTTACGGTAGAACATATTCGTAAAGCCATGAATGGGACAAAACCAATATTTGGAATATGCATGGGGAATCAGCTTTTATCGAAAGCCGGAGGTGCTCGCACCTATAAACTTAAATACGGTCATCGAAGTCACAATCAACCCGTGCGGCAAGTCGGGACGAACAGGTGTTTTATCACCTCTCAGAATCATGGTTTTGCCGTCGATAATTCGACTCTTGGATCTGATTGGGAACCGTTGTTTATCAATATGAACGATAGCACGAATGAAGGAATACGGCACAAATCGAAGCCTTATTTCTCGGCGCAATTCCACCCGGAAGCGGCTAGCGGGCCAACCGACACGGAGTTTTTATTTGATGAGTTTGTAAATATGTTGTAATCCGGAAATAAAAAGCCTTATGAATCAAGCTGAAATAAAGAAAATCAAAAAAGTATTATTGTTGGGCTCCGGAGCCTTGAAAATAGGTGAAGCGGGTGAATTTGACTATTCTGGGTCACAGGCATTGAAAGCGCTCAAAGAAGAGGGTATCACGACTATTCTTATTAATCCCAATATTGCGACGGTACAAACTTCGGAAGGAGTGGCAGATAAAATTTATTTTCTGCCGGTTACCCCCTATTTTGTAGAACGTGTCATTCAAAAAGAAAAACCCGAAGGGATACTTCTGGCTTTCGGGGGACAAACAGCTCTCAACTGCGGTGTTCAACTCTATCAATCTGGAATATTAGAAAAGTATAACGTACAAGTTTTGGGAACTCCGGTTCAAGCGATTATGGATACCGAAGACCGGGAACTTTTCGTTAAAAAGTTAGATGAGATTGATGTTAAAACCATTAAAAGCGAGGCTGTCAATTCGATAGAAGATGCAGCGAAGGCCGCCTCCGAGTTGGGTTATCCTATTATTATCAGAGCGGCCTATGCATTAGGAGGATTAGGCAGCGGTTTCTGCGATAACGAGGAAGAATTGCGTGTAAAAGCGGAAAAAGCGCTTTCCTTTTCTCCACAAATACTGGTGGAGAAATCGCTGAAAGGCTGGAAAGAAATAGAATATGAAGTCGTTCGAGATCGTTACGACAACTGTATTACAGTATGTAATATGGAAAATTTCGACCCGTTGGGGATTCATACGGGCGAAAGTATCGTGGTAGCGCCTTCTCAGACATTAACCAATAGCGAATATCATAAATTGCGCGAATTAGCCATACGGATTATACGCCATATCGGTATTGTCGGAGAATGCAACGTACAATATGCGTTCGATCCTAGATCGGAAGACTATCGGGTCATCGAAGTGAATGCGCGGCTAAGTCGTTCGTCGGCTTTGGCTTCTAAGGCTACCGGATATCCTTTGGCTTTCGTTGCAGCAAAATTGGGATTGGGATACGGGTTGTTCGATTTGAAAAACTCGGTCACCAAAGAGACCAGTGCTTTCTTTGAACCAGCTCTTGATTATATCGTATGTAAAATTCCTCGTTGGGACTTGGGAAAATTTCAAGGTGTAGACAGGGAGCTCGGATCAAGTATGAAATCGGTCGGAGAAGTGATGGCTATCGGCAGAACGTTCGAGGAAGCCATTCAAAAAGGACTCCGTATGATTGGTCAAGGAATGCATGGATTCGTTGAAAATAAAGATTTGGTTATTCCTGATATCGACAAGGCATTGCATGAACCGACGGATAAGCGGATATTCGTGATCAGCAAAGCCATGCGTGCAGGGTATACCGTCGATCAAATACATGAATTAACGAAAATAGATCGCTGGTTCCTGCAAAAATTAATGAACATTGTTCGTACAGCTCAGGAGCTGGAAACTCTCGACGAATCGATCGCACAATTCAAAAGCGATAAAAAGGCCGGGGCGGAATTGATACGTCGGGCGAAAATACAAGGGTTCTCCGATTTCCAAATAGCACGAGCCATTTGGAAAGATAAAATGGAAGATTGCCATATGCAATGGGTGCGTGAATATCGTAAATCATTGGGGATTGTTCCTGTTGTAAAACAGATCGACACGTTGGCAGCCGAATATCCGGCTCAAACCAATTACCTTTATTTGACTTATAGCGGTATTGCCAACGATGTGAAATATCTCGGAGACAAAAAATCTATTGTCGTATTGGGATCAGGCGCTTACCGTATAGGTTCCTCGGTGGAATTCGATTGGTGTGGAGTCCAAGCGTTGAACACAATACGTAAAGAGGGCTATCGGAGTGTAATGATAAACTACAATCCCGAGACTGTTTCGACAGATTACGATATGTGTGACCGACTCTATTTCGATGAATTGACCTTTGAACGGGTAATGGATATTCTCGAATTGGAAAATCCTCATGGGGTTATTCTTTCGACCGGAGGTCAAATACCGAACAATTTGGCTACCCGCCTTGACGAGCAGCATGTTAATATATTGGGGACGACAGCCAAAAGTATTGATAATGCAGAAGACCGTCACAAGTTCTCTTCTATGCTCGACTCGTTAGGTATAGACCAACCCCGTTGGCGAGAACTAACCTCGTTGTCAGATATTTACGATTTCGTGAAAGAAGTCGGTTATCCGGTATTGGTTCGCCCCTCTTACGTGCTTTCCGGTGCGGCAATGAATGTTTGTTCGAACAATACGGAGTTGGAGCAGTTCCTACAACTGGCAGCTAATGTTTCTAAAAAACACCCTGTCGTTGTGAGTGAATTTATTCAGAATGCCAAAGAAATAGAAATGGACGCTGTTGCCCGTAATGGTGAAGTCCTGATTTATGCCATATCCGAGCATATTGAGTTTGCCGGTGTTCACTCTGGTGATGCGACCATACAATTTCCACCTCAAAAATTGTATGTCGAGACTATGCGGCGTATCAAGAAGGTTGCCGGACAGATTGCTCAGGCGCTTAACATATCGGGGCCTTTCAATATTCAATTTTTAGCCAAAAACAACGATATCAAGGTCATCGAGTGTAACCTGAGAGCTTCTCGGAGCTTTCCTTTTGTATCGAAAGTATTGAAAATTAATTTTATCGAGTTAGCTACCAAAGTAATGATGGGGCTTCCTGTGGAAAAACCGAATAAAAACGAATTTGATTTAGACTATGTCGGGATTAAAGCATCTCAATTCTCGTTCTCCCGGTTGCAGAAGGCCGACCCCGTATTGGGTGTGGATATGGCTTCGACCGGCGAGGTCGGTTGTATAGGGCTCGATACGAGTGAAGCGGTATTAAAGGCTATGCTTTCGGTCGGATATCAAATACCCCAAAAGAATATTTTACTTTCAACGGGAACAACAAAGCAGAAAGCCGATATGCTTGAAGCTGCGCAATTATTGTATCAAAAGGGATATAATTTATTTGCAACAGGAGGGACTCACCAATTCCTTACCGATAACGGCATTCCTGCGGTGAAAGTATACTGGCCTAGTGAAAGTGACCATGAGCCTCAGGCATTAGAAATGTTGCACAATAAACAAATCGATTTGGTAGTCAATATTCCCAAGAATCTAACTCAAAAAGAGTTGGATAACGGATATAAGATACGCCGAGCCGCCATTGACTTTAATATCCCGCTTATTACGAATGCCCGGTTGGCATCGGCATTTATTCAGGCATTTTGCAGTTTGAGTATCGATGATATACAAATCAAAAGTTGGGACGAGTATAAATAGAAATAAAAGAGTGATGATAGATAAAAATAGGGTGTCCAATAAAGATACCCTATTTTTTATTTACTCAATGTTTTATATGAAAGAATATGCCAAGTTATGCCTATCGCTAAAACTATAAAAAGAGTTGCTAACCATATATTTCCAGTCATGAAAAATGAACAATACAGCAAAGTCAGCCAAACTAATGAAACGGAGATAACCTTTACTCGTAGAGGGATAGCTTTGTTTTCCATGAAATTTCGAATGTATGGCCCCAACTGTTTATGATTCAATAGCCACTTATATAGTCGCGGGGAACCACGAAACCATAAAATACTAGATAACAAAAGAAATGGTGTTGTAGGTAATAAAGGTAGAAAAATCCCCATAACTCCTAAACAGAGAGAGATACTTCCTAAAACGATATATATGACTTTCACATCACAAAAATACAATAAATATCGAATATGCTTTATAAATAATAAGAAAGGGAGTATCTTTTCAGATATTCCCTTTCTTATTATTTGTCAGGAAATCGAGGAATTACATCATTCCACCCATGCCGCCCATTCCGGGAGCCGGCATAGCGGGTGCAGGATTTTCCTCTTTCTTATCGGCAATCACACATTCTGTTGTCAAGAACATGCCTGCGATAGAGGCTGCATTTTCCAGAGCTACACGAGTTACCTTAGCCGGGTCAATAACGCCTGCTGCAAAGAAATTTTCATAGGTATCTGTACGGGCGTTGTATCCAAAATCTCCTTCTCCGTCTTTAACCTTTTGAACAACAACAGCCCCTTCCACTCCGGCGTTAGCGGTAATTTGGCGAAGAGGTTCTTCTATGGCTCTTTTTACAATTTCAATACCTGTCGTTTCATCTTCATTTGCTCCCTTTAAACCATCTAATGCGGGGATACAACGAATGTATGCAACACCTCCACCCGGAACGATGCCCTCGGCAATAGCTGCTCTTGTAGCGCTTAACGCATCGTCTACACGGTCTTTTTTCTCTTTCATTTCGACTTCGGAAGCGGCTCCAATATAGAGAACTGCGACTCCACCGGCTAATTTGGCTAAACGTTCTTGCAGTTTCTCACGATCATAATCGGAGGTTGTCGTTTCTATTTGGGCTTTGATTTGGGCAACGCGTGCAGCGATGGAATCTTTGCTTCCCATACCGTTGACAATCGTGGTATTCTCTTTGTTTACCGTAATCTTTTCAGCACGACCTAACATTTCGATTGTCGTCGATTCCAATTTCAATCCTTTTTCTTCAGAAATAACTACACCACCTGTCAAAACAGCTATGTCTTCGAGCATTTCTTTACGACGATCCCCGAATCCGGGAGCTTTTACAGCACAGATTTTGAGAGACCCGCGCAAACGGTTTACAACCAAAGTTGCCAAAGCCTCACTATCAACATCTTCTGCTATAATCAGTAAAGGACGACCAGTTTGTGCCGTAGCTTCAAGAACGGGAAGCATATCTTTCAAGGCAGAAATCTTTTTGTCGTAGATCAAAATATACGGAGTATCCATTTCGCACTCCATTTTCTCGGTATTCGTAACGAAGTAAGGAGAAATATATCCTCGGTCGAACTGCATACCTTCTACAATATCGACAGTCGTATCGGTACCTTTGGCCTCTTCTACCGTGATAACACCTTCTTTCTTCACTTTCTTCATAGCCTCGGCAATGAGCTGACCAATCTCGCTATCGTTATTGGCCGAGATACGAGCAACCGATTCGATTTTCTCAAAATCGTCGCCCACTTCCTGAGCCTGAGCCTTGATACCTTCTACCACTTTGGCTACGGCTTTGTCGATGCCTCGCTTCAAATCCATGGGGTTGGCTCCGGCAGCTACGTTTTTAAGTCCTACGTTTACGATGGCTTGTGCCAATACTGTTGCTGTCGTTGTTCCGTCACCGGCATCATCGCCTGTTTTAGAGGCAACTTCTTTTACCAATTGAGCACCCATGTTTTGAAATGGGTCTTCTAATTCTATTTCTTTGGCAACTGTCACACCATCTTTTGTAATATGAGGAGCACCAAACTTTTTCTCAATAATTACATTACGTCCCTTAGGACCGAGAGTGACTTTAACGGCATCTGCCAATTCATCGACTCCTTTTTTCAATTCTTCACGAGCTTGAATATTGAATTTAATTTCTTTTGCCATAGTTTTTTACCTAATAAAGTTAAACATTAAACACATTAAAGAATAGCTAAAATATCGGATTGTTTCATGATCAGATATTTCTCACCATCTAACTCGATTTCGGTACCTGCATATTTGCCATATAAAACAGTATCGTCGGGTTTTACCACCATTTCTTCGTCCTTCGTACCATTACCAATGGCGATCACTTTACCTTTGAGGGGTTTTTCCTTTGCCGAATCGGGGATAATAATACCACCGATTGTTTTTTCTTCTGCGGGAGCTGGAAGTACCAATACTCTGTCTGCTAATGGTTTAATCTTCATCGTTTTTTATTTTAGTTAATGTTTCGTTTTATATATAATGTTCTCGCTTTCGTGAGAACATTATATATATATCCAAATCTATGCCAAAAGATTTATTTGCTTAAAATCTGACAAAACGTCACCTGAGAATTGTGGCGTCGAAATAATTACTGACAAAGATTCCTCCTCTTTTCACTTAGAAAGAACAGGTGTCATTGTCGAAAATTTATTCAAGAAGGAATGGCTATTAATGGAGTGTCGGTGTGAAATAACATTTTGTGAGCGATACTCGGATTGAAAAGACGTGCAAATATATTTCGTTTACGATTGGGAACAACCATAACATCTATGGCCGATTCATGAAAAAGTTTTTCTACGTTATCTAAAAAATTTTCCTCACCGATAATCTTATAATCTATTTCTCTTCCCGGATAATGAGATTGACAGTAGTCTCGAATACCAGCTAATTTAATTTCTGTCCATGCATCGCTTTTTTCCGTTAAGTGTAAAAACATTATACCAAACGAATAGTTTTCGAATAAACGCATGAACGTGTCCAGAGAGATTAAATCCTGTTGATCGAAATTAGTAAAAAAAGCAATGTTTTTTATTTCGTTCATACAAGTATGAGTAAATCCTTCTGGGACAGCGAACACCGGGAAATTACCGGAATCTACTACTTCTGCCGTGACACTCCCTATTAGATCGATCTCTTTACGAGTTTTTCCCCTTGAACCCATGACTATGAGCGATGGATTCAACTCCTTAGCCATTAAGATTATCGTATCTTCAGGGACACCTTCACACACCCTATAAATGAATGGTGCAAAAGGAAAATCTCCATCTGTCATCAATCGCTGCAATTTTTCGCAAAAGTTTGCCATCTCCCGATTGGCCTTTGCGAATAATAGTTTATGTTCTTCACTCTCTTTTAATTCATAGGAGATTGTCTCTGTCAAGGAGAGTGACCCTGTGGAGAAAGGAGATAAAAAAGTATGTAGTAATACAACTTCTGCTTGATGGGTAGCCGCAAAATCAAAACCTAATCGACATGCCTGTAAAGAATAATCAGAGAAATCGATAGGTATAAGAATCCTATTTTTCTGTGGTTTGTCAGAAATTTCTGATTTTCCAAACACTGGATCGGTTTCTAAAATCTCGAGGGCGTGAGGCAAATCTTTCTCATGAATTCGCACTCGCACCCCCGGAGATATAACTGGTTTTAATAAATTGACATTCTGAATTACGACAGCTATTCCTTGACTTTCCAAAACGCCCTTTAAAATAAGAGCCTTTGGATAAGTATGAATCGCCAACGTTATCAACCTGTCTTTTTTCATTGTCAATTTATCCCTTTTATTTTTTATTTTCTTCTTCAAGAATACGAATTGCCATATCGTATATTTGCGTATTATCAAGGACTACGATTCCCCCGTCGGGCCCCGGTTCTATGTGAAGGCCGCAATTTTTCCCAAATGAATAATTACTGCCTCCGAAATAGTTACGTACGGTCTGTGTGGTAACATTCAACTCATCTGCTATTCTATGCATTGAACCATCTGGCAAACTGTCTTTGATGCGACGAAGTTCGTTAAATGTGATTGTCTTAGTCATAAGGGTAATGTTTTTATGGTTAATTATTTGGTTAATTGTACTCAATTGAATACGCAATAAATTTATGCTCTATTTTCTTTATATCCAAATTTTGTGAGTAAAATTTTATGAAGCATCAAGAATATGTTGCAATCAAGGCATAAACAGCTATGCAGAGTACACTTAAATAGATTACTCCCGTCGTTATTCGTATATCGGGATCTTTTATGTATGGCGATTCCCTATTGTTCAAGAATTTTTTATTTAACAAAAAACTTCGGAATCCATTTAATACAATACAAATTATGACAGCAATAATTGTTCCCGAAATTATCCCCGCTAAGATATCACCCGGATAATGAACGCCTAAATATATGCGTGAATAGCAATTTACGATAGCCCAAAGGAGCGATGTGAATGCAAAAAATTTATTCCGAAAAATCATGGATAACAGAACCACTGCTCCGAAACTATTCGCAGCATGGCTGGATATGAATCCATAACGTCCGCCTCTATAACCATTTACTATTTGCACAAATTCGGATAATTCAGGATCACGGGCTGGTCTCAATCTGGCGAAGTAAGGTTTACACAAAGTAGAGGCGAACTGGTCGCAGCATGTAATGGTTATTGCGAGAGCTACACAGACCAATAGAGCTTCTTTCCAATTTTTTCTGAATAGGACAAATAGAAGAGATAATATCAAAGGTATCCATGTGTATTTTCCTGTATATACCCACATGAATTTATCTCCAAACGGGGTATGCATACTATTTAAAAATAGTAATAATTCTTTATCCCATTCTATTAATTGTTGGAGTATCGACATAGAATTAGATAATTTCTATTGACGAAGAGGGTAACCACCCGCGATTTCCGTCACTTATCTTGACCTCGGACCAGTCTCCCAATTTACTTAATATAGAGACCTTAGTCCCTTCATGTAAAATAAAGAGGTCTGTTCCACTTTCTGCCGGAGAACTTTTTACCGGAACAGTCGCAGCAAATACGATGGCTTCACTGCGGGCTTTTAACTTACTATTCAATCCCCATGCAAACCAATTGGCAAGAACAGCAATCAAGAAAAGTATAATTCCTCCAAAAAAACCGAATTTCTTTGCTTTGACAGATTTGGAGAACAGATATAAATACAAACCTCCGATAAACAATAGAAATGAAACTATTCCTATGACAGCCCATGTATTCGATGACAAAAAATTGCGTAATGAATCTATCCATACGGAAAGAAAGAACTTACCTACCGGATCGATTTTATCAACGATGTGGGTATTGGCCATCTCTAAGTTAAAACGGGCATCTTCATTACCGGGATTCAGTAATAGAGCTCGTTCGTAATTTAGTATTGCTTTCGCAAACTCATTGTGTTTATAGTAAGCATTGCCTAAATTATAATATAAATCGGACGATACGCCTTGTTCTCTTAATGTCTGCTCATATAATTCTATTGCCTTAATGTAATCTTCCTGCCCATAAGCTTCATTGGCTTGTGTCAAAGTTGTCTGGCTATATATAGGCGATATTCCTATAACTACAAAAAGTAAATAAATATATATCTTTTTCATTTTTCCCTATTTTACTTTTTTACTGTATTTTCCATTCTGCTTATAGCATCGAGAGTTTGTGAATATAACTCCTCCATAGTTTCATTTGACTGTGCCGGTGCATATTGAGCGAACTCACATCGACTCAGGATATCATTAAACGTAGATATTAGATCTTCTCCTGCCCCATATTTTTCCAGCTCAGTTGCAACATTGTCCTTAGTAAGTTCAGAAAGCGGCAGGCTGAGTTTATCGCTCAAATATCCCCATATGGCTTTGAGTACTTCGTCGTAAAAATGTTCTTTGTCATGATTTTTCAGATATTTCCCTGCAACTTTCAATCGCTTCAATGCGACCTTATTGGCCTTTTTGTTTTTCATCAGAGCGACATTGGCATTCGCTTTTGCTTGTTTGCGATTTATAAGTACAAAAATACAAAAAGCTAATGACGGTAAAATATACCATAACCAATATTTCCAATTATCTACATATATCGAAGGAGTCTGCACCAAGTTCATCTTGTTTAATTTAATGTAGTGAATGTCTCGGTTCAGTAATTTTAAATCTTCTTTGTTGGAAAAATTAGAAACGGTTTTTCCACCTTCACCAGAAGCACCTTTTTCGACTGTAATCTCGTACTCTTCTGTATGTAAAGTTTTATATTGTTTGGATTTTGTATCGAAATAGGAGAACTCTACTGCCGGTATTTTGAATTTACCCGCAAAACGAGGAATCGTAGTATATTCTACCGTCCGAGTACCACTAACTCCTCCTGTCGTAGCTTTTACCGAAACATCTACTTTGGGGTCGTAAGTATCGAAATCGTTGGGTAATTTCAAATCGGGATTTTTCATATATTTCAAATTTCCCGAACCCTTGAATATCAATTTTAAAGTTATTGCTTCATTTGCTTTCACATGTGTAGAACTAATCGAGCTACTCAATGTAAAATTACCTACTCCTCCCATAAATGAGACCGGTTTACCCGCCGGTAGAGGCATTACTTCGACAGAAGCAGCATTCGAACTAACAGATCGACTTACCCCTTGTGGAACTCTCATCGGGCCGAACGGTCCATTAACGAGTTGGTATGTTTCTACTTGAAATTCGAATTTTCCCGGATTTATAGTTATTTTCCCGGTACGTTGAGGGAACAAAAGGCATTGTTTCAAAATCGCCATTTTATAGTTCACCCCATTGTAATTTTCCAATTCGAACGACGTGTTTTGAGGTAAGTCTATATCTTGTACCACAAATCCTTCGAATGAAGGGAAGCTATAATTCTCTGCTTGTACACCCGATGCCCGAGTGTATAATTTTATCGTTGCCAGCAATGCTTCTTGTTCATATACTTTTGTCTTCGAAAGTACGGTTCGAATAAATAATTCCGTATTTCCAGCATCTTCTCCCATTGACTGTCTCGAAGCACCGCCTGCCGAGGACGATGTTTTATCGGGAGGAAGTATCGTTAACTTCCATGTATTGGTAGAAAAAGTACGCCCATCGGCCGAGATTGTAGCCGGTGCAAAAGTGTAGCTACCTTCTTTTTCCGCTCTCAAAGTAATTACATGTGTTTCTGTTGTTTGTCTATCGACATTACCGTTTACAACAGATACACTCGTGCCTGAGCTCGTTCCTTGATATAATACTTTACAGCCAGAAAATTCAGGTAACCTCAAATCTTTACCTGATGCATTATACAAAGTATATTCCAATTGGAATTGTTGCCCTTGTATCACTTGTCTGGGGCCATCTACTGCAAACCGCACATTATCGGCCCACAGAGTTGCCATACAGACCAAAGCCCCAAACATTATTAAATATCTTCTCATAACTATTTATATAACTATGTTATATGATTCTACCATTCTTTATCGGTCTTTCTACGTTTTTGTTGCTGCATCAGCGCTTTTTGGACTTTTTCTTGTGTATCTCGTTCGTCCTGTTGAATCGCATCGAGAATTTGTTGTGCATTCTCTTTCGACATTTGAGATTGTTGTGGTTGTTGCTGCTGTGGTTTATTTTGTTCTTGTTGATCTTTATTTTTATCTTGGTTATTTTGATTGTTGTTTTGCTCTTGTTGATCTTGCTTTTGGTCTTTTTGTTGATCTTTGTTCTTATCTTGCTGGTCTTTGTCGTCGTTTTTATCTTGATTTTGTTGCTCTTGTTGTTGTTTCTTTAACAGCAATTGTGCCAGTCTGAGGTTGTAACGCGTCTCGTCGTCCTTCGGATTTCGTCGGAGAGCATTTTTATATTCTTCTATACTTTGAGCATAATTTTTTTCTTGGAACGATATGTTTCCAAGATTATGCCAAGCGTGTGCTGCTCGTAAAGAATCGGACGATGCTTGTACGATTTTTCTATATTCGTTGCGAGAATCATTCCATTTCTGCTGTTTGTAAAGCGCCGCACCTAAATTGTATGTTGCAATTTCCGACGAAGGGTTAGCTTCCAGAGCTTTACGGTATTCGATCTCAGCTTCGGTATATTTTTTATCGTTAAATAATCCGTTCCCTTTTCTAATCGTATTGCGTTCGACTTTTTCATCTATTTTATTTTCACCTTGCGCAACAGCCTGTGCATTCTCTTGTGCGAGCAAACTCATTGTCATGCTCATCAACACAAAATACATTATATATCTGATAGATTTCATATCTCAACATATTTATGAAAAGAAGGTTATCTTTTTTAACCAACTGTTCTTTCTGTCTACAATAAACACATCTACTATTAATAATAACAATGCTATCCACGCCAGCCCCTGAAATTGTTCATCATATTGCGAATAGACCTTACTCTCAATATCGGCTTTTTTCATTTTCTTTACTTCTGAGGTCAAGGCTCTCAATGCACTATTGGTATTATCGGCTCGAACATAAATACCAGTTCCTGCCTTTGCTATTTCTTGGCCGAGAGACTCGTTCAATTTCGAAATAACTACATTACCATCTCTGTCTTTAATAAAGTTATTTTCACTGTTCCCGGTCGGGATAGGAACACCTTCCAACGACCCGATACCGATTACATCTACTTTAATATTTTTTTCGGCCGCAGCTTTTGCCATTTGAACAGCATCGTCTTCATGATTTTCTGCATCGGTTATGACAATGATTGCTTTATCTACCCCTTCATTGGGTGTAAATGAATTCATCGCAGTAGAAATAGCCCGACCAATAGCTGTACCTTGTGTCGGAACCATATTAGGATTAATGGTATTCAAAAACATTTTAGCCGACACAAAATCCGATGTAATCGGTAACTGAGTATAAGCATCTCCTGCAAAAACAATAAGACCTATCTTGTCGTTGTCCAATTCATCTACGAGTTTTGACAACATCATCTTTGCTTTTTCCAATCGATTAGGCGCTATATCCTTCGCCATCATCGAATTGGAGACGTCTAGCGCTATCATAATTTCGACGCCTTGTTTCTTTACGGTTTCGAGTTTAGAACCGAACTGGGGCCGCGCCAACATAAATACAATGACAATAAACGCCAATTGTTGAATAATAAATTTAATCCACGGTTTATATTTTGAGACATCGGTCATCAAAGGAGCCAGCACCGACGGATTGCCGTACTTGGCCAAATTACGTCGAGACCGATAACGCCCATAGATAAACAGTCCCCACAATATAGGAACAATGATCAATAAATATAGGTATTCAGGTTGTGCAAATCGAAACATAATCAACTTCTGTTTAAGGAATATTTTTCAATAACGTATGACGAAGAACAATTTCCAAACCTAAGCATAAGAGAGCCATTAATGCCCAAATAGTGTATTCTTCCTCTTTTACACTGAATTCTTTAACTGTTAGCTTCGTTTTCTCCAATTTATCTATTTCCTCAAAAATACCTTTGAGGACGTTTTTGTTCGTTGCCCTGAAATATTTTCCGTCTGCTGTCTCTGCAATTTGCTTCAAGGCTTCCTCGTCCATTTCGACCGGCATATTCTGATATGTAATGCCATACGGTGTCTGAACCGGTGTAGATGCTAATCCTTTTGTTCCCACCCCTATCGTATAAACGTGGATTCCAAACGACTTCGCTATTTGTGCCGCAGTCGCCGGCGCAATGTCACCGGCATTGTTCGTACCATCGGTCAGCAGTATGATTGTCTTCGATTTGGCTGGTCCGTCTTTTATTCTGTTAATAGCGGTTGCCAAACCATCACCGATTGCGGTTCCATCGTCGACCATACCGCAATGAACATCTTTCATTAAATTAAGAAGGACGGCATGATCTGTTGTCATCGGACACATGGTAAAACTTTCCCCAGCGAAGATCACCAAGCCTATATTGTCGTGCTCTCTCCCGGAAACAAACTGTGCAGCTACATCTTTTGCCGCCTCTACTCTATCCGGTTTGAAATCGCGGGCTAACATACTTCCAGAAATGTCAAGGGCAAGCACTATATCCACTCCTTCGGTAGAGGAATTTTGCCAGCTATCGGTAGATTGGGGACGAGCTAATGCAATAATCAAAAGAACCACTGCCAAAACGCGCAAAACAAAATTGAAATGTCGCAGGTAAATTTTGTATGTACGCGGCATTTTATCGAATGGCTGTGTCGTAGAGACTTGTAGTGCAGCCTGCATACGCTTCTGTTTAAGAATATACCATGCTATTACCGGTATAATCAATAACAACAGAAGTAAATATAAAGGATTCGCAAATACCATTTTCAAATTATTTTAAAGGCTGTTATCAACCTTCGTTCAACATCTCTTTTCATTCCGTTTTTTCGGAAGTCTGATTCTCGGATTCAGGAGCCTTTTCTTCCGGTTTAGTCTCTTCAACAAAAGTCTCGGCATAACGCATTACCTGCTCATTGTCGTCCGGCAGAGGTCTCATTTTTGCGAACTTCACGAAATCGGCCATTTCAAGAATATCTCGTAATTGCCGATTGACAGCTTTTGTCTCTTCGTTACGATGCAATGTTTCAATAATTTGAGAAGAAGTCATTTCCATTGCATTGATATGAAATCGTTCGTCGATATACTCTCTAAGAATCTCCGTTAAAGTCGTATAATAGGCCTTCTCCTGACCTTGTTGCCAAAGTTTAGAGTCCTTTAATTCGTGTAAAGCTTGTATTGCCCGGTCATAAGGCGGAACCAACATTTTTTCATCGATAGTTTCTTCGCCTTTTTTCCGCCGGCCCCAACGCCAATATGCATATATTCCTGCCGCTATGACGATTAAAGCGACCAATAAATATATTACCCACGACGGAATGTAATCCATCAATACGAAAGGTGGTGCATCTACTCCTTTTATATCGAACTCTGCATGAGTTGTATCAACCGGAACCGGTACTACTTTGAGACTCAACGCCTGAGTCTCGAAAGTATCGTCTTCTATGACATATTTGAACGGAGGTAGATAATAAAGTCCCGAATCGAACGAGGTGACAAGAACTTCATTATTTATTTGTATCCGATTGTTTTTCAAATCGATCGTATCGGGTTTGGACACCTTCAACACTTCTACACCTGTAACAAGCGTATCTTGAATAATGGGTAACCTCACAAATTTATCTTTATCCTGAGAAACCTCTAATCGCACCGTAGTTTGATCTCCCATCATAATAGCGGCAGAATCCATTTGGGCTCGCACGACTATATTATTCTGGGCAGATACAGTTGCCATAAATACCGGCAATACAGAACAAAGACCTAACAACTGTAATATTATATACCTTCTTTTCATATATACATAGATTTTTAATCTACCCTCTTCGCTTGAAGAGAGTCATAAGGGCTACGACAAAATCATCGTTTGTTGCGATAGTCGCTAAATCGACTCTACTTTTACGTAAAGTCGAAAGCATTCTTTCTTGTCTCGAATTCCACCAAGCGGCATATCGGTTTCGCACGTTTGCCGAAGACGAATCTACCCACTGCTCACACCCTCGCTCGGAATCTTGGAGTTTAATCAATCCTACATCGGGTAATTGAGTTTCACGTCGGTCATATACTTGTATTGCCACCAAATCGTGACGACGGTTAGCTATCGATAAAGCATTTTTATAATCGTTCCCGTCTACGAAATCAGAAATCAAAAATGTCGTGCATCGTTTCTTGATCGCGTTTGTCATATATTCCAGAGCCAAACTTATATTGGTTCCTGTACTCTCGGGTTGGAAGTCTATAAGTTCTCGTATGATATACAAAATATGCTTGCGGCCCTTTTTGGGGGGTATGAATTTTTCTATCTTATCGGAAAAAAATATCATACCTATCTTATCGTTGTTTTGTATAGCCGAGAATGCAATAGTTGCAGCGACTTCGGCCATCATCTCACGTTTGGCCTCTCCTACCGCTCCAAAATTTCTACTGGCAGAGACATCGACCAAAAGCATGACTGTCAATTCCCTTTCTTCTTCAAATACTTTCACGTAAGGTTTATTGTAACGTGCCGTCACGTTCCAGTCTATATCTCTTACGTCATCGCCATACTGATATTCTCGGACCTCGGAGAACGCCATACCCCGACCTTTAAAAGCCGAATGGTATTGCCCCGCAAATATATTACGGGAAAGACCTCTCGTCTTTATCTCGATATGACGAACTTTTTTCAACAGCTCACTGGTTTCCATAAATTATATCCCGAACATCGTTTAGGGAACTTCTACCTTGTTGAGTATTTCACTAATAATTTCTTCTGCGGTCATATTGTTGGCCTCGGCTTCGTAGCTCAACCCGATACGATGACGCAATACATCGTGACAAACGGCTCGCACATCTTCGGGAATAACATAGCCCCGTTGTTTTAAAAATGCATAAGCCCGGGCTGCTAAGGCCAGACTAATAGATGCACGAGGAGAGGCTCCGAATGATATCATTTCTTTCAGCTCTCCCAAACCATAATCTTGGGGGAAACGTGTTGCAAATACGATATCGACAATATACCGTTCTATTTTTTCATCTATATAAACTTTTTGGACAATCTCTCTCGCTTCAATAATCTCAGACGGTTGCAGAACGGGTTTAATATCTATTTTTCGTCCGCTTATATTCTGACGTATAATGAGTTTCTCTTCTTCTTTTTTAGGATATCCGATGATTACTTTAAGCATAAAACGGTCCACCTGTGCCTCTGGTAACGGATATGTACCTTCTTGCTCTATCGGGTTCTGAGTAGCCATAACCAAAAACGGATCGTCTAATTTAAACGTCTGCTCACCAATGGTAACCTGACGTTCCTGCATGGCCTCTAATAGCGCACTTTGTACTTTTGCCGGAGCCCGGTTAATTTCATCTGCCAAAACAAAATTGGCGAAAATAGGACCTTTCTTGATTTGAAATTGTTCTTTTGCCTGACTATATATCATCGTACCCATGACATCGGCAGGCAGTAAATCGGGCGTGAATTGTATGCGGCTATATTTTGCATCAATGAGAGAAGCCAATGTTTTTATAGCCAAAGTTTTTGCTAACCCCGGTACACCTTCAAGCAAGATATGTCCGTTGGATAACAATCCTATCATCAGTGAATCCACCAAATGTTTTTGACCGACAATAACTTGATCCATGCCTTGTGTTATCATATTCACAAACGAACTTTTACTGGCGATCAGATCGTTCAACTCCCGAATATCTACTGTTTCACTCATACGTTTTATCTTTTTGTATTTTTAATTTATACGTTTTTTGACTTTCTCTGTCGCAAAATTAGCCATACACTGGTTCTATATATACCCAATCGCGTTAAAAATGGCTAACTATTCACTTAAAAAAGACTAAGTCGCTAACTTATTCAGCTAACGACTCTGTTGATATTTATTCATAACGACTCTGTATTTTCGCGGCTAATGCCTTAGCTTTCTCGACAGAAGTCCTATTGTTTGCATCAATATCATATTTCGATGCACTTGGAATGGTTAAACGAGTCCCAATCGGAACTTGATTAGGATTTTTAATCACGTCCTTGTTTTCTTCATAAATATACACCCAAAATGCCTTATGCCCAAAATATTTTCGAGCCAATGTCGTCAGAAATACTCCTGATCGAATGGTTTCTATAACCGGCTTGACCTCAGGCGCTGCGAGGGGAGAAGCCGAGATTACCGAGTCTTTAAGGACAGAATCCTTTTTCATTTCTGAAAGTGTATCTTTATTTTCCGGTAGAACAACCGATTCGGGATTGTTGTTCATGGGTCGCGAATCGATCGACTGCTTTCCCAAAGACAGAGTATATTCTCCGATTTTCACAACATAAGGGCTATCATTTCCCATAAAAAATATACCTCCGGCCAAGCATATTATAATAATGCCGAATGTGGACAGTACACCCCACCAGAATGATTTTCGAGAAGCCGATTTCCGCAAATAATCTTCATAACAATCTTCCTCTTTTTCTTCTACTTTCGTCTCTGATTCGGGTTGAATAATTTCCTCTTGAAATTTCTCTATTTCCTGTGATGATACAGTAGATTCAGAAGATTCTTCATCGGCTGATTTATCTTCCTGAATATATTCATGAGTCGGTTCTATGGGTTCATCTTCCTCTTCTTTTTCTCGAATTTCTTTTGAATCTTGTAGTTCTACATTTTCGGTATTACAAATGTCGTTATTTTCATCTATATCTTGACTTGGAACGGCCGTCATATCCTCAATCGGCACATGGTCATTGAGGACTTCGACAGAAAAGCTGGAAAATGGGGCATTAACAGCTTCACGCAGTACTTTATCAGGGATAAAAGACAGCTTATAGTGCCCCGGTATCTCCACAGGTTCTCCGGTTTGAACATTGATACTTCCTCGGGCTTCTACCCATATAGGTTTAAATAAACCTAACCCGTTTATTCTCAACTCTTCACCGGAAGTTATGACTTCTGTTGAAACAGTAAAAAATTCTTTCAAAAAAGTTTCAGCTTCTTTCTTCGTGATATTCATCTTTGAAGAAAGCAATCCAACCAAATCGGGAAAAGATATTTTTTCGTTCATTTGGAAGACAACATTTTAAGTTTAGTTTTAATAGCACTCCCCGGTTTAAATGACAAAATCATCTTGGGAGGGACAAGCATACGCTTACCGGTTGACGGATTCACGACTACTCGTTCCAATTTCTTTTTGGGCTCGAATAACCCGAATCCTTGTATTGCCACTGTGTCCATCTGAGAACAACGTTCCTTCAAAATTTGAAGAAATGCAGACATGTAACTGTCGATTTCTCCTTTATCTTTGCCCAATCGGGATTGTAATTGTATCAAAAAAGATTTATGATCCATTCTCCATTATTTTTTATTGAGAGAAGTTTGTTTGTACCATTAATAGCCTATGTGCAAATTTAGAAAAAAATTTGTACAAACGTACATTATTTGTATATTTACCGTTACTTAATCAACATAAACCACTATGGAAAATGTTCGAAAATATTTTAAACGCGATATAAGTTGGCTTTCTTTTAATTACAGAGTATTAATGGAAGCTATGGATCATACGGTTCCGTTATTTGACCGAATAAAATTTTTGTCTATCTATCAGTCCAACCAAGAAGAATTTTATAGAGTGAGAGTATCGGAATATCACCAAATACTATCTGATCCACTGCAAAGCATCGAGGATAAACGACAGGCCGAAAATACACTGAGTGCAATCAATCAAGAAGTAAATCGGCAAGTAGATATTTTCAATAAGTTTTTTTTCAACGAGATTATACCTGAACTTGAAAAAGAAGGAATGGTATTGTATCATAACGAACAAATAGAAAATTGTCATCGAGAAGAGATCCGTAATTTCTTTAAAGAAGAGGTATTTCCCTTTCTACAACCGGTCTTGATACTAAAAAATGATATTGTCTCTTTTTTACGAGATAATCGACTTTATTTGGCCATAAAAATGTACAAGAAAGGAGATCCCGATAGACAACCGTTTTATGCCCAAATAAAGATACCATTTAGTAAAGTACCTCGTTTCATAAATCTCACACCTCACGATGGCAAAAATTATCTGATGTTTATCGACGATATGATCGCCTTAAATTTAGACGTCGTATTTCCCGGATTTATTATCGATTCTCACTATGCGATAAGAGTCTCTCGCGATGCAGATTTTTCCATAGAAGCCAAAGAGGTAGCGAACATCGTCGATGCGGTACGCAAGCGCGTAAAAAAGAGAAAAATAGGGAATGCCAACCGACTGGTTTACGATGGCTGCATGCCCTTAGATATGCTGCAATACATTTGTGATGCCTATGATATTCCTCACGGACAGTGTATTCGTTCAGGGAGATACCTTAATTTGGAAGACTTATCGAAGTTACCGAATCTAACCGGAAAAGAATTAAGCGAAGTACTCCCCTCGCCTATGCAGATACCGGCATTCGATAGTGCACCAACCATGTTCGAAGTTATTCGGCAACGGGATTTTCTAATTCATTTTCCATATCAGTCGTTTAGTTATTTAACCCGTTTTCTTACCGAGGCTGCCGATAATCCTAACGTTACCGACATAAAACTCACCCAATACCGTGTCGCTGAAAATTCCGAAATCATAGATCGTTTACTTTATGCAGCACAGAAGGGAAAACAAGTAACTGTATATGTAGAGATAAAGGCACGGTTCGACGAGGAAAACAATATCATAACTTCTGAACTGATGCGAAAATCTGGGATTCGCGTGGTGTATAGTACTCCCGGATTAAAAGTGCATGCAAAAGCATTATTAATCAAATGTTCTACACTTCACAAAAATCAGCCACAAGCTTATGCTTTTTTAAGTACAGGGAATTTTAATGAAAATACGGCTCGAATTTATTCGGATATGGGTCTGTTCACTATAAATAGGGAAATTACCAGCGAATTGGATAAATTATTTTCCATTTTAGACGGCTCGTCAAATGACCGATATTTCCAAACTTTATTGGTCGCTCAATTCAACATGGTCGATGTGTTGAAACAGAAAATAAATTTTGAGATCGAAGAGGCTCGTCAAGGTCGGAAAGCCCATATTATATTAAAAATGAATGGGCTGCATGATACGAATATGATAAATGCTCTTTATGATGCCAGCGAAGCGGGTGTACATATAGATTTGATCGTAAGAGGTATTAATTGCTTAGTTCCTAACCAACCTTACAGTCGCAATATCCGTATGATTCGCATAATAGATTCTTATTTGGAACATGCGCGTATTTGGTATTTTTACGCTGGTGGACATGAGGATATGTACCTTTCTTCGGCAGATTGGATGCGACGGAACTTGAACAGACGCATTGAGACTGCTGTTCCCATATTCGACCAAAGCATAAAAAATGAAATATTATCAATTATATCCCTTCAACTGCAAGATAATGTCAAGGCTTGTTATATAGACGAAAATTTAGAAAATCACTATGTTCAAAGTCGGGAAGCAAAGCTCCGTTCTCAACGACACTGCTTTCATCTGTTAGAAAAATATTCTATTCCCGACACTCAGTCTGTGATACCCGAAATTTTTATCAGTTGATTGGGATTTACTAATTTATCATTCGGTAATTTCGACATTGTTACCTTCCGGGTCGAGTATAGTACTCTCATAAAATCCATCACCGGTAAGCCGAGGTTGTCCTATAACCGTATATCCATCGGTTTGCAAACGTCGGGTAAGCTCGTCGACAGCTTCTCGACTACCTACCGATATAGACAAATGGGCCAAACCTTTCACTTGGCCTCGGTTGAAAGGCATATCTAAAATATCAGGACGATTCATTAATTCAAGACAAGCTGTTCCCTCATCAAAAGATAAAAAATAAGAAGTAAATTTCTTAGATTCATTGACATATCTGTCATTGCATAAAGCGCCGAAATATTTCATATAAAAAAGACGAACCGATTCGATATCGTCTGCCCATAGTGCAACGTGATTAAGTCTCATATGAATGTGTAATTTTTGTACAAATGTACATTACTTATCTATATTACAAATTCTCATCGATTAAAAAAATTAAAAGAATAACGATTATCATGTGATTTTCATTTTGTTTTTATTATTATTTTTGCAGAAAAATCTCAAATCATGAAAAAGATAGTATTTTTATTTCTAATTTGTATGCCGATATGCCAGGTTGTATCGGCTCAAACCTTAAAGAAGCAGAACCAAATGCTGAAAGATTCCATCGGTATTATGCACAAAGTAATCGATGAAAAGTCTTCGGTAAATAGTGCTTTATCGAAAGACAACAGTACACTTAAAAATCAAAATGTATTACTAAAAGCCAGTAAAGACTCATTGATTAAAGAGCAGAAAACACTTCTCGGTAAATATAAAAATTTATCAGAAGAAAACAATTTATTAAAAGATTCGCTTTTTATATATCGGGGCCAAAATAAAACATTGCATTTACAAGTAGATAGCCTTAATACAAAAATTGAGAATCTTACCGAAGAAATGAATACAAAACTTGATTACATGGCTAAACAAGAAAAAATTTGGGGAAGAAAAAAATACTTCAATATTTCTTATGGTATGCCTTCATTAACCCGAGGTAATGGCTTAGAAAAATTAAATAGTGATTTTGCTGTGGCTATAAACCGAGGGAATACTTATTATTTGCACAAAAAGCCTCTTTTCGGAATGTTGAAATTCGGATTGGATTGGACAGTCTTCGATATAGCAGCAGCAAAATATACCGTAGAAGAAAGTGATTTTGAAGACGGCGGAGATATTTATAAAGCTGAAATCGGAATGCAGTTTGGTCCTTCTATCACGATTAATCCGGTCGATTTCTTAAAAATAAACGTATATTTCCGTTATGATCCGACTTTCTCCGTCGCATATAATCAAGACAGTGATTTCCTGATGAACTATGGATCTTATTTTAATACAGGTTTAGCAGCTTCATACAAAGTTATATCTCTTGGTGCTGAATATCGTTGGGGTACGACTTCGTATAAGATAGATGAAGAAAATCAAGATTGGAAAGTATCAGGCGCATACCTATATGTTAGTTTCCGATTCTAATCTGTATAATTTATTATAGAGGCACAGCCGATAGGATTCCTTCTTATCGGCTGTGAATTTTTCGAACAATTTGCCAATATATAGATTTTATATCTGTATCTTGGGCAGATATAGCAAAACTACCGGTCTCTATGCGGCAATTGATACAGGGAGTACAAATAACTTCATCTTGAAAAACAAATCCAATTCGTTTCCCTATCGAATGCTCTGTTGCGTCTGCCCACTTTTCTACACAATCAGCAGCTACATGGCCCGTAATTTGATATATGAACTTACCTTTTAAGTTTTCTGCCGAATCTAATTTTATTTCTTCAAAATCATTAATAGTTACGATAGGTTCTAAAGAAATACTGTCTTCTACACGATCGGTGATATAATACCACCCATTTGGTCGCTCGTTTTTTTTCGGATTGCAGACACTCAACAAAAAGAGACATAAAGGAATACAAATAAACCTATTCATCATACAAATTGTAATCGAGGTAAAAGTACGTAAAACTTGGTTTACACCAAAGCATAAAATTTACATTTAGTACAAATGTACTATATTTCTCTGAATAGCTTTACCTCGTATTTCAAATTATTGGCAAAACAATTTAGAGATAAAGAATGTTTAAAAATAAACTGACATTTTATAGCCAGCTTTATACTCATAATAACAAAGATATCTTGTTAATATTAAAAAATTAAGTATATTTGAATTCTGACAATTATAAATGCATTTCTTTTTATACTTTATTCCCATCTCAATTAAACATAACAAAAAAATGAAAAAATTACTTTCTTTATGGATAACGGTTGTTATCATTCTATTTCAAGTTCATGTCTCAGAAGCTTGTACCGGCATTACTTTAACAACAAAAGATAATTCTATGATTCTTGCCCGAACAATCGAATGGGGCGGCAGCGATTTAAATAGCCAATATGTTGTCGTTCCTCGTGGTTACGAACAGTATTCCTATATTCCCGGAGGAGAGCGATCGG
>ERZ825159.708-NODE-708-length-39380-cov-10.182784_pt1 | contig 39380 bp, 24 predicted proteins | sample MGYA00519932_ERZ825159 | MGnify/ENA primary metagenome ERZ825159 (study PRJEB31778, sample SAMEA3449191) | human gut metagenome | biome: human gut; feature: human-associated habitat; material: faeces | place: United Kingdom | collected 2010/2012 ... | reverse complement strand
GGAGGCCTCCGCCCATGTACCAGGCATTGCCGCTGCCGTCGACGCTGGGCATGGTATCAAACGAGTTGTGCGTTTTGTAGGATCCCGTGCCGTACTCGAAGAAGCCGCCGACGATCAGAAGACCCCAATCCGTACTGACGCCGCGGCCGAGGCCGGCCAGCAGGGAGAGACTCTGAAGGTTGATGTGCGAGCCGCTGTCATACTTCATCGAGCCGCCCTCCAGAACGCCGAAGGGCAGCCAGCCCTCGCGGTCGAGGCGGACAGCGGCGTAGCGCATGGCGCCTATGCCCTGATCCGCGGCGACATTGCCCGCCTGAATGCCGAGCGTGAGGCCGGCAAGCCATCCTTCCGCGAGAGCCTTGGTCTGGGGATTGACCATGGTGTCGTTCGGATGGGGATGATCGGGATCAGACGGATCAATGAAAGTCTCCGGGCGGTAGAGGTAGAGAGACGTATCGTCTGTCGCCGCGGCAAGTTCAAAGGCAAGGGACACGCCTTCGCGGGCGATAATTTCGCCATCCTGCTTCCAGCCGTCTGAAACCAGGCCATTATCGTTCTTCAGAAGAATGATCCTGTCGTTTTCGGGACTCTTGTCACCGCCGAACCCGAATTCACCGCCGTCCCTGCCCCAGACGTCGGCGACAGCAACGCTGACGGAAGCGTTGGAGATATCGGTCTTTTCGTTATCCGCGCCGCCGGTGAGCGTAAGCACGGACTCCTGAGATATCATATTGGGCAGTGTATACTTTAATATGCTGAAATTTCTGATATTGGCGGCCGTCATGCCCTTGGCGTCAATAAAATTCAGGGTATTTGGCGAACTTGGCGCGTACACCTTATTCCCGCCAAGAGCGTAGCTGCCCCAGATAACCGTGGCCTGCGCGCTGAAGGAAGGAGAACCTCCGCCAAACACATCATCTCCCTGCAGGATGACAGTGTTCCCTCCGGCGGAGGCGGCAGCCCCGGCCGCACGCGCGTAACTGCCGTAAATACTGCCGCTGTAGGTACCGCCCTGCAGAGTAACAGTGTTTCCTTCCGCCACAGCTTTCCCGCTCCCATTGTTTTGGGCAAAGCCTGGTATGATGAAACTGGGGACATTTACATTTTTCAGAGTCAGAATATTTCCCGATGCTTCCGCTATCCCGCTACTCTCATTCACAGCATAGCCGCCATACACCAAGCTGCCAATTTCTGAATTTTCGATGACAATGGTGTTTCCAGAGGCCCTCGAGGTTGCAGAAGAGGTTCCTCTGACAGTCGTGGAAGCACCGATCACATAACCTTCGACTGTGCTGTTGTCCGAAACAGAAACACTGCCCCCCTCAGCTATGGCATTGCCGTTGCTGGCAGTCAGAGAAAGGCCCTGGATATATATACCGACTTTGGAATCCGATACAGAAACGCTGCCCCCCTGAGCTGAGGCATTGCCGTTGCTGGCAGTCAGAGAAAGGCTCTGGATATATATGTACCGACTTTGGAATCCGATACGGAAACGCTGCCACCAATCACAGAGGCACCCCCCTTGGGTGCTGTCACAGCATCGCCTTGGATATAACTGCCGACTACAGAGTGCGATACGGAAACGCTGCCCCCCTGAGCTGAGGCGTTGCCGTTGTTAGTAGTCATATAAAGACCCTGGATGTATCCTCCAACTGTAGAATCAGATACGGACACACTGCGTTCTCCCTCCGCAATGACGTCCCCAGAGTACGCAGATACGAAATCTCCCCCGACATAACCGCCGATGTTACTTCCATTGGACACTTCCACTGTTGTGTTGCTGACACTAGCCCGATCTGTAGTGAAGATACAGGTTCCCCAAATATAACCATCAAGGGTTGACTTGCTGAACGTGACGGAATTGCGGCTTATTTCCACCGGATCAGTGAGGGCGTTGACATAAAGGGCGGTTACATAGCTTTTCGCTTTTGCATCCTTCTGTCCGCCTGTGAGAGTTGAGTTAGAAATTACAACTTTGTTGTCATGGGCCTCCTTCACACGCCAGGCAACCACACCAGCCCCGACCACAAAATTCTGATTCTCCGAATAGTCTTTTATGCCGACAAACGAGTCACTTATTTCTACGAGGTTATTATGCGCCTCGGCATACCAGTTTTCTGTTTTTGCTGTATTACCGTTGATCTGAGCCCCATGGACAGCTCCCACTACTCTGGCTCCCCCAGTGATGTACACCTTATTGCCATCCGCCTGAGCCAGGCTCTCCCCCTGGGCGTTGTTATTGGTCATTGCATTGCCGCCGTTGACAGTTGTGTAAATTACTGTCTTACCACCGGAAATATGAACTTCATTATTGTTGGCGATGACATGAGAACCTTTAGAGCCCGTGTTGAGTTTGGCGAGCCCCCCGGCAAGGCCGGGAGAATCAGAAGATTCTTGAAAGATCGCATTGTTGAAGAAGAGTTTGTTTCCGCTGGCTTCACTGTTTCCGGGACCCCAGTTATCTGCGTAACCAGCCCTGGCAAATACGCTGAATGAGGTTTTCCCGTTGCCATTTATGGTGAGGGTATTTCCATTGGCGGTGCTGTGGCCAGCCCCCCAGCTCCCGGCATAACCCGCAGCGATTCTGTCGCTAAAGACAGCTTCTCCCTGTGCCTCAATGGTGAGCTTGTTCCCCGAGGCGATCGTATTATGTGACTGGGACGACGGCGTCGTGGCCAGTCCGCCGTAGATTTCATCGCCCGCGTGCTCAGGGCCGACAGTGCCAGTGAGATCAGAACTCACAGCAGCGCCAGTCTGGGTTTTCCCGTTGTTTGCGAAATCGTTTGCCAGATTATCAATGGAATATTTGCCCGCCCATGCCGTTCCGGTTCCTCCGGTGACGGAAGAAAGTCCTTCCGCGAAGAGCGGGGCGGCAAGCAGCGCGCCGGCAAGCACCATCCGGCTCACCGCATTCTTCACGCGGCATTTCCGGAGAACCGCCCGGTATCGGTTTATAAGGTTTCCCATGGCTCCTTGTGTCATCTCGGTCTCCTTTATGGGGGGCTTTAATCCGCAAAGAGCGCCCCTGCGATGGCAGTCCGGTTTCAGCAGAAGGCATCTCTGTTGGAAAAATTAAAACCGGCACCATCGGGGCGATTCTGTTCGGATCAAAATATAATTTTTAAACGTGAAACATTTGAAATTTTATTGTTTTTCCGGGCTGAAAAAATACGCCTGTGGTTCTATATCAGACAGGTCGGTCGTCAGCAGTCATCGACGGAACAGTTCCTTTTCCTGCAGAGCGCGCTTCAGTCCAGAAAGCATGGCAGAGCTGCCTGCCAATCCCCTTCCCCGGGACTTCAGACAGAGCTTACGCTAAAATTGCACAGCCGGCCGTAAAACGGCAGCTCTCTGCACGGGATATCAGTGACATTCCTCCACAGGTTGAAAACGGACAGGCCAAAACTGGAAAATTGAACATTTTCCAGTTGGGTAGTTATTTGATATACTAAACAGACCTTTATGGTCAACTTTTTTATCTGAAGATGTCAGGAGAGTGCTCACTGTTTCCTCTAAAATGATCGCTTATTTCCGCCTCATCAGCCCCCAGATGGCTGGCTGGGGCATATGACGATCCCGCTTCGTCATCACTCCATGTTAGTTCCGTCTGGCACAAAATGCATAATAAATGCTCCCCCATGTCCTTCTGGCATCACTCCCTGACAGCCTGTTTTTAGGCACTGAGAATCATTTTGATCTTATTCTTCCGGGGCACGGCAGCGTCACTGTCAGACGAAAGTTCTGGGCAGGCTAAAAACAAATTAAAAACAGTCCCCTGTTGTCAGCATTTTCAAAAATGCCAGTTCAGTGAAAGAGAACGCCCGCAGAGGGAGAGCCCACATTAGTGTACAGTCCATTCTCACAACCATGGCTGTCATGGTTCTGGAAGGCGGCTCCCGCCTGATGACGAAAGAACTGGGCTGAACTTCGTTTTCTGCTCCGACTGTTTCCAAAAGCTGCAAAATTTAAGATAGTTACGTGGATGAATTCAGAAACCGTCCCCTGTCAGGCTCCTTTCCCTTCCTCACTGCCAATGCCACCTGGGTCAGTGCCCGGGAAGTACCAGGCTGCGTCCCGGGGGCAGGCTGCGGAGATATCCCACAGAGGAAAGAACGAAACCACCAGAAAAACGGGACAGCCATCCTCTGGCTGCAGGGAGGCTGCCGGAAAACCCGGATTTGCCAGGATAAAAATGGGGAAGCACCATGACTGTTATGGCCTTTCCCCAAGACTCCGGCGGTTCTGCAGGACATTCAATCATATTGAAAGGCTCAACAGGGAAGTAAAGTGCCGTTCCAGCGTGATCGGCATCTTTCCCCATGAAGAGCCTTTGGTGAGGGGTGGCGATAAACGATCGCTTAGGGTGGGGCAGTGAACCGCCTGAGACAGTCCTGATTGAAAAAAGTCAGCGGGAACAATCAGGCAGAGTCTTTTCCAACCTGAAACTTTTAAAAATTCCATGAGGTCCGAAGCCATAAAGGCGCTGATCAAAACTGCGGAACGCGCCGTCACCCGTTTCCCTCCTGGAGCAATTTACTCTGCTGATTTCCTGTTCAGCATCCTGCGGACCATCCTGTCAAAATCGGACATGATGTGCTGGGTCTTATTGAATTCGTCATACTCCGCCCCAGCCTTGAGAACTGCCTGTTCTTTGGATATTTTTCCTTTATCGGACAGGATGTCATAACGGCGGAAGGCAAGGAATTCATTGATACTGGAGGCGAATTCTTTCATGATGAAGGTTTTTCCCCGCTCTATCAAGTCTTCGATATAATCAAAATAGCCAGATACCGTTCTTTCTAATTGCCTGATCTGCTGCATGGTCAGATAATTTTTCGCTATGGTGACATCTGACTTCAGAATGCGGCCTTCCGGGGCATTTTTCCAGGTCGTCAGTCCCATATGTTCCTTATGCCGGTCGGCTCTGGCATAGATGATTTCCGCAGCGGTCTGGCCGGTAATGGCATAGTGGAACTTGTTCTGCACCATGGCATAAAATTGACGGGTTACCGGGGAATTCCGGTCATAATCCAGACTGCATTCGGCAAAAATATCTGTAATCTGCTGCCAGATACGGCGTTCACTGGCCCGGATGGAGCGGACCCGCTCCAGAAGTTCGCGGAAATAGTCTTTGCCGAAAGCCGTCCGCCCCTGCTTAAGACGTTCATCATCCATGGCAAAGCCTTTGATCATGTATTCCTTAAGAACGCTGGTGGCCCAGATGCGAAACTGGGTGGCCCGCCGGGAATTCACCCGGTATCCCACGGAGATGATAGCGTCGAGGTTATAGAAAAGAGCTTCTCTGGTTTGAGTTTTGCTAGGTATGGCACCGTGCTGCGTGGTTATTTCCATTTTGGAAACAACCACATTCTCATCCAGCTCTCCTTCAGCAAAAATATTTTTCAGATGTTTGTTAATGGCAGGAGTTTGTACTCCAAACAGCCCGGCCATAGCTTTCTGCGTCAGCCAGATGGTTTCATCGTGGAGGACGGCGTTGACAGAAATATTCTGCTCCGCAGAGTGATACATCAGAAAGCGGAAAGTGTTGTCCATGCGAGAGTCCTTTGGGAATAAGGAGAAGATAAGATAGGGGCAGGAACCCCGTACAATATAGCTGTTCTATTCTTTAACAGCCAGAGATTCTATGTCCAAAAAATGTGTCAGCCGATCGCTCACTGGAAATGATGAGGCAGGCATGTGACGCACCCGCTTTGTTATCGCTTCGGGCCAGTTCAGACTGACACAAATGGCGTAAGAGAGCTCCTCATGTCCTTCAGGCAATGGGTTCCGAAGGGACACACCGGGAAAGAAAATACAGAAGGGACCACACCACGCTGTCAGGAACAACGTCGCTGACATGCGGCAGAGTGTCCGACGGCCTTCCCAGGAGATTTTTAAGAGGTCCGGGGGATGAGGGACGCACTTTTAGTGCCTGTCCTCTTTTCTCCCCAATCTCGCAAAACAGGAAGAGCAGGGGCTCTGACATTTGGACAGGCTCTGCAAAATGGCAGGAGAAAAAGCAGGGCAGGGGAAAGAGGAAAGACAAGAGGGGACCGCGCGGCACCGCGCGATCCCCTGGAGCGGAGGGGAAAAACTAAAAAGCCATCAGCACGACAGAGCCGTCCTCACCGCTCAGGCCCACGGTAAAACGTCTGGTCTGCCCGCTCCCGTCCGTGTAGGAGATGCCGTACGAGGGCAGGCTGCCGTAAAATGTCATGCTGACCGCCAGAGGCCGTTCCGGGCCGAGTACGGGGAGTCTGTGCATCTCCTTCCCGGAAAACGTCAGATTCCCGTCCCTGTCCTCCACGGGGCTCACCCGCAGGAACCGGAAATCCTTCACGGCTTCGGAAGCGGAAAAGGCTATCCAGACCCGGGATTCCGAGGCGTCGGCTATGAACGTGTCATACGCGCCGTTCTCCGGGGCAGCGCTTTCGGCACGCGTGGCCCGCACAGGCATGCCGTTTTGCGCGGAAGAGGCGGGCCGGAAGGCGGCAAGGGGAATGAGACTGAGGCTGGCCACGCGCGCGGCAATGGCCTTTTCCTTCATCTCAAAAGCCTGCTGTGTCATGGATGCCGCGGTGGCAGAGTCCAGACTCTCTGGCGCATTACGGTAATAGCCGGTCTCCCTGGAGGACTCATTCTCTGCATGGGTGAAGAAAAATTCCAGACACTCTGTCCGGCTCTGCCCCCGGGGAAGACGGTATACGCCGAAAATAAACGCCATCACGCCCGCGTATCCCTCTCTGAACAGGCTGCCGTCATCAAGCAGGAAAATCCTGTTCCGGAATGTGCCCTCCATGACGGGCGCGGGGCTGCCGTCTCTGAGCGTAAAAACGGCATAAAGCTGCTTCCCTGTGCGGGATACGCCGTTTTCCCCGTCAATTTTTCCGATGAGGCATTCCGGCGTCCCGTCGCCATTTATATCCCTGACGGCATAGCCGGTTCTTTCGAGACATTCGGCAGGCGTCAGTTTTCCTGCAGCCTCTATAATGCCTGTCATTCCCTCATCATTGCCATCCTCCGCGGTCCCTGCGCCATCACCGCAGAAGTTTCTGGCGCGGGTCAGGACATCTTCATACGGAGACGGTCCGGCGGGTCCCGCGGCGTTCACGGTAACCGCGGCCGCGAAGACGGCGGCGCAGATTGTCAGAGTGGCAGAAAAAAGACGTGTCACGCGCATAATTCCTCCCCGTTATGCTCCTGCCGCGCGGAATCGGCCGGCGCGGCAGTGTATTTTTCTGAAATGCGCTTTCCTTTCAGCAGGAAGACGCTTCCTCCGCTTTTCTTCACAGTCCTGAGGCAGGCAGTATGAGGGCTGTCAGAGCCATGTTTTCCCCCGGTTCCTTCAGAAAGGGCAGCCGCCCGCGCCCTTCGTCTTTTCCGGGAAAATCAGGACTCCCGGAAATCTCTTCAGAAAAGAGACGGCTCATACGCAGATTCCCGTGCCGGTCTGCCTGCAGGAGGCCCTTTCCCGGAGAGTGTCCTCCCGGAAAAACGGCCGCACTTTATGGCATGCCGGCCTGCGTACTGAGGACTGTCTTGTCCTCAGGGAGGGAAACGGCTTCCAGAAGGATGGTGCCGCTGCCGGACTCCATCGGCATGTCATAGGAGCATTCGCCGAAGGTCAGGCTGAAAAACTGTTCTTTCTTTTTTTCGAGATAGCTGAACAAACGCCTGTTCAGGGTAAGGAGTCCGAGAGGCTGGCCTTCCCTCGTCACGAAACGCACGGCGAAGGCATGCGAATCCGCCGCTTCTCCGCCCGTATAGCGGGCCGTAACGGACCTGAGCCCGCTCCAGGAAAAAACCGATCCCTCCTCCTGCAGTTCGCGGAGAACGAGGGTATCCTTACCGGCAGTGGTCTCATGCCGGAATACATTCCCGGGGGCTTCAGCGTATTCGCAGGACCATTCCAGGCGGACTTTGTCTCCCAGACTGACCGGGCTGCCATGGGAAGCCTTCAGTTCATCGAAAACCGGCATAACCGTGCCGCCGGGGAAAACAAGAGAGAGCGCGCGCCGCTCCGGCCCTGACGCAGGCGAAGATTCCACACTGTAAAACGGGATGCCGCCGGCATGCCCCCGGACGATACGGCATGGGCCGGGATAAACGCGCACACAGGACTGATCCTGATCTCCGGAAGAGAGGCACAGGCTGGCAGACGCAAAAATTCCGGCTGCGGAGTCAGGGCAGGTGACACGGGCTGTCACATCCCCGATGCGCCAGACTGTGTCTTCCGAGCCGGGGCCGCAGTCAATGAGCCCGTCAGCCCCGGCGTCACGCACGGCGCCCGCGGGCTCGCCGGCGGAGACGGCCCGGATCGGGGAGAGAACGAAAAAGCAGCACACGGCAAGAGAGAGCAGAACACGTTTTGTCATGGAGACTCCTTCTGGTTCCGGGGACGGGGCTCCCCGCTGCGGAAGGCGGGGCGGGGAACACCGGCATCCCCGTACTGCCGCGGAGCGGCCAGGGCATAAAAAGCAGGCACGCGGAGCGGCGGGCATGGAGGGGAAGGACTGGGCACAGGAGAGTACTGCCTGTTTCCCGCATAGCCGGACAATCTTCCAGGAACATCATTTCCGGGACGATTTCAGGCAAAATCATCCCGCGGATGACGCCTGTCCGCTCCTTTTCCCGCATAACAGGATACAGGACAGTGTTCTTTTCAGTGGACGTCCACGGAAGACGCTTGCTCCTGCCGGAAGAAACAGGTTCTTTCCGGATACCTGGTTTCGCGGACGCCGGAGAGGCAGCCATGACAGCCGCGGCATTTCAGGCGGGCGGAAAAGAAGTGATCGTGGAGGCTGGCGTATTCAGGACCGGATTCCGCCACCCGCCCGCATCCCGGCTCCGCAGGCTTTGAAGGCGCCGGAAAGGTCTTCCCTGAGAAGTCCGGCCCGGCGGATAAATGAAGCTGTCCGTTAAGGACGGAACCAGCGGCCGGCATCACACTGAAACCATCCCTTCAGATAGGAGGACAGCATGAACATCCTGCTCCTGCTCGGGCTTCTGACCCTGACCGTTCCCGCTCCCGTCCACGCCGCGGACAAAAGCGGCGAACCTCCCGCCATCCGCTATTTCCAGTACTGGGTCAGATATGGTGAAAAGGCGGCGCGTCCCGGAGGGTATGGCAGTCTCTCCTTCGAGCTGGAGAAGAACCGCATGAACGTCTTCGCCCCTGAGCCTGCAGGCAATTTCTGCGGCCCGGCTGACAGCTCCGTGATCAGGGATTTCTCCGTCCTCGCGGCGGGTCTTGATCTCACGGACTGGGCCGGCGAATCCGGAAAGGATCCCTTCTCCCTGCCTGAGAAGGAAAGGGAAAAGAGCTGCGTCTGGTCGCTGACCATTATCTTCGCGGAAAACGGCAGGGGAAACGCGCCCGGAAAAATCCGGATTTCAGGTTCTGACGACGGCACCGGAGAAAAACGTCTCAGGGCCGAGGCCGAACTCCTGCGCTTCTTCGCAGACAAAGCCGGGCAGGCCCGCGCCACGGCGCCGCGCACACCGGCATCGCTCCTGTACAGCGTGAAAACGGACGGGAAGAATTTCTGGTACACGCTTGACGCCGATGATGGCATGGTCCGGCTTTCCGCCAGAGGGAAGGACAGGAATGTAACAGAATACGTCTCCCCGAAAATCCTCGGGCGTCTGAACGCCTGGATCTCGGAATACGGGATCGACAGATGGAACGGCTTTACAGGAGCGGGGTATACGCGGAACGCGGAAGACGCCTTCACCTTCAGCCTGAGCTTTGATACACAGCAGACGGTCAGCGCTCAGGGGCGCTCAGGCATTCCCGGCGGCACGCCGCCGCGCTTTGCCGGGGCGGAAGCCGAGCTCAGACGGATTCTTGATTCCGCGCTCGGTCCCGCAGCGGGGGATGATGTCTCCGGATTCCCACTGTCCGGGTTTTCCTATGCGAAAAGCGGCACGTCCCTGGATTCCCATGTCGTTTACAAAATTTACCGCCGCGTTGACGATGGCCTGCCGCGTATGATCCTGAGCTTCAAAAAAGGCAGGGACCCCATCACGGAAGTCATCATGGACAGGAAGTCTCTGGAAGGGTTGGCGGACCTCATCCGTGAGCTCGGCCTCTCCTCCTGGAACGGTTTCCGCGGAAATAACCCGAACGTTCTGGATGGCAGTGGGTTCGGTCTGTCCGTGAGCTACCCCGATGGAAGGTCTATCTCCGCGTCCGGTCACAACGCGTTTCCAAAGGACTACGGGAAACGGACGAATGAGCTCTGCCGCTATCTTAACGGGCTGCTGAAAGAAACTGACGGCGCGCGGAATCGCTGAAACGGAGCGCCGGCAGACGGCAGTGGTGAAATCCGGACGCGCAGCTCCGCAGCCATTCCCTTTCCTCCGCGCGCCCCGGCAGCCGTATGCGCGTCAGCTGTGGGGAGGCCAGCGTGGACTCCGTTTCACACCCTGAAATACCGCGGGGCGTACAGGCAGCTGACGTAGAAAAACTGGTGCCGGGGCGTTGCAGACAGATGCAGGGCCGGGGCACCAGTAACGTTCAAATAGAGGTGGAAATTCTGAGGCGCCGGGCAAAGGGCAGCACCCGGTGCCGATAACTATCGGGGCAGAAGACGGCATCGGTAAAACAAAACTTCTGCTACCGGTGAAGAAATTCTGAAGCGGCGCTTAAACACGGATCCCGCTCTGTCCCGGAAAAGGAAAGAGGGAAAGTCCTGAAAAAGAAGGCACAGCCGCAAACGCCGGAGCGTTTACTGCACCGTTTCCTCTGCCAGGCCGCGGTTCACGATGCGCAGATACGCTATACGCTCCGTCCAGAGGCTCAGCCTCAGGCTGGAAGCCATATTGAGGTACACGGTTCCCCCTTCCCCGAATCCCAGGGCAGCTTCCTGAACGTATTCGCTGACAAATTTCAGCCAGGCACGCTGATCCTGCCTCAGAAGTTTCTCCAGCGCAGGCGCCTTCGCCCGGCAGTTTTTCATCGTTTCCTTATAGGCAGCGTTGAGGAAACGATCCACCTCACCAAAGCCCTTTTCGAGGCGCTCGCGCGCCTCCATAGGAGAAAGAGCTTCCCAGCCCGCAAAGCATTCTTTCTGAATGGCGCGTGCCTGGCTTTCATACCCGGGCAGAGGATTGTCATCGGCCCCGGCTGCCGCGGGCAGGAAGAGAGACAGAGCGAGGAAAAGAAAGAGAACGCGCATGGAGGCCTCCTGATGATTTGATGGTGCTCTCCGCAGGCGGCGCGCAGGGGGGAAAACCGTTTCCCGGAGACGGCGCATGGCCGGCGGTTTACATTCTCCTGAAAAATATATGACGGACGCCGCCGGGACAATCATCCTGCGCGGTAAAGAACGCTTTCCCTGAAAAAATCATCCCAGCGATGAGGTTTTTCCCCGCGTACAGGGCGGAAAAAAATCAGACACGCCTGGACAGATGCGCCGGACCGCCCTGATATGGTGGGCAGTCTGTCCGGATTGGGACCGGGTGACGGAAAGGCCGGCCTGCCCGTTTCCCGGTCGGCACACAGCCCAGCCACATCACGCGGCACAGGGGAAAAGGGGACAGAATAAAAATTATCTTCTTTTCACGGGACTTCTGTGTCCGGACCTGCCGCACAGTGTTCTGACGCCGCGGCCGGGCAGGGGGAGGTTCAGGGATAATCCTCTGCCTTCCCGGCACGCAGCTAACCTGTGGCGGAGTGACATGCGGCGCGCGGAGCCGCGCCCGCCGCGGGCGGACTGATATCCTGCGTCCCTGCGGGCAAACGCATTGTCATGGAGGGCATGCCGGCCACCGCTTTATCGCGTACATCATCTTCGGCGCGGACCTCATCCGGGGGGGCGCTCCCAGCACTGCGGCCTCTTCTTCGTCCGCGGACATCTGCTCTTATGACGGAGAACGGACCGCCGGCGTTTTTCTTCCGGAGGGGCCTTCATCCGCGATTCTGTCTTCGCGGAAGGCTGGACAAAAATTAAGGTGCTCCCTGAAGGAAAAGAAGGCGTTTAAACGTTATCCGGCCCTCTGAGGGAAAAGAAAGCACGGGGCCGGGGACGTTAATGCTTCTGCCCCCAGGCTGGCGCCCCGGCTTCCTTCATAAGGGGGAAAGCGGATTTTCTGCTTCCGGAGCGCCGGCAGGGCGTTTTCCATGGTGTTTTCGCCCTGAGCGGATCAGGCAAACAAGGACGCCCTTTGTGCATAGCGGAAGCAGCCAGGCGCGGGATAAAAGGAGGAAGAAGAAAAAAGAACTCCGCCACGAAGGGAAGCCCCGGAAAGGGCTCCCGCGGCGGGGACGCCGTCAGGGCGTCAGAAGAAGGAACGTCATGGAAAATTTCGTCTTTGAAAATCCGACAAAAGTGTTTTTCGGCAACGGATGCGTCAGGGAATATCTCTCCGGACTGGCCGCCCCGTACCAGGGCAGCATCATGCTCGCCTGGGGCGGCGGATCCATCAGGCGCAACGGCGTCTACGATGAAGTCTGCGCCGCGCTCCGCGCGACAGGCAGGAAAATCGTTGAATTCTCCGGCATCATGTCCAACCCCACCTATAAGAAGGTGCTCGAAGGCGCGGCTCTGGCCAGAAAAGAAAATGTGGGGCTCATTATCGCTGTGGGCGGCGGATCGGTCATGGACTGCTGCAAGGCCATTTCCATAGCCGCGCGATACGACGGCGATGTCTGGAACGATTTCTGGGTGAAGAAGGGCTCCTTCAGGGGCTTTGAACCCCTGCCGCTCGGCATTGTGGTCACCGTCTCGGGAACGGGCAGCGAGTGCAACGGCGGCGCCGTCATCACCAATGAGGACCTTCATATGAAGACCGGCCGCGATTATCCCGAATGCAACGCCCGCTTCTCGCTCCTCGATCCGTCGTACACCTTCAGCGTGCCGCGCTTCCAGATGGTGTCCGGCGCTTTTGACACGCTCTCCCACCTGATGGAAATCTACTTCAGCGCGCCTGACGCGGACAACGTGTCCGACGACATCAGCGAGGCGCTTATGCGCAGCGTCATCCGCAATCTGCGGGCGGCCCTCCGTGACGAAAAGGATTACACGGCCAGAAGCAATCTCATGTGGGACGCCACCATGGCCGAGAACCGCGTGGTGAAGCTCGGCAAGAAGACGGACTTCATGTGTCACATGATGGAGCATCAGATAGGCGCGTACGTGAACTGCAATCACGGCGCCGGCCTCGCGGTGCTCCATCCTGCCTATTACCGGCGCATTTATAAGGACGGTCTCGCGAAATTCGTCCGCTTCGCTGTCAGCGTCTGGGGCATTGAACGCGGGGACATGGACGATGACGCCCTTGCCCTCAGGGGCATCGATGCCCTGGCTTCCTTTATCAGGGAGATCGGCCTGCCCACCACGCTCAGGGAAGTGAATGTGACCGCGGATACGGATCTCAGGGCCATAGCGGACTCGGTCACGGTCACGCCCGGCTGCTACCGCAGGCTTTCCCACGAAGAAATTTACGATCTTTTCCGCGAGGTTTTTTAGGCGGAACAGCGAATGAACGCGGCGGCCTGAGGGCCGCCGGGAGGAAATATGTCCCAGAACTGGCTTATTACGGGAGCGGGACGCGGTTTTGGCCGCGCCTTCGTCAAAGCTGCCGCCGAAAGCGGCGCGGAAGTGTACGCGGGCGTCAGGCACGTGCCGGAAGGCGATCCCCTGTTCAGCAGCCCGCACGTGCACCCGCTCATTTTTGACGTCACGAAACCCGGTGAGGTGAACGCGGCCGTGGAAAAGGCGCTCGGCGGAGCCGGGCACATCGACGTGCTCATTAATAACGCGGGCTTCGGCATGAGCGGCGCGTTCGAGGAAATGTCCGACGGAGAGCTCCGCAGCCTCATGGAAGCCGATTATTTCGGCGTTGTAAACGTCACGCGCGCCATACTGCCTTCGATGCGCAGCCGGCGCAGCGGCACGATTCTGAACGTCGCCTCGCAGGGCGGCCTTATGGGGTTTACGGGGAGCAGCGCCTACTGTTCCGCCAAATTCGCCGTCGTAGGCCTGAGCGCGGCCCTGCGCATGGAACTGCAGGAATTCGGCATCCGCGTTTCTGTTCTCTGCCCCGGCTCCTTCAGGACAGATTTCCGCAAAAAAGGCTCCATGCGCCATCCGGCCAGAGCGCTGGACGCCTACGACGGGACAGCCGTGCGGCGGGCCTCCAGATTTCTTGCCGAACATCCTGACAGTCAGAAAGGCGATCCCGGAAAGGCTGCCCGCTTTATCGTGAGCATGGTGGAAAGAAAGGAACTCCCCCTGCGCATCCTCATCGGCGCTGACTGCTGCAGGCAGGTCAAAGCCGATCTCAGAGAGCAGATCGCGGATATCGAAAGCTATGAGAGCCTGGCTTCGGCCACGGACTTTGCCTGAAACAAAATTCCTTTCTCAGGACAGCAAAACGCCGCCGAGGGCCTGAGGCCTTCCGCGGCGTTTTGCTGTCCTGAGGGGAAAGGTGTTTCCTAACTGTTCCCGGACATGTGTTCTTCCCAGAAACAGATAGCGCCGTCCATCCATCCCCAGGCGTCCGTGCCGCGTCCCGTGCCGAAGCCGTGGCTGGCATGGCGGTAGAGATGAAATTCGGCGGGAATGCCGGCCGCAAGCAGGGCATCAGTCCGCTTCCGCATGACAGCCGGGCTCGCTATAGGATCATCCGCGCTGACGACGGCGAAGGTCGGCGGGTCGCTGCGCGAGTAGCGGCTGTGGCTGGTGTAGGCCATGATGACGGCAGAGGGCCGGGGCAGGGGATCCCCGCCGAGTGCGGCCGATCCGTACGTCCCCATATCGGCTGCCATGCGCGCTCCCGCTGAACCGCCCCAGACAGACCATCCGTCCGTGCCCACACCGAGCTCCCCCGCGCTGCGGAAAATCCAGGACACGGCGGCCGCCATGTCGGCGCAGGCCGTCTCCTCGCCGCCCGTGCGGTACTGCAGGACAAAAGCGTTGTATCCCCTGGCGTTAATGACTTCCGCCAGAGGCAGGCCTTCATGGAAGGTGCCGACGTAGACGAAGCCGCCGCCTGGACAGATAAGAGCAAAGGGCGCCCCCGGTTTCCCGCGCAGGAAGAAGAGGCCGGTATTCTCCCTGAGAGGTCCTTCGTCGTAAAAACTGTAGAAGACCGGCTTTCCCGCGTTAACGTCGCGGATAAGCCGGTTCAGTGAAGCCACCACGTCATCGGGCTGCACGGCGTGGTGCCAGGGCATCAGCCGGCCGACAGTGCCTAAAGTGCAGAGCGCGTGCGCGTCCTCAGGCCGCGGCAGAAGATGCTTCGCGAAGGACCTGAGGGCAGGATGTTCAAGCATATCCTGAAGCGTGTCTTCCGCTTTCAGGGGACGGTTTTCCATTGTGTTCTCCATACTCCGGACACTGCCGCCGGACGCGGAAATGAGCATGCCGGCCAGAAGAAGTCCGGAAAGAAGGGCCGCGGACATCCGCAGACGCCAGCGGCGGAATTTGGGGAAATGGGGCAGACCGCAGGGCTGGGAAACGCCCCGCGGCGCGGAATGAAGGGGCGGGGATCCGGCGTTCAGCCGGCCTCCTTTCTCTGTGAGCTCAGGTTTCTGTCCCGCCATGTCAGCCTTATTCCTCTTCTCCGCAGGGATTTGAAAAAGGCCCTTCCGGAAGCGCGTAAGAGCGTTTCCGGAAGGGCTGCTTTCAGGAAAGGATTTCATCCCCCGCTAGAAGTACGCGTTATCGATGTTCATCCTGTCGAGGGCACCGGTGATGTCCGCCATTTCGTCATCAGAGAGAGAAAGGGCGGCCGCCCCGAGATTTTCCCTCAGACGTTTGGGGTTAGTTGTGCCCGGAATAGGCAGGATGAAGGGTTCGCGGGCGAGCTCCCAGGCGAGAACTACCTGGGCAGGCGTGGCGCCGCGGACCGACGCGATGTCATGGAGGAGATCCAGAACGGGCTGGTTGTGCTCCATGGCCTCAGGCTTAAAGCGGTTCATAAAGCCCCTGAAATCGCCTTCCCGGTATGTAGCCGCTTTCGTGAAGCGGCCGCTCAGGAAGCCGTTGCCAAGCGGACTGTAGGCCACAAAAGCCATACCGAGCTGACGGCACAGGCCGAAAACGCGTTTTTCCGGTTCACGCCAGATCATACTGTACTGGTTCTCGACGGCCGCGACGGGGCAGACAGCGTGAGCGCGCAGGAGATAATCCTCCGGAGCGTTGGAAAGGCCCCATTCGGTGATTTTTCCTTCTTTTTTCAGATCCGCCATGACGCCGGCCACAACTTCAGACTCCACATGAGGATCCACGCGGTGCTGATAGAGGAGGTCGATGTGATCGGTTCTGAGACGCCTGAGCGATCCTTCAACCTGCGCGCGAATGGATTCGGGACGGCTGTCGGGCAGGTTGACGGGCTTCCCGTTTTCCACCTTCTGTCCCGTAATGCCAAACTTCGTGCAGAGGACGGCCCGATCCCGCCTGTCCGCAAAGGCTTCGCCCAGAAGCTCCTCGTTGGCCGTGCCGTAGACAGGCGCCGTGTCAAAGAGGGTGCATCCGAGATCCAGAGCCTCGTGCAGAAGGGAAACCATTTCGGAGCGGGGCGCGGGTTTCCCATAGGCGTGATCCATGCCCATGCAGCCAAGCCCGATTTCGGAAGCTGCAATCCGGCCTATAGCGCGGGTTTTCATGACAGAACTCTCCTCAGACGCGGCGTCCCATCTCATAGGCTTCCTGCATGACAGGTCTGCCCGCAATGGCGCCGGCCTCATAAACGCCTTTGCCGTAAATGACGCCGCCCTCCACTGAACCGTCCAGGCACATGGCGAGGCCGCGCAGACACTGGAGCGTAGTGTCCATAACGGTATCCGAATCCTCGGCTGAGGTCATGATGTAGTAGAAAGTCTTGTTTTTTATTGTGCGCCAGCGGGCGACGCAGCGGTCGATGAGCGCTTTCATCTGCGCGTCCACAGAGTAAAAATACACGGGCGAAGCCATGACAATGACATCGGCTGCGTTCATTTTGTCAAGGATTTCCGCCATGTCGTCCTTTATGGCGCACACGCCTCCGTGATCGCGGCAGTGGTAGCAGGCCAGGCAGAAACCTATCTTTTTATCGCGCAGGAAAATGGTCTCAACTTTGCTGCCGGCCTCCTCCGCGCCCTGGGCAAACATGCGGCAGAGAGCCGCAGAGTTGCCCTTTTTGCGGGGGCTTCCCGCGAGAATAAGCACGTTTTTCATATCTTCTTTCCTTTCTGCGGCCCGGGGCCGCGTTTTGCTTCAGGAAAAAGCCCGCCATGAGCGGCGGTGTCCCGTCTCAGTCGGCGTCGGTCCTGACGCTGAGATCCTGCCAGGCCCGGATTTCCGCGAGACGGGCGTTCATCTGCTCCGTCACATAGCGCACGGCAGCTGAGCCGAGCGGCAGGCGGAAGGGGCTCTTTTCCCCTTCGACAGCCTCAATAATCACGCGGCCAGCCTTCATGACATCTCCCCATTTGCCGAGGGGCGTGTCCCCGCTCAGATCCGTCACCCGTATCTTGCGGCTTCCGGCCGTGTCCCTGTAGTCGCTGATATTGCCGGCGCTGATATTGATGGAACGGTCGAAGAAGTCTGTCCGGAAAGGACCGGGCTCGGCCACGATCACGCGGATGCCCAGGGGATTCACTTCCTTCCGCAGGCCGTCGGCCATGGCCTCCACAGCGCATTTCGTGGCTCCGTAGAAGGCGGATCCCGGTGACGTTCCCGCCGCCGCGATGGAGGAGAAGCACACGATGGTGCCATTTCTCACGGCACGCATGGAGGGCAGTACTTTCCGGATCATGCGAACCGTACCAAAGAAATTCGTTTCGAACTGCCGGTGTATCTCGTCCATGGAGCATTCTTCCACGGCGCCGCGCAGGCAGTAGCCCGCCACACTGGCAAGCACGTCCACGCGGCCGAACCGGGCGAGCGCGGCCTTCACGGCGGCCTCCGCCTGCGCGTCATCGCTGACATCGAGAGGCAGGGCCAGAGCGGTCCCGGGATAGCGGTCTGTAAAATGACGCAGCGTTTCGGGCCTGCGGGCCGTGACAACGGCCTGATCCCCGTGTTCAAGAACCGCTTCAGCGAGTCCCTTTCCAAGACCGGACGAACAGCCGGTAATAAGCCATGTCTTCATAGAGTGCTCTCCTGGTTTGTCCTGGCGGATGCTCCCTGAACGGAACACTCCGCGCATACGGAAATACCCCTGGGAAGGCGCGGTCAAAAGAGGAATTCCTGCCGCTTCTTTGCCTGATCCGCTCACTGTCCGTATCCGCCCGGTCCGTTTCCGACATAAAGCCTGCGCACGGTCCGGATCCGTTCCGGCTCTCCTCATGAAGTTCCGCTTCCGCCGGAGGCGCCGGCCTGCGCCGGTACCGGGAGTATGGCGCGGCATCCATTCCCCCAAGCGATCGCTGAGAGGTGCCTCGGACACCTGCCTGACGCGGGGCATACCAGCGGCACGCAGAGAGGCGCGGGAAACGCTGCTCCCAGCCATCTTAAGAATGATTCCTTCCGGTTTTTTGGGAAAAAAACAGAAAAATTAATCCCCCGGATGAAGCGGATATTCTGAGAGTGTGCTTTATCTGAAGCCAGAACCATGAACTCTTCAGCCGGAAAGAGCGTCTGAGTCCCGGAAGGTGAATTCAGAACCGCTTTTTCTGAAACCGGGGGCCTGAGGGACTGCCACCGCGGCTCTCTGAATGCCGCCGGAACATGCCGGTCCGTGTGAACAGAAACGCGCAGGCGCCGCAGATTTCAGCGGGCCGGCATGGCGGAACGTCCCGGGCGTCAGCGGTCCGGATGTTACTGCGCGGAAAAGCTCATGGCTGAAACTCCGTACGCGTCCTGATGTCCTAGGTGAAAAACCGGAAACCTCTCTGCGTCATACCAGGGAAAAAGGAGATGAACCCATGAAAAAAACCTGTTTTTTCATTCTGCCGGCACTTGTCCTGTTTCTTTGTTCCAGCGCGTTCGCGCACAGCGCGAAGGAGCTTCCCACACTTGATCAGGATAATCCTCTGTCCGCCGTCTGCACGGGCAGCGGGGTAAGCCTCCGGGCCCAGCCCTCATCCGGCGGGGAAAAAATCGCCACTCTTGATAAAGACGAAGAGCTCTGCCTTATCGGCAGACAGGAAACAAAAGAGGAATATCCGTGGATCTCTGTTATCTCACAGGCAGGATTCAGGGGCTGGGTGTACGGCAGGTTTGTTTCGTTCAGTGACGCCGCGCTGACGGAGAGCGGGCGGTTCAGGGCCAGGTTCGACAGCAGTCTGTGTTTAAATCACCTGGACGCGTTTACGCGCATTGCAGGCATTCAGGATAAAAAGGCTGAAAAGAGCGGGGTGGGGGAAAACGATCCCGATGCTCCCCATTATGCGGATACAAAGCTGGTATATCCCGAAGGATTTACCCTGTACCTGATGGATGGCGGGATTCTTCTCACCGTTTCCCTCGACAAAAAAGGATATAAAGCGGCCGGCCTCCAGGCTGGAGACGCCATTGACAGTGAAACCCTCAAGAAGTTCAACGCCAATATGACTTCCATGGGATGGTCCTCCATGCAGGCCGTGGACAGCGGGACATATAAATGGGTCCTGGAAGCTATGGTCGACACAGCGAAGAGGCCGGTTAAACATTTTTCCATCACGGCTGAAGACGGGAAAATCAGGCGCATCACCTGGGGAAACTACGTCATCGATTAACAGGGGTAACCCAGGGGAAGCCTCCCCCGCACAACGGTACGGGCTCTGGCCGGATATGAACGTGCCACGCCGGAGCGGCTCCACGGCTCCCCAAACCCTTCGTTAAAAAAAACATCCGGACGTTCCGGAATTTCGTGAGCGCGTGCCTCTGTCTTTCGCCGGGACACGCGCTCGCTTTTTTTATCTTCCCCGCGGCCTGCTCCCGTGGGAGTGCAGGACACAGCACGGCCGGGAGTGATGCAGAGACGAAGGGGAGATCCTCTGGTCCGGACAAGCACCTCGGCTTGCGTCAGTTCCCTCCACGCAGCGGAACAGGACGCCCCATGTTCACGATGAAGCCTCCTGAAAGGCCCCCGCCGCCAATGACGACGCTGTGGCTGACAGAGGAACCGAGATGAAATCAGGCAGAGATGCTGCCGGTGGCAGGGCACCCGCCCCTCATTCACTTGCAGAATCCGCGAAAAAAATCATCCCAACAAAAATTTCCGGGCGGGGTATGGAAATAGCTCTGGCAGCTTTGTAAAAATTGTCTGGTGTTGCTGTAGCCGGAATATGTCGGCTACCATTTCAATCGTAAGAGCCGTATTTCCAGGTTAAAGATAGGCTGAGCCATGGTGTTTTCCTTCAGGTTTTTGTGTATTTCGCAATCTCAACGCACCGGAGGCGTCCCCATGGCTTAATTTTTGCATGAGAATGTACTCCCACTATATAGGCTCTACAATTATCTACGATGTTGCCATTGACTACACCATCGTATTTGACCAAAAATACCAATAGAATTTTTCAGAAGATCTTACGCCTTATGCCGAGGAAGGAAAGCTGGACGGACTACGCCAAGAAAACTCTGGAATCGGAATTAGACAGAGGACTGAATCTGCCAGCGGGGAGAATATTGGATGAAAGGATCTGAAAATCAGCTTTTGACATTCCTAGAAGGGGCTAACAATCAATATATAATCCCTGTATACCAGAGAAAGTATGACTGGAATAAAAAGCATTGTCAGCAACTGTATGAAGATTTGAAGAAAACAATTCAAGAGAACAAGGAGAGCCATTTTTTTGGGAGTATCGTTTCCCAGCTTGTTCCAGAAGGAAGTAAAGTTAATTACCACATTATAGATGGCCAGCAGCGGCTGACTACCGTTATTCTGCTTCTTTTGGCTATCTGCAATATGATCAAAACAGGAGAAGTAAAACCCAACAACAGTGCTCTCGATGAACAAATTATGGAGCGGTTCATCATTAACAAATGGGCTAATTCCGGGAGCAAAATCAAACTGCGTCCAGTAAAAAATGACAGAAGCGCTTTGGAAAAGATTGTGGCAGGAGACAAGGCAGAATATGACCGAACCTCTAATCTGACCATCAATTATGAGTATTTCTGTGAAGAAATCCTGAAACAGGAAATGTTCGTGGATGAACTGTTCAAGGCAGTTGACAGGCTCCAAATCATTAGCATCACGCTGGATCCTGCGGATGATCCCCAGCTGATCTTTGAAAGCCTGAATTCCACCGGCTTGGCACTTACGGAAGGGGATAAAATCCGGAATTATATTCTGATGGGCCTTACACCTCAAAAGCAGGAATTGTATTATGATGGATTTTGGACAAAAATTGAACAATGCACAGGAAATGATGTAAGTGACTTTGTCCGTGATTATCTTAGCATCAAACAGCTGGAGACACCGACTATCAGAACTGTGTATCAGACTTTCAAAACATATGTAGAAACAAAGAAAATTCCACCGGACAATCTCCTCGATGATATGCTGCTGTATGCCCGGATTTACAGGAAACTGCTCCAAGGGAAAAGTGGCCTTGACTGTCCGGCTTTGGATGACTGCATGTACCGTCTGAAAAGGCTGAAAATCAAAGTTGCGGAACCATTCTTTATGGAAATTTTCCGGTTGCATCAGGAAGGAGAGCAACTGTCTGTGGAAGATCTTACTCGTATCTTTCAAATAATTGAAAGTTACCTGTTCCGCCGAAACATTTGTGAAGTGCCCACAAACGCACTGAGTAAACTATTCCTGAATTTGAACCGGGAAGTTATTCGTTATGACAACACTACTGATGACTATGTAAACAAGCTCTCCTATGTGCTGCTCTCTAAAAAAGAGCATAGCCGGTTGCCAGACGATGCAGAATTTTCAAAGGCTCTGGCCACAAAAGAAGTGTATCGGATGCGGGGAAAATACAAGGACTATTTGTTTGAACGCTTTGAGAACTACGGAACCCTGGAAGCCAAAGATGTGTACACGTTCCTGGATAACGGAACGTACTCCATAGAACATATCATGCCTCAACATTTGACCCCAACATGGAACCGGTCTCTTGGCCCTGATGCAGCTAAAATACATACAGACTGGCTGCACTGTCTGGGGAATCTGACGTTAACTGCTTACAATTCCAAGATGAGCAATGCCTCTTTTCAAGAGAAGCGTGATGGAGAACGAGGGTTCAAAAAGAGTGGCCTGCGAATGAATCAATGGATTGCAGGCAAAGCAAAGTGGGGTTTAAAAGAAATGCAGGAACGCAGTGCTGGAATGGTTGAACTGGCAAAAAAAGAAATTTGGCCCATGCCAGCTACTACCTTCAAACCCTCTAAAAAAGAATGGGACTCTTGCTCTCTGGAAGATGAAGATTTCAAATTGGAGGGGCGGTCCATTGTCAAGTACAGCTATCGGAATATAGAAACACCCGTTTCCAGCTGGATAGACATGTTTGAACATGTGGTGAGATACCTGCACAATGAAGATAAAACCATTCTGCCAACTCTGGTTGACAGTTCAGATGTTTCTGACAATCTAAGAAACTATTTCAGCAATAATCCTCAGTCATTGAAGAGTTTTTTAAAAATTGACGAGAATCTCTATGTAGAAAAAAACACAAGTACATCTAGAAAAATTTCAATCCTGCGCCGTTTGTTTGAACTGTTTCACGCAGATCCTGCAGATTTGGTATTCTATCTGCGGGACAGTGACGGAGCAGGAAACCAATCAAACGAGAACAGCGGGCAGACTTTTCGACCGGTTCAGGAAGGAGCTATTGATGATGCAAAAGTGGCCGTCGATGCTTCAGAGGATAGAGTTCCCGAGTCTTTTGACAAAGGAGAAACTCGCGGCAGGAATGATGGTGAGATGCTTCACCTTTCTTCAGGATCTGCAGATGCCCTTGGAAAAGTTACCGCAGAAGGATTTTTAGTTTTACAGGGGGCTAAACTTAATGAAACTAAAAAATCCATGAGCGGTAGAATGGCTAGGCTGAGGGAAAAATTGCTGAATGAAGGAAAAATAAAGAACTGGGCGACCACCGAGGATTTGTCTTTTCACAGCTCCTCTGCAGCTGCTGAATTTATAGTAGGATGCAGTGCTAATGGCCGCAAACTCTGGAAAAATCAGGATGGGAAACCCCTCAAAGAAATTGAAGCTGAAAAGGATAAATACACTATCTGACAGAGGAGGTGGCAGGCCCACCCTCAAGTGCAGCAGGAACTTCAGTTCTGCAGATTGTTGCACCGACTCTTCCAGCTTCCGGAAATCTCGCCCGGCCCCGGTTTGACGGCATCGGAAAGCGGATAGGAATCGATCACGGGACTTTCAGCCGGCGTTCCTGTCATGGCCGAAAGGAAATCTGCCATGGGTTCCCTGTCAGCCCGCTCTTAGATTGTGTTTGGCTTTTTGATTTCCTGCGGCTCATGTCTGTGCTGTCCAATTTAAGCCTTACCTGAAAGATTCTGTAAAACATCCAGACGCCCCGGAAATTCGTGAGCGCGACTCTCTGCCTTTTGCCGGGATACGCGCCCGCTTTTTTTGTCTTGCCCGTGCCCTGCTCCGTGGGGAGCAGGGCACGGCGCGCCTTACGGCGTGGTTCAGAACAGGCAGAGAAATCCCGCTCCGGACCGGGATCAATCCACTGCAGCTTTGCGCCAGTCCTACCGAAGCTGGCTGGACAGCACGTACCTGAAAACCGCCGCTGCCCGTGCCGGAACAATCCCGGAGCGGCCCGGCGGGGAGGCAGGTCATTTACGTCGTGAATCCAGGAAGCCGGTTCCCGGCATGCCCCCTTTATCCGGTCTGGCAGGGAAAAGAAAAGAGCGCCGGGCAGAAGCCAGGCGCTCCATGATCGGACAGCTTATCATCCGTCGGTTTCCGCCCGCCTGTGAGGCAGGCGGAAACATATCCGGAGGAAGGAAGGAGGATTAACGCTGGGAAACCCTGACGCTGCTCTCGAAGCCGGTCAGATCGGCGTCACTGAACTCACCCTTACCGACGCTGATCTGCTTCAGGGCAGGGAGCTTCTTAAAGGCATCAAGGCTGGTGAGGCCGTCAACCTTCTGGAGGGTCACGGTGGACAGGGCGCCAAGGCCGCTGACAGCCTCAAAATGACTGACTTTGCAGTCACTCACGCGCAGATTCTTCAGGCTGGTGAGCTTTGAGAGGAAAGAAAGGTCAAAGGGCTCACTGCCATTTTTATTAAGTTTGTAACAGTTCAGTTGGGTCAGGGCGGTCAGACTTCCCATGCCGGAAGTCTTCACGCCATCAAAGGAGGAGAGTTCCAGTTCCTTAATCCCCCTGAGGCTGCTCATGAAGCTCAGGTCCACGGGTCCCTGCTTTTCGTTGACGCCGTTCAGAATCAGTTTTTCAAGACCGGTCAGACTGCCAAGGGCCTCAAAGCCGCTCACGTCCTTCACGCTCCACAGCTTAAGCCACTTCAGGCTGGTGGCGCCGGCCAGGGTCTTCAGATTCACAGGAACCTTCATGCTCCAGATCTGGAAATTTTCCACCTTGCTCCTGGCCAGGGGAGAGTAGTCAGTCACATACTCAGCGAACACGTCGAACTTTTTCAGGTTGGGCAGGCCGGCAACCCAGGAAATATTATCGAGCCTGGTGAGACCGCCTTTAAGTTCCTTTACCTGGGTCAGTTTGCCGAGTGTGTTGAAGTCTGCGTCCTTAACGGCGTAGTACATGAAGCTCTCAAGCTTCGGGCATCCGGCCAGGGCGCTGAAGTCCTTCACCTGGGATCCGTAGAAGCTCAGTGATTTGAGGTTCTGAAGCTTGGTCAGAGCGCTGAGGTCGCTCATCGTGCAGTACGTGAGCTCCAGGCTGGTCAGGCCGGGAAGAGCGGTGATGGGGGAGAGATCCGCGAAAACACCGTGGCTGATACGGGCCGAGCGCAGACCGGGCAGGGAGGGAAGCCCCTCCATGGAGGTCAGCGCGGGGCCGCCGGAAACGGCCAGGCTGTTAATTTTGGTCAGGCCGCTCATCCACTTCAGGTCCGGTCCCATGGCGTCGCTGGCAACCTGGAGCTTTGTCAGGCCGGTCAGGCCGGACAGCGGGCTGAAGTCCTTCACCTTTTCAGCGCTGAGCGTGAACACAGTCAGTTTTTTGAGTCCGGCGACAGGCGCGATGGACGTCAGCTCTTCGCTGTTTTCAATGTTCAGTGTGCGGAGTTCAGGAACAGCGGCACAGACTTTCTGCAGATCCCCGTCCTTAACGTTGTTCAGGGTGAGGGCCAGCTTTGTCATGTCCGCGCCCTTCAGAGCCTGCACGGCGGCGTCATCGGCACCTTCGTTAATGGTAAACTTATTGCCTGACTGCTTGAACGAAGGGGCCGCGTAGGCTGAGCCGGAGAAGATTCCCAGCGCGATGAGGGCTGCGAGAAGTGATTTTCCTTTCATTGCAGATGCTCCTTTGTGTGAGTCAATGGAAAGGCCGGTAACGCATGAAACGCATGCGGCTGTGAACAGATATCTCCCCTCCTTTCCGGACTGCCGCCGGAACGTCGGAGATTTTCCGTCATCGCATCAGAAATCAGGCCTCCACGAACACCAGACCGGACTGAAAGACTCCCCCTGACCGTGGAAAAACCGGGCACGGGACAGCCGCTGTCGAAACCGGATTCATTCTCTGCCGATACGCCGGAGGGGATACGGCAGACGACACGGTGACGTCTTTTGCCTTTCTTCTACCTAAAAGGAAGCGACGCTTCTTCATCCTTCTGATGAATTACCGTAAATACAGCTGCTGAAAAACAAATTTCATCTGCGCGATGAGAGTATTTTGCGGGAAAAAATCCCCCCGGCATGGACCGGGGCGGCCCGGAGAGGGAAGCGGCATCGCACAGGAACACGGGGAGGGCATGGAACAGTGTCCGGGATAAGCGCGTCACCGGAGGACAGGACGATGGTTTCTCAAAAAAAATGGCACCCGCGGCCGAAACAGCTCCGGGGAGGCGTATTCCGCCACGCGGGGTGCGCTGGCAGAATGTGCGCTTTCTGTTCTGCCCCCGCCAGTGGCAGCCGCGAATCCCCCGGGGAGCGTGATGTAAGAAGCCTCCTCAGGGGCAAAAAATAGCCCCCGGCACGTCAGCGCAGGGGTCTTACAAAAAAGCCTCTGAGGCTTTTTTGATGCTGCCCGGACTTTATCTGCCCCAGCGGCAGCCATCAACTCTTTTCCGCAGGAAAGCAAATCCCTGAAAATAGTCCGGCTCTTCCGAAACGCCTCCGGGTGCTTCTACAGCCGGCCATGAACGGAGTTTTCCTGTCCGTGGCCGGCGGAAGAGCTGGAAAAGAGCTTCCGACACTCTTCCCAGTGGGCCTCTGATGACGCTGCGCGCCCCCTGGCTTCTGGCTTACGCGGAGGGCTGACGGAGAATTTTCGCCGGCACGCCGCCCACCACAGCGCCTTCGGGGACATCCTTCGTCACCACGGCTCCGGCGGCCACGGTGGCGCCGTCCCCGATCGTCACGCCGGGAAGAAGGATACTGCCGGATCCTATCCAGACGTTTCTGCCCACGCGCACGGGAGCGATGTGGTGATCCATGCGCTCTTCCGGGCGGAGCCCGTGATTTATGGTAGCAATGACCACGCGGTGGCCGATAAGCGTGCCGTCGCCGATACTGATGCCGCCCTGATCCTGAAAACAGCAGCAGGCGTTGATGAAGACACTTCTGCCGATGCGGATGTTTTTGCCGAAGTCCGTGTAGAAGGGCAGAAACATTCTGAAGCTTTCATCAATGTTCCGCCCCGTGATGCGGCACATGTATTCACGGATTTCTTCCATGTCATGCACGCCCGTATTAAGCTCCTGGGTGAGCCTCTGCGTCTCCAGCGACCATCTGTGCATGCAGTCGTAGGCTTCCGTACCTGCGGTAAGCGTTTTACCCTCACTGAGATATTCAAGCAGTTCTTCAAGTTCCATATTTTCCTCCAGGAAGGCGCCGGAGCGCCGTTCATGCCGCTCCCCGGGGATTATCCGGAGGAAGCTGACGCCCCTCCTGTGTAAAGGTATAGGCAAAAAAGAGCCAATACTTATTGTTCATGCCTTTTTATGCTTTTAAGGCATGGCATGGATGATGAGAGCACCCAGCAGGAAGGGGGGACAGGAAACCTCTCTAAAACCGGCCAGACCCTGTAATCACTCGCGGCCATACAGCCGCCCGGCCGGGCGGAAGACGCGTTACGGCCGTCTTATTTTCTGTCAGCGGGGACGCTGCAGTCCCGGCGGTCCCGGGGCAGTCCGGATGCTCCCGTACTGCCGGTATTCTTCCCTCCGGCGCTCACAATTCTGCGAAAACTCCGCGCTGCAGCCCAGAGCCCGGAGGAGGGCGGCACAGCTCAGAAGATCAGGCTCTCTCCATCCGCCGGGATAAGCACGCGCCGCGCGAGCCCCAGTTCCTTCAGGGCGGCGCGCAGGGTTTTGCGGGTCAGCCCGGCCTGCACGATGGCGTCCATGTGCGTGATGACGATGGCGGCGTCCGGGCAGGCCCGGCATACCTCAGCCACATCGGCGGCATCCATATTGAGGCGTCCTTCCGTTATGAGGCTGGCGGCGCAGGCGCTGAGCACGATGACGCCAGGCTGATAGGCACTGAGCGTTTCGGCAACGCCTTCGTACCAGATGGTGTCACCGGCGAGATACAGCGTCTTTTCTCCGGGGTATTCGAAAATGACACCGCAGGTGGGACCGCAGGGCACAATGGTACCGCTGCGCGCCGGCGCTCTGCTCACATGAATGCGGCGGTAACAGGACGTGGACGAGAGCATGCGCACGTGCACAAAGCCTGAACGCCTGAAGGCGCGTACGTCTTCCCTGTTCTGCACGTACATGACAAGCTTTCTGTCCAGCTGGCCGCCGGGGCGCCCGTCCGCGTCCATATCAATGTGCGTGGGATGGATGTGCGTCACGACGCAGGCGTCCACGCCCGCGAGGATTCTGTCCGCGGGGAAGGGCAGGGGGCAGAGCGGGGCATCGCCGCTTCCGGCCGCTGTATGCCGTGACAGAAAATGCGAGGCCGTGTAGGGGCTTGGCTCCCCCTCGGGCGCGAGCCAGGGATCCACTAGAAAGGTTTTGCCGCCGTACGTGACGCGCATTGTGGCGTTGCGAATCTGCTGGATAATCATGTCCTTCCCGTCTTCCCGGTAATACCGTACCGTACCTGATTCATCTTCATATCATAGCTGATAGAAACTTCATTATCCAGTCCCGGCTGTGAGTATTTTACCCTCCCTGCCGCTAAGGAAAGCAGTTTCCCGGACTGCAGAATATGCGTCGGGGCGGCATGCCGGCAGCAGGAAGGGCAGCCCGGTATCCCTGAGAGATACCGTGTGATCAAAATCAGAAAAATATTATTTTTACTGATAAATCTATTTTTCGATATTGCTACAAATATAAAAATCGTGTAACTAACAACCCGTTACTACTACGGGACGTCCCGGTGCCGGCCAGCTGCTCATACCCGCCCGCACGCGTACCCATGCCCCGGTAATCACGTAAGGAGTTGAGTATATGAAAAAAATGCTGTTCACGGCCCTGGCCATGAGTCTTTTCTTCGCTGTTCCCGCCCATGCCCACTTCGGCATGGTTCTCCCTGACAAAAACGTGGCCATGGAGAAGAAGGACGCCGACATCAGCGTCCAGTTCATCTTCACGCACCCCTTTGAAGGCAAGGCCATGGATCTCGATGTTGAGAAAGCCCAGGTCTTCAATGACGGCAAGGCCACGGATATCACCTCCACGCTGAAGCCCGAAACCTACAAGGGCAGGAAGGCCTTCAAGACCTCCTACAAACTCGCCAAACCCGGTGTGTACACCATAGCCATGACTCCGAAGCCCTACTGGGAACCCGCCGAAGACAAGTTCATCATTCATTACACCAAGACCGTCGTAGCCGCCTTCGGTGAAGAGGAAGGCTGGGATCAGCCTGTGGGCCTGCCCGTTGAAATCGTTCCGCTTTCCCGTCCCTTCGGCCTCTATGCCGGCAACACCTTCCGCGGCAAAGTGCTCGTTGACGGCAAGCCCGGCGCCAATCTCGACGTTGAAGTCGAATACCTGAACGGCTCCGCCGGCACCTTTACCGCCCCCAGCGACTATTCCGTGACTCAGGTCGTGAAAACCGACGAAAACGGCATCTTCACTTACAGCACCCCCTGCGCCGGCTGGTTCGGCTTCGCCGCCCTCACTGACGGTCCCAGCAAGATCGCCTTTGAAGGCAAGGACCGCGACGTTGAACTCGGCGGCGTCTTCTGGGCAAAGTTCGACAGGATGCAGCCTGCCAAGTAAGGTAGTCTGAAAAAATTCCTTCCCATACCCCCGACGGATCCTTCCGGAGGGGGCTTTTTTCTGCCATCCGCACAGGTTCACAGAGCAAAAAAATATTTTTTCCATCTGCGTGCAAAAAACTCCGCTCTATTATTGCTATTTTTACTATAATTGTGTTACGAATACATCAGCCGTGAAACAGGGGTTCATTCTGCGGGAAATGCCCTGGCCTTTATTCCCGAAAGGCGCATTTCTTTTTTCTCCCGTGTTCTGCCTCCCCCATACGGCAGAATGATTCAATTATCCCTCCTGATCCCCCCTGCCGGATGTGCCTCTCCCGCAGGGGGGATACTTTTTACCCCTCCCGCCAAAAACCTCCGCAAAACCGCATAAAGCATTTTCCCGTATTGCTATCTTTATAAATTACGTGTTACCAATACAAACCGTCAGGCCATCCCCGCGTCCCGAGGGAATGGCCGGGCTGACGGGAAGTTCAGTCAGAGCCTGGACTTCCCTGACTTCCCGCCCCTTTTCCCGGGCGTTTCCGGAAGGGGTTTTTCATCCGATATTCCCTGTCACCAGGGATCTGCCCAACGGCAGTCTGTCCATACGGAAACGGGATCATCGCTTTCCGCGCGAAGCGGGGGGGGAAAAGCCGCGGCGTACTGCCCCGTCTCCTCCGGGGGCGCGCCCCCATACGGGAAGGGAGTTTTTATTCCATGCATATTGCTGAAGGTGTTCTTTCCGCACCCATTCTCTTCGCAGGCGGCGCTGCCTGCGCGGCCGGGCTCGCCGTGGGCCTCAAACGCCTGCCCACGGACAGGCTCGCCACAGTGGCCATCTTCTCAGCCACGTTCTTCATCGCCTCGCTTATCCATGTCCCCGTAGGCCCGTCGAGCGTTCATCTGCTCTTAAACGGCCTCATAGGGCTCATCCTCGGGTGGGCGGCTTTCCCGGCCATTTTCATCGGCCTGCTTCTGCAGGCGATTCTTTTCCAGTTCGGCGGCCTCACCGTGCTCGGCTGCAATACCGTGAACATGGCCCTTCCGGCCGTTCTTTTCGGCATGGCAGCCAGACCTTTCCTCACAAAGGGGAAAGCCATACAGCTCACCGCTGGTTTCCTCTGCGGCGTTCTGTCTGTCTTTGGCGCGGCGCTCCTCACCGCCCTCTGCATGTTCTTCACGGACGAGGGCTTCCTGACTGCGGCCAAACTGCTCTTCATTTCGGAAATCCCGATTTCCGTTGTTGAGGGACTTGTCACCATGCTCACGGCCGCTTTTCTCATGAAAGTCGATCCCGGACTTCTGCTTGGCCGCTCCGGGAAGTAGGCAAACGCGCTCCGCCCCGAACCTCAGAAATCCGATGAAAAGGTACAGCCTTATGAAAAACAGGAAACACATTCTCTTTCAGGCAGTCTTCCCTGTCTGCCTGGCCGTCATCCTCTGCACCTCGCAGAGTTTCGCCCACCGCATCAATATCTTCGCCCTCGTGGAAGCCGACCAGATCCGCGTGGAGTGCAAGTTCTCCAAAAAATCTCCCGCCCAGAACTCCCCGGTCACTATCCTGGACAAGGCTTCCGGAAAACAGCTCGCCCTGAAGAACACCGATGAGCAGGGCATAGCGCTTTTCCCGGTTACCGCGGAAATGAAGTCCGCGCCTCAGGGACTGATCGCGCACATCAATGCCGGCGAAGGTCATGAAAACGACTTTGAGATTGAAAAATCCGAGCTCGATGGAGCCTCCGCTTCTTCCGGAACGGAAACGGCTCCCGCTCCGGCCGCTGCTGCGGCTTCCCCCTCTGAGCCGTCTACGCCGGCGGCTCCTTCCGTCTCCGCTGCTTCCTCTGTTCAGATTCCCGCTGACAGCGTGGCCGCCATGTCCCGGCAGGATCTCGAGAAGCTCATCAGCACCGCTGTGGACAGACGCGTGACGCCCCTGCGCGTCATGATCGCCTCCCAGGTTGAAAAAGGCCCCGGCATAACGGAAATTCTCGGCGGCATCGGCTGGATCCTCGGCATCTTCGGAACAGCGGCCCTCTGCCTCAGCCGCAGAAAGAAGCAGTAGAGGCTAAAAGCCGTCCCTGGCATTTCCGCCCTCAGGGGACACTGACCGCATTCCTTCCCTTCACAGGAAGTGCCTGAACCCCGGACAGATAATCTGTCCGGGGTTTTTTCGTCTCATAACGGATCCTGTCCCGGCCTGAAGATAACGGGCAGAGATACACGGGAAAGCCGGATACGGTCATCAGCGGTCCGGGAGAATCCGAGAGAGAAGGGGACCCCGCCGTATCACGAGAAGGCGGAAATCTGCAACCGGCCTCCGGCCCGGCCGCATCACGTATCCGGCAGACGGGAACGGCGGCAGGAATTTTTTCAGTCAGGATACAATGAAATATTTGCGGCTGGCTGTAACGCGATGCCGGGCACACAATACGTGATGGAAGACAGGCGATCGCAGCAGCGTCAGTCCCCCCGACAGGAAGAGGGGTGCTCTCAGGCGCGCAGAATAGAGCCTGTTCCTGGCCCGCGGCCAACAGAATCCTGACACGCCGGCGCTGTCAATGTGTTCAGCAAGCCGCAGCTCCATGCGGTCCTGCAGCGCACGAACAGCCCCTATGACAGCCCCAAAGCTCAGGACAAAGATCGTCATTTCCCCGGAAACTGCACATCTCAGGCACGTAGTGAGCAGCGCCATAAAACCAATCTGTTTTCTCCGACACATTCAAAAGAGATAGACGCAGGGCGTGCATATTCTCAGCGCGAGCCGTTTCCTGAAAATCCCGGAGACGCAGCCTGCTCTGATTTCAGACGGGGGCTGCGCAGGAAGAAGACAGGTTCCGGGAGCGCAGGGAAGGGGCTGTCTCATAAGAGACAGGAACTGCAAAGATATGTACTAGATACAGCCATATGTCTGATTTTTTTGAACATAAAACGTCTTCTCATCCCAGATGCGTTTTTTGCCAGAACGCAGAGATTTTCAAAATTTTCTATCCACCGTCAATTTTTTTATTCACAGCATTGAATTTTTTAGAACAGAACACTATAAATTCCTGTACATGAAAAAATCGGACATGTGTGTTTGATTTTCTGCATTGTCAATTTTGAGGAGGAGAAACATCATGCGCACTGGCAGGAAGAACAGGAAAAAAAATAGGAAGAGCAGGGGCTATATTGTCCCGATGTGCCTCGCTCTGTCCGGCACGCTCATGGCAGGGACGGCCGCGGGAGCTGAGCAGCCTTTGGGGGAAATCACCAACGAATACACCGGCACCCCGAAAAGCTCTGATGGTCTCCAGTGGGTCAAACACAACGGCGACATGGTGACGCTGCATAACATAGGCATTACTAACGGCGGCTGGGATACCGAATCCGGTCATTATTACTTTTCAGGGGTCAGGGCCGATAAGAAACGCATAACTGTAGAGGTGGACGAGGATTCCAACACAGGAGGAGTCCGCCCGTTTTCCCCCATACGAAGCACTCAGCAGGGCAATTCACCTTATGAGATTTTGATTAAGGCGAAAGATTTTGCACTCTCAGCCGATTTCGAGTCAAACTCGTCGGGGGACGCGAAAAGATATAATACTAGAGGCCTTTTCGTCGATGAGCAAGGCTCCGTCACAGTAGAAGTTTCGGAAACAATCAACCTTAAAACGGGTGAATTTCCCATTTTTGCAGATTCCGGCAACATTACAATCCGCGGATTCAAGGAACTCAAGGCTGTGACTACAGGACGTACAGGTAGTGCCGGGTACGTGGTCAGAAACGTAGATACAGACTCGGGACCTTCTACTATACAAATAGTCAGCACTCCGGACAGTAAGATCCAGCTGATTTCGGAGAAAAGCAGTAGTGTAAAAGAGACAGCCGTTGTGGAGGACGCGAGCTCGGGGCAGGGAACGCTCATCCAGGGCGGCAGCATCAGCATCGTCCGTGAATCCGAAGAGGCGCATTCCATTGTTATGACAGCCCATTCTCAAGACGAGGGGCATATCGATATCGAAGGCAGTGATTCCGTCACCATCGGTAGCCCAAATCGTGAAAAAGAGTTCGCCGTCCAGGGATTTTCAAAGGCCGACAGGTTCTCAACAATAGACATCAATAAAACATCAAAAGGAAAGGTCACTATCAATGGCAGTGTAGCAGCGGAAAGCGCGAAGGTGAATATATACTACGCCGGAAAGGATTCCCGGCAGAACGGCGAAGTCCTTGCCGCCAAAAGCCATCTCGATTCAGAGAACGGGTTTACCTTGAACGGTACAGGGACGCAGGGGACACAGTCCGGGATCATGAATCTCTTTTTTTCCGGAGAAGGCGCCGGAATGAAGGGGAACATGACGGCAAAAGAGGGAAGCAGCATCACAGCTGACTTTTCTGGCGACAACGCGTTTTTCAATGGCGATATTACAGCCGGTGGGGAAAAGAGCAGCGTCACGGTGAACGCTTCCGGAAACGCGAAACTTACAGGCAACGTCAGCGTTGAGGACGGAGGCGTATCCAATGTCAATCTCAGCGGAGAAAGCCTCTGGACCGGCAAATCGGCCCTGTCCGGAACGGAAGCAGCTTCAAATGTTTCCGTAAACGATAACTCCACCTGGAAAGTAACAGCGGACAGCGCTGTCTCCACGCTGAAGCTCTCCGGCGGCACGGTCGATCTGGAAGGCGGCGCCCATCAGATAAAGATCGGGTACCTTTCCGCAGACGGGACTCCGGGCACCTTCCGCATGGATCTGATGTATCACGACAATCAGCTTGCCACCTATGAAGCCGCTACGGACAGCGATTTCCTGTATGTGGGAGGCGGCACGGGACAGACGTTCCGGGTTGAAGCCGCGGACAATTCCAGCCTCAATGGCATGAGAGAAGGCGATAAACTGTATTTCGCCAGAACCGCCAGCGGCGCTGCCGCGTTTAATGTTGATCATGAAGTGCTGGTCCGCAACTGGGATAAAATCTATAACAAGACGTTCCTCGTAAAGACGGAACCCGTCACCTCCGAAGCCGCAGCCGGCGGCAATACGGGCACAGCCGATACTTCCAGGTCCGTGGCCGGTGACAGCACGGACACTGCGGCTTCCTCCGGATCCGCGGCCGGTGACAGCGCAGCCACCACAGCTTCTTCCAGGACCGTGGCCGGCGCCAAAGCGAGGATGGCCGCCGCTTCTATGGCCGTGGCCAGTTCCGGAAAGGGCGCTGCCGCTTCCTCCGAAACCGCCGCTACCAGCTCCGGGGAAGGCACAGACGCTTCTTCTGAGGCCGGAACCAGCGTCACCGAGAACACAGCCGCTTCCTCAGAAACCAATGAGGACGCCTGGTATCTGACGCCTGAGCTCACGCCTCTCGACAACGGATTCACTCCGAACGCCAATGCCTATGTCCCCGGCTCGGCGCATAACGCCGCCGCATCCATCTGGCGTGACAACGACACGCTGCTGAAGCGTCTCGGCGAACTGCGCTGGAGCAAAAATAACGACGGCGCCTGGGGCAGAGTCATCAACAGAAGGCTCGCCAGAAGCGGAACCCAGGCCTTCGACGTCAGCATGAACACGCTTCAGCTCGGCTACGACAGGAGGATCCCGCTCTCCTTCGGTGATATTTTCGTCGGCGGCGCCATTGAGCACAGCAGAGGCACCGAAAAGTACGATGACGGCGACGGCAGCGTGTATATGACGGACGGCGCGCTCTACGGCACGTTCAAAGGCAGAAGCGGCGACTACGTCGATGTCGTCACCAAAGCCGGCAAGCTGTTCACGCATTACTCCTCGGACTTCGGAGACGGCGGCGATTTCGAGAACTGGGGCTTCAGCGCCAGCGCCGAGTACGGCCACAAGTTCGACCTTGGCTGGTCCTGGTCCGTGGAACCGCAGGCGCAGATCAAATACAGCTACCTCTGGGGCGACGATTACACCTCTGACAACGGAGCGAAAATCTACCAGGACGACATGGACAGCCTCGTGGGCCGTCTCGGCCTCCTGGTGGCCAAGGAATTCGGGACAGGCACGGAAAACCCGGTCCGGATTTACGCCAAGGGTTCCGTCCTGCATGAATTCCTGGGTGACAGAAACGAAACGCTCTACCAGGATGTCGCGATGCATGACAGCACGGACCTCGCGGGTACGTGGTACAGCGCGGGCGTCGGCGCAAACGTCGGCCTCTCTGAGAACTGCTCCCTCTACGTTGACGCGGAGGAGGACTTCGGGACGGACATCAAAGTCCAGTACCGCATCCAGGGCGGTTTCCGCTTTGAGTTCTAGCTGAACCGTCACCCCTGACTTAACCGGAAAAAAGGAACCGCCGCGGCGCGAAGAACAGCGCGCCGCGGCGGTTTCTGTTTTCTTCAGTAAGAGTCATCCCGGGGCCACCGCTCTCAGATGCTGTCCACAGGGATCCTCAGCCGTCCCCTGTACTGCCAGCCTGCTTCCGCTTTCATTGCCGCGTTCAGGAGGCGGGATAGACGCACCAGCCATCAACCAGGCGATATCGTCCTCACCTGATTATGAAGAACCTTCGGAGGTGCCGCGGTTTTTCTGATATGTGCCAGAATGAGGTAACCAGCCGATGACTTAAACTTATCCATAATCAGCGTATAAAATCCCTGTCCCGGGGATTTGTTCAGAGCGGGGAATCACGATTCCAAAAATCTGGCAGGCAGGCGGCTGACAATGGGAACAATCTGCCCGCAAAAATCATACATTTTAATATGCCCCAATTTTTTAAATATATAATACGTTCTTACTCCACAGTATTTTTTAATTTTAAACAGGCTGTTCAATTTTTTTCATCTATATTGTTGAATTTTTATGAATGTACTCTTGTTTCATTGTCAGCTTTTCCGGGGTCAGGGAACGGTGCACAGCAGGCTGAAAGACTTTCAGATCGGGCTTGCGGAAACAGATGTACGGCCCCTGATATGTTTCTGCCGCCATCACAATCCGAGAAAAAAAGCAACAGCGGAAACAGAAACGGGAAAATCCAAAATTATTTCTGAAAAGAAGCCTCTTTTCATATAGATAACAAAAAAAAGTAAAGCACGTATACCTTAAGTTTCTCCATAACCGGCCTATGAAATCCCTGGTCCCTTCCCCGGAAATTATCCGGCCTGGAGTACTTATGATTCCAATAAGCCTGGCCGGCAGACGCTGAACAAGGGAGCCATACGACTGAAAAAATTTGATTTTTTCAAATACATAGTCTTCCCCAGAGGCTCACTCCAGCGAAAAAACGAGGCCCTTTCCAAAAATTTTCTATCAAAAGTCCAATTTTTTTCATTCATATCATTGAATTTTTTAGAACATAAAATTATAGATTTTTGTGCATGAAATAATAATACATTCGTGTTTGATTTTCTGCATTGTCGGTATTGAGGAGGAGAAAAGTCATGCGCACTGGCAGGAAAAACAGAAGAAAGAACGGAAAAAGCAGGGGCTATATTGTTCCGGTGTGTCTGGCGCTGTCCGGCACACTCATGACAGGGACGGCAACGGCGAAAGATTTTCCTTTGGACAAAATCACAAACTCTTACAATTCCAGCGATAGCAAAGAATATAATAAGTATCAGAAGGTCAAGGTAAGTGACGACGGCAGTACGGTGACGCTGCGTAATATAGGCGTGGCTAACGGTAAAACTGATAATATCCGAAATAATGATACTTATTACTTTAACGAGATCGATGCCAGTGAGAAGAGCATAATTATAGATTGGCAGGACGATCCAAACTCGGGAGATGTCCTCCAGCTCAGTCCCGTACGAAGCAAGCCGGACACCAATTTACCTAACGAGGTTTTGATTAGAGCGAAAAACTTCTCAATCTCATCCAATTTCATTCCAACTTTCAGCTCAACAGACCCTAATCTTGAGGATGACCGAGAAAACAGGAAACGATACTATAATAAAGGTCTCTGTGTCGAAGGTAACGGTTCCGGTTCCATCACTGTAGATGTTTCGGGGACAATCAGCCTGGAAACGGGAGAATTCTCCACATTTACAGCTGACGGCACGATTAAAATTATTAATTTCACGGAGCTCTCCGCCAGGGACACCGGGCTTCAGAAAGACGCAGGGGATGTAATCAGAAACGTAGGAAACTCCTATACCCTGATAGAAGGCAAACCGGATAGTAAAATTACTCTGGTTTCTGTGAAAACCAACCGTGATGATGGTAGGACGTTACCTGTCGTGCAGGACGCAAGCAACCAGGGGATAACCATCAGGGGCGGCACCATCAGCATCACACGTGAGGCCGAAGAGTCTCATTCTATTGTCTTTACAGGCTATTACGCAAAGGAAGGGCATATCGATATTGAAGGCGGACAATCCGTCACCATCGGCACCCCTGATCGTAAACATGAGTTCGCCGTCCAGGGTTTTTCACAGGGTAATGGGTTCTCAACCATAGACATCAATACAAACTCGAAAGGGACGGTCACTATCAATGGCAGGGCAACGGCGGAAAGCGCAGAGGTGAATATACACTACGCCGGAGGTGGTTCCCTGCAGAACGGCGACGTCCTGGCCGCCAAAAGCCATCAGGGTTCAAAGGACCGTTTTACCGAGGGCGATAAGCTGCACTATGGGGGACCAGGAACAAAGACCGGTGTCATGAACCTCGTCTTTTCCGGGGCAGGCGCCGGAATGAAAGGTAACATGACGGCAGAAGAAGGCAGCAGCATTACGGCTGACTTTTCGGGCGACAACGCGTTTTTCAATGGCAATATTACAGCCCAAAAGGGCGAGCGCTTCACTGAAGGGGAAAAGAGCAGCGTCACGGTGAACGCTTCCAGAAACGCGAAACTTACGGGCAACGTCAGCGTTGAGGACGGAGGCGTATCCAATGTCAATCTCAGCGGAGAAAGCCTCTGGACCGGCAAATCGGCCCTGTCCGGAACGGAAGCAGCTTCAAATGTTTCCGTAAACGATAACTCCACCTGGAAAGTAACAGCGGACAGCGCTGTCTCCACGCTGAAGCTCTCCGGCGGCACGGTCGATCTGGAAGGCGGCGCCCATCAGATAAAGATCGGGCACCTTTCCGCTGACGGAACTCCGGGCACCTTCCGCATGGATATGACGTACCACGACAACCAGCTCTCCACGTATGAAAACGCGAAGGACAGCGATTTCCTGTATGTGGGAGGCGGCGAGGGACAGACGTTCCGGGTTGAAGCGGCAGACAACTCCAGTCTCAACAGCATGAAAGATGGCGACAAACTGTATTTCGCCAGAACCGCCAGCGGCGCCGCCGAGTTTGACGTCGATCATAAAGTGCTGATCCGCAACCCGGATAAGATTTACAACAAGGTGTTCCGCGTAAAGACGGAAGCAGTCACTTCCGAAGCCGCGGCCGGTGACAACACGAGCACAGCAGCTTCCTCCGGATCCGTGACCGGTGACAGCGCGGACACCGCCGCTCCTGCAAAAGCCGCGGCCGGCGCCAGAGCGAAGATTGCTACTGCCTCTATGGCCGCTGCCAGTGCCGAAGAGGGCGCAGCCGCTTCCTCCGGGACCGCTGCCAGCGCCGGTGAAGGCACAGCCGCTTCTTCTGAGGCCGGAGCCAGCGGCAGTGAAAACACAACAGCCTCCTCAGAAAACAATGAGGACGCCTGGTATCTGACGCCTGAAACCACGGCCGTCGACAACCCTCTCAATCCCAGCGACAACGCCTTCATCCCGAACGCCAATGCCTATGTCCCCGGCTCGGCGCATAACGCGGCCGCTTCCATCTGGCGCGACAACGACACGCTGCTGAAGCGTCTCGGCGAACTGCGCTGGAGCAAAAACAACGACGGCGCCTGGGGCAGAGTCATCAACAGGAAGCTCGCCAGGAGCGGAACCCAGGCCTTCGACGTCAGCATGAATACGCTTCAGCTCGGCTACGACAGGAAGATCCCGCTCTCCTTTGGTGACATTTTCGTCGGCGGCGCCATTGAGCACAGCAGGGGCTCTGAGAAGTACGATGACGGCGACGGCAGCGTGTATATGACGGACGGCGCGCTCTATGGCACGTTCAAAGGCAGGAGCGGCGACTACATCGATGTCGTCACCAAAGCCGGCAAACTGTTCACGCATTACTCCTCGGACTTCGGTGACGGAGGCGATTTCGAGAACTGGGGCTTCAGCGCCAGCGCCGAATACGGCCATAAGTTCGACCTTGGCTGGTCCTGGTCCGTGGAACCGCAGGCGCAGATCAAATACA
>ERZ825159.695-NODE-695-length-40148-cov-17.342005_pt1 | contig 40148 bp, 38 predicted proteins | sample MGYA00519932_ERZ825159 | MGnify/ENA primary metagenome ERZ825159 (study PRJEB31778, sample SAMEA3449191) | human gut metagenome | biome: human gut; feature: human-associated habitat; material: faeces | place: United Kingdom | collected 2010/2012 ... | reverse complement strand
CTATCTCTTTCTTTATCTCTATCTCTGGTGGACGAATGTCGGACAAATGTCCGCCGTTTGTCCGGGGTGGTGGCAAAGCCTTGTTTGCAAGCCTTGCCGCCCGTTTTCGTTCCGCTTCGGTAGAGGATTGCCCTATCATCAGTTCAATATCGGTCATGTAGAGCAAGCCGCCGTGTAGCTGCTCCACAAGCCCCAACTGCTGAAAAATCCCTAACGCCCGTTCCACCGTGCCTACCTGCTGACGGGTAAGAGTGGCGATCATCTGTGCTGTGTAAGGGATATTCTCGTCAAGCTGCAACTTGCCGCCGTTTTTCAGCGATTTTAAGTACAGCTTCAAGAGAATGTTGGAATAGAGAATACCGTCCGGCATACTCTCCAACAGCACGATAGCGTCATCATCAAAATAGCTTTCTTTCAGTTTGAGGTAGTAATATTTGCGGTTATCTGCCATAGGCGGTGTCCTCCTTTGGTTTCCAACGCTTGGAGTAATACCGGTGGCAGAGGATAATCACGGCTCGGAAACTCTGCTTGCAATCGTGGGTGCAACCCCGGCAAAGGTCGTTATAGGTAATTCGGTTTCGGTGGTTGAGGAAAAAGCTCCATTCAAGCCGCCGTTTGTTGCTCATGCGTGGCATTGGTACGCTCCTTTCTGCCGTTTCCGTGGGTATCACGGATAGGGCGGGAAAACTGTATCTTCTCGGTATCATTTTCGGGGATTTTTTGCCCTGTACGCCCTGTTTTGAGGTCGGGGAGTATTGCGGATAGGGGTAAGGGCATATCCCTGTTTTTGTTTGGTTTCGGTATCATTTCGGGGCGGTTTTTAACGCTCCTGTTCATGCTTTTTCTGTCTGCTCGGTTCGCCGTGGTGCATTTGGGAAAGATTGCTTTTCATGGTCTGCAACTCCCGGACACGCTCTTTATTTGCCCGGTACTCGTTGTAAAGGGCGTTCTTCTCGGCGGTAAGCTGCTCGATTTCAGCCTGCAACGATTTATAGGTGGGCAGCTTGGTAATGCCTTTTTGCCGAAAATATCTTACGGCTGCGTCTGCTATGATAAAGTCGCTTTCATGCTTTTCCCGGTAGGCTTTGCGTGCCTTATCGGTTTTCTGCTTTTTCAATCCGTCACGCACATCTCTTGTCTTGGCATAGGCAAGCACCTGTTTCTGCAAGTCCTTTTTCTCACGGATAGCCGTTTCAATGGGCTTCAGCTTGGCGGTGCTGCTGTGTAAATCCGCATTGGCAGACACAAGGGCTGCGTCCAGTTCATCCGGGGTAAAGCCGTATTGCTCCATAGCGGCAACGGTAGCCGCCATCTGTTTGAGATTGTGGACAGCCGCCCAACGGTCATAGCCGATACCTTTTCCCTCGGCTCGCTTCGCCGCACGGTCAACCATTCTCTGAATGTTGCCTGTCGGGGCGATTTTCTGCGTTTTTCCTCGCTCTGTGCGGTTTGTTTCAGCGGTATGGTATTCGGGTATGGGTACGGTCTTTTCGGCGGCTCTGTGGGCGTTCTGCTCCAAAAGAGTAAGAACAGCAGCACGGTCAAAATCATCTCCCAGTTTTCGGGCGGTAATGGGTTTCGTTCTGTCCGGGGTAAGGTAGGACAATCGCCCTCGGCTCTCTTTGACGGTCACGCCCTGTTGCAGAAGTAAAGCGGAAAACTCGTCAAAGGTGGTCGCTTCGCTCATGGCATTCCGTATGGTCTGCCGCAACTTCGCCTTGTCGGTTTCAAACTTGGTCTGCTTTACAGGCTTCCCCTCGGCTGCAAGGGCGGCATTTTCCTTGTCAAGTTTGGCTTGTCCTTTTTTATGCGCCCAATACTCACGCTCGGTAATGCGGTTTTTGCTGCCATGCAATAGGTCAATCTGATAGAGATTTTCCCGGTGGCACATCTCCATGACCTCGGCTTTGAAGTATTCCATAGCAGCGTCCGTACAGCGGTGCTTGCACCCGGCACGGGTATCTGCCGGTCTGTCCATGTAGGGCAGTAAGGGTACTTCCTCGATACGCAGAGAATTGATAACAATGTGAACATGGATATTGCCGCTGTGGTTGTGTCCGTCCGGGTGGGTACAGACAATGGCTTGGTGTCCTGGGAAATGCTCGGCACAAAATTCCTCGCCCAATGCTTGCGCCCGGTCTACGGTCAAGCCGTTGTCCGCTGCGTCCCGTGGGTCAAAGGAAATGATATAGTGGTGGCTTTTCACATCTTCCCGTTTTTGGTTCTTGCCGTATCGGAGATTTGCCCGCATACAGGCAACGGCAAAATCTTCCTCGCCGCAGTTCAGCGTGGCTATTCGGTAATCCTCCCGGAGTATGAGCCGCCCGGCTTCGTCAAGGGTGGGCTTCATGGTAAACTCGTCATGCTCAAAGGTTAGATACTGCTCGGCTGCACCGTAGTCCGCATTTTTAGAGCTGATATGCTTGAATGTTGCCAACAGCGTCACCTACCTTTCGCAAGACTTCAAACTTCAAGGCGGCAAGGTCGGAAATGGCGGCTCGCACTTCAACGGACAGCGTATTGTAGGGCGTTCCGTATTCGTTGAGGGCACGGGCGATCTGATTAAGGTTGCCGCCGATTTTTCCGTATTCGGCTATCAACTTTCCAACAGCGGACAGCAGTTCATCATTGACTGGGGAAACGGTAACAATGGGGCGAATGGTCGCCCTTGTAATGGCTTGTCGGATAAACTCGGCTTGGCTCATGTCATAATTCTTTAGCCGTTCCGTGAAGTCGGCATATTCTTCTTCGGTCATGCGTGTCTTGACTACATGGCTTCGGTGGGGCGTATTGTATCGCTTTCCTATGGGTATCAACTCCTTTCACTTACCGCCGTTTTGTGGGCGATTTTTAAGTATTTTTTGGTGGGATTTTCAAGCGGCACAAGCCGCATAGCAGGGTTTGGGGAAGGCACTCCCCAACAAGATTCCGATGGGGCAGAATGAGCGAACGGCGAATTATGGCACCTCGGTAGAATCTTGCTCTAAGAAACTGCCGCTTTCCTCTACGGCTGACTTTGCGGCAATCCGCAGGGGGCGGCTTGGCTTGTTTCCGTCAATATAGCGATTGCGGTGGCGTGTCCTGCCCGCTGTGGTTTTGCTTTCTTCTACGGACGGAAATGGAAAATGCCAAACGCTCCCTTGGATTTCTTCATCACTACTACGGTAGCCCCATACCTTTCTTCCAAATGGCTGCGGTATTCTTTTCATCACTACTACGGTACGCAAGACCGTTTTGGGCAAATTTCCCCGTCACTTTCTACAACAACAGGAATGTGCGGTCTGCCAAAAATGGGCGCAAAAAAAAAACGCCACGGACTTTCAAAAAATCTGTGGCGTTGCAGCTTGGTCGATATTCAATTTTCATTTCCATAATGTGAGGGGAGCGACAGCACTTTAGTCTGTCGCTCCCTTGATTACCCATCAGCGGAAACAGGCAGGGCTGTCAACGGCGGCGCATTTATGCGCCGTTCATCTTGACCGTTGACTGCTCCGGCTGATTCCGCTATTTGTTGTGGGATTACAGCTACATTCAAATCTTTTGCGCTGATTAGTGTTTCTTGTTTGCATTTCGGACAGAACAGAGGGAAATTTTCAAGTATTGTATCGGGGCGTATCTTTGTTCGTGTTTTATTTCCACAAATAGGGCAAAGCACCCACCTATCAGGCGATTTAATCATTTTAATTTTCATTATTTAAGGAAAGAAATGTAAATTGTGAAGTTATCGGGAATGTAGCTGATACTCAATCCCTTTTCGCCATTTGACAAAAGCGTACCGATAGAAACATAGTCCTGTCCCTCAATTTCTTCCGACACTTCCTCTATTATAGAAAACCCCTCTTGCTTCAAAAGCTCTAAATAGTCGTTATAGTCGGTTTCGCTTATATCCACAATACTGATACTGCAATTCTCATGTTCCGTATCAAGCATAGCCCAACCGACCGTACCGGACGGGACGGGAAGCCCCTCGGTGTATTCATTCACAGGCCATACACCCGCGTCAAGCATGGTATTGCTTTCTGTTTGTGTATTGCTTGGATTATCCGCAGCGGACGGCGTATCTTGATTGGAACAGGCAGCCAAAGAAAGCATAAGTAAAATAGCGATTATTGAAACAAATTTTTTCATAGCTACCTCCTGTTTTTGCGGACGGTTCGGATAATCTGAATGATTGCGATTGTAACCGCGATTACACCGACTGCCAAAATGATTTGTGAAGCGTCAAATCCAAAAGCTCCCTCAACTTGAATGTTTGTCATTGCGTCTGCTTGTCCGATTGCCCCGTCCGGCACTTTCCCGGATTGGGTAGTGGCGTAAATCACAAACGCTGCAACGGCAACGACAAGGGCTGCAACGCTCGAAATAATCCCTTTCCGTTTCTGCGGTGCTGCGCTGTCAATGCCTAACTGCTCGGCGGTATTCTCTGCAAACTCTTTGGGAGTGCCTAACCGTTCGATTACCTGTTGTTCCGTTTCGCCATGCTCCAACGCAGAAGCAAAGACTTCATTCAGATCACGCACGACCTCTTTTTTTGCTTTGCGTGTTAAACTCAATTCCTTTTCCACTTGCTTAATGTATTGCTCTTTCATTCTGATACCTCCGCTGTTTGATAGGTGGCAATAAAGCCATTTACACAACTTTCATAGCTCGCCCAAAATAAAATCAGCTCGTCTAATACCTCTCTGCCCTTATGGGTAAGGGAGTAGTATTTTTTTGATCCGCCATTTGCCGCTGCCGGGGCTAATCGGCATTGGATTAACTCGGCTTCCTGCAAACGATACAGAATAGGGTAAATCGTTCCCTCTTTTGCATAGCCCAAAATGGACGCGCTGTTATTTAGCTCTGTAATGATTTCATAGCCGTAGGTTTCTTTGCGTCCGATCAAGCACAAAAGTATCATTTCAAGAGAGCCTTTTTTGAATTGCTGCACATACCTGTTATCCATACTCTCTACCTCACTTTAGTTTTGCTATTTAGCGTTCCTAAATAGCAAAACATATTATAACTCCCGGAGGTGTTCAAGTCAATAGAGTTTATAGAAATGTTACAAATGCTTTTTAGACTTTACCCTATAATTTGCCTTGCTCGGAATAGCGGCGGGGCTGACTGTCCTTGTCCTGTTTTGTTGTGCTTCTTTATTAACCATGAGCATTCGCGCCGGGGTTGTCGTTGCCGTAGCCTTCAAGCAGGTTGATGACGCCCCAGATACCCAGACCAGCGCCGATAGCGACCACAAGGGTCTGAAGAACGGTGATTGCAGCTGCGAAAAAAGCCATAGAATACCTCCATTTCATTATAAAAGGCCGCCATATCCGGCAGCCTCAAGTTTGGTGATGTCTGTCCATTCCTCCATAAGTGCTTCATCGTCATCCGAATGCTCCTCAACGGAGACCTCAAACGCGGCGTATTCCTCTTCCAGCCTGAGCTTCAGGCGGCGGGACAGGAATTTTTCGATATTGAAAGCGTTTCTGGGATTGGAATCAGACAAATATTTGTAGTTAGGGTGACTTGTGATGTCATACTTGTCCGACAAAAAGGGTCGGACGCCGCGCAGTTGGAGAATGCATTTTCCTCCATCCATCACGGCCAGCTCGTCAACCGACATCAGGGATTTGCCGAGCTTTTGATAGTTCAGGCTGTGAGACACCTCGCGGCCTCGGCTTTCGCCGGTGTTGTAGGTGTCGATTGTTTCCTTTCCAAGCAGCTCTTCCATCTCCTTGAGCGTCGTCTTCTCCTTGCCGCCGAGAAACAGCAGCGTATCATGAGGTAAGCTTCCACTGCCTTGGGCTAAAGGTCAGTTTCCACTTCCTCCCAAACCGCACGTACACCTCTCGATGTATACGGCTTTCCACTTATCATATTTGTGGTTTTATCCATGAATCGTTTGATGGCATTCCGGGCATATTACAAGGGTTTTCCTTCTGCGCTTCCGCATAGCGAGAACCCAAGGCGCACTGCCCTTCAAATCCTTGAGCTTCTTGACCTGGTGAATCTCCAAATTTCTGCAATCTTTTCCGCACAATTCACAAGTGTGCCGTTCCACGCGCTGTTTCAGGGTATTGGGTTTCAGGTACTTGGAATACTGCGGCAATTCACTTACATTGTCGAATTTCGTCGGCATTTCTTTCCGCTTATACCCGTCCCTGTAGAACGTCGTGCTATTCATGCCTTTTCTTGTTTCATATGCGACAGTGAACAGGTTATTGACGCAGTATTTACGCTTGATTTCATGCACGTTCGTTTTATACTTGCACGCAAAGGTTTTGTACATGCTGTACTTCATCACATTGCCGAATCTGCCTATTTTGAAAGCGTCATTGGCAATGGAATAGTAGTTGTACAACCCTCTGACTTCCGCGTTGTACGTTGTCAATATTTCTATATCGCTCTTATTCACCAGTTTGCCTCTGTGCAAGGCAACGAATCTCTCTTTGCCGTTTTCATTGATCTTGGATTTTACAGCTTGATATTCAAACAGTTTACCCACCCATTTTTCCCTTGGTACGAGAAGCTTTACCACACCTGTCTGGCACCTTTGGGTTTTTCCGTTTGCCATTTTCTTCTTTTGCTGGTTCCTTGAGACTGTAATGTCATAGCCTAAAAATCTCGCCCGGTCTCCCGTATGCGTGATTTTTGTTTTTTCTTCTGACATTTCCAGTTTCAGCGTATCAAACAAAAAGTTCTTCACTTTTTGTTTGATACTCTCGGCATCCTCCTTGCTGCCGATGACGCCAATCAGAAAGTCATCCGCATATCTCACGTATTGAATGCGCTTGTAGCTGGTGTCTTTCGGTACTGTTGGTGTCATGGCCTGTTCAGCCGCTTGCAGCTTTTTCAAGTGCTTGGCGCGTTTCTTCTTCTCTTCGGGCGTTAGACTGTCCCATATCTTGTTCCCTTCGCATCTATATCTGTATGTTCTGTCGATACAGGTTCTGTATGCCGTGGCAAGCCTTTTCCTGCTTGTTTGCGTGTTAAAGGCTTTCGCGTACTGTTCCATGTATCTGTCCAGTTCATTCAGATATATATTGCAAAGAACAGGGCTTACTCCTGACCCTTGCGGCACGCCGCTATAGGTCGTTTCATAAGTCCATTGCTCCATGTACCCGGCTTTCAGCATCTTCCATATCAGTTGAAGAAACATTTCATCTTCGATTCTTTTTCTGAGCAGGTCGATGATCACATGGTGGTCGAAACTGTCAAAACAGGCGTGAATATCTCCTTCTACAAACCAGTTTGCGCCCGTGAACGTTTTCTGTATTTGCGATAAGGCCGTCTGACAGCTTCTATTGGGTCTGAAACCATGGGATTTGTTGCTGAAAGTTGGTTCATAGATGCTTTCCAGGATCATTTTGACGACTTCCTGCACCAGCTTATCGTTCCCGGATTGGATACCGAGAGGACGCTTCTTATTGCTGTTTTTCTTCGCAATATAGACCCGCTTTGCAGGCTTTGGACGGTAACTGTGATCTCGCAGAGACGCGATGATCTCATTGATTTTCTCGTTACTCATGCCATCAATCGTCGTTCCATCGGCTCCGGCGGTCATACTTCCGTCGTTGGCGTATATGTTTTTATACGCGAGCCAATAGAACTCCGGGTTGTACAGATTTCGGTACAGCCTTTTGAATCTGTACAATTCATCCTTGGATTTTTCCGCTAAACTTTTCAATACCTCAGTTGGATTTCTCATGCCTCTCGCATGTTCCTTTCTTTCTTGGTATTTTCAATAAGCTGCTCCCCTTCGCCATGTAGGCGGCTTTCCCGCTTCCGTTTTTACGGCTATCCCTGTCTTTTCAGGGCCCTCGGACTACTATGAGAGCTGTGTGACCATGCCCGTTTCCAGGTTTAGGTCATCCCCAGTTAGTATCTACAGGATGAGCTTTCTGTGTTTTCGGCACCGACTCTTGCCATTTTTCCGCTGTCCTGCGGTTGCATTTCCATGAGTATCGTTTTCATTGCATAACTGCGAAATGCAAGAAACATGGAACCATACGTTTCAATCCTTTTCGTATGTGGGGCACGGATTCCCCCGCTCTGGCTGTCGTTCAGGCATTACCGCTTTGTACCTCGTACACAGATTTTTATTCTTGCGCATTCAATCGCTTTGGATTAGCAACTTCATACGCAGGCCGATGTACCCTATATCGGCGGCGACATGCTGCACTCCCCTTCAGGTTTCCCTTCTCGGATAAGTCGCAGAATAATAGGCTGCTTTCCGCTGAATGGTGGGCCTCCTTTTCCCGTTTCTTTTGGCAGAGAGCGTGATACTTTTACCTACCGCTTGCTAAAGGCGGTATCCCGTAGTTACCGCGCCGCCGTTTTTATTGTGCGCTGGCGGCTTCTGGGCGCACGCAGTTGCCAACGATGGTATCCGCGTTGTCCTTATAGATGGCTTTGAGTTGGGACTGAGCCTGCAAGACGATGCATGCAGAGATTTCGCGGCTTCGGATGGTGGCGACCAGCTTCTCAAAATTGGGGATTTGCCCAATGTTTGCAAATTCGTCGATGAGGCAGCGGACATGAACCGGGAGCCTGCCGCCGTACACATCATCCGCCTTTTCGCACAACAAATTGAACAACTGAGAATAAGCCATGCTGATCAGGAAGTTGAAACTGGCGTCTGTGTCAGACATAATCAGGAACAGTGCTGTACGCTTGTCCCCAATGGTGTCCAGATGCAGCTCGTCATAGGCCGTAATCTCGCGAAGCTCCTCAATATCAAAGACCGCAAGGCGTGCTCCGCAGCTCACCAAAATACTCTTGGCTGTCTTGCCGGACGCCATCTTATACTTGAGATACTGCCTGACCGCGAAGTGTTCCGGCTTCTTTTGGGCGAGCTTTTCAAACAACTCATCAACCTCGTTTTGGAAATCCTCGTCATCCTCCCGCACCTGCATCTTATTGAGCAGATCAATGAGCGTGGAGAAGTTTTGCTTTTCCTCGGGCAGCTCATAGTGGATATACCCGATCAGGGCGACGTACAGCAGCGTTTCGGCCTTGACCCAAAAATCATCACCACCCTTGCCTTCGCCTTTGGTATTGGCGATGAGGGTGGTGACGAGCTTTAGAATGTCTGTTTCGCTGCGTATATACGCGAAAGGGTTATAGTGCATGGATTTCCGAAAGTTGATCGTGTTGAGAATACGAAGCTCATAACCAGCTGCGACCAGCATCTTGCCGCACTCAACGACCAGCGTCCCCTTGGGATCGGTGACGACCAGAGAGGTTCCCTTCGTCTTTGTGCATTGCATGATGTTGGGCTTGATAAAAAATCGGGTCTTGCCGGAGCCAGAGCCACCAACAACAAGCACATTGCGATTGCGTGCGTTGCGCGGGGCTTTGGGGCGGCTGTTCATCGTCAGGCTTTCGGTTTTTGTGAGGATCACGTTATTCCAGGGGTCTGGATCAATAAACGGTGCGATATCCGAATGCGTGCCCCATCTGGCTGAGCCATATTCCACGTTGTGCCGGTACTTCTTGGCATTGCGGCCCTTTTCATAGACCGCCAGCCGCAGCAGACAGCCAACGACGATGCCGATCAGCAAATCTGCCGGGTAGAAGCTGGGAAACGGCGAGCGGAACGCGGCAGATAGGCCATCCATGAGATGGAGAAATTTGTTCGAGGCATCCGTGCCTTCTGCCAAGCGCCAGGCTTCGCCCAGCTTGGTGGCATACAGCCCGATGACAACATAAGGCGTATTCAGGATCAGCAGCTTTTTGAGACGGGTTGTGTTCATCGCTCCATCCCTTTCTGCCGGATGCGCTCCTTCTTATGCCCGGGCAGCATCTCCTTTACAGGATCAAGCACCGCTTCGATGGGCGAACGCTCCTGCTTATGCTTCTTTGCCCAGTTGGCCGCATAGGCGGCCATGGCCTGATCAATGGCGGCCCGGTCTCGCGCCTTGAAAAAGAGCATATACCGCGGCTTGCCATCCTGGGAAATGCCTTTTTTAATGGCGTAGTCAACGCCATACTGCTTGGCGTAACGGTCAAAGATTTTCACTTCTTCACGATCTGCCAGTTCCGTCTTTTCAACCCCTTGATTCTGGGTCACAAGCTGCTTGACGGATTGCCTTCCTTGTGGTTTCACGTCATGATGCGCCTGCACCTTACCTTTGGAATATCGCAGAAACTTCATGAACGCGGTGGCGAGAGTTCGTGCAGTCAGCTTGCTGGTGTTGATGATTAGCGTCAGCGATTTGTTTTCGATGTCTTCCTGCATGTGGTAACACCTCCTGCATCAGAATAGCGATAGAGGTGCTACGGAGGCACCTCCAGACGATGAAGATAATACAGCACAATATACGGCTTTGTTACCGTGTGAATGCTCCCCCCTTTTCTGTGATTGCAGAAGAACGCATTGCTGCGTGTTTGGAAAGCCGTTCCCCTTGACGCGCTGCTGTTCATCAGCGTATAATAGTAGGAGAAAGAGTAAGGAATGTAAGGAGGGATAATGATGGAGCTCGCAAGAATGACTAGCAAAGGTCAGCTGACAGTTCCGGTATCTATCCGAAAGAAGCTCGGCATCGGTACGGGCGATCAGCTGCTGTTTTATGAGCGCGACGGCCAGGTGATTATAGCTCCGGTCACGCCCGCATCCCTGGCCGATGCACAGGCTGCGACGATTCAGCATCATGTCTACACCCTTGATGAAATTCGCGAGATTGCTGTTCCTATTGCGAAGCGCTACCAGCTCAGGCGGCTTGCGCTTTTTGGCTCCTACGCGCGGGGTCAGGCAACCACGAAAAGTGATCTTGATTTCCGGGCTGATCTTCCTGATGACTTTGGCATGTTCCGTTTAGGCGCTTTGCAGAGCGATCTGGAGGACGCTTTCCACAAGAAAATTGATTTGGTGACGGAAGGTATGCTGTGCGATCCTCTGTCCACTGAACTGGCGGAGAATATCCAGGAAGATGAGGTGATCCTGTATGGCGTCGGTGAGTGAGGCACAGCGAGACTTCAATCTATTGCGGCATATCGCCCGCTACTGTGACGACGCGATAGATGCCGCGCGGCAGGCCGGCAGCGAAGCCGCTTTTGTGGAGAGTCGGCTGTATCAGCATGCAGTAGCCATGTGTGTGCTGGAAATTGGGGAATTGTCCAAGCACTTGTCTGAGGATTTCCTTCGTACCCATGCGGAGATGCCATGGCGCGCCATTTGCCGAATGAGGGATATGTACGCGCATCACTATCACCGAACAGACCCGCATCAGCTGTGGATGACGGCTACGATGGATTTGCCCGCGCTGAAGGATTTCTGCGATAAACTGCATAACGCTTGAGAGCTTGCCAGGGGTGATTCGGAATGGAATTCAGACAGAATCACACCCTGGTTTTTTCATCAGAAATCTTCGAACAGATCATCCGAGAACATCTTCTCGATTTCCATATCCCGCGCAGCCTGTTCGGCATGCTGCTTGCCCGCCTCCCGCAGAATGTCCATGATTCCGCCGAGCAATTTGGTCAGCTCTTCGCCACGGATTGGCGTAGCGACGGCGACGCGATCCATGGCGATCTGCTTGGCAGACCTGCTCTCAAGCTGCTTGACAAGGGAGGAAAAGTCGAGGTGCTGCCTCAGATCACCGAGAAAGGCATCGCTTTTTTGCAGACAATCGAAAAAGGCGGCACGCTCGTTCTCACTCTCAAAGCCCAGAATGGTGAATGACTTGCCTTTGGAATTGGCCAGGAATCTGATCTGCATAAGCCCTCCTTAGTGGATTTTCTTCTTTGCTGAGCGGTGCTTGCGCACCAGCCCAAGGGTGCCGCTGACAACGATCAAGCCAATGCCCACCCACATGATGCCGGTCACGGCCAGATTCACACCGGTCTGAATGACCGTATAGTTGACGAACCGCTTCATTTCCTCGGGCACGACATAGAACTCGTCGATTTTCAGCTTGATGATTTCGCCGGACAGGCTGTATCCCTCAAGCGTTTCGATTTCCTTGATGTAGTACACGCCGGGTGTGAGATTCTGAATGCGAACGATGCCATCCTCATCTGATTCATAGGTGTCAATGCCCCGGCCACCATCGTTTTCCAGCGAGAACTTCACACCGGCGAGCGGAACGCCTGAGCTATCCGTCTTGATGAACTCATAGTGATCGGGGATGTTCACGCACATGATGGGCTGGGATTCCGTCCAGTCATCACCAACGTGCAGGCGAATGTCCTCCATGCGGCAGTACCCAGCGGGAGCCTCCGTTTCTCGGATGATCCAGTCACCATACTCAAAGCGGCTGAAGGTAAATACGCCGTTCTTATCGCTTACGACGGTTTCCACCTTTTCCATCGTGCTGGCGTTGTACAGGTTGAACTCCACACCGGGCAGCGGAGCGCCAGCGGTATCGACCTTGATGCACATGATCTTCTTGCGCTGATTCGTGATCGTGGCAATCGGCGTATCGCTGTTGGTGTATCCCTCGTCAATCGTCACATGGATTACCTCATGACTGAGCAGATATCCGTCCGGCGCGGCGATTTCGCGGATGGTGTACTTGCCGTGATTCATGCCGATGAAGCGAATCAGCCCCTCCGCGTCGGAAATAGCGGTCATGGCCAGTTGGTCATCCTCGTCAAACAAGCCGACCTTGGCACCGGCCAACGCCGTATTGTTCTGATCGACCTTCCGAATCAGAATTTCGGTGAGGCAGTTTTCCAGCGTAGCGATAGGCTCATCGGGATTGACAAAGGTGCCGTCGATGGTGATCGGAACCTTCGTGAAATTCTTCAGATACCCGGAAAGAGGCTTTGTCTCCTCGATGGTGTAGGTGCCATAAGGAATCTTTTCAAATGTCACCAACCCATTTTCATCAGAAACAGCGGACGCTTGCAGCGTACCATCCTCTCGGAACAGACCAAACTCGACGCCGCACAGAGACTTATGGAACGAATCGACTTTGAGAAGGGAGAACCGGGTGTAGTCATCCGCAATGGCGGTCTGTCCCGTAACCTCGCCATGCTCATTGACGGTAAAGAACATCTCCGACGTGCAAAGCTCATACCCTTCAGGCGCGAGTATCTCGCGAAAGGTGTATGTTCCGGGAACAGCAGGAAACGCGGGCAGGTATCCATCTTCCCCGGTATAGTCGCGGCATATGGTTTTCCCATCGCTGTCTCGGACTTCGATCAGCGTACCCGGTAAATAGGCAGAGCCGGTGATGTCTGTTTTAGCAATCTGTACTTCGGCGTGAATGATTTCGTTGTGAATGGGCGTTTCCACGTTGAAGATCACCTCGTGATCGTCTGTGGCAAACTCATCCGAAATGCTCACGCGATAACGGGCGGAATCCAGCTTCCAGCCTTCCGGAGCGGACAGCTCCCGCGCATAGTATTCACCATGAGGGAAACTGCCGCAGAAGGTCAGCTCACCGTCCTTGTTCGTGATGCCGGTTGCAATCAGTGTATCAGGCTCCAGCGAACCATCCAGGTACGCGATGCTGTCCGCGTTATACAGGCCGAAAAGAAAGCCTTCGCCGGGAGCGTTCACCAGGGAGGAATGCCACATCCCGTTGTCGCCCTCTTCTGTGGCCACCACTTCTTTTTCCTTGACCAGAGAGATCTTCGCCTGCATGAATTCGTTCTCTGCCTTTATACCGATTTTGACAACAGGCGTGCTGTGGTCAGAAGCGGACAGAATGACATCGTGGTGGGTTTCATCCAGAACATATCCGGCAGGTGCGGATATCTCGGTGATAACGTAATGCCCCAGGGGAAGAAGCTCCGATTCGCTGATTTCCTCAGAGGTAGTCGTGATGGTTGTTACCAACTCATTGGCCTTGAACCAGACCGTTCCCTCCTTGCCGATGACATTCTCGGCGGCGCGCACCTCATAGACCGCGCCCGCAAGCGAACCATCCTCATAGATCGGCGTGTGAATCGTGTAGCCAAAGGGGTCTTGGCTTTCAATGAAGCTCTTTAGCACAGCACCTCGCTTTTCAAGCTGAATCATGCCTCTGATCGGCGTGTTGGGAACCAGAACCTCCTGCTCGACCGCTGTGTCTGCTTCACCGAGCGCCATGACAGGGAGGGTCAGGAGGAGCATGAGCAGCGCCAGCATGAGCACCGTAAAATGCTTTCGTGTGATATACATTCGTATGACCTCGTTTCTCCAGTGATGGACGAAAAGGAAACGGCAGCAGATCACTCTGCTGCCGCCATGGAATTGGGTTACTCCTCAGCCGGACTTTCCTCCTGCGCGTCACCCGCAGGGATGCGAACGGTGATGGAATAGCCGTCGTCCAGATAGTCATCCGGCACGCCCGTCTCGACGATTTGATATTCACCCCAGGTGAGCAGCGGCGTAACAGCCGTACCGTCCTCGCCGGAGGTAATCACGGCGACGACCTCGCCGTCGTTCTCGCCGTTGTGGGAGGGCAAGCCGGAAATACGAGTTACGGTAAACACCGCGCCGGGAAGCCCCTTGCCGGTCTCACTGTCTGTCTTGATGATGCGAATCATGCCCTGAATCGGCATATTGGTCACGGTTCGGGTGACGACCTCATCCATGCCCACGGTGATCTTATCGCACCAGAGCTCGTCTACATAGCCGACAGGATTGACATGCTCTTTCACAATGTAGTCCGCAGGAAACAGGTCGGAAGACTCGGCAATACCGTTTTCATCGGTGGTCATGCTGGCCACCAGGTCAGCCGCATTGCCCTTGTCATCCACGGAGTAGATGTCAAACTGAACGCCAGCAATCACATGCTGATCCAGCTCGTCCTGCTTCAGGATTTTGATACGGCCAGGAGCATCCTGATTGATCACAGCTACCAGAATTGTGCTGGGATTCAGATAGGTGCTGTTCACCACAATCGGCCATTCCTCTTCCGAGGGGTGATACCCATAGGGCGCGCTCAGCTCACGGATTTTATAGGCACCATAGGGAATCTGCTGGAACACGACGGAGCCATCCGCGGCGGAGGTTGCCTCCTGAATCTTCGTGTTCTTCTCGTCAAAGAGGCCAAACACCGCGCCGGAAAGCGCCTCACCGTTCTGCCGGATTTTCTTGAGCATCACCCTGTTCAGTTCATCCCGAATCACCGTGTCGCCAGTCACCTTGCCGTCCGCGGTAACGGTAAACGTTTTGATCGCCGTATTCAGCGCATAGCCGGAGGGCGCGTAGGTCTCCTTGAAGGTATAGGTTCCGGGAACAACGGGGATATTGGAAATTTCACCATTCGCATTGGTGTATTCGCGGAAGATCGTATTGCCATCGGCATCGTACACCTCGATCAGCGCACCAGGCAGCTTCTTGGCTCCGGTGATGTCGGTCTTGGTGATCGTAACCGGCGTGTAGATCAGCCGATTCAGAATGGGCTCATCCAGATAGACTGTGATGACATTTTCGCTGGCCGCCTTATTGGCCGATGTCAGCGTGACAGGATACTTGTCCGTGCTGAGCAGCCATCCATCCGGAACGGAGATCTCCTTCAGGTAGTAATCCCCGTGAGGGTACAGACCGGAGAAGGTCAGATTTCCCTTAGCATCAGTCGTATTGGTAGCGAGCAGGGTGTTGGCGGGCAGCTTCTGTGCGTTGCCGCAGGTGATTACGCTGCTGTTAAACAGGCCGAAAACAAAGCCCTCGCCGGGGACAACCTCAACAGTTTGGTGAATCATGCCGTCCTTGGTTTCGGTAATCAGCAGGTTTTCCTTCTGCTTGCGCAGCATCACGCGGATGGGCAGGTAGGTGTTTGCGGCAGATACCTTGACCTCAACAATCGCGGTTTTCTTATCGACGGCAGCCAGTGTGAAAGGGTGAGGCGCGGCATCAAAGACATAGCCATCCGGCGCGGAAATCTCCTTCAGGTAATACTTGCCCAGAGGCAGCACCTGGGATTTCACAGTGCCGGTCGCGCTGGTGGTCAGCGTCTCAACCAGATCATCCTTGCGGTAGAACATGCTACCCTCTTTGCCGACGATGTTCTCGGCGGCACGAAGTTCAAATACCGCTCCGGCTAAATATGCGTTCTGGAAAACAGGACGCATGACGATGTTGCCATAGGCATCCGTTTCATCCTCGAAGCGAACCAGCTGCAAACCGGTTTTCGCAAGAAGCACATCACCGCGCACCGGGGTATTGGTCACGTTCAGCGTGACCGTAGCCGCTTCTTCGGCGGCCATAGCAGAGGAGAACATGCAAAGCATCATCAGCAGGAGCGTTGCCATGCCCAGACGGAACATTCTCTTCATCCAATTCATGAATTGTACCTCCTTCATCATTTGATCCAAACGGTTGTGGCATAGCCGGAATCAAGATAGCCGTCCGGCACGCCCGTTTCGACGACCTTGTACTCGCCCCAGGGCAGCAATCCTGTTTCCGTAATGCCCTGTGCATTGGTGGTCACGGTCGCCACCACCTTGCCGACATCCGATGCGTTGTCCGAAACGGGGCCGGACAGTCGGGTGATGGAGAATACCGCGCCGGATAGAGGCTTGCCCGTCAGTTTGTCGGTTTTCACGATTCGGATGCGGCCCATCACGCGGTCATTGACAAAGGCCACGTTGGTTGTCATGCCAGCGGCCACCGTGACGCTTTGCGAAGACGATGCCGCCAAGGCATAGCCTTGAGGCGCGTTCTTCTCACGAACGGTGTAAGCCCCGGGCATAAGATCGGCAAAAACAGCGATGCCGTTTGTTCCGGTAGTTGCCGTCGCCAGCACAGAACCCGCGTTGCCAAGCAGTTCAAAGGATGCGCCTTGCAGCAAGATGCCATCGGATGACTTCTTGGTGATCTTGATTTCGCCGGTGCTGAGTTCAAAGGTGACGCTGGCTGTCTTCAGCGCGTAGGGCGCGCCATAGATTGGAACCATGATCTTCTGAATGGCGACGCTTGGGACACCGACAAGGAATTTGGCTTCTTCATCATCCGAAGAAACAGATTCCATGGTAACGGCAAATCGGTTGCTTGAGGAAGTGACCCTGATGGTATCGCCGCTCCGCACATAGTAGTAGCTGCCGTCGGAGCCGCCGCTGTTGCCGGTCAGGGTGCCAACTGAACGCGGAATCCGGATCAGGTCGGCGTCGGTTGTCAGCGTGACGGTGCCGATGTAGCTGGAACCCGATACACTCAGGCTCTGATTGGATGCGGTGATCTTGCCGGTCATAGAAGCGCGGGCGATGCCATTTGTCGCCAGCCATCTTGCGTAAGTCAGGTACACGGCAGGCGCGCCGCCGCTGAAAGCATAAAAGTTGTCCATATCCCAATAGCTTCGGACATACTGAGAACCTTCCAACTGTTTGATAACCTCACGCATAGCGAACTGTCCGGCAACGCGAGACCAAACCTCGTTATTGGAATCGCCGCGATTCACCGCCATGAAGGGATAGGTGTGGCGCAGCACCCAGCCAAGCGCGTGCATGGTCGAAGCCTTGTAGCGCACACCTGAGGCACCACCGGAATCCGGATTGTTCACGAAAGCGTCCATATCTACCAGCACATACGGGCCTTTGGCGCTCTGATTTGAACCGGAACCTTCTCCAGGGCCGGAGAGGTTGTGTTCCAGGCAGTAGACGGTGAAGCCCTCCAGATAGTGCGGCGTGGCATAGATCGAGCCATGCGCCGCCGATTTAGCGATCTGCGGGTATGCGCTGTCCCTGCCGGAGCTGCCATACAGTGAAGATTGCCAGGCGTAGAAGCCACCGACGCTGCCATTGATGTTTTTGAGGGAGAAGCCATTCATGGAGGTCATCGCCATGTGGGTTTCCATCATTTGAACCTGCCGGAGAAATTCTTCGGTGTAGGCGAAATCCGTTACGGTGCAAGAATCAGCATCTGCTCCGCCTGTCTCGGCAGCCATAACCCAGGCCGTGCTGTAATCCGTCCACTTCATGGTGCCGTCCTCAAAATCATCGCCATAGAGGAAGCGCACCTCATACCAGCCATTGCCCTGACCGTCCGTTGCAGTGGAAAGAACCTGTACAGTGGCATTGTTTACGAAATAGCCGAGGTATGCGTCGCAATAGGTGTCCTCAGCCGCGTACTCGTCGATTTCGGACAGTACGCGGGTAGCCGTTGTTACGCTGATGTAGTCTCCGGGGGCGGCAAGCACAGGAGCAGGGGGCAGTTCAGGAGCTGGCTCAACCGGTACTGCGGTTTCTGCGGTTAGTGCTTCACCTGTTCCTTCAGCATCTGCAGGCTCGCCTTCCGGCTCCGGCGTAGGCTGCTCATGGATGATTTCCGTATCTTCCGGTTGTTCGGTCGGTTCCGCTTCATTAGGAAGCGTAGGGGCTGCGGCTTCGGGCTGGCTGTTGTCAGCCTGCGGGGCAGACCCGCTTACCATGAAAAGGGGCATCAGGCCGAGCAAGGTCATTCCTTCGCCGGCAGGGAGAAAATTGATTTCAGAGAGGTCCTCATCTAGCAAATAGCTGGAATCCAGATCATCTGCGTGTACATAGCCGCTGACCACTTCACCGGCTTCGTCCAGAAACCAGACCCCGACCGATGCGGGAGCCTGAAACTCCGTAGCCAGGACAAGAAAAATATCCTCGGTCGTGGTGTAAACCAACGATTCTGGCTTCCAATCCGCCTCGCCGTATACGCTGGTTTGTCGGACAGTGGATACATACACATGGCCGTATTCATCAAGCGCGGCCTGAATGGGGAGTCGGCTATCTGCCGAGCTTTCCTCTTTATTTGGGGTTTCGGGCGCGGTGGGTGTACCGGACGCATCCTGTTCTTCGGGCAGGGGCGCATCGTCGCCGCCTCCGGGCGCGACCTCGCTTGGAATTTCTTCGGTTGCGGGAGCCTCCGGGACAACCTCCATTTCAGCCTCAGTGGGAACGCCCTCGGTGATCTCCTCGTGGGGATGTTCTTCGGGCGCGGCCTCATCCGGGGTGGCCATGTTTTCCGGGATGAGATCGGTCGGCGTTGCAGCTTCAGCCAGCACGCCAACTGGCATGCAGGAAAGTGCCATGACAAGAGACAGCGCAATGGCTGCAAGCCGTTTGAGTTTTCGTCTCAACTGCATTTGGTATCCTCCTTTTTATTCTTGTACAGCCATGACGACCAGCCGCCCGCTGACGCCGCCATAGCTGCGATCGCAGGTAATCAGCGTCAGAATGTGGTCATCCTCATGGACGTCAATCCCCGTCTCGTACAGAGCTTTGTTTTGAGCACGGCTCACGAATTGAAGGAACGCTTTGCTGCTTGGAAAGGAAGCGGTTGCCGGGTCCCAATCGCTGACCTTCATGTTCAGCACGGCGAAAATTCGATAGGTACGTCTGCCAAAATCGCCGTCCAGATGGATGGTGCTGTGTTCAGCGTAATAGCTATCCTCCTTGTACTCGATGAGGCTGCTGAACATGGCGTTGCTATGGCTCAGGTGATGGCCATAGATGGCGATGTTTTGGCTGGGCATCCGGTAGTCCGAGCTTTTCAGCGAGAACAGGCAGCCCAGCTTGCTTTTCTTGCCTGTGAACAGGTGGTGCAGATAGTACGCCGTATCGTCAGAACGGACAACAGGGTAATCAATCATGGTTCCGGGAATCGTGAGCCAGGCGGCAAAATCCCTATTCTGCGCCAGACAGGCATCCAGATCAATACCGGAACGGAGCAGAGGGGTTTCTTCCGATGAAGGGGACGGTTGGGTTTGCGCCGGAGGCAATTCCGTCGGTTCGCAGAATGGCTCTGGCGAAGCCGTAGGTTCATTTGGATCAGATGTTGCAAGAACGTCCTGGGGCGGGATGCTTATTGCAGACTGCGCCACTCCGTCTGTCGGCGTGGGCAACGGAACGACTGGCATTAGTGTTGGGGCAGAAGGTCGAAGCTGTTCGGCCATTACCGCATATTCGCCTGCATCGGCTCTGTAAGAAACCAGCTCCGAAACAAGCGGCATCCCCAGCGCGGCCACGCCGCAGACGAACATGGCCGCAAGTGCGACGGAGGGCAGGAATTTCATTCTTTTCTGCACATGATCACTCCAATCAAAAAGCACACATCCGCATCGGTGTGCGCTTATCGTTCCTGTACCCGCTGGCGATTCCTCAGCCAGTTGTCCAGCAGCTTGATGATGACTTTTTCCATCTGTTTGGCTGTGTAGGACTTGGGAAAATACTTTTTCAGCGTATCGTGGCTCAGCGTTACGGAGTCGTACAGGGGCTTCTTTTCCTCTGACATGATTTTTATCATGCCTTGCTCCGAAAGCGTCCCTTCCTTGCTCTCCTTTTTGATTCGCTGCGCCTGGGACAGGGACGGCGTTTGCTGCGTGACCTCCAGGGCGGTTTGCAGCCATTGCTGCTCTTCCGGTTTCAGATAGGACAGCTCGACGGCAGGGGTGAAGGCCAGCTCGCCGCTATCCACCTTATCGCGCAGGGGAAGCTCAAGGTTATTGAGGCGGATGAAGCGGCGAACAGAATCCTTGCTCATACCGGCTTCGGCTCCGACAACTTCATCAGCACGAAAATTCGTCGCAACTTGCGACGAATTTTCTCGGGATGGTCTGCCAGCCTTTCTTTTTATGGCTTCCAGCTTCATCTGATAGGCTTTCGCGCGTTCGCTCGGCAGAATATTTTCTCGCTGGAGATTGCTATCCACCATAATGATGACGGATTCATCATCATCAAGATTTTTGACGATAACCGGCATTTCATCCATACCCGCAAGCTCACAGGCACGTTTTCGCCGGTGTCCGGCGATGATTTCATAGCCGCCATCCTCCAACGGACGCGCAATCGCGGGAACCAATACGCCGTATTCCTTGACACTCTCCACAGTCTCCATCATGCGGTCGTCGTCCACAACGCGGAAGGGGTGATCTTTGAACGGATGCAACTCGCTGAGCGGGATTCGCTGAATCTGCTCATGAGATTCACCACGTCTGGTTTCCTCGGTGGAAAAAAGATCATCGTAGGAGGTCAGACTTATGTTTCTGCCGCTGTTCTTCAAGATGCAGCACCTCCTTTGTCAGCGCGTGGTAAGCAGCCGCAACCTTGCCGCCGGGATCATGTTCAAAGATGCTCTTGCCCTCGGCACTGATCTCTGCCGCGCGCACGGAACGGGGAATTTCCGTGTCAAATACCTTGATCTTCGGCCCATAGGTGCTGCGCAGGAGCGACGCAATCTCTTTGCTGTTGTTCGTTCTGCTGTCCACCATCGTGAGCAGCACGCCGTCGATTTTCAGCTTGTGATTGATATTGCGCTTGACACGGGCGACGGTGCCCAAAAGCTGTTCGACGCCTTTGGCGGAGAGGTACTGGGCCTGGACGGGGATGACAATGCGGTCTGCGGCGGTCAGCGCATTGATGGTCAGCATCCCCAGAGAAGGGCTGCAATCCAGCAGAATATGATCGTAATCCTTGCTGTAGTTTGCCAGCACCTGTTTGAGCGTGGTCTCACGGCTCATGGCATTGACCAGGGAAACCTCCATACCGGCCAGGGCAATGTTGGCTGGCAGAATGTCCACGCCCTCCTCATGGTGCAGAACACCGTCGCCGGGATGAATGGGGATGGCGCTGAGCACATTGCCCATGAGATCGGCCAGCGTGACAGGGAGGGAATCCGGCTGAGGATACCCCAGGCTGATGGTCAGGCTGCCCTGGGGGTCGCAGTCTGCTATGAGAACCCTTTTCCCTTCGTGAACCAGATCAATGCCGAGGTTGACGCAAGTTGTTGTCTTACCGGTACCGCCTTTCTGATTGACGATCCCGATGATGGATGCGCTATTCATGATCTACCTCCTTGCTGCATAGAAAGAGCGCCGACGGATTGCTCCGCCGACGCCCTCATGCCTTCATTTCGACGCTACTATATTACCACAGCTTTTGTGGACATTGTGTATAACTTATTGGACATCTGTGGACAACGGCGGAAACTTTTCAGGGAACCAGCAGCGTTTCAAGCTCATCCAGCGCACGGCTGTGCCGCTTATACACGCAATCCTTCGTAACATGTTCTTTGGCAGCCATAGTCTCGAAAGACACATGCTTCAAATAGTGGTCGGCAAGCAGCTTCTCATCAAGAGGATTCTCCATCGAAGAGAGTACGGCGGAGATTTCGCAGACAATCTCTTCATATTGAGAGGTTAAGCGCTCGATTTCATTCTCTGCCTCCATGAGTCGGATGATTGCGTCTTCGCTGGCCGTGATGTTCCTCGTGTGGGAAACGCGGTCGCTGCTCAGCGAGGGAGTAATACGCTGCGCCATGCCCTTGCACAGTTCTTGCTTACGCATAGCTGTGTTGATTTTCCGCTCAAGCTCCGCAGCGCGCGTCATGAATACAACGCCTCTTCTCATCGTTTTTCACACTCCAATCTTTGCAGCAGGGCGATACCGTCCAGCCCGGAATATAAGGAAAAGTTATCTGAAAGGATAAAGCTCCGTGCCTCGCTCAGCATGGCCTGATTATCAAGGATTCGCTTCTTCATCAAGGCCGCTGCATCTTTGCTCAGTGCTTCCCCGACGGTCATTTCCCTTTTCAGCTTTCGGAGCATGGCGCGGCTGTCCCGATAGTCCTTAACGGCCTGCATGACGACGGCATTCGCCAAAACCCGCCAGGGATCAGCTTCATCGCGGATGTCCTGCTCCGGCAAAACATTTGTCATACTCAATCACCCCCCTGCTTCCTGCGATGCTTGGGAACGAGGATATGAGAGCGGGCATGCGCCTTTGCGGATGCTTTTCGCCCGTTCGCCTGCCTGTTTTTCTTTCGGGCAAGCCGCTCCTCATAGGCAATGTGCGCCAGAGCAACGCCCGCGGTAGGGTCGGGATAATATTCACTGTTCCTATACAAATTCGTTCAGCTCCTTTGTCTTTTCTTTGGCCTTGAAGTCCATGTAGTCGTAAATTGCAAGCAGAAGGTTCTGCATCAGTGGGTAGTCCTTCCATTTTTGCGCCAGGGGAGCAATATCCGTTACCGCAGCCATCCACCACGCCACGGCTCCTTCGTCCTGATTCGCAGGCGGGTCACAATGGGCAGAGAAGTAGTTGTATGCCTCTCGGAAGATTCTGCGTTCCTGGCTTGTGACTTGATCGGGCACATCTCTCATCTCCATTCGTCGGGCAGCTCTGCGTTGTCTACAACCGTGAAGCCGTTCATGCTGATCTGCTCGATCTTCTCACTCCAGGCGTGCTGGGGCGGCAAGCCTTTGATATCAGACATGGTTCTGCTGCGCTTATCAAAATAGAGCATCACCATTTCATCCACCACGCCTAAATCCCGGTTCTTCATGATCTCGATCACATTGCCGACATCTGCCGGGATCTCCAGCTTTGGATAAACCATCTTGTAGCGGCTCATAAAGTCGGCGTTGACCCTGTGAACCATGAAGACATTGTCCGCTACGTTGGTGATATCGGCGGTGCCGCTGATGTCCCCTTTACGCGGGAAGGCTTCTGTCTTGCGAGGATGGCAGATAAAATGAACGTGAATTTTCAGCTCCTTGGCCATCGCTGAGAAACGCTTGACGATGCGCGTCTGCATGTCGTACTTGTCCATCGTGCCAGTGGGAAGATCGAGGGCCATCAGGTTGTCGATGATAGCCACTGAGGCGTTATTCTCCTTCACCCAATCGTAGATGGTGTTCAAAACATCCTCCCAATTCGTGCCGAAATCGTTGTCGTAGATGGACAATTTGCCGGTCAGCATGGCATCCAGCTTTTGCTCGATACCGGGCTTCAGACAGTAGTGATTGACATTCAGCTTGTCCGCCTCGACATACTCAGGGCCAGCGGCCTGGAGCAGCACCCATTCCCGAACACGGGATGCGAGCATTTCGCCTGAAAACATGGCAACCTTGAATCCCTCGGTGATCGCCGCCAACCCCAGCTGACTGACGAGTGTGGATTTACCGGAGGCATTGCCGCCGCTCCAGACAGACATTTCGCCCGCGTTAAAGCCGCCGATCTTGGCGTCCAGCTTGCCAAAGCGGGAGCGGATTACAACAATCTTGCTGCGGTCATAGTTGGGGATGGACGCAAAATCCAGCATTCGCGGACGGCCTGTTTGAACACCGGAAGCCGGAGCCGCAGCCTTTCCGTTCGGGAGAGAACGGGGAGGAACGAGGATGTTGGCCGCCTGATGAACGGTAAAGGGGCTGTTTGCGTAAGCGCTGGGGTCGAGCTTTTCGCGGAATTCATGCCAGTGGTAGCCGGAGCAGCTGTTGTGAAAGCAGTGAAAGCCAAAACTGCCATTGCTGTATGCGAAGACCGCCGCGTCGCCGTTGCGATGGGAGCTGTCAAAAGGGCATTCGGAGAGCAGATATTTTGTGCCCATGCTGACAGCGATCTTCTTGATAACCTGTACGGAATGCTCTGACAGGAATTGCTCCAGATTGAATGCCGCGCCATTTCGCTGTCGAGGATTCTCCGCGGGAGCAACCATGTGGCGACGTACATCAGCCACATTGCGGACAAGCGTCATGGACGTTTCCTCAATGTGCTCAGGCATACGGATGATTCGGCTGGCACGGTGCGGACGCTCCTGCGTGTTAGCTCCCTTGTGTGTCATGGTGCCGTACAGCTTGGTGATGCGCGCCGGATTGAAAACGGAGGTATCAATTTTCGCCTCGTTCGTGCTGAACCACATATCCAGAACGCTGAGAAAATCCGCGATGATCTGCCTGTCGTCGGTACTCGCGTGAATCTTGAACAGGAGATGATACCCATTCCCGCTGTCTGCGACAATCGGCTCCTTGAAGCCCATCGCCATCAGCTTTTTCATCACTGTGGCAGACACTTTGCGCGCCGCTTCCTTTTCCGGCTGGGAGGCGCTGACGCCGCTTGGTCTGACAGGATCGGTATCCACGAGAATCCATTGATATCCGGCAATGTCGTTGTCGCTGGTGGTTTCTCTCGGACGCTCCATCAGATGCTCGTGTTGTCCACGGGCGTAACAGGCGGGCTGCACCATCTGCAGGGTCTGATAAAAGGTTCGGTTGGGAAATCTCGCAATCTCTTTCGCAATGGCTGCGCTGTCCGCTTTGAAATAGCCGCTGATGACAGGCTTGGGATCAATGCTGCGAATCTCAACGATGTCCTCCGGATTGTGCAGCAGAGTCAGCCATTTCAGCGCGATATCCATTTCACAGCCTCCGTGCTTTCTTCCGGTTTACCGAAGGAGCGCCAGGTCTCCTTTTGCAGCCATTTGACGATACCGGGGATGTAGCGCCCATTGTCCATGCACCACGCATCCGATTGCTTTGCGGCGTTCAGCGCGTCCATCAGGGCCTGGGGCGTAGCGCCTTGATCGATGGCCATTTGATACAGCTGCGCGGCTTCCGCGCGTTGGTTTCGCCTCTCTTCGGGATAGGCAAGCCAAAGCAGATTGAAGCCTTCCGGCTCAGAATGAAGAAGAGGAGATAGATTTCTTTTTCTATACTCTTCTTGGTTGGGTCTGATTTTCGTACCGCCGATGGTCTGCTTTTCTTGCCGCGATGGCCTGATTTCCAGGCCGCTCGTAGTCTGGTTTGCGTACCACGATGGCTTGATTTCCGTACCGCTCATGGTTTGATTTTCAGGCCAGGGTGGACTGACTTTTGAACCGCCTGTGTGCTGAATTTCAGACCAGCCGACAACCCGCACCAATGTCCCGACGCGGCTTTTGCGCATGCAGACACAACCGGCTTCTTCCAAGCTGGCAAACTTCCGGATGAGCTTATCCCTTGACCAGCAAAGCTCTGCGGCAGCGTGGCGGTACGACATGGGAAACTCGCCGGGCTGGATCTGGATGCCGCGCCACAGATAGACATTGCGGCTGGCCTTGTACAGACAGTAGTGATACAGCTTAAAGAGTCCGTCGTCCGGCCAGATGGGGCTTTCGATCAGGCTCGAATAGGACTTGATAAATCGTTCGCTTTCCAGCGGCATATGGATTCTCCTTTTGCGCAAGGAGGGCGTCCGGCAGCGGCAGGAAGCCGGCTGCCAGCGCGCCATCCGTAATCATCTTGCAATCGAATTTCTATCCAGGCTCTCAGGACGTAATGAAGCCCGATGGGAAGCGGCTTAGCAGACTGTCCTCTTTCTGGCCGACTGCCTCGTTTTGAAGCTCATCACAGCGGCATATTTCTGCGCCGAAACCTTCATCATCAGCCTGTCCATTTCCGCGGAACACTTCATTCCGGTCATCTGCTGCTTCATCCGTCTCATGTTTCTCATCATTGCGGGCATATGCTTGATCCTCCATTTCAACGTTGCTGTCGATAGCGCTGCAATCGCGCGTTTCAAAGGGAACCTCTCCGGCGGTGGATTGAGCTTGAAAGGCCAATGGAAATCCATCGGAGAACGGTCAGACAAAAAGCTGCGCGTGGGCGCGAAAATGGGTGAGCATCCTGTGCAGCCGCTTGCAGATACAGCTATGCGAAACGCCCATTTCCCGGGCAATTTCTCTACATGAGCAGCCGCAGACAAAGCGCATTTTCAAAATCGCAGAGCCATCCTTCACAAGCCGGTCAGCGAAGCTGTATACGGCGCTCGCTGTTTCTCTGAGGATCATTTCCTCTTCCACATCTCGCTGATCCAGGAGAAATGGCGTATTGTCAATACCGTCGGGATTCTCGAAAATCCCTCTCCGATGCCAGGGGCACAGAAGGCAATCGCCAGGACACATAAAATACCGAGCCTGCATACAGCGCTTTTCGCAGCGCGCCAGATAGCGGATATGGTTATTCTCCTTGCAGACTGCCTGAAACACCTCCCGCGAAACGGGAATACGCTCGTCGTTCACATACAGGTCATCAAAGCCGCAGTGGTCTCCAAGTTCCATCAGGAAAGCCCTCCTTTTGATTGCGCCGAATAGAGGGCTTGTCCACGCTGCCAGCACAAAGCTAAACAGCCGTATGAAGGGACAATCTCCATTCGGCTGCAGCTGCACTTCCGATGCCGGCTGCGTCGTGCTCAGTTGAGGGCGCTTCGTGCGGAAGCGGTTTTGATCAGAAACCATCACTCTGCATCCCTGCGACCGGATTTCCTGGCCGCAGACATACAGTAACAGATTTGTTCCGAAAACCGAATTCAGTTTCTGAAATCGGAAAAGGCTTGTCATACATGGGTTTTCTTGAGGTCCCTTGGAATGCGTTTTTCAAAAGCACTGTATTTTCGAGCTTTTCTGACTGGCCGAATTTCAGCTTCTGAAATCAAAAAATGAAATTTTTTGAGAAACAAAAAAAGAACCGCCATAGCAAGCGGCTCTAAGTGGTTACTGATCGAACAGGGCATGGTGGGTCTCGACGATTTGGTAGATGTCATCCATGAACATGCAGTCGATGATGCACTGATACCGGTAATACTTGACCATCACCGTGCGGGTAAAGCCGATTGTGTCCATGAACAAGGCAGAAAGTGGCGGTGGGAGCTGAAGTCCGACGATTATCCGGGTCACTTCTTGAATTGTATATCTGAAATCGTCATCCTTGCACATGCGGCTGATCGTCGCCGGACTCAAACCGGAATTGAGCGCAAGCTCCTTTTGCGTTCCCACGCGATCAGCGATGAGCTTGGCTAAGGCCCTGGACGGGCGTTTGGGCAGTTCGTCAAGGTATTCCATGTTCTTTTCCATAAGGATTTCCATGGTCATCCCCGTAATTTCCATGGTGTGGATCGTCAGATAAACTTCATTGTAATCCGAATCGGAATGCAATTCGCCCACCTGATAGCCGCTCTGCGGCGAGACATGGTATGATTTGCGGAATCTCAGGCAGCATTCGTCAACATGGGCCAGCGCCCAAGCCGTCAGCGCGGCCCCCTTGTCGGCCTTTCGCACGAACGATGGCAGATTACAGCACACATGACCATCGGCGTAGATATATTGATGCGTATCGATTAGATCACGGAAATCGGAATCCTGCTCATACATTTCCGTAAACTGGCTTCGGCTGATCACAAATGTATCGTTAGGGCCAAGGTTATCCGGATGAAAGGCAAATGGCTGAATGTATTTGCCATCGACAAAGTTGAAAGCCCCCTTGGCTCCAACAGACCCCATGGTAATCAGCCTTGTTTTGATGAGTGACTTTGGTTTCTGTTTTTCAGAGGCGATACGGTAAATCACGGAAGAAATCTTGTGGCCGAGATTATCCTGCAAATTGGCCACTTCGCCCCAATACCGGTTGACCAGAGGTGTGATAATGGGCCGGGGAAACATGGCTGCGATTCCCACGAAGCTCGCCTGTCGCTCCACCCATTTGATGTCCTTCTCCGCTGGCTTGGATGCTTTGTCCGCTTCGGCGTATTCCAACAGGCGAAGATCTGCGGCGTGCAAAGCCTGGAGTTCAAAGAACATGGAATGCCACTCGTAGTGACCGCATTCGTGATAAATCTCGCGCTCAATGTCGCCCTGACGGAGCCGGTTTTCGTTGAGGACAATGGTTTTTGCGGGAATCGTCATATCTTGAAACGGCTCGTCGTCTGTCGCGCTTCCCGACGCGCCTGACGCAACGACGCGCACATGTCCCTCCCTGAGATAGAGAATTGCAGCGGTATGATGATTTCGGTACAGAGAAACGCGCCTGATCTCCAGCCCCATGGCCTGAGCAAGCGCGGTCGCGCCGTTTTCCTGAAACGTCAATACGGCTTGTTCGCCCCTGTATTTGCGCAGAAGCTGCAATACCATGATCTCCATCTCATCGTAGGAGAGCACCGGCACCAGATATTTGGATAGCTTGGGCAGCTTGCGCTCTGGCAGACAGCAGGTGGTCAGTTCCCGGATTCCCTGGTGCAGGGTAATGCCGCCGTCCAGTGTGAATTGTGCGGAGAAATTGACGTAACGGACAACATAGTGCGGAATGCCATGATCACGCGATACGCCGATTTTCACACGCATTTTGATGTCGGCCAGCAGCTTTGTACAGTCTAAACGCCAAAATTCCGTGCGGATGATCTTGCTTTCATTGCGTTGCACCACAGGTTTTCCGCCTTCCGCATCGATATCCAGATCTTCCACGAGTCCCAGGCTGACCGCGGAGCTTACCTCATCCATCAGTTCGTCCGTAAAGTGGTTGCAGATATAATCCTGCATGCTTTGAAGGACGGGGGCCATTTCGGCACTCTTGATTGGATTGCTCATTCCTTTATCCTCCTCAACGGTGCTTTTTACTTCGGATCAACTCATAGCAGGGTGAAGGCAATCGCTCTGCTTTTCCGGCTTTTGCATCTGCCGGATAGATTATAATGCACAGAAAATGAACAATCAATCCTTTGGAAACTTCCTGGTCGATTTTTCGTACAGCTAAATATATGCTATTGACAAGAGAATCCGGAAAGCGTACTATATTCATAGTTAATGTTTATTTGGAGGATAAAGAAATGGCGCGGAGAAAATTTGAACCCGGCAGAAACGGTGAATCCCGCATCGTCGAAATTCCATCGTCCACAAATGGCGTTTGCGAGAACAAGCTGTTCTATGCGCACCGGCTGAAGGAGCTTCGGACGATTGCGCATCTGACGCAGGCGGATCTGGCCAATGCGCTCGGATTGTGCAAGTCTGCCGTAGCCAATTGGGAGAGCGGCAGGACAAGGCCGGATGTGTCCAATATCCCCACCATTTGCAGAACGCTGGGCATCTCCATCGAGGAATACTTTTCGGATTCACAGCGCTGCGTATATGCGGATGCGGACGAGCGCAAGCTGGTTTTCAATTACAGGCAGATGAGCAGGCCGCATCAAAAGGCCGTGCTGAATATGTCCGAGCAGCTGCTCATGGCGGAGGAAGACATGAACGCTATGGACGCGCCTGAATTGGATGAGCTACTCTTTGCTGATGATCAGGTGGCCGCCGGCACAAGCTATGATGACTTTTCGGCGTGCTGTAAGCCTTGCTATGTTCATACCTCTCCGATGGTGCGCAGGGCTGATTACATTTTCAGGGTGAATGGGGACAGCATGGAACCCGATTATCCGAATGGCTGCTGCGTGCTAGTCAAGAAGGACGATGGCCTCATGAGGTATGGCGACGTCGGCGTGTTTCAGGCTGACAATTCGCTGTATATGAAGGAGTATCGAAAGGAAGGCTTGCATTCGCTGAACCCCGCCTACGCCACCATGCGCAGAGAGGATTACGGCATGATCCGGGCGATAGGGCGCGTGATTGGCGTCATGGACGCCGATGGTTTTGCCAGCGATAATGAAGTCGCGGCTTTTAAGACGCACTGCAAGAGAAAGTGAGATGCGGAAAGCAATCCTGACAATCCGCTGATGATTGCTTTCATGATGATGAATTGAGGTGAGAGCATGTCGGAGAACAGGAACAGGACGAATGACCGTCCCCTGTTTATTCTTCAGTACCTGATACGCAATACAGATGATGATCATAAAGTGTCATTAACCCAACTGATGGATGTTTGCAAAGCAAGCGGGCACGGCGGGAACCGGCACACGATCAGCAACGATATTGACATCCTCTGCCGGTATGGCTTTGACATCATCTGCTCCAAAGAGGGCAACAAAAACACATACAGCTATGGCAGCAGGCAGTTGGACACGGCAGAGCTGCGCATGCTCATGGATGCCGTCTGCTCGTCGGTCGTCATTCCTCCTCAGAAATCGGAGAGGCTGGCGAAAAAGATCGCGCTGCTCTCGGGTCAGCATAATGCGGAAAAGCTCTGTTCCACGGTTTATCTGCGCAAGAAGGCCCGGATAGGCAACCAGCACATCTTTCTGACGATTGATGCCATTAATCAGGCTATCAATGAAGGGAAGAAGGTCAGGTTTCATACCCTGACGCTTACTGGCAACCGGGAATGCGTCATGAAGCATGGCGGAGTGTTGCACTCCGTTTCGCCCTATTTAACCCTGTGGCAGAGTGACCGGTATTATGTCATTGGCTGGACAGACAACTGTTCGGCCATCTGCTCCTTCCGCGTTGACCAGATGGATATTCCCCAGTTGACGGACGAAGCGGCTGTTCCAAGACCAAGAGATTTTAATCCGGAATACTACTGTCAGACGCTGACAACGATGTGTGGGGATGGGCCGGAAATGGATGTGGCCCTGCTTTGTGATGATACGCTCATGGGCAGCATGATGGATCGGTTCGGGGACGGGTTTTCTTTTGAACGAGCCGGAACCCACCATTTTCTCGCAAAGGTTCACGTCAACGCCAGCAGCGCGTTCTGGGCGTGGGTGTTTGCGTTTGGCGGGAAGATGAAGGTGGTTGGGCCTGATCGGGCGAAAGAACAGTATGCAGCGCGTCTTCATGCAGCGCTCAGCGCTTGAGGCGAACTTCAGATGGATGGTGACAGGACACATGAAGAATCATGTATGGGTTGATGGTCAGCTTCGGCAGACCAATAAACAGTTCAGCGCTTTGAAGCAGAAACAGAAGGAGCAAATCAATCAATGGCTAAAGGAAGAGACGGAGGCGTATTACAGCCTGCATCAGTGCTATCCCGTCGGACGGCAGTCGGAGGATGTGGTGGACAATGTTTATGCTTCGATTGAGCGAGCCGGCATTTGGATTCCCTATGGAGAGGTATACCAGCATTACATCAGCATCAAAACACGCTTGATCAATAGATTGAAAGCGAAGAAGAATGCAAATGAGCGTGAGGCGGAGCTTACCGCCCCCAAGGACGAGACGAATTGCTGACGCCATTTCAAGAACCCTTCCAATTGCGGATTCCCTGTAATTGCTGCGTTTTCAGGTTCCAGACGGTTGTCTGGAATTTTTTCTTTCTCAATTTTTGAAAAATGGTTTCCAAAAGCGTTCTTTTTTTACAAGTAAATAGTGAGAGCAGAAATTCTGGGAAACGAAAGGAGAACGAAGATGCAGCTGATGAACAGCCAAATTCAGAATATGCAAATGAAGAACGATGCGCATCCCAACCCGGAGAGGCGCTGCTATACCGTTGACGAGCTGACGCAGATCCTTGGGGTGGGCAGGAAAGCGGTCTATTCTCTGATCCGAAAGAAAGCGTTTCCCGCGATTCGGATCAGCAGCATTGGCTACCGCATCCCCAAGGACAGCTTCAATGCCTGGATGCTCCGGCAGTAACGGCTGCCGGAACCGGGAGGGAGGCCCCGGCGACAGCCTCAAACTTTGGCGAGCGATGTGCTATCATCTTTTTTAGCAAGCAGGAAAGGAGGCTGCACAATGGCGGGCACAAAGGAAGCCACGACCATGTCCGTCCGGGAAATGCGCGAGCATCTCGGAATCAAGAAGACAGAGAGCTATTGGCTGATCAACAAGCGCTATTTTGACACGGTAACAATCGCCGGTCGCACACGCGTTGTCAAGGCGAGCTTTGAAGAATGGTATGCAGGTCAGACGCATTATCGCAAGGTGACCGGAGAGGAACCCGGCGCACGGCTGAAAACGGAATCCTATGGGATCAAGGATATCGCTGATATGCTTGGGATTACCACGAGCAGCGTTTATGATCTCTTGCAGCAAACGGGGCTGGAAACCGTGACGGTTCACTACCGGCTGCGGGTTCCCCGCAAAGCCTTTGATCAGTGGTACAGGCATCAGGATCACTATCGCAACGCTAAGGATCGTGAGCGCGACCGTCCCCTTGAAGAAAAGTCCATGACGGTTCCCGAGATGGGCAGGCTGCTCGGTCTCGACCGGAGAGAAGCATGGAAGCTCCACTACAGAATCAAGAACCAGCTTATGACGATCCGAGTCGCCAACAGGCCGCGCGTCACCAGGGAGAGCTTTGAACAATGGTACGGGAATCAAACCCAGTATACAAAGGTTTCGGTTCTCCCGACGGCCTCCCTGCCGCCCGGACAGGAGGCACTGACTGAAAAGGCAGAGGAACAGAAAAAAGAGTACTACTCGCTTCATGAAGCGGCGAACCTGCTGGATATGAGTGAGCGAGACCTATACCGCATGCTCACCTATCAGGAAATCCAGGGAAAGAAAATTGGCAAGAGCTGGTTCATCCGCTACGATGATCTCCGCTCCTTGCGGTAAGATAGAACCCATTGGCCAGGCATAAGGAGGAATCGCGATGGCTTCGATCATCTCAAGGAACAACAGATATTGCGTGGTCTACTCCTACGTGGACGAGCAGGGCAACCGAAAGCAAAAATGGCAAACCTTCAAGACGCTGCCCGAGGCGAAGGCGAGAAAGACAGAGATTGAGTATAACCAGCAGCTGGGCGCCTTCACCATCCCAAACTGCACAACGGTCTCCGAGCTTCTGACGGAATATGTCTCGCTGTATGGCAAGGCGAAGTGGTCGATCTCCGCGTATACCAGCAATATGTCCCTGATCCGGCATTATATCGAGCCGCTGCTTGGAAGCGTAAAGCTCAAGGAGATCACGGCGAGAACGCTGGAGAAGTATTACCAGACGCTTCTCAAAACACCGGCCGTTCCTAAAATGACGGACAGGAAAAACAAAAAATCATCGTCTTTGGTGACGCCGACTACCATCCACAAGGTTCACAATTTGCTCAGAAGCGCTTTCAACCAGGCGGAAAAATGGGATTTGATCGAGAAGAATCCCGCCCGCTACGCGACCATTCCCAAGGAGGAAAGCAGGAAGCGCGACATCTGGGACGCGCAAACGCTTTTCAAGGCCATTGACTGCTGCAAGGATGACCGGCTAAAGCTCTGTATGAACGTCGCATTTGCGTGCTCCCTGCGCATCGGGGAGCTGCTGGCGCTGACGTGGGATTGCGTGGACATTTCCGAAGAAAGCATCATGGCGGGGAAAGCCTACATCTATGTCAACAAGGAATTGCAGCGTGTGAGCAAGAGCGTGATGAGTACGCTGGAATCCAAGGATATCCTCGTCACATTTCCCGAACAGGGCGCGAAGAACAAGACCGTGCTGGTGCTGAAGAAGCCCAAAACACTGACCAGTACGCGCAAGGTATTTCTCCCCAAGACGGTGGCTGAGATGCTGGTGGCCTGGAAGATGGAGCAGGACGCGACCATAGAAGCGCTGGGAAGCGAGTACACCAATTATCAGCTGGTGATCGCCACGCCCTACGGACTGCCTACGGAGGCGTCAAGGATTCGGAAGGCCATGAAGGATTTGATTCAGGACAACGACCTGCCGCCTGTTGTGTTCCACAGCCTGCGGCACTCCAGCATCACCTACAAGCTGAAACTCAACGGCGGCGACATCAAGGCGGTGCAGGGAGATTCGGGGCATGCGCAGGCGCAGATGGTCACAGACCAGTATTCCCACATCCTCGATGAAAACCGCAGGGCCAATGCACAGCTGGTTGAAAAAGCGTTCTACGGCGGACAGGGCGCTGAGAGCGTTGAAAGCGAGCAGGGTGCTGATACACAGGTGGCTGACCAGGCACAAGCCGCGGGAATGGATATTCAGCAGTTGATGAAGATTCTCAGCAATCCGGAGATGGTGAACATGTTGAAGATGCTGTCAAAAACGATGGGTTGATTCTGGATTGACGGATATAATCTTGACATCAGTAAAAACCCTATAATTAAAGAAATAACAGCCAGCGAGGAATTCCACTCAGCTGGCTGTTACTTTTTGCGGCTCTACTCCAAAGCTAGTGGAAACCTGATAATTATGGTATAATCATCCCCGGGTGATGAAGATGGTTAAAGGCTTCGAAAGTATGTTGGCAGGCTCACTCGATCTGGATGAGCCGTGGTACATCACAGGAGCTGAGTTCAATCCTGTGAAGAACGTGATTGATGTTTATGTCGGAATCCGGGAGGATGCAGTCATTGCCTGCCCTCACTGTGGTGGTCCGACAAAGCGTTACGGGTATGAACCCACCGAGCGTTCATGGCGTCATGCTGACTGCTTGTTCTATCCGTGCTATGTTCACTGCAAACGTCCGCGAGTTAAATGTGATAACTGTGGCGTCCAGCAAGTCACAGCACCTTTTGAACGGCAGAACAGCCGCCATACCCTGCTATTCGAAGGATATGCCATGATGATCATGGCGGATGTTCCGCGCAGGAAAGCATCCCGGCTCCTTCGCTGCAATGAGAAGACACTGGCATCCATCCTTTCATACTGGGTGAATCAGGCAGTAGAAGCGCTTGACCTGAGTGACGTTACCAGACTGGCAATCGATGAAACATCCCGTAAGCGTGGTCATGATTATGTGACCGTCACCATTGATGCGATGAAGCGCCGCGTCTTCGACGTCCAGGACGGCCGCAAGAAGGAAGCAGTAACCGCCATGCGGAAGAAGCTTGAACGGCATGGTGGAAAGGCTTCCAACATTGCTGCTGTTACCAGCGATATGTCCAAGAGCTACTTGCCCGGTGTCAGGGAAAACTTCCCCGATGCGGAACAGATCATTGACAAGTTCCATGTGAAGAAGGTTCTGACTGATGCGCTGGACAAAGTCAGGAAGCAGGAACAGAAAGAAACCAACAACAAGAAGGATTTGTTCTTAAACCGACATTTCCTCATGACACCGCAAAGCAGAATGAACAGCGAACAGTTGACCAAGCTGGCAGCCCTCTCCAAGGCTTATCCGAAGACCGGGCGCGCCTTCCGGATTGTCCATGCTTTGGACCTGTTCTATGCCTCCAAGGATGACAGGGAGGCAGCCAAACGGTTCAAGCAGCTGTATTCATGGATGAGACGCAGCCGGCTTACACCTATGAAGGATGCAGCGGAAACGCTCATGAACCATGAACGGGAAATCCTGCATTACTTTCATGAGCGCCTAGCCAATGCAGTCTGCGAAGGAATAAACTCCATGATCCAGGCGGCGAAGAGGAAGGCCAGAGGATATAACACCTTTGAGGGTTTCGCTGCCATGATCTACCTGGTTGCTGGAAAACTGGAACTGCCGGTTCCTGATCCCTTTTAAATCACGTTTCCACTAATTCGGGAGTAGAGCCATCATATTGGCCTGCGTTTTGCTTCTTCTATGCGGTATTGCCCTAAATCACCAGGAAATAAGCCCGGTACTTTTGTTTATGAAACGATTGATATTCGGGTTGTTTCCAATGAAAATTGAGATATCATAACTGTTATACATAAATAAAAATATGGAGGGGAAAACCGAATGATTAAACATTTTCAAGAAAATGATTTTGTTGAACTTTTTCTGGATTGTCCAATTTATATTGGTGAGGAGCAAGGGGGAGAACTGATTTTTAAGCGAGAATATGATAACGGTCTGTCGTTGATCATGTATATAGATGTTTATGGAGAAAAAATTGAATTGAGCATTTCTTTCACCAATCAGAATATTGCTACTTTTTCTTCGAATGTTGATGAAGTACAGATTGAATCGTGTTCTATATATCTCATGTTATCGGACAAAAAAATAGCTGAAGTATTCATGGAACCTTATCCGTATTTAAGTATACATGGACAGTGATTAAGTATGGATAAATGATTCGGTCAGCGGGCGGTAAGAAATCTTGTGGTCGTTGAAGTAAGAGCCATTGGAGCATACAACGTAATCGCGATATATAGTGGAACGAAAGGTGGCACACGAAACACGATTGAGTATGCAATGCAGAAAGGAATTGAAATCTATTACGCAAAAGGGTGGGAAATGCCACCTGCAAACAAAGGCGAACGACGTTAGAATATCCAACCGGGCGGATGATTTCAGCTAACACCTCTTCTCGAAGCATTAGCAAAAGTCCCACCAGCTTCATCTGGAAACAATCAGGTGATGTGCTTCGTGCCCGTGCACAAGTCCCTTCGCGGGCGTGTTGTGGGCAGAAAAAAGCATCCGAAAACCAGCAAAAGCAACCGCGTCGCTCACAAATGCTTGCATCCGTCGCTCACCAATGTTTGCAAAGAATCAGGAGCCCTCAAAATGCCGCGTTAGAAATTTGCGCAAAATGTTTGCAATTTGCTAACGCGGCTTTTTTCTGTTAGCAGGATTCCAAGGAGAAAAGTTCGCAAAAAAAGAAAATCCCCCCGTCTTTCGAGCAGGATGCGGTTTGCAGCATCTTGCTCTCAAAACGGGGAAATTTCCAAAAAATGGTGATCCCGGCGCGATTCGAACGCGCGACGTTCTGCTTAGGAGGCAGACCCTCTATCCTACTGAGGTACGGGACCATGTGCCGAAAAACCTAGATATTTCAAAGCTTTTCGGCTCTCTGCTCATTATGATTTCATGAGCATTTTGATGAACACATCAGTCGGTTTTCGACTGCCGCGTTAACGGGAATGGTTCGCGCTGACATCGGGGATTCGTGTCCGCTCCGCCAAGTGTCAACAGCTTGGCGAAAGACAATGGGGTATGTTTCCGATGGAAGTCTCGCTTTCGATTTATCGAAAAGGTGGTAGGCGAGCTTCTTCTTAGGAGAGATGCTCACCGCTTCCCTTTCAGAGAACTGCACTGCCCTGTAATGCCCGATTTTCCTGCGTTTCCAGCAGATTTCTACGTTTTCGATGGTGGGCAAAGGAACGTAAAAAACCGCAATTTCCAACCGTGCTGTTAGACAAGTGTTAGATACGCTAACAAAGGCGGTAGTCCCCTTCGCCAACGTCGGAATTTGTTAGACGAAAATGCGTATATAATCATAACAAAGTGGAAGTAAAGCATCAATTGTAGTGTCATAAATATAATTTTTTAGTAATGCCAAGAAATATGCTTTGACCATCCTCTCCGCCTTGTGCGGTCAGCTGCTCAATAAATCCGCCAAATGCACTATCTTGACTCCGTTGATGTTTCCATCAGCCAGTTATCCAGCGTCACTGATATGCTCCCTATAAAGCGAACAGTGAAAAACTGCAAGCGGAATAGGGGGCATATCACGGCTGCTGACGGGCGCTTTTAATATTTGCGCGGAATTGCGGTATATTTCAAAGCAGACGAATGTCTTTGATCGATGCGAAGCTGGCGGGCTTCGCATCGGTCAAAGTTTATTATATGCTATATTCTAAATAATACAGTACATTGTCCTCTGGAATATAAAGCGCAACGAGATAATGTGGCGTGCTATATTGAAAAGCGCTTATTCGGTCGTCTTTTTTGCCATGCTGTAACGCATCAACATCGAGATAAAGCCAGTAAGACTTCTTACTGCTATTTAATTGATACATTTCTCTTCTGAAATCCGTGTTTGACAAAATTTCCCTCGTCATTTCTTCTGGAAATAGTGAGCAATTCCAACCTTTTTGTGCAAGACTGGCTTCAAGCTCATTTACCGGGTTATTCAATTCGCACTTTATTTCATATCCGATGTCCTGAAAAACCCAAGAGCAGTCCTTTCCAAACTCGATAGATGCCACATCAAAAGTTGCTTGACAACTTTCATTAATAAGCTGATTATAGTACTGCCTTGCTCGCTCAGGTTCACATGCTTTATACAATTCTACGGAAGTGACAATATAAATCATCAGAATCATCAATAGCAGAATAGCTACGATAAGTTTGGAAACACCTTTTCTCTTTTCCATACTTTCCTCCTTGTTATTAAGGAACTTCAAACTCAAAAGGCACAGCATATGCATATTCTGTTCCATATCCTTCTTTTTGCAAGCGATACCCAAGGTTATTAGCTTCTACACTTAGCCATGTATACTTTCCATCATGCTCGCGAAGTTTTGTAAAATCGTATGTATCAGACAGCGTCCCTGACACAATCAAAGTTCCATTCTGTTCATGAACATTTGCACTATATTCAGCATGACCTATTGCATAATGCAAGTCGCCTTCCATAAACTCAAAACTTGAGGCAAACGAGTTTCCGTAAGTTTTATAATCGGCAATGATTTTTTCCTGAAAAGCTTTCGATGCAGAAATTTGTTCGCTTAGTTGCTGGATTACATCGTCGCTTAATGGTTTCCCCTCTTCCCATAAGAAGTGATGGAAAAGTTCATTTGCCAACGGATATTCTTTTACAGAGAGCCCCACATTTGAATATAAGCTAATATTCATTTTGTAATTAATTCGCGCATTTTCAATAAGAGTATCCGTGTATATATCACGAAGTTTTTTAAGTCAGTCTAAAAACGAGCTTTTTCCAGACAAGTCTAGCAAATCAATAGGAGAATTGTAGCAGTAGCAAAACAAATTACCACTCACAACGCTGTCCGCATTAACAAACCTGCACCGTTCCGCATTATAATACCGACTCCGCAGATAGTACAGCCCCGTCTCCTCGTCAAACACATACCCTCTATACCGGAACGGCTGCACAGTCCCCAGCGTCTCCGCCAGAGTCCCACTCTTGCCAATGGGCATAATACGCATAACTGACAACGGCATTGCCTTCCGCATCGAAAATCGCAATCACATCGCCCTGCAAATTCAAAACAGAACCGTTTTCATTCTCTTTAGCCCGCTAAAGTCACAGCTTTCAGAATGAGCTTTGCAAATTGTTTCGTAGAAAAATAGGAATTTCTGCAATTTCAATGCCGAACGACATTCTTGCTCACCATTCTTTTGCAGCCATCCGCTAAGCGCTATTTTTTGGGGTAGAGTGAAGCATTCTTTCGCCTCCTCCCGTCGGGGTTGATAACAGTATAGCGCGTATAATAAGCGCTGTCAAGAAATTTGCCGTATTATAAGGTAAACGTACACAACCGAAGCGAGCTACATAAGTTCGCCTCGGTTGTGAAGTCTCATATAAATGGTATACGGACTTATGGGTCATAAATAACAAGAATATATTTGAAGTTATCTGAAACCGCCAAGCATCCAATTGTCCCATTATTATGTTCTGTATGTTCGAAAATATTCCAATGTAGATTTTCTGGCACAATAATATCATCGAACCAAAACCGAGAAATATATTTTTGCAATTCTATGGAGGATTTTTGTTCTGTATGCGTGTAGTCGAGCGAAAGCTCATCGTTGTTTGAAGTATTAATGTTTAAAAGCATAGCCCAATAATCCTCGCGGATATTTGTATCATATGATTTATATAATACATCCGGAGAATATTGTGTAACATCAACTCCGTACGTCTTTTGGATCATACGAAACATTGCGTCATCCGATGGAGGATTTTCGTTAGCAATTATTAACGATATATACAGCGTAAAGAACATGATTATGCCCAAGACTGTCAGGCACACAATAGTTCCTAATATAAAATTTGCAATCTTTCTCATTTATTTATCTCCAATCTGACCAGAGCTTAACCAAAATGAGCCTGCATTATTATAGCAATTCTCAAAAATCCAGTCAATAACCATCAGCAGTAAACCAGCCGAAACAATCCTCCGGTGAAACGAGAGCAAGTGCATGGGCGACCATCTGGGGCAAAAGAGCAGGAATGTTGCAGCCCAGCTTCCGTAAAATAGCCTTCATCTTCGACCACAGCATTTCAATCGGATTCAAATCTGGGCTGT
>ERZ825159.691-NODE-691-length-40511-cov-12.949550_pt1 | contig 40511 bp, 29 predicted proteins | sample MGYA00519932_ERZ825159 | MGnify/ENA primary metagenome ERZ825159 (study PRJEB31778, sample SAMEA3449191) | human gut metagenome | biome: human gut; feature: human-associated habitat; material: faeces | place: United Kingdom | collected 2010/2012 ... | reverse complement strand
CGGCCATCGCCACGGCCCTCGGCGTGACGAGCTGCATGGCAGCCGTGTAGCCACGCAATAGCGAACGATAGAAGTTTTCATAGAATGATGGGCTAAATGAAAAATGCTTCCGCCCCTCTGAGACGTGAATCTTGGAGGGGCATTGCTCCCTCTCCCGCCGCACGATACTGCACGAACCATCATCAATCCCTCGAAAAAAAAGTAGCGCCCGCTCTTGGTTGTTCGTCAGGAAAAGTGTACCTTTGCTCCGACATTCGTCATAAAAAGTGTGCCGTATGGCTGATTATTCGTCAGAAAAAGTGTGCACTTATAGCGATTATTCGTCGGAAAAAGTGTGAGTCATGGAAAGAAGCATCTATCAGACCAATTAGAATGGAAGACTAAACAAGAGCGCAAACCGCTGATTTTTTACTTCCCGTTGTTTATCATCTTTGCTGTGGGGTTTATTGGTACAAGAAGTGTCAGGTCTTCTTGGGCTGCGACCCCTTGCCCTCGACGATCTCCACTACCATCAGCTGGTCGTCCTCGACGCGAAAGCGGACGTCGTAGTCGGCGAAGGCGAGGCCGTAGAGGCGGGTGGGGTCGTTGTGGTAGTGGGGCCGCGGGTCGAGGGCCAGCGCCTGGCGCAGGGCCAGCGTCTCAGCCTCAGAGAGCGGACTGTCGGCAGGGTCGGGGAGGATGACCTGCAGTTGGCGCCATTGGCTTTGGTCCGTGAAGCCCCCGCGCGCCTGGGGATGGGCGTCGGCATAGGGCAGGTAGGGCTTGATGTCGTAGATGGGCGTGCCGTCCATCAGGTCGGCTCCCGCGACGACGATCTCCGTGCCCTCCACGGCCAGGATGCGCACCGAGGAGAGGCCCAGGCCGTTGGGACGGTAGGGCGACCGCGTGGCAAAGACGCCCATCCGCTCGTTGCCCCCCAGCCGTGGCGGACGCACCGTGGGCTGGAAGGTGGCGGACTGGTGGCGGTTGGCCGAGAAGCCCCAGAGGAGCCAAAGGTAGTCGAAGTCGTCGAGGCCACGCAGCGACTCGCTGTCGGCGTAGGTGTCGAGGAGGACGATGCGGCCCTGCAGGTCTTCGACGAGCCCGCTCTGCCGGGGCACGCCAAACTTGCTCTTGAAGGGCGATCGGAAGACGGCTATCGGATGGATTTCCATGTGGATGATTGTGGGGATGGGGAAACTACTCGTTGCCGATGGCTTCCACCTTGGGGGCGGAGACGGACGGCGACGGGGCGGAGGAAGGCGCGGTGGAGGCAGCGTCGTCGCTGCTGGCCTCGCCCTCGCTGCTGGTCTCGCTACTGGCCTCGGCCTCCTTGTCCTCCTCGTTGCGCTGCGGACGGCGGATGCTGTTATACACCTTCTTGGCCTCCTCCTTCTCCAGCTGCTCGATGGAGTCGGCGGCAGCCGTATCGACGGAGACGAGGTCGGTGGGCTCCGCCAGCTTCTCGATGAGCGTGCTGTCGGGCTCCAGGTAGGAGGGCGTGCGCGTATATTCCGGGTCGCCGAAATGGCTCACGGCGTTGTAGATCGTGAAGGCGGCAAGCAGCGCGCCTCCCACGGCGATGAAGACCTTCATCCCCCGGCTGAGTCGCGGCTCCTCCTCGATGGGCTTTTGGACGATGGACCGGCCACAATGGGGGCAGCGGTCGCTTCCTTGCGGTATCTCTTGATGGCAGTAGGGACAAATCATCTTCTTGCGTATTTGGCTGGTTGAGTGACTTTTCGTGCAAAGTTAGCGGATTTCCGCTAAAGCATGAAATTTTTATCCGAGTTTTTTCATTTCTTCCTTACTTCTCCGTGGCGAGGCGCTCCGAGCCCGAGCGTGTGAGGCGGTCGAGCTGTCGGCGGAAGGCCAGGAAGTAGAGCAGGCCCGAGGTGGTCAGTCCGAAGGGGAAGGAATACCAGACGCCGATGAGGCCCAGGTCGAGCGTGACGCCGAAGAGGTAGCTCAGCGGCAGCGAGATGACGAAGAAGGCGAGGAAGGCGTAGATCACCAGCGGGCGGACGTGGGCGAGGCCGCGGAGGCTGTTGCCGAAGACGATCTGCATGCCGTCGCCGATCTGATAGACGAGGAACGGCCATACCGTGAGTGAGACGAGGTGGACCACGTCGTCGTTGGGCGTGAAGAGCGACCCGATATTGTGGCGCAGGACGAAGACCACGGCGCCGACCACCACGGCCAGCATCATGACGATCTGGAATGCGGCGTAGGCGTTGCCTCGGGCGGCACGGTAGTCGCGCTGGCCCATCGCGTTGCTGATGCGCACCGCCGCCGCGGCCCCGATGCCGTAATAGACCATGAAGCCCACCTGACTGATCGTGAGCATCACCTGGTGGGCGGCCAGGGCCGTCGTGCCAATCCAGCCGACGATGATGCTTGTGAGGCTGAAGGCCGAGGTCTCCATGCCCATCTGCAGCGCGATGGGCCATCCCAGGAGGTTGAGCTGGCGGAAGTCGGCGCGGTTGATGCGTCCCCGGAGGAAGCCCTGGGCGTAGGCCCGATACTTCCGGCGCGAGAAGAAGACCACCATCATCGCCACCGCCATGACTACGCGCGAGGCCAGCGTGCTGAGTCCCGCTCCCGTCAGTCCCAGTTCGGGCGCGCCGAGCTGGCCGTAGATCAGCACCCAGTTGCCGAAGATATTGAGGATGTTGCCGCCGATGAGCACCCACATCGAGAGCGCGGTGTCGGTGATGCCGTCGGCAAACTGCTTGAAGACGTTGAAGAGGCAGACGAAGGGGAGGGAGGCGAGCAGCACGAGGTAGTAGGGCTTGATCAGCGGCAGCAGCTCCGCGGGTTGGCCCAGGTGGTCGATGGAGAGGTAGAATCCCCCCATCACGCCGACGATGAGGGCGGCGAGCAGCAGGTTGGCACAGACGGCGTTGCGCACCATCTCGCCGATGCGTTGCGTCTTCTCCTGGCCGTAGAGCGTGCCGACGGTGGGCGTGACGGCATAGGAGAAGCCGAGGGCGAAGATGATGACGAGGTTGATGATATTGTTGACGAAGGCCGCGGCAGCCAGTTCGCTGGTGGCATGGTGGCCGATCATCAGCGTGTCGGCAAAGGCGAGGACGATCGTGCCGAGCTGTCCCACCACGATGGGGACGCCGAGCATCGTCAGCGGCTTGTAATAGGGAGTATAACGATGTAGTGTCATGCTTTTCTTTCTTCTCTCTTTTTTTTCTTCTCTTGTTTGTTTTCTCTCTTTTTTCTTCTTCTCTTGTTTGGAAATCAATCGACTTGTACGGTTGAAATTGCCCAATACGCCCTTTCAGCCCGTTTCAACCGTACAGGTCGAAATCAATTGGTCTGTGGCGGTCCGCTCGTCAGGAAAAGTCCACACGCCAAGGGGAAAGCCCGCTCGTCAGCGGAGTTTGCTACCCTTCATCCGTTTCGGGCAAAAGCCGTCGAATGGACATTCCCCGCATTTCGGCCGCGCGCTCTGGCAGACGTAGCGTCCGTGGAGCAGCAGCCAGTGGTGGGCGTCGGCCACGTCCTCCTCGGGGATGTGGGCCATGAGGTAGTCCTCCACCTTGCGCGGCGTGTCGGCGCTCTCGGGCACGAGACCCAGGCGGTGGCTCACGCGATAGACGTGGGTATCGACCGCCAGCGTGGGACGGCCAAACCACACGGCCTGCACCACATTGGCCGTCTTGCGGCCCACGCCCGGCAACTTCACCAGCTCGGCGGCCTCCGAGGGCACCTCGCCACCATACTGATCGGTCAGCATCCGCGCCATCTCGACCAGATGGCGGGCCTTGGCGTTGGGGTAGCTCACCGACCGCACCAGCTCATAGACCGCCTCGACAGAAGCCTGGGCCATGGCGCGGGCGTCGGGGAAGCGGGCGAAGAGGGCGGGCGTAATGGCATTGACGCGGCGGTCCGTACACTGGGCGCTGAGCAGCGTGGCACAGAGCAGCTGGAAGGCGGAGCCAAACTCCAGTTCCGTGGTCTGAGGACCTGCCTCGCGGCGAAAAAAATCGAGCACCTGGTGGTATCTTTCTTCACGTTTCATGGGTGCAAAGTTACGACAAATCGGCCGAATGGCAAAAAAACCGCCCCTCGATAGCGAGATTTATAACCTCAGTTGGTGGTCTTTTCAGGAAAAAGTCGTACTTTTGCAGCCTCAAATATCAAGAATCAAGGATAATAAATACGGATATATATAATATATAGGATATATGAGTAAGCAGACAGAAAAGATTAAGGCACTGGTGGAAAAGCGTGCCCAGGCTCGCCTCGGCGGTGGTCAGAAGGCCATCGAGAAGCAGCACGCGCGCGGCAAGTACACGGCGCGTGAGCGCATCGAGATGCTGGTCGATAAGGACTCTTTCGAGGAGTATGACATGTTCAAACTCCATCGTTGCCACAACTTCGGCATGGAGAAGAAGCAGTTCTTGGGCGACGGCGTCGTAGCCGGCAGTGCCACGATAGACGGCCGTTTGGTCTATGTCTATGCCCAGGACTTCACCGTCAATGGCGGCTCGCTCTCCGAGACGATGGCGCAGAAGATCTGCAAGGTGATGGACATGGCGATGACCAACGGCGCGCCGATGATCTGTATGAACGATTCGGGTGGCGCACGCATCCAGGAGGGCATCTCCGCCCTGGCGGGCTATGGCGAGATCTTCGAGCGCAACATCCTTGCCTCAGGCGTCATTCCCCAGATCTCCGCCATCCTCGGCCCCTGCGCCGGTGGCGCGGTCTATTCGCCGGCCCTCACCGACTTCATCTTCATGAAGGAGCAGACCAGCTATATGTTTCTCACCGGCCCGAAGGTCGTCAAGACCGTCACGGGCGAGGATATCGACGCCGAGCACCTCGGTGGCGCCAGCGTCCATGCCAGCAAGAGCGGCGTGACGAGCTTCACGGCCAAGACCGAGGAGGATCTCATGGGCGATATCCGCACGCTGCTGACCTACCTGCCCTCCAACAACCGCGAGGAGGCGCCGCGCGTGGCTTGCGACGACCCCGTCAGCCGCAAGGAGGAGATCCTCAACGAGATCATCCCCGACGACCTCAACCAGGCCTACGATATGTACAAGGTGATCCACGCCATCACCGACCATGGCGACTTCTTCGAGGTGCAGCCTAAGTTTGCCAAGAACATCATCACGGGCTTCGCCCGCTTCAACGGTCAGAGCGTCGGCATCGTGGCCAACCAGCCCTCAGCCTACGCTGGCGTGCTCGACGTCAACGCCTCGCGCAAGGGCGCCCGCTTCGTCCGTTTCTGCGATGCCTTCAACATCCCCATCGTCAGTCTGGTCGATGTGCCGGGCTTCCTCCCGGGCACGGGCCAGGAGTACAACGCCGTCATCCAGCACGGAGCCAAGTTGCTCTTCGCCTATGGCGAGGCCACCGTGCCCAAGATCACCATCACGCTGCGCAAGAGCTATGGTGGCAGCCACATCGTCATGGGCTGCAAGCAGCTGCGCGCCGACATCAACTTCGCATGGCCTTCGAGCGAGATCGCCGTCATGGGTGCCTCGGGAGCCGTCGCCATCCTCTGTGGCAAGGAGGCCAAGGAGGTGAAGGAGCAGGGAGGCAACGTGGCCGAGTTCCTCGCCGAGAAGGAGGAGGAATACACCGAGAAGTTTGCCAACCCCTACCAGGCGGCGCAGTTTGGCTACATCGACGACGTGATCGAGCCGCGCAACACGCGCTTCCGCATCTGCCGCGCCCTGGCTCAGTTGGCACACAAGAAGCAGACGTTGCCGGCGAAGAAGCACGGTTGCATGCCGATGTAAAGCCTATCCGCAACAATAGAATCAGAAAGAATCATGGACAAGAATATTTATGCCGCCATCGCCATGGCGCTCTACGACTACGCTGGCAACAACGTACACGACACGGAGCCGACGGTGATCACCATCCAGCCGAAACTCACGCAGTGGGACAACCGCCTGGAGGCCATGACGGCAAAGCCATAGACAAGACAGTAAAGACACAAGATGAAAGAGTTCAAATATACGATTGATGGCAAGGAGTATCACGTTGCCATCGGAGGCGTGAGCGACGACTACGTGGCCGACGTCACCGTCAATGGAGAGACCTTCCAGGTGCAGATGGAGAAGCCGGAGGAGCCGGAGAAGAAGAAGGTGGAGCTGGGCAAGCCCGTCGAGGAGGCGTCTGACGACGCTGCCCCCGCTGCCCAGGTCAATGCGGCCAACGCCGTCAAGGCACCGCTGCCGGGCACGATCACCAGTATCGAGGTGGCCGTGGGCCAGGAGGTGAAGGCTGGCGACACGGTCGTCGTCCTCGAGGCCATGAAGATGCAGAACAGCATCGAGGCGGAGAAGGACGGCAAGGTGACGGCCATCGCCGTCAAGGTGGGCCAGGCCGTGCTGGAGGACGATCCCCTCGTGGTGGTGGAGTAAGTCCTGCGTAGAGGAAGCTGTGCTTATGGAATAGCCTTCCTTTGTGCAATAGTATTCCGGCAGAGAGATCCTCTGGTCGAAGAGAATATAAAAAAGAGCCGAAGGGCGCGAGAGAAACCATTGGTAGTGGTCCGTCTCGTGTCCTTCGGCTTTTTTTGGTGTGGCTGCGAGGAGTCCTTCGGCTCTATTTTCAGTTGGCTCCAGCGATTACAGTTCCACGACGGTGATGCCGGCTCCGCCAAACTGCACGTGCTCGTCGCGGAAGGACCGGACGTTGGGCACGGTGGCAAGATACTGGCGGATCATTTGGCGCAGGATGCCGTTGCCCTTGCCGTGGAGGATGCGCACCTGGGAAGCACCGGCCAGGATGGCGTCGTCGATGAAGTATTGCACCTGCATCAGCGCCTCGTCGCCCCGCATGCCGCGCAGGTCGATCTCCGTGCGGAAATGCTTGACGTGGGCATCGACCGTGCTCCGCGTGATGTTGCTCGTCGGCGCGTAGGTCTGGAGGTTGGCCAGGGAGGTCTTCGTGCTGCCCGTGGAGGCGCTGGCCTTCGGTTCCTGTGCGCGCTCCAGCCGGTCGAGGCGCATCTTCGTCCGCATGCCGCCGCCGAAGACGACCATTGCCATCTTGCCGTCCAGGCTCTCCACCGTGCCCGTGCTCGTCAGTCCCTTGATGCGCACGGTGTCGCCCTTGTCGATCGGCAACTCGCGCTGGGCCGTGGGCCGCATCTCGGCCTGCTTCTTCTGCTGCGAAGCCTTCTCGGCCTGCCGTTTCTCGTGGCGCTCCTTGCGACTGCGGATGCGCTCGACCTTGGCCTGGAAGTCCTCGTCGCTCATCACGCCGTGGCCCTTCGCCCGCTTCTCCTTCGACGGGGCAGGCGTCTCCTTGTCCAGTCCGCGCTCAAACTCGGCGAGCTGCTGGCGGATCTTGCGCGTTTCCTCTTTCTCGGCCTGGTGCTCGCGGATCTCGCGGATGGTGTTCTCGATGCGCTTGTTGCTCTCCTTGATCAGTTCCTCGGCCTGGGCGCGGGCACGGGCGAGGATCTCCTTGCGGCTCTTCTCCACGTCCTCCACCATCGACTCGTATTTCTCCAGCCGCTTCTCCAGTTCCTTCTCGCGGGCGTGGACGGTCTGCCGCTTCGCCTCCCAGTAGCGCTTGTCGCGCACGATGTCCTGCAGGTACTTGTCGCTCTGGATATAGTCTGACCCGACGATCTCCGAAGCCTCGCGGATCACCTCCTCGGGGAGTCCGATCTTGCGTGCTATCTCGATGGCGAAACTGCTGCCCGGGCGGCCGATGGCCAACTGGAAGAGGGGGCGCATCTCGTGGCGGTCGTAGAGCATGGCGCCGTTGGCCACACCGGGATGGTCCTCGGCGAAATGCTTCAGATTTTGGTAGTGGGTGGTGATGACGGCCCAGGCCTGGCGCTTCCAAAACTGCTCCAACACGGCCTGGGCGATGGCGCCGCCGATCTGCGGCTCCGTGCCCGTACCAAACTCGTCGATGAGGATCAGCGTGCGGTCGTTGGCCTGGCGGATCATCCGCTTCATGCTCAGCAGGTGGGAGGAGTAGGTGCTCAGGTCGTTCTCCAGGCTCTGCTCGTCGCCGATGTCCATCATGATGTCGTCGAAGAGGCCCGCCTTGGAACGATCGCTCACGGAGATGGGGAGGCCCATCTGGAGCATGTACTGGAGCAGGCCGACCGTCTTCAGGCACACCGACTTGCCGCCCGCGTTGGGTCCGGAGATGATCAGAATGCGGCCCTCGCTCGTCAGCGTGATCTCCAGGGGGATGATGCGCTGTGGACGGCTGTCGCGCGGCTCGTCGTCCTCCTCAGTGGAGGGCCGCGTCTCGGCCAGCGCGCGCTCCAGCAGCGGGTGGCGCGCCTCGATCCAGTCCATGACGGGGGTGTCGGCTACGTGGGGCGCCGTGGCCCGCATCGACTCGGCCAACTGGTCCTTGGCCTGGATGAGGTCGATCTGGGCGAGGAAGTCGTAGCTGTCGATGATCTCGGCCACATGGGGGCGCACGCGCTTGGTGTAGGTGGTGAGGATGCGGATAATCTCCTGGCGCTCCTGGTTCTCGAGGTCGCGGATCTTGTTGTTGGCCTCGACGACCTCGGTCGGTTCGATGTAGAGCGTGCGTCCTGAGGCCGACTCGTCGTGGACGATGCCGCTGATCTTGCGCTTCACGCCCGGAGCGATGGGAATGACCAAGCGGCCGTCGCGCAGCGAGGGAGCGACGTCCTTGTCGACCAAGCCCTCGGACTGAGCAGACCGCAGGATGGCGTGGAGCGTGCGGGAGACGGATCCCTCCACGCGCGCCAGTTCGCGGCGTATCTGGTTGAGCTCGGGTGAGGCGGTGTCGCGGACGTGGCCAAACTTATCGACGATCTGGTCGGCCTGCTGGATCAGGATGGGGAAGGTAGCCACGCCGTCGGCCAGCCGGTAGAGGGCCTCATAGTGCTTCTCGGCGATGTGGCCGTCCTCGTCCAGCTCCTCGTCGAGGCCGCGGATGAAGACCACGAGGCGGTGGATGGTGTCGAGGGAGCGGCGGAAGTCGAAGAGCTCCTCCACCTCGAAGTGGGTGTTCTCCAGGCGGATGCGCTTCAGGGCGGGGCGCACGTCGAAGAAGAAGGTCAGCGGCACGTCGGCGCGCTCCTGGCGCAGGCGCCGAAACTCGCGCACCTGCTCCAACCATTCGTTGATGGTCGCCGCGTCCTTGCAAAACGCCATCTCATCGACAAGCAACTTGCCCAGCGACGACAGACAGCGCTCCTTGAGCAGGAGGCGGATGTTGTCGATGCCGATCTTCCTTTCGTAGTTGTGGGGATATATCATCTTTGATCTTATACCTATTTATATATAACGGGGTGCAAAGGTACGAATTTATACTGAAAATAGGGGCCGAAACCCATTTTGGAGTGAAAAGATTTGTGGGGGCGCGGGGAAACCCTTACTTTTGCAGCAACAAAAAAACTGAAACATGAGAAAAGGAATCTTGCAAAAACAGTATCCATTCCCCGTCCGCCGCTATGTGCAGACGATGTCGCTGCGTGACAACCCCGAGCTCATCGCCCTCTACCGCAAGGCGCATAGCCAACCCGAGTTTTGGCCGGAGATAGGGGAGGGCATCCGCGCCGTGGGCATCCTGGAGATGGAACTTTATATCCTCGGCACGCGACTGGTCATGATCGTCGATATGCCCGACGAGCTCGACTGGGACGAAGTGATGGCACGACTGGCCAAGTTGCCACGACAGGCAGAGTGGGAAGACCATGTGGCGCAGTTTCAAAGTTGCGCGAAAGGGTCCACTTCCGACGAGAAATGGCAGATGATGGAGCGCATTTTCCACCTTTATCAGTGATTTTGTCCAATTTTCGGTGCAAAATTCACATTTATTGAAAAAAAGTTGCCGAAAAGTTTGGTGGTTCACCAAGAAGGTAGTACCTTTGCACCCGTTAAGCCGATATGGCTCAGTTGGTAGAGCAACGCATTCGTAATGCGTAGGTCCCCGGTTCGAGTCCGGGTATCGGCTCTTTCTTTGTTTCTGTAAGATTCAAGGAAAGAAAAAAGCAAAGTGACACATCCCGCGGAATTAGCACATCGGTAGTGCATCGGCTTCCCAAGCCGAGGAGGCGGGTTCGACTCCCGTATTCCGCTCAGAGGGATACGTTGACATTAGAACTTTGTTTTTAATCAAATATTAGACAAGTTAGAGTTATAGTTATAGCCCTGTTGAGCGTGTGAAACGTTGAAAGCAGGGCATTTTTTTTGTCCCTATGCGAAGTGATTCTCGTCCCTTAGCGTTCCCATTCTCATGGTTTTGCGTTCTCATTCTCGTGGTTTTCTAAACCGATTCTCGTGGCCTTTGCGAGCCTTTTTTGTGGCATTTTGAGTCAATCTATGGACCGATCTCAAGGGAAATCCGCACCAATCGTAGAGCCAGCGACGTTTTTTCCATGAAATTAAGATGTTGTTTGGAGAAAAAGCATTATTTTTGCAGATGAGTTTGATCTTGGGCCACCACGAGGCGCATCGTCGTCGGCGCGAGGGCCCTGGCAGATCGTCCACTCGGTATATGAGACGTAATGAATATTAATCAATCAAATTAAAGAAACGATGCGAAAGATGATCCTTTCACTTGCCCTTTTGTTGCCCATGTTGGCCATGGGGGCAGACGATGCGGAGATCCTCAACGCCTTGCGCCTTCACAAGGCTTCGGGCGAGGAGGTGACAATCCTGCTCAAAGAGCGTCCCGTCGTCACCTTTGTCAGCAACGACCTGGTCGTCACTACCCAAAGCAACGAAGTCAGCTATCCCTCGGCCGACATCATGAAGTTCACCTACGAGGCGGTGGAGTATTCGGGCGTCAACGGCCTGGCTCAGTCGGGCTCTCTCATCTCCTTCCTGGGCGATGAGCTCCAAGTGGCGCACCTGACCCCGGCTACCGAGGTGGCGGTCTATACCCTGGACGGAAAGTGTGTGGCCACGGCTACGACCGACGCCAAGGGTGCTGCCTCGATCTCGCTCTCGGGTCAGCCAGCAGCGGTCTATGTAGTGAAAACCTCGTCAGTAACCTTCAAAATCCGTAAGCAATGAAAAGACTCTCGCTCTCATTCTTGATCCTCTTCGCCATGGTCTGTGGGGCAATGGCGCAAAACGAGGCCATGTATGTGTATCGCAATAGCAACTTGGGCAAACTGACGTTCCTGAAGTCGGAGATCGACAGTGTGGTCTGCTCGCAGGTGGACCTGCAGGGCCAGCGCCACGAGGAGTATGTCGTCCAGGAGATCTGGACCCGCGACAGCGTCTATCGCACGCTGCTCTCGACCATCGACAGCGTGAGTTTCGCTACTGTCGTCAACACCTGTCCCGACGCCCACCATCCTCACGCCGTGGATCTCGGACTGCCGAGTGGCACGAAGTGGGCTTGCTGCAATGTCGGCGCACCCTTCCCCGAGGCTTTCGGAGGCTTCTATGCATGGGGTGAGACCTGGCAGAAGGACTCCTACAACCGCTATACCTATGCTTACACTGAGGACTGGATCGACGAGGTGAAAATCGGCGAGGACATCGCGGGCACTTCCTATGATGTGGCCCACGTCCTCATGGGCGACGCATGGCGGATGCCGACGGTGGAAGACCAGAAGGAACTGATGGACAACTGCAGTCTGCAGGAGACGCAGCGCAGCGGCATGAACGGTGTGCTCGTCACGGGCCCCAACGGCAATCAGATCTTCTTCCCGCTCCCGGGCTACCGCAACTACGACGAGGTGGAGACCCAGGGCTACTACGGCTTCTATTGGTCGAGCATGCTCAACACCGACTACGGCTACAGAAGCTATTATCTCTACTTAGGTCGCGACTTCTGGTATTCGAGCGACAACTACTGCTCCAGCGGCTACTCCGTGCGCGGTGTGAGCAAGTAGGCGGACTTGACCAATAGCCAACAACAAAAAGAGCCCGGTGACACCATTTAGTGCCACCGGGCTTTCTATTAACAGGCTTATTGTCAACTTATGAAGTTGTCTTGCTTGAAGTGGAAGCGGAAGGCGGCCTTCCGGCCACCCCCGTCTTGTTTGTCTTATCCGTTTTTCTCTTATTCGTTGCGGAAGATCAGCGAACCGTTGCTCTGGTCGATAGTGATGGCCTTGTCGCGGATCACCGTGCCTGCCAGCAGCGCCTTGGAGAGGTCGTTGAGGACGTAGTGCTGGATGGCCCGCTTCACGGGGCGTGCGCCAAACTCCGGGTCGTAGCCCTTGTCGCAGAGGTAGCTGACGGCCTCCGGCGTCCATTCCAGGTCGAAACCTTGCGGCTTCAGCATAGCCTTGACGCGGTCGAGCTGGAGGGTGACAACACCCGCGATCTCTTCCTTCGTGAGCGGCTGGAACATGATCGTCTCGTCGATACGGTTGAGAAACTCCGGACGGATGGTCTTCTTGAGCATCTCCATCACCTTCGTCTTCGTCTCCTCGACCACCATGGCGCGGTTGGCGGCACTGATGTGCTCAAACTGCTGCTGGATGTACTGCGATCCGAGGTTGGAGGTCATGATGATGATGGTGTTCTTGAAGTTGACCGTGCGGCCCTTGTTGTCCGTCAGTCGTCCGTCGTCGAGCACCTGGAGCAGGATATTGAAGACGTCGGGGTGGGCCTTCTCTATCTCATCGAAGAGAACCACGGAGTAGGGCTTGCGCCTGACGGCCTCGGTCAACTGGCCACCCTCGTCGTAACCGACGTACCCCGGAGGCGCGCCGATGAGGCGGGAGACACTAAACTTCTCTTGGTATTCGCTCATATCGATACGCGTCATCATCGTCTCGTCGTCGAAGAGGTATTCGGCCAGCGCCTTCGCCAGCTCGGTCTTACCCGTACCCGTCGTGCCGAGGAAGATGAAGGAGGCTATCGGCTTCTTCGGATCTTGCAGTCCGGCGCGGCTGCGGCGCACGGCGTCGGCCACGGCCGTGATGGCCTCGTCCTGGCCAATCACCCGCTTGTGGAGCTCTTCCTCCAGGTGGAGGAGTTTGTCGCGCTCGCTCTGCATCATCCGCGTCACGGGGATTCCCGTCCAGCGGCTCACCACCTCGGCGATATCGTCGGCAGTCACCTCCTCGCGGATGAGTTTCTCGCCACCCTGCGTCTGGTCGAGCTGCTTCTGTATGGCCTTGATGTCGGCGTCTATCTGCTGCAGTTTGCCATAGCGTATCTCCGCCACGAGCTGGTAGTTGCCCTCGCGCTCGGCGCGCTCGGCGTCAAACTTCAGTTGCTCTATCTGCTGCTTGTCCTGCTGGATCTTGTTGACCAGGGCCTTCTGGGCCTCCCATTTGGCTCGGAATCCCTTCACCTTGTCCTGCAGTTCGGCTATCTCGCGCTCGATGTTGTTGAGTTTTTGCAGGTCGGGGTCCTTCTCGGTCGCTCCCGGCTGCACCTCGCGCTTCACCGACTCGCGCTCGATCTCCTTCTGCTTCAACTGTCTCTCCAGTTCGTCCAGTTCCTCCGGCACGGAGTCGCGCTCCATACGGAGTTTGGCAGCAGCCTCATCCATGAGGTCGATGGCCTTGTCGGGGAGGAAACGGTCTGTGATGTAGCGTTCAGAGAGTTGCACGGCAGCGATGCAGGCGTCGTCTTGGATACGCACCTTGTGGTGGTTCTCGTAGCGCTCCTTCAGTCCACGTAGGATGGAGATGGCGTCGGTCTCGTCCGGCTCCTCGACCATGACGGTCTGGAAGCGGCGCTCCAGGGCCTTGTCCTTCTCGAAGTACTTCTGATACTCGTTGAGCGTCGTCGCACCGATGGCACGCAGTTCGCCACGTGCCAGGGCCGGCTTGAGGATGTTGGCGGCGTCCATGGCGCCCTCGCCACCACCGGCTCCCACGAGCGTGTGGATCTCGTCGATGAAGAGGATGATGTTGCCTTCGGCCTTCGTCACCTCCTTGATCACCGATTTCAGGCGCTCCTCAAACTCGCCCTTGTATTTGGCACCCGCCACGAGTGCGCCCATATCGAGGGAGTAGAGTTGCTTGTCCTTCAGGTTCTCGGGCACGTCGCCACGCACGATACGCTCGGCCAGTCCTTCGACGATAGCCGTCTTGCCCGTACCCGGCTCGCCAATGAGGATCGGGTTGTTCTTCGTACGGCGGGAGAGGATCTGCAAGACGCGGCGTATCTCCTCGTCACGGCCGATCACTGGGTCGAGTTTTCCTGCCCGCGCCCGCTCCACGAGGTTGGTGGCATACTTGGAGAGGGCCTGGAAGTTTTCGTCTCCGCTTTGGCTCTCCACCTTCTGTCCTTGGCGCAGCGACTGGATGGCCTGGAGCATTTCCTTCTCCGTGCAGCCAGCATCCTTCAGGATACGTGAGGCAGTGCTGCCCACTTGTAGCAGGGCTAGCAGCAGCGGTTCGATGCTCACGTAGTCGTCGCCGAGTTTCTGGGAAATATCGAGGGTCTTCTCCAGCACCTTGTTGCTGTCGGGAGAGAAATAGGGTTCTCCGCCCGAGACCTTCGGCAGATGCTTGATCTCGTTTTGCAGACTCAGCTCGACGGTCTGGGCGTTCACTCCCAACTTTTGGAGCACGTAGTCCGTCACGTCTTTGCCCTTGTCCATCACGCCGGCAAGGATGTGAACCGGCTCGATGGTCTGCTGTCCATTGCGCTTCGTCGTGTCCAGCGCGCTTTGGATAGCCTCTTGGGCTTTGATGGTGAATTTGTCAAATGTCATATTTGTTTCTCCTTTCTGTGCTTCCTCTCCTTCGGCTGTGGCGCCTCGGGAGATTCTTCACGTTTTTTATTATTGTTTTCTGCCGAATGATAGGCAAAACCTATACCCGATTTGTAAATATGACAATACGGCACAAATTGATGACAATTTGTCACCAGGGAAGACTATAATCAACGACAAACAATACTACGTTTGCCACGATTTACAACCACACCACTATTGCAGGAATGGTAGTGTGTGCTTTGGCTCCCGGCCCTGGGGGAGATACGCAACTGCCATATCAACGTCGGAACGTGGAACTGTATCGAACAATACGTACAACCCTGTCGCCTCATTCGGCTGAATCCGATGATGGTTCGGCCTTGCGCTTGGGACTTCTTGCTCGTCAGAAGCGGAAACCGTAGGTGAAGCGCACGCGCCATTTGCTTCTGCGCACCTGCAGCTGGTCTCGGTCGCCCACCACGGAATAGTTGTAGATCAAGGAGGCAACGGCAAACTGGTTACGCCAGGAATAGACCGCTGCGCCACGTCCTGTCGTGATGAGGCTGGGGAAGCGGTAGTGGAGGTTGATGCGCTCTCCGTTCTCCTTGAGTCGGGAGTGGATATAGAAGTCGAAGGTCGGCAGGAGGGAGGCGTGGAAGAGCCACCGCTTGCCCGCCACGAGGTTGTAGCCGTAGCCTGCGCCAATGCCAATCTCCATCAGTTTGAGGTTGATGGGCTGCTGGTTGGCGGTCTCGTTGGCGTCGATGTCCGTGATCTGTCCGTCGAAACTGGCGCCCACCATGAAGCTGCCCGCACTCCTGCGCTGGAGGTAGCTCTGACTGAAGGCCGCCGGAAAGGAGAAGCGCTTGCTGTTGAACGCATAGTAGAGGTTGACGTTGAGGGCCTGCTGCCTGATGGCCCCTTTCTCGATCGGCGTGACCTCGTCGTTCATTGAGGCCTTGCCGTGATAGGTCTTCGACGAGAGAAACACGATGTCGAAGCCGAAGCGGTTGCTGTAGGAGTTGACGTTCAACTCATAGTCCTGGCTCTTTCCCGCCAGTTTCATGGGGTTGAGCGCCACGGCTGCTCCCAGTCCGCGATATGCCACCGCCATACTTAGCGTGCCGCGGAAGTCCGACTCCACCTCGGTGTGGTATTGGTCCTCGCCATTGCGTCCCGTGGTGCGAATCCATGCTCCCGAGAGGTTGCCCCGCAGTTTGATGGTCCAGCGTCCGGGTGGCCGCATGATATAGGCCGTGTCGTAGTTGATGCGCTGGTAGCGCTCTGCAAGGATGGCGTTGCCCGCATGCAGCAGTTGGTCATACTTCACCAGTCGCTTGCGCAGGGCGTTGTATTTCTTCTCGTCCATGCTCCCGCTGTCTCGTCGAGCCCGCAAGATACTGTCGCCCCATTGCAGCAGGCGTCCCTCGTCCGAGGCCCGTCGGATCTCCAGTCGGATACTGTCGGCATATTCCACCTTCTCCTTCCAGCTGCGCTTCTTCTTGCGGCGTTGGGATTGGGCAGAAGCATCGATGGCGATGGTTGCCACGAGAAGCAAGATCATCCAGCGGACGAAAAAGCGGGTGGGGTGGAGCGGTGAGATCGAGTGTGACATGGCGTGAGGATGAGGAAAGAATCTTCCCTTATTACCTATATATATGATTATGATGACGGCCTATGTATATGAATATGAGAATGGCCTATATATATGTTTATGATGACGACCTATATATATGATTAAAATGACGGCGCACTATGAGCTGAAAGCGCAAGTCTGATGATGGTGCCAACAGATTGGACAGACGGCAAGAATCAGATTGGCTGACGTCAGGAAAAGAAAAACTGGGACTTGGCCCCGCGTCGTTGTGCGAAGCACCAAGTCCCAGTCGTATAGAGTCGATATTAATAAGCGAAGAGAGGATAGTCCTTCATCGTAGCATTGACCTTCTCGCGAACACGGGCGATGACCTGCTCGTTCTCGGGATCAGCCAATACCTCGTTGATCAACTCAGCCACGAGGTGCATCATGTCCTCCTTGGCGCCACGGGTCGTCATGGCAGCGGTGCCAAGACGGAGACCTGAGGTCTGGAAGGCAGAACGCTCGTCGTAGGGAACGGCATTCTTGTTGGCCGTGATATCGGCAGCCACGAGGGCAGCCTCAGCCACCTTACCCGTCAGCTCCGGATACTTCGGACGGAGGTCGAGCAGCATGGAGTGGTTGTCAGTACCACCGCTCACGATGTCGAAGCCGTAGCCGATGAGGTCCTCAGCCAGCACGGCGGCGTTCTTCTTCACCTGCGTAGCATACTCCTTCCAAGAAGGCAGCAGGTTCTCGCCGAAACCGACGGCCTTGGCAGCGATGACGTGCTCCAGCGGACCACCCTGGTTGCCCGGGAAGACAGCGGAGTTGAGCAGCATGGACATCTTCTTCAGATCGCCCTTCTTCGTCTTCAGACCCCACGGGTTCTCGAAGTCCTTGCCCATCATGATGATACCACCGCGCGGACCACGGAGCGTCTTGTGGGTCGTCGTGGTGACGATGTGAGCGTACTTCACCGGGTTCTTCAGCAAGCCAGCTGCGATCAGACCAGCCGGGTGAGCCATATCGACCAGCAGGATGGCACCTACTGCGTCGGCGATCTTGCGCATGCGCTCGTAGTCCCACTCACGGCTGTAGGCAGAGCCACCACCGATGATCAGCTTCGGCTTGTTCTCCAGGGCCAGCTTCTCCATCTCGTCGTAGTCCACGCGGCCCGTCTCGCGGCAGAGGTGATAGCCGACGTGGTTGTAGAGAATACCCGACGTGTTGACAGCGCTACCGTGAGAGAGGTGGCCGCCCTGATCGAGGTCCAAGCCCATGAAGGTGTCGCCCGGCTTCAGGATGGCGAGCAGTACAGCCTGGTTGGCCTGTGCGCCAGAGTGGGGCTGCACGTTGACAAACTCAGCACCGAAGAGCTGCTTCACGCGGTCGATGGCGAGGTTCTCCACCTTGTCCACCACCTGGCAACCGCCATAGTAGCGCTTGCCGGGATAACCCTCGGCATATTTGTTGGTGAGGTATGAACCCATGGCGTTCATCACCTCATCGCTCACGAAGTTCTCTGAAGCGATCAGCTCCATACCCTTCAGCTGACGCTGATGCTCTTGCTCGATCAAGTCGAAAATCTCTTGGTCTCTTCTCATACTTGTACTTTTACTTTATTAAGATATTACTATTGATGTTTCAGCCTGGATAGTCCATAGCGTCCCTCTGCGGGGGTTAGAGCTCGCAGTTGGCAGGGGGCTATGGATTGTGCAGGTTAGGTTAGATTTCTCTTGCAATGGTTAGCAAAGTTCCACCTTATCCATTTTTTGTTCTTTGTCGCAGTAGTGACATTTCAGTATTCCGTGCTCCTTGTCTATCACGTTGAAGATGGTGTCCATCGGTTCGTTGTTGGTGATACACTTCGGATTGTTGCACTTGACGATGCCCCGCAGTTCGTCGGGCGTCTCCACCTTTTTCTTCTCCACCACCTCGTAGTCCTTGATGATGTTGAGCACCACGTTGGGCGCCACTACCGAGAGGCGCGAGATCTCATCGTCAGTGAAGAACTTGTCGCTCACCTTGATGATGCCCTTCGTGCCCACCATCTTCGACGAGAGGTTGTAGCCGATCGTCACCGGGGTGGAGAGGTGCTGGAGCTGGAGAAGGTTGACGACGTCGAAGGTCTTCTCCACGGGGATATGGTCTATTACCGTGCCGTTCTTGATGGCGGCCACGAGTCTTTCTTTCTTGTTCATCGCTTGCTGGTTATTCAATGATCGTTTTGTCATTGCGAATCTCCTCGATGGAGATACCAAGGCAATGGCAGAAGATGGCCTCGCGGGCATAGAGTCCGTTCTTGGCCTGCTGGATGTAGTAGGCGTGGGGATTGGCGTCCACGTCGTAGGCAATCTCGTTCACGCGGGGTAGCGGGTGGAGGATGCGCATGTTGTCCTTGACCTTGCCGAGCATGTTCTCGTGCAGGATATAGACATTCTTCACGCGCTCATACTCCATCAGGTCGGAGAAGCGCTCCTTCTGCACGCGCGTCATGTAGAGGATGTCGGCGTCGGCGATTACGTCCTCGTCAAACTCCTCGTGCTCCTCATACTTGATGCCGTGCTTCCGGCAGTAGAGCTTGTACTCTTCGGGCATGGCGAGCTCCTTGGGCGATATGAAATGGAAAGTGGGGTTGAAATGGCGCATCGCCATGAGGAGGGAGTGGACGGTGCGTCCGTAGCGGAGGTCGCCGACCAGGTAGATGTTGAGGTTCTCCAGCGTGCCCTGCGTCTGCTGGATCGTGTAGAGGTCGAGCAGGCATTGCGATGGATGCTGGTGGGCTCCGTCTCCCGCATTGACGATGGGGACGGGTGCTACTTCCGAGGCGTATTGTGCCGCGCCCTCGATATGGTGGCGCATGACGATCACGTCTGCATAGTTGGACACCATGAGAATCGTGTCCTTCAACGTTTCGCCCTTGCTGACGCTCGAAACCTTGGCGTCGGTAAAGCCGATGACGCGCGCACCCAGTCGGTTGGCAGCCGTCTCAAAGCTCAATCGGGTGCGGGTGGAAGGCTCATAAAATAGTGTTGCCACCACTTTCCCCTTCAGCAACTCACGGTTGGGGTGTGCCTCAAACTCCTTCGCCATCTCCAGGAGGTGCAAAAGCTCCTCGCGGTTCAGGGTCTGGATGTTCACAAAGTTATGTTTTTCCATTTACCGCTTCTATGTTTTATAATTCGGGTTCAAAGATACAAATTCTTTTTTGATTAGCATCGGGTAGTGCGGGAAAAAATGAGTTGGAGGATAAAAAAAACGTGTAATAATCGGTGGAGCTCACTTTTTTGCCTTTACTTCTATGTTGAACCCCATTTTTTCATTAACTTTGCACACTATATATAAAAAGGTACTCGATTCATGAGAAGAGCAATCGTTCACTTCCTTTGGGAAGGACTGGCAATCGTTGTGGCTTTCTGCCTCATGTTTTTCATTGCCGTATGGAATGGCTGGATAGGCTATATGCCCGATATGGACACCCTTTCCAATCCGATCGATAAGTTTGCCACCCAGGTCTATTCGGCCAATGGCAAGCTCATCGGCACGTGGAATGAGGACAACGGCAACCGTGTGGCGGTCGATTACAACAGTATCAGCCCCAACCTCGTCCATGCGCTGGTCGCCACCGAGGACGAGCGTTTCTACGAGCACTCCGGCATCGACTATATCGCCCTGGGCCGTGCCATCATCAAGCGAGGCATCCTCGGCCACCACGAGGCTGGTGGCGGTTCCACCATCACGCAGCAGCTTGCCAAGCAGCTCTATTCTGAGAAGGCCCACGGCACGCTGGAGCGCATGTTGCAGAAGCCGATTGAGTGGATCATCGCCATCAAGCTGGAGCGATACTTCACCAAGGAGGAGATCATCGCTATGTACCTCAACTACTTCGACTTCCTCCACAACGCCGTCGGCATCAAGCGGGCGGCCAATATCTATTTCGACAAGGAGCCCTGGCAGCTCAACCTCGACGAGTCGGCCATCCTGGTGGGTATGTGCAAGAACCCCTCGATGTTCAATCCCGTGCGCTACCAGGATCGTTGCCGCCAGCGTCGCAATGTCGTCCTGGCGCAGATGCTCAAGTGTGGCTACATCACCTCAGAGCAGTACGGCCAGGCGAGTGCGCAGCCCTTGGAGCTCCATTTCTCCCACGAAAAGCCCATTGCCGGTGCGGGCAGCTATTTCCAGGCCTTCCTCAAGCAGTATATGATGGCCGAGTTGCCTCTGCGCGAAAACTATCCTGCCTGGCGTGAGCGCCAGTACGTCCTCGACTCCATCGCCTGGGCCACCGACCCGCTCTATGGCTGGTGCAACAAGAACCACAAGCGCAATGGCGACAACTACAACGTCAATACCGACGGCCTCCGTATCTTCACGACCATCGACACGCGCATGCAGCAGTATGCCGAGCAGGCCGTGCGCGAGCATGTGGGGCGTAGTCTCCAGACGGCTTTCAACCAGGAGAACCACTACAAGCCCAATGCGCCTTTCTCCTCCGGCATCTCGCGCCAGCAGATCAAGAATAGCATCAACCGCAGCATCCGTCAGAGCACGCGCTTCCTCCGTATGAAGGAGGCAGGAGCCTCGCCCGAGGAGATCATCCGTGCCTTCCGCACCCCCGTCGATATGACGGTCTTCACCTATCATGGTCCCGAGGAGCGCACGATGACGCCGATCGACTCCATTATCTATTATAAGAGTTTTCTGCGTTCTGCCTTCATGAGCATGGATCCCCATACGGGCGCCGTCAAGGCTTATGTCGGCGGTATCGACTACGACCACTTCAAGTATGACATGGTGATGGGAGGCCGTCGCCAGGTGGGATCCACCATCAAGCCCTTCCTCTATGCCCTGGCCATGCAGAACGGTATGACTCCTTGCACCACCCTCCGCAACGTCCAGCACTCCTACGGCGGATGGACCCCGCGCAACGGCAGCCATGCGCGCTACGGCCAGCAAGTGCCGCTGAAGTGGGCGCTTCAGCACTCCAACAACTGGATCTCGGCCAGCCTCATCACGACCCTTGGCCCGCAGCAGTTTGTGGGCATCCTCCACGACTTCGGCCTCAACAATCCCGACATCGACCGCAACGCCACCCCCGTGCTCAGTCTCGGTCCCTGCGAGGTCTCTGTCGGCGAGATGGTCTCGGCCTATACGGCCTTCGCCAATGGCGGCGTGCGCTGCGCCCCGTTGTTTGTCACGAAGATCGAGGACAGCCACGGCAATGTCATTGCCAAGTTCCAGCCCCTGATGACGGAGGTGATCAGCGAGGACAACTCCTATCGTATGATCGACATGATGCGTGCCGTCATCGATGGCGGTACGGGTAGCCGACTGAAGGGTGCCTACGGGATGAAGGGCGACATCTGTGGCAAGACGGGTACGACCAACAGCAACTCCGACGGTTGGTTTATCGCCTTCACCCCCGAACTGGTCAGTGGCGCCTGGGTGGGCGGTGAGGACCGCGACATCCACTTCGATTCCACTTCCCTCGGACAGGGAGCTGCCGCCGCCCTGCCTATCTGGGCCTACTTTATGAAGAAGGTCTATGCCGACCACCAGTTGGGCTACAGCGACAAACCGCAGTTTGCCATTCCCAAGGACTTCGACTTCTGTTCCACGTCCGAGGACACCGACGTCAACGACATCCAGGAGGTCTATTTCTGATTCGCACCTGCCCTATGGCTAATGTTGCCAGAATATGCACATTGTGTATATAAAACCCATAGTGTTGCGGAATTATGGTTGTTAATTGTCACATTAATATATAGGTTTATGGGAAATCCATTCATGAAAGCCTTTATTGTCTTGGCGTTAAGCATCCTGCAGACAACTGTTTGCTATGCCGATACTTTCAAGGGGAAGGTTGTCAATGCTGAGACTGGCGAGGTTATTGTCGGAGCAAGGGTAGAGAGCGAGATCAACCCCCAACCTGGATGGTCTATTCAGAGTACGACAGAGACCGACAGTACGGGATGCTTCTATCTGAATGGTAGTATGGAAGGACGCATCATGTTCAAGTTTAGCATGATAGGCTACAAGAATCTCCGCAAGGTGGACTATTCCTATGGCAGGGAGGTGAAAGATACGACCGACCTTGGCATCATCAAGTTGCAGCCCACGGCACTCATGCTGCAGGAGGTAAAGGTGACGGCCAAGATGCCCCGCATCACTATGGTGGGCGACACGATAGTGTTCAACCCCGAAGCGTTCAAACTGAAGGAAGGAGCACGCCTTGCCGAACTGATCAAGAAACTGCCGGGAGTGGAGAACCGCGACGGCAAACTCTACTGGAACGACAAACCCATACGCCTGATGATGAACGGTCGGGATATCTTCGGCGGCAGTCAGATCATCAGCGAGCTGCCGGCAGAAGTGGCAAGCAAACTGAAGCTCTACGACAGCAAGTCGGAGCTGGCACGCCATACTGGCAATGACGATGGTGAGGAAGACTACGTGCTTGACATACAGGTAAAGCCGGGATTTCTCGACAAGTGGTATGGAGAGGCAGAAGCACAATACCAGACAGACAAGCGGTATATGTTCAGTCTCAGGGCCAGTCGGCTGAGCGACCACGACCCACAGATGATATATGGTCAGGCAAACAACACCAACCGCTATATAGACCGCACGATGGGTCAAAGTATGGATCGCAACATCGACGGCGACGGCAAGAGTCAGTATGGATCGTACAACTACCAACACAACTGGAAGACAGAGGGTGCAGGATCCTACAGCGACAATAGCTTCGACATCAGTGCCAATCTGGGCCACAGTGATGGATGGAGCACAAGCACTCAGTCAACCGAGACTTTCTTCCCTGGTAAGGAGCGCACGTTTAGCGTAGCAGACAACTACCGCTATGCCCATAAGCTCACTCCGCAGTTGCAGACAAAACTCTTTGCTTACACCGATTCTGTGAATAGCATAAACGTAGATGTGAAGGCGGCTTACGAGAAAGGCCATAGCATCAGCGAAGACCAAGGAGCATCGTATGGCTACGATCCGGAGAAGTTTGAATACCACACTATTGGCGCAGCCTTTGCCGCAAAACCTGGCGATGCTCTCTATGACCGATTGATCACCCGCAACCGCTATTATCATACAAGTGACAGTCAGACGCGCAGTCTGAATATGGACTACTCATGGGAACACTTCTTTGGCAAGAAAGGTTCGTTCACCTTGCAAGGCTACACCAAAATAAGCGGATCCGATGAAGATACCCACAACAACCGCAGTCTGGAATATCTGAGGGACAACAGAAACGAAACGCTATGGCAGTATTACGAACGCAACAATCATGGCCTCAGCACGCAGCTCGGCGCCGAACTGGAATACTGGCTGAGCAGCAAGGTCTATCTGGACCTATCCGACAATGTGACCTATTCGCGTACCAGAGCCATTCGCGACATATATACCGACCATAGCGAAGAGAACGTGGTGGGAGGTATGCCGACGACGCCAGACCTTGCCAACACCATGGGCAACCTGATGCACCAATGGACCAATAGCTTCTCTCTGAAGTCAACCATCACTCCCGTGAAGTCTCTCATGATTATGCCAAAGTTCAACTGGAACGTATATCGTGAGAAGGCAGACTACCATTACGGACAGCTCGACACCACTGCCGTGCGCACAAGCTATGGCTACGAACCGTCGCTATTTCTGAAATGGAAGATGAGCCGTGTGCGCAATATTGATTTCTCTTTTGCCTATCATACTACGGTGCCCGACCTGGTGAGCACGCTCGCTTATCGCAACACCATCAATCCGCTGTCTATTTCCGTGGGCAATCCCTTCCTTGGCAAATCCCACAGTCATACGACCAAATATAGCTACCATCGCATGTGGCTGCGCAAGCAGATCGTGCTCGGACTGACTGCGTCATACACAAAGGAAATCAATCCGATTGCCACGCTCTATCGTTATAATTCCGCAACAGGCGTCTATGAGTCGAAGCCAATGAACGTGAAAGGAGGCGACTCCTGGAAATTCGGAGTCAACTACGACCAAGGTATTGGCGTGTATTTCCGGTTGATGAACAAACTGTCGGTGCAGGCATCACAGTCGTACGGTTTCCTGACGATGGTGGACAACAACGACCCTAATACTGTTCCAGCCTTGAATCATCAGAAAACGGTTGGTATAGACGAAGACTTTGATTTGTCGTATGAGACAAACACGCTGCAGCTGTCTTTGTACGACCGTCTGCAATGGAACCGCTACCGCTATGATGACGCATCATACAACATGCATCCTTTATATAATAGATTAGGTGTGACAGCTATGCTGAAGCTCGAACCTTTCCAAGTGGTAGCGGAGGTAGCCGATCATTTCCGTTCTGATTATGCCACGTCGGAAATGAACGGACACAAGATCATTTCATCGTTGAGTGTTGATTACAGTTTCTGCAAGAACAAATGCCGCCTGTCGCTGTATATTGATGATATCTTCAACAAAGACATCTATTATGATAGCAAATATACGGCATTCCAGCGTTACGAATCAGCCGAAAACTATATCCACCACTATGCCAATCTTACCTTCACGTATAGATTCGACGCCAAGGCAGATAAAAAGAAGCGCAGATAAAAAGAAAAAGGTAGGGATAGGAAAACCATCCCTACCTTTGGGCCAGGAGAATTACTTTCTGACTATCTTCCGCAGTCTTCTTGCTTTGTCTCCTTACTCTATATACTTCGTCTCCTTCGGCATGCAGATCCAAAGGAGAATATACACCAGTACGCCACAGAAGGCCGTGCAGGTTGTCAGGACGACATAGACGATGCGTAGGATCGCCACGTCCCATCCGAAATACTCGGCTATACCGCCACAGACGCCCGCCAGCCATTTGTCGGTCGTCGATCTTGTGAGTCGTTTCTTATACTCCATAGGGCTTCAATATTTACAGTTTTTCCCAAATTTCGTCGAGACCCTTCCTTTTCTTTCCCGGGTTCGGACAGTCCTCGGCGATGTGTCCCAGCGGAATGATCGCCACGGCCTCGAATCCCTCTACGGGAAACAGGCGCTTCACGGCCTCCACATCGTAGTTGCACACCCAGCAGGTGCCCAGTCCACGGTCGGCGGCAGCCAAGGCCAGATGCTCCACGGCTATTCCGAGGTCGATGTCGCCATGCGACTTGCCGTCGTCGGGACGCACCCACGCGTTGGCCGTGTCCTTCATGCAGAGCACATAGATCGGCGCGGAGGCAAACCAAGGACGGTCGTAGCACTGGCGTATCTTCTCCTTGGCCTCGTCGGAGGCGAGAAGGAGAAACTTCCAAGGCTGCCGGTTGCAGGCCGACGGAGCCAGTTGCACACACGTCATGATCGCGTCGAGGTCGGCCTGCGAGACCGCCTCGTCGGTGAATTTGCGCACAGAGAAGCGCGCGGTTGCCAATTCTTTGAAGTTCATAGGCTTCGTTTTTTATGTTGTTTTGGACTTGGTTAGTAGTTGCCCTCATCCACAATCGGGTAGAGCTCGATAAACTCCCCGTTGTGTCGCTTTCCGTCGTTGATGATCTCCGCCACCTTTTGGCCGATCACGTCGGGCTGGTGCGATCCCGGTCCGTCGTAGTGGCCGTTGAGATCGGTGGAGGTGGCTCCCGGGTGGATGGTAAACGCCTCCACGGGCACGTGGAAGTGGTCAAACTCCCATCCCATCGTGGCGATCATCGTGTTCTGTCCCGCCTTGCTGGCCACGTAGGCCATCGGGTGCCAGTAGGGGCTAAACGTGCTTGGCACGGTGACGTTGCAGATTCTGCCCTGGTTTTTCTCCAGCAGCGGCAGCAGCAACTTCGTCAGATAGAACGTGCCGATATAGTTGACCTGCACCGTGTCGATCACGTCCTGCAGCGACTGCTCGTAGCTCCTGACCGACATGTCGCCCGGAATGCCCGCGTTGTTGACCAGCAGCGAGAGCTCTGGATACTTCTCCGCTATCTCGCGGGCCGAGATCTCGATTTCCCCGTTGTCCGCAAGGTTCACATACTGCCATCCCGCCACGTCGGCACCATCGGTGCGGAGGGCCTCCATGGCCTTCAGTGCTCGGTCTTCACAGCGTGCGCCGACCACTACCTGCCATCCCGATTTTCCCAGATGGCGTGCTATCTCATATCCGATGCCCTTGTTGGCACCTGTCACCAAAACTTGTTTCTTCATTTTTTCGATCTTTTATTGTAGGTCAATATAATAGTTGTGTTCCTTCCATGTGTGGGTTCCGCCTTCCATCCATGTGTGTTGTGCTTTACCCATGTGGCGTCCCCCGTGCCTATTCCTCCCCCAGCCAGTCATCGACGAGCTTTCGTGCGATGCTCAGCTTCTCGGGCAGCGGCGGCAGGTTGTCTCTGCCAAACCAGCTTCCGCGCTCCAGTTCGGACCGTTGCAGATGGATCTCGCCTCCCGCATAGTCGGCGTGGAATCCCACCATCAGTCCGCAGGGGAAGGGCCAGGGCTGCGAGCCGAAATAGCGGAGGTTGGTGATCTCGAGTTGCGTCTCCTCCATCACCTCGCGCCTCACGGCCTCTTCGAGCGTCTCTCCCGTCTCGACAAATCCCGCCACCAGTCCATAGATGCGGTTGTTGACGAAGTTTTTCGCATGGACGAGCAGCACCTCCTCGCCCCGGTGTACGAGCACGATGACGGCCGTGGCCAGTTGCGGCCAGAACTCCTTGCCACAATGCGTACACTTCTTCGAAATGATGGTGTCCATCCTTGTGGGCGCACCACACACCCCGCAGTATTGCGTGTTCTGGTCCCAGTAGAGCAGTTCGCGACATTTTCCCGCCTTCAGATAGAGTTCTGTCGGCAGATGATAGAACGACTTGCGCAGTGGGCATGTCTCGTAGCGATCGTCCTCGGCGATGGGATAGTCGATGCTGGCCGCCCTCACCTCCGTCCCGTCCTCCATCGGTGCTATCTCCATCACGTGCGTCCAGGGCTTCAGTTCGATGGGAGGATTCTCAGCCAGGGGGATGGTACGACTGCCGTCCGCGTTCTTCTCCAGCATGACGGCATCCTTGACGAATATGAACCAATATTTCATGATGTGTGTGATCTCGTTGTTCTTTCCGAAGACTTCTCTTATTTCTTCTTTCCGAAGAGCAGCTCGTAGTCCCTTGCTGCCGCCGGCTTCACCCATTCCTCCGGCACGAAGCGCCAGTTGTTGTTCGGTTGCGGGTCGAGTGTCCCCATCCGCTTGATCTCCTCCATGAGGTAGTGGCGCTGGTCGCGTTCGCTCTCCCAGAGGATGCGGCTCTGCAGCGAGTCGTGTGGAATGCCCGCCCCCTTCGTGAGCAGTTCTCCGCCTCCGTTGCCTCGGTAGCTGTTGATTGCCACGCGATACCAGGCGTTCGGGTCAAACGGTCTTCCGTCGCTCATCTGGAGGATACGCACCTTTTGTCCGTTGGGCTTCGTCACGTCCACCTCGTAGTCGATGCCAGCCGCCGAGTCGAAGTTGAAGAGGAAGTTTTTGAATCCCAGTCGCTGCGCGTCGTCGCTCGTGTCGTCGAAGAGCAGCAGATGGTCCTCGGGCTTCTCCATCGTGTTCACCCATTGGTCGTAGCTCATCTCCAGATGGCGGCGTATCTCGTCGCCCGTCATCCGCATCACGTAGAGCTGGTTCTCATACTTATAGAGGTTGAACATATCCGCCACCGTCACCTCTCCCGCCTTGATCGAGGCGCTGAGCGACAGGGGCGCGTTGAAGGCGATGTCCGCCTTTGTGATCTGCAGTTCGAGGTTGAGAATGAGGTCGTTGAAGGCCGACGACCCAAAATAGCTGTCGCGCGTGGAGATCTCGTGCTTAAACGTGCCCAGCGGCTGCTCCGCCCAGGCCTTCACGCTGTCGATGGCCGCTGCGAAATGGTCCATATATCCTGCGTCGGGCTCCAGGTTGGCCACATCCACGATGCTTCCCTCCTTCTTGGCCACGCGCCATTGTCCGTCCCTCTCCACGAGTTGGATCGTGGCCAAGGCCACCTTGCGCGCGTTGTTGGCCGGGTCCAGGCAGACTACCTCCTGGCCCTCGCCGTTCTCCACCACCGACTGGTGCGGCCTGTGGTCGTGTCCGAAGAGTACGACGTCAAATCCCGCCACCTCCTCGGCGACCCTCCGCGAGGCGTCCTCCGTATAGTCCTCCGTCACGATGCCGCCGTCCCATCCCGAGTGGAAGAGGCCGACGATCACGTCCGGATGCTCCCGATCCTTCACCTCCTGGATGGTTCTCCGTGCCGTGGCCACCATGTCGTCGAAGCGCAGTCCGCTCCACAGATTCTCCTTCAGCCAACTGGGGATGGCTGGCGTGATCATGCCGATGATTGCCACCTTCACCTTGCCGTCCTTGCACAGCACGCGATAGGGCAGGGTGTAGGGCTTTCCCGTCTGCGTGTCGATGACGTTGGCTCCCAGGACCGGCGCGTGGCTCTCCCTGATCCATTTGTCATAGACCCCGTGGCCCGTCTCCACGTCGTGGTTGCCCAGCGTCTGTGCGTCATACTGTAGGTAGTTCGTACATTGTGCCGCGATGTTGGTCTGTCCCGTCGCCACATAGTTGTAATAGTAGCAGATGGGCTGGCCCTGCAGGATGTCGCCATTGTCGAGCAGAAAGACGTTCTCCGCCCCATACTGCGCCCTCATCCGGTCAACGTAGGTTTTTACGCGGGCCAGCGAACCCGGCAGGTCGCGGCGGTTGATAAAGTCGTAGGGAAAGAAACAACCGTGCACGTCGGAAGTCTCTATAATCTGTATGGTCGTCGTGTCGTTGTTTTCCATTCCGTAAACATTGTCTCCGTAGGCGTGGAGTGAAAGTGCTGCAAGAAGCGACAAAAATAGTTTCTTCATTCTTTTGAGTTGATGTTATGATATGAGGAGGGGTGGGGGATAGGCGTCCGTCAGTCTGCTGCCGTCGTCCAAGTCGTGGTCCGCGCCTGCTGCCTTTTCCTTACCTCGTCCTGCGCCACCATCGCCCCATAGAGATAGGCCTCGCCAAACGTCTTCCATATCATTGCGTAGAAGACCAGCGCGAGACAGAAGGTCAGCGTTGCCGTGGTCAGCACCCAGTAGCCCATGCCCAGCACCCTGGGGTCGCCCTCCGCTGCCAGCGTGTAGTCGAAGTAGCCTTCTATGAGCAGGATGATGGCCGGGATCATCAGCAGCGTGAAGACCACCAGGCCGATGATGCCCGATAGGAGGGCGTAGGTGAGGTAGCTCCCCAGATGGCGAAGCACGCGCTTGGCCGCCCTGCCACACTTCGGCATGGGCGCGACCAACTGCAGGATGGTCCGCTTGAAAACAACCAGTGCGGCCAGCGCCAGCAGCAGGGCCAGCGCCGTCCCGATCCATTGTCCGCAGAGCGCCGTCGTGATGCTCAGCGCCCATCCCAGCGATGAGGCTACCAGCGGTTTCCATGTCCGGCGGAGCGTCGTCAGCTGTTGGCCGGTGAAGAGCCGGTAGCCCTCGGCGATGCAGCGAGCCACGCTGCGATCTTTTGTCAGTGCTTCTCTATCCATTGCTTTTCTTAGAAAATCATCCTGCCTTAAACAATCTTGTCTTGGAACAATCCTGTCCTGGAACAATCTTGTCTTGGAACATTCCTGTCCTGGAACAATCTTGTCTTGGGACATTCTTGTCTTGGACACATTCCGTCCTAAATCATTCCTGTCTTAGAACATCCTGCGCCGAAACTCTCCTAAGACCAGGGCCGTGGCGATCGCCACATTGAGCGACTCGGCTGTCGTCCTGCCTTGGGGGAAATTGGGGATGAGCAGCGGTCGTGTGGCCCGTTGCCTCACTCCCTCCGTCACCCCGTTGCCCTCGTTGCCCATCACGATCACGCCGTGGGGCTTGAGCTTCGTCTCGTAGATGTTCTCGCCGTCGAGCTGCGTCGTATAGACGGGGCAGTCCTTGTCGAGCGCATCGATCAGCGGCACGAGCGGCGCATAGTGGATGGCCACGCGCGCGATGCTTCCCATCGTAGCCTGGATGACCTTCGGATTCCAGCAGTCGGCCGTGTCGGGCGAGCACCAGATGGCGCCTACGCCAAACCAGTCGGCCACGCGGATGATGGTGCCCAGGTTGCCCGGGTCCTGCACGCCGTCGAGCACGAGGGTCAGTTCGCTGGGGTCGATCCCGGCCCCATCCCGAGGTCCTGCGGGTATCTCGAAGACGCCCACCACCCCCTGCGGATGCTGCAGTTGCGAGATGCGCCTGACGTCCTCCATCTCGTCGTAGATGGCCACCGGCCGGAAGCCAGCAGCCTGGAGGTCGCCCACCACTTTCGGCCCTTCGGCCATGAACCAGCCCGTCGTCTTGCGCCCCTTGCGCGTCGATAGCGATCGGATGATTTTTACTTGGTTATTGGTTATCACAGTGCAAATATAGTAAAAAATGCGCCAATGATTCCCGATGGCTCTGTTTTTTTTGCTAACTTTGCGCAAAATAATGAATTTTATGAATTGGAAGAACCGACATACGCCCCTGTTATTGTTGCTGATCACGCTGGTAGCCACGGCCCTGACGGGTTGCTCCACGTCCAAGTTCGTGCCCGAAGATCGCTACCTCCTCGACGCCGTCCAGGTGCGCACCGACAGCAAGGACCTCGACGCCGCCCAGTTTGGCCAGTACGTCCGCCAAAAGGGCAACTCCCATTGGTTCTCCCTCTTCAAGATTCCCCTGGGCACCTACTCCCTGGCGGGCCGCGACTCCACGAAGTGGCTCAACCGCACGCTGCGCCATATCGGCGAGAAGCCCGTCGTCTATGACTCCCTCGAGGCCGCCCGGTCCTGCGCCGACCTGCGTCTGGCCATGCAGAACATGGGCTACATGAACAGTTACGTCGATTTCGAGACCCAGGTCCGTGGCCGCAAGCTCAAGGCCGTCTACACCCTCCATCCCGGCGATCCCTACCGCATCAGTTCCTTCCGCTACGACATCCCCGACTCCGCCGTGGCCCAGGTCCTTGCCCCCGTCTTTGGCACGGGCGATCAGCAGGTGGGCGAGGTCTTCACCGTCTCCTCCCTCGACAACCTCCGCAAGCGCATCGCCACCGTCCTCAACGACTCCGGCTTCTACCGTTTCCACAAAGACTTCGTCACCTATACCGCCGACTCCCTCCAGGGCACGCAGGGCGTCAACCTCGTCTGCCGCATCCTGCCCTACCGTGAGAACAGCAGCGCGCCCCCCATGCCCCATCCCCGCTATCGCGTGCGATCCATCCACTACCGATCCAGCGACGGCTACGACCTGCCCCTGCGCCGCAGCGTGCTGGCCGAAAACACGGTGGTCAAGGCCGGCGAGTGGTTTAGCGCCTCCGACCTGCAGCGCACCTACAACAACTTCGCGCGGCTCGGCGCCGTCCGCTACACCAACATCACCTTTCGCGAGGACACCCTCCACAACCTCGACACCGACATCCGCCTCTCCATGCGCAAGCCCAACACCATCGCCTTCCAGCCCGAGGGCACCAATACGGCTGGCGACTTCGGAGCAGCCGCCACGCTGACCTATCAGAACCGCAACCTCTTCCGCGGCAGCGAACTCCTCAGCATCGAGCTCCGTGGCGCCTTCGAGGCCATCAAGGGACTGGAGGGCTACGAGCGCGGCGACTACGAGGAGTATGGCGTCGAGGCCCGTTTTCAGATGCCCCGCCTGATGACTCCCTTCCTCTCGCGTAAGGGCCGTCGCGGCAGCACGGCCTCGACCGAGCTCTCCGTGGCCTGGAATCTCCAGAACCGCCCCGAGTTCCATCGCCGTGTCTTCTCTGCCGGCCTCAAGTATCGGTGGCCGACGCGCGACGGCAGGGTGCAGTACAAGCTTGACGTCCTCGACCTCAGCTACGTCTATATGCCCTGGATCAGCGCCACCTTCAAGCACGACTACCTCGACAGCGTCTCCAACCGCAACGCCATCCTGCGCTACAACTACGAGGACCTCTTCATCATGAAGGCGGGCTTTGGCCTCACCTACAACGCCGGCGACCGCGTCATCCGTGCGAGCGTCGAGACGGCGGGCAACCTGCTGAGCGGCTTCTCCCAGATCTTCCGCTTCAAGCAGAACAGCCACGGCCAGCGCCAGCTCTTCAATATCGCCTACGCCCAGTATGCCAAGTTCGACTTCGAATACACGCGCCTGCTGCGTTTCAGCGCCCACAACACGCTGGCCCTCCACGGCCTCCTGGGTGTGGCGTGGCCCTATGGCAACAGCACCGTGCTGCCCTTCGAGAAGCGCTACTTTTCCGGTGGTGCCAACTCCGTGCGCGGCTGGAGCGTCCGCGAGCTCGGCCCCGGCAAGTATCGTGGCCGCGACGGCCGCATCGACTTCATCAATCAGACCGGCGACATGCGCCTCGACCTCAACCTCGAGTATCGCACCCACTTGTTCTGGAAGTTCGACGGCGCCGCCTTTGTCGATGCGGGCAACATCTGGACGCTCCGATCCTATCCCGAGCAGCCCGGCGGCCAGTTTCAGCTCGACACCTTCTTCAAGCAGATCGCCGTCTCCTACGGCCTCGGCCTGCGCCTCAACTTCGGCTACTTCATCCTCCGCCTCGACGGTGCCATGAAGGCGATCAATCCCGCCTACGACGACCACAAGGACCATTACCCCATCTTCCATCCCCGCTGGGGCCGCGACTTCGCCTTCCATTTCGCTGTCGGTATGCCGTTCTGACGCCTGCGCCCCTCCTCTCGTGGGGTGCTCCTGGCGATAGAAAGGCCGATTGGTTGAATAAATCGTAAAAAAAACGGTATGTTGCGGGCCTTTTCAAATTTTATTTGTATTTTTGCCCCCAGTTTAGGATAGACCACACACGATCGACTACTGCAATGGCAGACATGAGAGACACCTGGGCACATGGATGAGGCTCGGGCGTTTTGCTTTTGGTTTCTACCGTGAGGTAGCCGATAATGATTAGGATAACATTATATATTATACTTTAAGGTTCAGGATATGTCGAATTTAAGATTTCAGGTCGTAGAGGAGGCGTTCAAGAAGCGCCCCTTAGAGGTGGAAGTTCCCAAGGAGCGTCCGTCCGAGTATTTTGGCAAGTATGTGTTCACCCGCGCTAAGATGTACAAATACCTGCCCGCCGCCATCTACACCCAGCTCACCGACGTCATCGACAACGGCACGCCCCTCGACCGCTCCATAGCCAATGCCGTGGCCTCCGGCATGAAGCAGTGGGCCATGGAGATGGGCGTCACCCACTACACCCACTGGTTCCAGCCCCTGACGGGTGGCACCGCCGAGAAGCACGACGCCTTTGTGGAGCACGACGGCAAGGGCGGGATGATCGAAGACTTCTCGGGCAAGTTGCTCGTCCAGCAGGAGCCCGACGCCAGTTCTTTCCCCAGCGGCGGCATCCGCAACACCTTCGAGGCCCGTGGCTACTCCGCCTGGGACCCCACCTCCCCCGTCTTCATCATCGACGACACCCTCTGCATCCCCACCATCTTCATCTCCTATACGGGCGAGGCCCTCGACTACAAGGCCCCCTTGCTCCGCACGCTCCACGCCCTCAGCGTGGCCGCCACCGACGTCTGCCACTACTTCGACCCGAAGGTGAGCAAGGTGAAGACCAATCTCGGTTGGGAGCAGGAGTACTTCCTCGTCGATGCCGACCTCTATAGCGCACGCCCCGACCTGATGCTGACGGGCCGCACCCTCATGGGCCACGAGTCGGCCAAGAACCAGCAGATGGACGACCACTATTTCGGCACCATCCCCGACCGCGTGCAGAGCTTCATGAAGGACCTGGAGGTGCAGGCCCTCGAACTCGCCATCCCCTGCAAGACCCGCCACAACGAGGTGGCCCCCAACCAGTTTGAGTTTGCCCCCATCTTCGAGGACTGCAACCTCGCCGTCGACCACAACATGCTCCTGATGTCGCTGATGAAGAAGGTGGCGCGCAAGCACGGCTTCATCGTCCTGCTCCACGAGAAGCCCTTCGCCGGCATCAACGGCAGCGGCAAACACTGCAACTGGAGCCTCTCCACCGACACCGGCGTGCTGCTCCACGCCCCCGGCAAGACTCCCGAGTCCACGCTCCGCTTCGTCACCTTCATCGTCGAGACCCTGATGGGCGTCTATCGCCACAACGGCCTGCTCAAGGCCTCCATCATGAGCGCCACCAACGCCCACCGCCTCGGCGCCAACGAGGCCCCTCCCGCCATCATCTCCTCCTTCCTCGGCAAGCAGCTCTCCGAGCTCCTCGACCACATCGAGCAGAGCGACAGCGAGGACGACTTTATCATGGCCGGCAAGCAGGGCCTGAAGATGGACATCCCCGAGATTCCCGAACTGATGATCGACAACACCGACCGCAACCGCACCTCTCCCTTCGCCTTCACCGGCAACCGCTTCGAGTTTCGCGCCGTGGGATCCGAGGCCAACTGCGCCTCGGCGATGATCGCCCTCAATAGCGCCGTGGCCGAGGCCCTGACCGACTTCAAGGCGCGCGTCGATGCCCTCATCGCCCAGGGCGAGGACTGCATGAAGGCCATCGTCAGCGTCCTGCGCGAGGACATCACGGCTTGCAAGCCCATCCGCTTCGATGGCAACGGCTATAGCGAGGAGTGGGTCGAGGAGGCCCGCCGCCGTGACCTCGACTGCGAGACGAGCTGCCCCGTCATCTTCGACAACTACCTCAGCGAGTCCTCCGTCCGCATGTTCACCAGCCTCGGCGTCATGACGCGCAAGGAGCTGGAGGCCCGCAACGAGGTGAAGTGGGAGACCTACACGAAGAAGATTCAGATCGAGGCCCGCGTCATGGGCGACCTCACCATGAACCACATCATCCCCGTGGCCACCCACTACCAGAGCATGCTGCTCAAGAACGTGCAGAGCATGCGCGCCGTCTTCCCTGCCGAGAAGGCCGAGAAGCTCAGTTCGCGCAACATGAAGATCATCGAGGACATCGCCGAGCGCACCCAGGCCATCGAGCAGGGCGTGGAGGAGCTGGTCAACGCCCGCAAGGTGGCCAACCGCATCGCCGACGAGCGCGAGAAGGCCGTCGCCTACCACGACACGGTCGTGCCGAAGATGGAGGCCATCCGCTACCACATCGACAAACTGGAACTCTGCGTCAGCGACGAGCTCTGGACGCAGCCGAAGTATCGCGAGCTCCTCTTCATCCGGTAACGCCCGCGCACAACTCTATTTTTTCCGTCTCTTTTCCCAGGCCTGGCAGGACCCCGCGGCGTGCCCCATCACGCTTCGTGAGCCCTCCAGGCCATTTTTCGTTTTGGCACGCTATTTGCAATGACACAGTTAAACGAATCTTAAAAACTCATATCACAATAATGGAAAAGAAAGGTAATATTGGAGTAACGACGGAGAACATCTTCCCCGTCATCAAGCAGTTTCTGTATTCCGACCACGAGATATTCCTTCGCGAGATGGTCAGCAATGCCGTGGACGCCACGCAGAAGATGAAGACCCTCGCCTCGGCAGGCGACTTCTCCGGCGACCTGGGCGACCTCTCCGTCCGCGTCACCCTCGATGAGCAGGCTGGCACGCTCACCATCTCCGACCGCGGCATCGGCATGACGGCCGAGGAGATCGACAAGTATATCAACCAGATCGCCTTCTCCGGCGTCACCGACTTCCTCGACAAGTACAAGGACAAGGCCGAGGCCATCATCGGCCATTTCGGTCTCGGATTCTACTCCGCCTTCATGGTGAGCAAGAAGGTCGAGATCGTCACCAAGAGCTGGCGCGAGGGCAGCCAGGCCGTGCGCTGGACCTGCGACGGCAGCCCCGAATATACCATCGACGAGGTGGAGAAGGCCGACCGCGGTTCCGACATCATCCTCCACATCGACGACGACAGCAAGGACTATCTCCAGAAATCGACCATCGAGCAGCTGCTCACGAAGTACTGCAAGTTTATGGCCGTGCCCGTGGTCTTCGGCAAGAAGACGGAGTGGAAGGACGGCAAGCAGGTCGATACCGACGAGGACAACGTCATCAACAGCGTCGAGCCCCTCTGGCCGAAGTCGCCGTCGTCGCTCAAGGATGAGGACTACAAGAAGTTCTACCACACCCTCTTCCCCATGAACGACGATCCCCTGTTTTGGATCCACCTCAACGTCGATTACCCCTTCACGCTCACCGGCATCCTCTACTTCCCGCGCATCAAGTCCAACATCGAGCTCCAGCGCAACAAGATCCAGCTCTACTGCAACCAGGTCTTCGTCACCGACCATGTCGAGGGCATCGTCCCCGAGTTCCTCACGCTGCTCCACGGCGTCATCGACTCTCCCGACATCCCGCTCAACGTCAGCCGCAGCTACCTCCAGAGCGACGCCAACGTCAAGAAGATCTCGACCTATATCACCAAGAAGGTCGCCGACCGCCTGAGCAGCATCTTCAAGGAGAACCGCAAGGAGTATGAGGAGAAGTGGGACGACCTCAAGCTCTTCATCAACTACGGCATGCTCTCCGAGCGCGACGCCTTCTACGACCGCGCCAAGGACTTTGCGCTGATGAAGGACACCGAGGGCAAATACTTCACCTTCGACGAGTATCGCACGCTCATCAAGGGCAACCAGACCGACAAGGACGGCAACCTCATCTATCTCTATGCCGTCAACAAGGAGGAGCAATACACCTACATCGAGGCCGCCAAGGCCAAGGGCTACAGCGTCCTGCTCTGCGACGGCGAGCTCGACGTGCCGACCGTCTCCCTGCTCGAGCAGAAGCTGGAGAAGAGCCACTTCGTGCGTGTCGATTCCGACACCGTCGATCGCCTCATCGCCAAGGACGAGGTCCACGAACTGACACTCTCCCAGGACGAGCGTGACAATTTGTCAGAGGCCTTCCGCTCCCAGATGCCCCGTCTCGACAAGACCGAGTTTGGCGTCGAGGTCCAGGCCCTTGGCGAGACGGCCCAGCCGACCGTGATCACGCAGAACGAGTGGATGCGCCGCATGAAGGACATGAGCCGCTTCCAGCAGGGCATGGGTTTCTATGGCCAGATGCCGGATAGCTACATGCTCGTGCTCAACGCCGACCACCCGCTCATCAAGCAGATCCTCGCCGACGAGACCGCTGCCACGGCCGAGACCATGAAGCCCGTCCTCAGCGAGATCAAGGGTCAGGAGGCCCGCCTCGCCGCCCTGCGCCAGGCCCAGAAGGACAAGAAGCCCGAGGAGATCTCCCAGGCCGACAAGGACGACCTTTCCCAGACGGAGAAGGCCCTGGAGGACCAGCGCGGCAAGAAGCGCCAGATCGTCGCCGACTATGCCAAGGACAACACCCTGATCCATCAGTTGGTCGATCTCGCCCTTCTCCAGAACGGCATGCTCAAGGGCGCCGCGCTCAACGACTTCGTCAAGCGCTCCGTCGAGGTGCTGAAGTAAAGTAGGATTCCTTCCGCCGCCACACCCCGCGGCCCATCAGGCTGGTGGGGGAAAGGTCATGGTCGCCTTTCCCCCATCAGCCTCTTTTTTTTCAGCCTCGGCGTTTAGTATTTGTCGCCATACCAGCCGTCCAGATCGTGCTCTCCGTAGTCGTCCTGGTCGTAGCTGTCGTGGTCGTGGCCGCCCTGGTCAAAGTCGTCGTGGTCGTCATGGTCGTAGTCTTCGTGGATGTATTTGTTGTAGATGACATCGTCGAGGTCGTGGTCGCCGTGGTCCAAGGCTTCGTCCTCACGCCAACCGTCCTCACGCCAATTGTCCTCATGGTCGTAGTCCTCAAGATCCCCATGATTCCCATAATGCTCGTGCGCGTGGTCGTGATGGTCGTGTGCGGAATGATGGCCCGATCCGCCCAGTCTCTTTTTCAGAAAGTGCGCTATCACGCCCGTGTATATAAAATCGAGTAGTCCCATATTTTTTTTGGCTATTGATACTACCGAGCAAGAACTTTTGTTGTTTTCCCGTTCTCGTCTCGCATGATATAAATCTGCCCTGGTGTCATAGCTTTTACTTTGCGTCCCTCAATAGTGTAAATAGCTTTTGCACCATTGGGCGTTACAAATATTCCTTCTACACCTGTGCCTTGATTCATCTTGGCGGAAGATATGCCTCCCGATGCTTCATAGCTGAGCCAAATCATATCTCGCTTGACATCTATCTGCACCTGAATTGGCCACGGATTAGCCAGCCCACTGTTGTAGATTGTGTAAGCATCCCATTGGTTTTCCCCATCGAAGCGTACAAGACCTATATCAGATACTGCCATCCATAGGGCATCATGCTTGTCTATTGCAATATCCACGATGCAGTTGCCGCCTATGTTGGAGTTATATTGGTTATAGATTTTCCAATTCGTGCCATCGTAGCAAACCAATCCACCACCATAATCTTTACCCATTACAGGCGTTCCATTCCTACTATATCTACTATTCATCCATACTCTGTTATGCGAATCAACAGCGATACAGTCAACATAATTATATGGAATAGGGGAATTTATCGTATCATGACACACCCAATTATGCCCATCAAAAGAGCACACTCCAAGGTCCGCGATTCCAACCCATAGCCTGTCGCTCTTATCAAAAGCGAGGGATGTTATCATGTCGCCTGGCATTGGCGAATTTGAAGAGTTGTATTGAGACCATTGTACGCCGTCGTATTTATATAAGCCATTTGATGCTCCAACCCATAAATGGTTTTTGCTATCGAATTCCAGTTGTTTTAACTGCCCTGTTTGAAATGGCGTGTTATCTCGTTTGAAAACAGTTGTATCGGCATTTTCTATAACAGCCAGTATGGTATCGCTATTATTGGGTGCAACCCACAAACGTCCTCGCTTATCGTATGCAGCTGCGTTAATAGCAGGGTAATAGTCCTTTGCATTAGGAAACAGGTGTTTCCATTCCCCTTTCTCTGTGTATTGGGCAAGATAATCATTGGATGCAAAGCACACGTTGCCTTTCTCGTCGACTGTGGAAACCTCGTGCATCAGGTTCTGCGTCAATATATTCTTCTCCAGTTCTGTCTGTTCAAACGTGCCGTCATAGAATCTGAGCAATCCATGAAATCGTGTTGCTACCCATACATCGTTACCATCGGGTGCAATGTCGCATATCCAGTCGTTGCTGTAGTTTGAAGGAAGCGGGTAAGAGGAGAATTGTTTTCCGTCATATTTGACAAGTACGTTCCAATTTCCCATCCATAAATTACGATTCGTGTCGAAGGCTAATCCGTTAACATTGTTACTTGACAGTTGTCCGCCTGAAGTGTTGTACGAAGTGAAAGATGTGCCGTCATACTTGATTAACCCTCTGTTAGTTGCCAACCATTTGTTGTCTTTATCGTCGATTATTATATTGTTAACTTCACTTGCGCCACAGTTTAGAAGCGTGGTATTTCCATTGGAGGAAAGGAAACCAAACGTAAAGCCACCAAACCACAGTGTACCGTTTTTATCAAGAACAAGAGATTGGATAGCAGGATAGGAATGTATGTCTGCTTTGGGGTCGGGAGTATAAACCGTATAGTAATTATCTTTCAAGATATAGATATCGTGTATTGCTCCAATATACACCTTATCTAATGCATCATCAAAGGCGAAACAGCTTTGAAGTGCAAAAGGAAACTGCCAATTCTGAAATGAGTTTTCATCATAAATGCTCATGCCTGTGTATTTGCCACCTATCCACCACTTGCCATTGTGGTGAGCCAGTCCAACGATATTGTTGTCTGCCAATCCATTTGTTCTATCAAGGAATTGGCATCGACCAGTGTTTTTGTCGTAAATAGCCAGACCGCCATCCGTTCCCAGGTAAAGTTTGTCGCCATCTACAACAATGTTTCTGACCCATGCCTTTGAAAGATAATTCTTCCAATCGTTCACCTGTGCGTGACATACAGAAGCAGAAATCTGTATGCCGAGCAACATAAGAAAAATGACCATCTTTTTCATACGGAAATTATTGTCGTCCAACATTGCTTTACGAAGGTCTATTCTGTTCATCGTTTCTCTATGTTTTTATTCCAATATGCAAATATAAGACTATTTTTTGAAAAAGAGGATAAATTTCGTGAAAAAGAGAAATTATTGCTCGTAATATTTGATGCTTTGGAAATTTGTTTTTATCTTTGCATCGGATCATTCCTCGCAAGAGGATTGGACCCTACATTCAGGCAGTCTTGATTATTTCAAGTCTGCCTGTCTTATTTGTAAATCCATTGGATGAATTTCGTCCTACGCTTAGGACCTTTGTACCTTGAACCGTCAAAGACGATCCTATGCGATAATCCAAACAACGGGACCATGATCTACGAAGCGAGACCATAGAGGCCGCGCGATGGCGCTGGTCCGCCACGGGTCTCTATGGTCTCTGTGCTTTTTCCTACCGCTTCACGAGGTGGCCGATCACCTGCTGGCGGTTGCGGCCCGCGCCCCG
>ERZ825159.686-NODE-686-length-40642-cov-10.118757_pt1 | contig 40642 bp, 38 predicted proteins | sample MGYA00519932_ERZ825159 | MGnify/ENA primary metagenome ERZ825159 (study PRJEB31778, sample SAMEA3449191) | human gut metagenome | biome: human gut; feature: human-associated habitat; material: faeces | place: United Kingdom | collected 2010/2012 ... | reverse complement strand
AGCAGGTCCTGACCGAAATCCAGGACGGCACCTTCGCCAGCAACTTCATCAAGGAGTTCAAGTCCGGCGGCAAGGCTCACTTCCTCGCCACCCGCCGTCTTGAGGCCGAGCATCAGCTGCAGTCGACCGGCGACAAGATGCGCACCATGATGAGCTGGCTCAAGAAGGACAAGACCTCCGACTAGTTCAAAATTCCTCCGTTTTCCTTCCGCAGGGCGTCCCGCTGTCAGCACAGCGGGGCGTGAAACGAAAGGAGTGGCTGACGTCCGTGGCGTTCACGGACGCCAGCTTCTTTTTTTCCTGAAATCTGGAGTTTTACGGCGTCTGGGAGTATGAAGAATCTGGCTGCCGCGGGATTTCCTGAAAAACGTTCGCCCGTGGGAAAGAGAGGAGGAGATCATGTTCAAGTGGTTCACCATGCTGGTGACAGCCGCCTCCCTCTGTCTCTTCTCCTCCCCGATTCAGTGCAGCCTGCCGGTTCAGTCCCATGACTGCGTCCTGAAGAAGACCGCGAAGGCTCCCGGCGCGGCGGATCCCTCCGGGCCCCTGAAGGAACGTCCTGAAGTGCAGGTGGACGATGACATGGCAGACAGCGCCGGCGGCCTTCAGGACGATTACGACCGCATCCTCAACGAAATCGGCAGCATGAGATATGACGAGGCCGAGCGCGCCGCTCCCACTGAGCTTGAGGGCTTCTGGGTGCGCATTCCCCATGACGGCAGGGGATTCCCGTACATCAGGTTCAAGGGACAGTTCTTCTCCCTTGTCATCAGCCCGGACACGAGCATAAGCGGCGTCTTCCGTCTGGACGGCAGCGAGTCTGAGTTTCTGGGCCGCTGGGAAGGCCCGGGCCAGCCTTCTGACATCGATCCCATGGAAGACGAGAATCCGGGAGTGTTTATGGATCTGCCTTCCTTCACGCATGAAGGGCGGAGACTTGAGCTTTCCGGCGGCCGGGAACTTTCCGGAACCTACCGGCGCCTTAAAAGCGAGCCGACCTTCAGGGCTGACGGCACACTTCAACTGGAAATTGAAGGCGACTAGACCGGTTCCTCCGCCTTCCCTTTAACCTTTTTCTGCCGGACATACGGCGGGCAGCTCCCGGGGAGTTTTCCATGCCAGTTATCCTTACTCTTGATCCGGAAGTGAAAAAACTCTGGCCCGGAACCGTCCTTGGCGTCATGACCTGGCATGCTTCCGTGCATGGCGTAAACCCGGATCTCTGGACTTTTTACGCTGAATCCGTGCAGCCCGGCCTCTTCGGGAAGCTTCAGTCCACAGAGCTCTCCGCCATGCCGGCCATGTCCGACAACCGCAGGGCATTCAAATCCTTTGGCATCAACCCCGGCCGCACGCGCATATCCTCAGAAGCGCTCTACCGCCGCGTGCGCCAGGGAAAGGAGCTCTATCAGGTGAACGCCGTGGTTGACGCCAACAACCTCGTCTCCCTCTCTTCCGGCTTTTCCCTAGGAAGCTACGATATGGCCAGGACAGGTCAGAGCGTTGTCCTCCGCCTGGGCAGGGAAGGGGAGACCTATGCCGGTATTGGCAAGGGCGGTATAAAGCTTCACCACATGCCCGTGCTCTGCGACGGGGACGGGCCTTTCGGAAGTCCGGTGAGTGATTCGCGCAGGGCCATGGTGTCTGACGGGGCAGAGAACATCATGACCGTCATTTACGGCTTTTCCGGAAGGGGGCCTGTTGAGGCGGCTCTTCAGGAGGCCTCCACCTGTTTTACGCGTTTCGCCGGCGCTTCTGAAATAGAAACGGCCCTGGCGGAGTAGCTCCGCAGGGCCGTTCAGTCTTGTTTTTTCAGAAAGTGTTCTACTTCTTCGAGAAGATGCGCTGCAGGGATTCCGTGTCGAGCGGAGTGAGATTGAAGCGCATGCCCGCTTCGTCGAGAAGCGAGGAAAGGGATTTTCCGGGGTTGACGTTGAGCTGCTCGTTAATGAACTTGGCAGCTTCCTGGACTTTTGCACTGGGGCTGATAACGGCCATGGCGTACTCCTTTGCGCGCCGGCGTTTTCCGCCAGCGGGACGGGTGTGAATCAATAGACAGCTACCCCCAGATTTGATAAGGCGTAGCGTTCGTTTCGTGCGGTCATCAATAAGCCGCCATCATCCATCTTGCAAGGATTTTTATCGTGGACAACATCTGGTCTGCCATCATACTCAGCGTTGTCGAGGGCCTGACTGAGTTCCTTCCCGTCTCCTCGACCGGGCACCTCATCATCGTGGGCGATCTCCTCAGCTTCACCGGCGAAAAAGCGAGCGTCTTCGAGGTCTTCATTCAGCTTGGCGCCATCCTCGCCGTTGTCGTCCTTTACTGGGACAGGTTCATCGGGCTCCTCAGGCCCAGGGCCGACCGGCGTTTTTCAGGGCTTTACGGCATCTGGCTTCTTATTCTCACCTGCATTCCGGCCTGCGTCCTCGGCCTGATCTTCCATCATGACATCAAGGAATATCTCTTCACTCCGAAGACCGTCGTCTTCGCCCTCATTGTCGGCGCCATTATGATGATAGTCGTCGAGAAGATGAAGTTCCGCGAATCCTGCCGCACGCTTGACGAACTCACCCCGAAGCTGGCCTTCGGCATTGGCTGCTTCCAGTGCCTTGCCCTGTGGCCCGGTTTCTCCCGCTCCGCGGCAACCATCATGGGCGGCATGATCCTCGGCGCCAGGCGTCCCGTGGCGGCCGACTACTCCTTTATCGCCGCTGTGCCGATCATGGTGGCAGCGACGGGCTTTGACCTCCTCAAGAGCTGGAGCCTCTTCAGCACGGACGATCTGCTTATCCTTGGCATCGGCTTCGTAGGCGCGTTCATCTCGGCCCTGCTCGCCGTGAAGGCCTTTGTGGCCGTGGTCGGCAGGGTGACCCTGGTGCCTTTCGCCGTGTACCGGCTTATTCTGGCTCCCGTCGTGTTCTACTTCCTCTGCCGTTAAGACGTCTCTTTCATAAGCGCAGCGAAGCGGCCGCGATCCTCTTTTGGATCGCGGCCGCTTCTTTTTTTTCCCAGTGCCGGAATCTCCGGGAGAAACAGGCTCCCTTCCGGCTGCTGTCTGTCTTTTCCCGGGGGCCTGTGCCCGGCAGAAGCTGAGGGCAGGGCGGATTCCGCGGGGCTGTCCTGCCCGCCTGGTTTTCCGCCTCCGGGCGGACGCGCGGGCACCGGGTTTTTCCGTTTTCCGGTGATGGGATGTTCTTCCCGGAAGCTTTTTCTGAGGGCAGCCGGGGAAGAATTTGTGCCTGCCCCGCGGGCAGAGCGGGGTGCCTGCAAAATCTGATCTGTTAAGAGGAAAGATTCCTGTTAAGTTTTTAAACCGAAAAAAATTTAACAAAAGAGACCGCCTGGAAAAGTAAGTCACTGTAATAGAGACAGAAGATCTAACGAAAATTGTTCTTTTTGCTTTTTAAAGAGAAGAGATCCTCTCCGGTTCCTTCGCTGCCGTTCCCTGCTCTTGCAGTGCTTCCGGGCACGGGTGGCGTACCAGCTCATCTTCCCGGAAAAATATGCGTATGATACGTATGTTGGCATGTGGATGCTCTCCGTTTTTCCCCTGCAGCACCGCCTTTTTTTCTGTGCCGCGGCGGGAAAAATAAAGGCTTTTTCCATATGTCCCATAAGGTGACAACATAATTGTAACGGCCGTTGTAAAGTCCGGAGACGTTGACGCCTCCGAATTTTGTGTGTAGTATATTCCGCATAATTTCCAGCCTGGTTCAGGCAGCTGAAACACGAGTCGGCTTCACCATTCAGCAGCTCGGTCTTATTGACTCCTCGGCCTCCGGCGATGCCCAGGATCTGCTCGGCAATGATACGCTCGCCAACGGCGAGGCTCTGCAGATCTCCATCTCCGGCTCTCCGAAGGGCTGGGAACTCATTGCTACTGACGGACAGGGCGGACAGGTAAACTGGCAGAATCTCGACCTTACCGGCGTGAGCAAGATCACCCTCCACGCAAACGGTACCGCCGACCTCCAGTAACACTCCCTCTGCGCCCCACAGAACTCATACGTTTCTTAGAAAAACCATGCGGCCCGCGTCACTGCACCGCATGGTTTTTTATGTACTCCCGTCCGGAGACTGCCCTGACGGCGGGGAAAATCAGCCGGTGCCATGGTGCCGGATGGAGTCCGTACGGGCGGGAATGGACGTATCCCGTGAAAAGTCAGTTTCCGGATGGCTTTGCCGGCCAATAACGATGGCATGCCGCCTGACAGCTGCCGGCCCGGATATCAGACAATGCCTATCCCCAGACAGATACCAGCCGGCCACCGTGCCTGAACGGTACCGCGGCGGGTGCGGAGACAGGACTTCTGCTCAGGCTCTTTTCTGCCCGGTTAATGTGAAATCAGCGCGGAAGCGGAATCGCAGAGAACGATCTGCCCCGCCCGTGGCCGGGGTTTTGCCTTTTCCGCTGAGCGCCTTTCTGCGGTTCCTCTGCAGAAGACAGGAGAATACTTTGGAAAATCAAAATGCTGAAAAACCCGGCCTGCTCTGGGCCGGTTACATTGCCCTTATTCTGTTTACCTTCTGGATGTACTTCCAGAGCCTCTACGGCATTGGCCTCCTTCTCGGTCTGGCCGTTCTGATTGTCGGGATTGCCGCGCGCGGCCGTTTCCGTAGTCAGGGAAGGACGTTCGCCGCGGCGCATGCTTCCTGGCAGGTCAACACTATCTGGATTGCCATCGTTCTCTTCCTTATCACCGTTATCGTTCTTCTGGTTATTTTCGCCCTTATCGGTTCGGATCCCGGCATCGAGTCCCAGCTTGATGCCATCACCCAGAACGACGGGACTCCCGGCGAGATGCTGCACGCTCTCTGGGTTATCCCTGGCATCAAGGTATCTGTCGCGGCCTGTCTCGTCTGTTCGCTCCTGAGTCTTATCTGGCCTCTTAAAAGAGCCATTCAGGGCATTCTGACCCTGTATGCCGGACGCGAGCCCAAAAACGCGGGAGGAGCCGGCGTGGTATCCGTTCTGCTCGCCATCCTTCTTCAGGTTATTCCAATGGCGGTTATTGTTCTGCTGTAAAGAGCGTGGGGGGACTGCCAGACGGCGGTTCCCCCCTTCTTTTTTTCCGTCTGCCTGTTTCTGCCGGGACAGCGCCGGCTGCCCGCATTCCCGTGCCGGTGCCTTCAGGGAGGATCCCGTGGTACGAATTTTCCTTGCCTGCTTCCTGTTTTGTCTGACTTTTCCCGTCCACGCATTTTCCGCGGATACCTGGGCTGTTTACTGGTATATCTGCGGCAGCGACCTCGAATCGGAATACGGATCCGCTTCCGCCGATATCGCGGAGCTGCTCAGGGCCCGTCTTCCTGACAACGTCACGGTTGTTCTTCAGACCGGCGGTACGAAAAAGTGGCATAACGGAATCAGTTCCAAAAAAATCAGCCGTTTCGTCTATCGCGGAAAGGACCTGGAATTGGTTGATACGCAGCCGCAGGCCAGCATGGGCAGCGGAAAAACGCTGGCCTCCTTCCTGTCCTTCTGTAAGAAGAACTATCCCGCGGATCACCAGGTCTTTGTTTTCTGGGATCACGGCGGAGGCAGCGCCGGAGGGCTCTGCAATGACGAGAACTTCGGGTATAAGCCTCTTTCACTGAAGAGCGTGCACGAGGCCTTCTCCAAGGTCTATACGTCCTCAGAGGAAAAACCGCCTTTTGAAATCATCGGTTTTGATACATGCCTGATGGCGACCCTGGACACGGCCAATGCCGTTCACGGCTTCGCGCGGTACATGGTGGCTTCGCAGGAGCAGGAACCCGGCAATGGCTGGGAGTACACGAAGTGGGTTGGCGCCCTTGGCCGCAATACCTCCATGAGCGGCGCCGAGCTCGGCAAAATCATATGCGATGCCTATATGGCCGGCTGCGTGGAAGAGGATACGCAGGATACGGCCACGCTTTCCCTTATCGATTTAAGCAGGCTCGAGAAGCTGAACACGGGCTTCAACGCGCTCGGCATCGAGGCCGTTACCAAGGCCGTGGATAACGAAAATTTCTACGCCACATTCGGACGCGGCGCCAAATCGGCGGAAAACTACGTGAACAACCGCTCCGAAGGTTTCAGCTGCATGGCCGATATCGGTTCACTCGTCCGCAATCTGGCAAAAGACCTGCCGGAATTTTCCCAGTATACGCTCGATGCTCTCAAAGAGGCTGTTCTCTACCAGGTCAGCGGCCGCTACAGAAAGCCGTCCGGCCTGTCCTGCTACTACCCGTATGATGGCGATGAAAGCACATTCAGAGCCATGGTGGATACGGGCAACGTCACGTCCTTCCTTATTCTCAATGGCCTGCAGCACGGTTTCATCGACGGCGAAGAAGCTGCCGAGGTGCTCGAGACCATCTCCAATGATCTCACAAAGACCCTGGAGAAGGAGGAGGCGGCCGGGGAAAACGGGGGTGAATCGTCTTCCCCGCAGCAGAGCGCTGAAACGAAGCCGGAACAGCCTTCTGCTGGCGGAGGTTTCCCGTCCTTTAATTTCGGCGCTGCCGTCCACGGAGGCGCAACCGGATCCGGTTCTTCCGGCGGTGAGTCTTCCGCGCCGGCCGCGACGCCGGACTCTGTCGCCGGCCTCTTCCAGCACGCGTCCTCACAGGTTCTCGCGAGTGTAAAACCTCTCGGGAAACTGGATATTTCCTCGCTGGAAGACTTCGATGTCAGTGTGACGAAGGAGGGCGATGCTCTCCTTGACCTCGGCCCCGAGCGGGTGCGTTTCCTTGACTCCGTGCACTTCTACCTTGCCTATTACAGCGTTGAGGACGACGTCATCATGCTCCTCGGAAAGGACGCCGATATGAAGGCGGACTGGGAGAAAGGAACCTTCAGGGATAATTTCCGCGGCGTGTGGGCGGCCCTCGATGATCACCTCGTTTACATGGAAATCACCGGTGAGTATGACGACTACAACCTGTATGCCGTGCCCGTCATGCTGAACGGCGTCCGCTGCAACCTTCAGGTCGTCTATGATTTCAGCAAGGAGAAATACCAGGTCATGGGCGCGCGCCGGGCCATCGAGAACAACGTCGTTGACAAGGTTCTTATCAAACTGAAGCCCGGCGACAAGGTGACGACTATTCTCAAGGGCATGACCATCTCTGGCGATGACGATGATTTTCAGGAAGTCGAGGTGGACACCTTTACGCTTGGGAAAAAGTACGAGTTCAAAGATATCGACATGGGCGACGGTACGTTCATGTTTATGTTTGAAATGACCGACGTCCAGAATAATACCGCCACATCGAAGGTTGTGACCATCGAAGTTGAGGGTGACAACATCACGTTCTCGGACGAATAACCGGTGGCTGCCGTGCCGTTTCCCTGGTTCTTCTCCGGAGACGGCACGGCGCCCTGCGCTGTAAGACAGCCCCCCCCGTATGTCATGAGAGTCAGCCGCAGGGGAGAGCCCGCTGTACTGTTGAAGTCCTGAGTCTTTTCAGACAAAATAACCTGTCACGTTTTTTCCATATCCGGGCGTACAGGAACCTCTGGCCTGGTTTTAAGGTGAAGGTGCAGTTATGACGGGATTGGCCTGCGGACAGAACGGGATCAGAAAGAACCATATGGATATCCTCTGGCATGAGTACGGTGCCAGGGACGGCAACGTTCCCATCAGGGAGGCCGGGCTCCAGGCCAGGGCTTCAGTCGTGGGACGGCTCGGCATGATGATGCTGGCCTGCGGCACGGGCGCGTGGCGGGTCAGAACTTCCATGAATACGCTTTCCGAGCTGATGCACATGAGCTGTTCTGCCGATATCGGTCTCATGTCCATTCAGTACAGCTGCTTCGACGGACGCGACAGCTTCACGCAGTCCCTGAGCCTCACGAACACGGGCGTGAATACCTCGCAGCTGACCCGCCTCGAACAGTTTGTGCGGGACTTCAGTGAACATGAACTGACGAAGACATGCGATGAGATCCATTCCGATCTGGATGAAATAGAGAAACTCGGCGGGCTGTACTCACATCTGGCTCTGGGCTTCGCGTCGGCGTTCGCCTGCGGGGCGTTTACGTTTCTTCTTGGCGGCGGGCTTGTGGAGATGTTCTGCGCCTTCTGGGGCGCCGGCATAGGTCACTTTATCCGCTGCAAGCTCATCAAGCGGCACCTTACCCTGTTCCTGAACGTTATGGTTTCCGTATCGGCCGCGTGCGTGTCGTATACGATCCTGTTCCGGCTGCTGGAGATGTTCCTGCATGTCAGGTTCCAGCACGAGGCCGGGTATATCTGCTCCATGCTCTTCATCATCCCGGGCTTCCCGTTCATTACCTGCGGTATTGACCTTGCCAAGCTGGATATGCGGTCGGGCCTGGAGCGTCTGATGTACGCGCTCATTATCATCACCGTGGCGACGATGACAGCCTGGATTCTGGCCGTACTGCTGAGACTGCATCCCACGGCGTTTCTGCCGCAGAACCTTGCCCTGTGGCAGCAGATCCTCTTCCGCCTCGTGGCCAGCTTCTGCGGCGTTTTTGGCTTTTCCATGATGTTTAACAGTCCGGTGCGCCTCGCGGCCACGGCCGGACTTATCGGCGCCTTCTCCAACACGCTGCGCCTTGAGCTTGTGGATCTCTGCGCCATGGCACCCGCGGCGGCCGCGTTCCTCGGCGCGTTCTGTTCAGGCCTGGCGGCCTCGGCCATCAAGGGCTTTTCCGGGTTCCCCAGAATTTCTCTGACTGTTCCGTCCATCGTCATCATGGTCCCGGGCCTCTACCTCTACAAGAGCTTCTATAATCTCGGCGTCATGAATCTCACCGGAGCGCTGCAGTGGCTCTGTATGGCCACACTCATTGTCCTCGCCCTTCCTCTCGGGCTCGTGGCGGCCAGGATTCTGACGGACAGAAACTTCCGCCACTGCACGTAGCAGGCCGGTTTCTTCTTCCGGATATTTTCCTGGTTTTTTTACGGCATGCCGCGCGCGTGATGTTCTGCCGGTCTGCGGCGCTCCCGGTTCTTAGGGAGCCGTTTGTCCGCCGGAGCGGAGGCAGACATCCTTTTCTGCTTTCCCCGGAGGGGGAGAAAAGGGTATTCTGGAAGCATCCGGAGCCTGCCGCCGGAAAGCGGAATGACCGGCGTGGCTCTTTCAGAAAAACCGCGGCGGGCGGCGGAGGCCGCCGCCAGGAGGAAGCCATGGAATCGAAGCTTGCCTGTATTCTGAAATGCCGTTTTTCTCCCGTGGCGCTCACGCGCACCGATTCCCGGCCTGAAAACGCCCTGTCCTTCAGACCGGGCAGGCGGGCCTGTATCATGTCGCTTTTTGTGAACGCGGCCAAAGGCCGGACGTGCGTGGCAGACGCCGCGACATGCGGCTGTCCCGGCGCGGTTACTGGCATGGGGTTCGGGGACGGCTACAGGAATTTCCCCGGCGGCACGGAAGCTCTGTTTCATTTCCTTTCTCAGGGAAACGGCCACACGGAAGCGGGACGCCGGATGGGGGAGGCGATGCGGAAGAAAAGCCCCGCGTTCGCTGACGATTTTCTCTGCGGCGAGCGCTACAAGAAGACGCCGGAGGCCGTGAGGCAGTGGCCTGACGCCATGCCTGTCCTGAAGAAGCAGACGCGCTGTGTTGTATTCCGCCCGCTTTGCGACATACGTCCCGGAAGGGAAGACCCGGACGTCGTGGTCTTTACCGCTGACGCCGCCCAGCTCTCAGCCCTTGCGTATATGGCGGATTATGAGGGAGCCGGCGGCAGGGTGATCATGCCCTGGGGATCGGGCTGCCAGCAGATCGGACTTCTCGCCTTTCATGAAGCCGAATCACCCAGCCCGCGCGCGGTGGTGGGGCTCACGGATCCCTCGGCCAGGGGGAAAGTAAAGCATGCCTTCGGAAGCGGCATGCTGACATTTGCCGTCCCGTGGCAGCTTTTCCTCAGGATGGAGGACAACGCGGAAGGGAGTTTCCTTTTCCGTCCCACCTTTGCCAGGATGATGGACTGAGAGGAGAGGGCTGGCTTGTCCCCCGGAAGAGGGAAAGTTTCAGTCTTCCTTAGGGTGGGCCTCAGGCTGCTTTGTCCTGTGCGCAGGTTTCTTCTTCCCCGAAGGCCGCGCGCCGCGTTCCCGTTCGTCGACGAGGGCCCGTGCCATGGCTTCGCCCTGTTCGCCGCCGCCTGCCATGCGGGCGATTTCACTGCGCCGCGCCTTTTCGTCAAGCGGGGCGCAGAGCGTATAGGTGCTGCCGTCCCGCACCATCTTGGAGATCTGGAAGTGTTTATTGGCGCGGCAGGCAATCTGGGGCCAGTGGGTGATGAGGATCATCTGGCGCACGGCGGCCAGGTCTTCTAGTCTGTCCGCAAGGCGGTTCAGGGTCAGGCCGCCCACGCCGGAGTCGACTTCATCGAAGATGAAGGTGGCATCCTCGGAGGCAGGCATAACACCGGCGAGAGCCAGCAGGAAACGGGAGAGTTCGCCGCCCGAGGCGATGCGGTCCAGGGGCTGGGGCGCCTGACCGGGGTTGGGGGCCCAGAGAATGCGGATCTTTTCGTCCTTTACGCCGGGCCAGAGCTCGGTGCCGACATATTCGGGAATGACACGCACACCTTCGGAAAAGCCGAGGCCTCTGAGCTGATCTTCCAGTTTTCCGGCAAAGGCTTCGCAGGCTGCGCGGCGTTTGGGCCTGAGTTCTTCTGTTACGGCTTTAAGTTCTGCGGCGAGGGCGTCCATATCGTGGTCAATCTTTTTGATATCGAGCGCGCACGCGTCGAGAAAATTAATCTTCTCCTCGATTTCAGACCTGAGGGCCAGGATCTGGGGAAGGGTGCGGTGCATCCTGCGCTTCAGCTGGGAGAGTTCGAAGAGGCGCTCTTCCACGGCATCGAGGTCAGCCGGCATGTCATCCGGAACCGGGGGGTGCCTGAGCGTCCCTGAAAGGTGGTGCAGTTCCTGGATGAAGCTGTTCACGGCTTCGGCGCTGGGAGTGAGGCCCGCGTCGCTTTCAGACATGCGTTCGAGCAGGCGGTGAAAGCCGGCCGCCATGTCCAGGAGGCCCGGCGTATCGCCATCTCCATAGAGCATGTTCAGGGCCGTCTCGTAGTCCTTGCCTGCCTCTTCGGCGCGGCGGGCGCGGGCGCGCACGTCCTCGAGCTCGATGTCCTCGTTTTCCTGCGGTTTGACCTTGTCGATCTCCTGCTGCCGCAGTTCAAGCAGATCACGCATTTCGATGAGCTGCGCCTGCCTGGCCTCGATTTTTTTCCTTTCCGCGAGCTTCTCTTCAAGCTTTGCCTTCAGGCTGTCGCGCTTCTTCAGAAGTTCCGGTTCCCCGATGATCTGCTCCATGAGCTGATTCTGGAAGGCGGGCTGAAGGAGCTTCTGCTGTCCGTGCTGGCTCGTGTAGGCGATGAGCTTTTCCCTGAGTTCCTTCGCGTATTCCTGGGGCTTCATCTCATCGTTGACGTAAAAACGGCTGCGTCCTGACGCGAGAAGTTCACGCTTCAGGATAAGATCCCCGCCGTCAGGGCCGGCTCCCGAGAAGAGAGCCTCCACATGGGCTCTTTCGCTTCCGGCGCGCACCATGTCGGGCCTGAGCCTGTCGCCGAGCAGAAAACCGAGGGCCTTGAGAATGAAGCTTTTGCCGGCGCCGGTCTCGCCTGTAAGGGCGTTCATGCCCGGGCCGAAGTCCAGTTCCATATCTTCAATGAGGGCCAGATTCTGTATATGGAGATATTCCAGCATGACGTTACTTCTTCAGTCGGGGATCCAGAAAATCCCTGAGGTTTTCGCCGAGCAGGTTATAGCCGAGTACAGTTATCAGAATGGCGAGTCCCGGAAAGAGGGAAAGCCAGGAGGCTTCCTCTATAACAGATTTCCCGTCCATGAGCATGTTGCCCCAGCTGGCCTGCGGGGGCTGAACGCCGAGCCCGAGGAAACTCAGGCCCGACTCGATAAGGATGGCGCCGCCTATGCCCAGAATGGCGGAAATGGTGACCGGGGCCATGGCGTTGGGCAGAATGTGCCGGGTCATGATGCGCCAGGTCGAGGTGCCGGCCAGCCTCGCGGCTGATACGAATTCACGTTCGCGCAGGGTCAGCGTCTCGGCGCGGACAAGCCGCGCCACGCCCATCCAGGAGGTCAGTCCGATGACGACCATGATATTGAAGAGACTTGGCTCAAGAAAGGCCACAACGGCCAGAATGAGGAAAAAGGACGGGAAGCAGAGCATGATATCCACGAAACGCATGACGATTTCGTCGACAAGGCCTCCGAAATAGCCGCTGACGAGGCCGAGCAGGGCGCCGATGGAGATGGAGATACCCACGGCCACGAAGCCCACCCAGAGGGAAACGCGTCCGCCGTAGAGGAGCCGCGAGAGCACGTCGCGCCCAAGACGGTCCGTGCCCAGGGGAAATTCCGCGCAGGGGGCTTTCAGAATGGCGTCGAGATGCAGCTCATTGGGGTCAAAGGGGGCGATAAGCGGCGCGAAGACGGCCGCGAAGGTGACGCCCAGCACGATAATGAGACCGAGTATGAACATGGCGTTGCGCCGCAGGACGCGGACGAAGCGGTGCGCTGTCATTATCCTGCCCCCCTTCCGCTCCTGATGCGCGGATCAGCGAGACCGTAGAAGAAGTCGGCAAGGACGTTGCCGAGCAGAGTGAGCACGGCGCCGAGCACAAGGTTCCCCATGATGAGCGTGTAGTCCCTGGCCATGACGGCCGAGTAGAAAAGCTGCCCCAGGCCGGGGAGGGCGAAGATGGACTCGATGATGACCGATCCGCCGATGAGGCCGGGGACGGAGAGACCGAGAAGGGTAATCAGCGGCAGGAGGGCGTTGCGCAGCCCGTGCCGCCAGATGACCGTGCGCTGGGGAAGGCCTTTGGCGCGGGCCGTGAGCATGTAATCCTGATCCAGGACTTCAAGCATGCAGGCGCGCATGTAGCGCGACATGCCCGCGAGAGACCCCACAGTGTACACGGTAATGGGAAGGGCGAGGTGCTTCGCCACGTCGCAGATTTTTCCCCATGTGCCCAGAGAAGGATAGTCCAGCGAGACCACGCCCGAGAGCGGCAGCCAGTTCAGGTCGATGCCGAAGAAGAGCATGAGCAGAAGCGCGAACCAGAAAGAGGGCATGGCGAAGCCGATATAGACGAGTACGGTCACGATCCTGTCGAAGAGGCTGTTGCGCCGGCATGCGGAATACACGCCGATGGGCACGGAGATGAGCAGGGTCAGGATAAGGGAAGCCACGTTCATTCCCACGGTGAGGGGGAGGCGTTCCAGAATCTTATCCATGACCGGCCTTCCGTCCGCTGACATGGACACGCCGAAGTCAAAATGCACGAGACGGCAGAGCCAGTCCCAGTACTGAACGTACAGGGGCCTGTCGAGGCCGTAGAGGGCATCGAGCCTGCGGCGGGCAGCTTCGCCGGCCAGCGGGTTGAGCGTCGTCTCCATGTCCGTGGGCGAGCCCGGAGCCAGGTGGATGACCACGAAGCTCACGATGGTGATGCCCCACAGGACGAGAAGCATCCAGAAGAACTTTCTGGCGAAGCGTCTCAGGAAAGGAGTGAAGCTGCGTTTTGTGATCGTATCGTCTGCCATTGGGTGCCGTTACGCCTGAGTAGCGCTGTTCTGGCTCAGCCTGCCGTTCATCCAGAGCTGCATTTCGTCCGTCGTCTTATCCCATTTGTCCCTGTCGAGCCGGAGGCCGAGGAACTGGCGGTAGAGGCAGTCCATGAGGGTAACGGCAGTTTCGATGAGAAAGACTTTTTCCAGAAAGAGCGAATCCGGATCATCATCACGGTCGGATTTGTCAATCTTGGGTGTCTTCAGGCTGTTGAGGGAAAAGTCAGCGGCCTTCACGGAAACATCGAACCCGAAGTCGTCCTTCGTGAGATGGATGAGGGCGCGGGTGACCTTCTTGCCGCGGTGAAGCCCGAGGCGGGCCTCGCTCAGGGAGGAGTCGATATTGGCGGATACGGACGTGGTCTCACGTTCGCTGCCCTCGCCTCCGGTCACGGTCACGCGTTTTTCCATGGAAACCTGAAAGGGCTGGCCGTCGTCGGTGCGGAAAAAGGAAGGGGCGACATCGGACTGGAACCAGAGCCAGGTGAGAAATTCCTGTCCCAGGATGGCGTCCGGCGTATCGGAAGTATCGCTAGCCATAGTTAATGTATTCCTTTAATTTTCAATTGAGAACTGGGTGGGTTCGACGCCGCTGATGTCCGCTTCAGCGGCATCGCCGAGCATGGACAGAGCCAGCGCCGAGGGCGTCAGCTGCTCAATGTGCAGCTTGAAGGTGGCGAGAAAGCGCTGGACAAAGAGCTCGAGCATTTTTGTCTGCGTGGAGGCGAACCAGATTTCGTTGTTCGCGGTGTTCCAGATGACGTTGAACTCGCCGGGAACGGGCAGGAAGCGCCTGCGCAGGGAAAGCTGAACCTGTTCCTTCAGTTCCTTGCGGCGTTCGCGGGAAATGAATTTCTTCCCGTTTTTTTCGTTTTCCGCCTTTTCCCGCTTCAGCGCGAGATCGAGGTACTTGCGGACAACGCCCGCGGGAATGCGGCGGATGTCAAGGCGCAGGGAAAAGGCCATGTAGGCGCCTTTCTGCGGCGGGCCTGCCTGCCAGGTGGTGTCAAGGTAGTCGTCAAAACTGACCCAGCCGTCGGCCTGGGAATCAGTTGTTTCGTCAATATCGAGAATAGCGCCTTTCTTGAGCAGCTGGGGAATTTCAGCCCAGAGCTCGTCCGGCACGGGATCAATGACGCGGAAGCGCGTAAAGCTGCAGGAGGAGCCGAGAAAACCCATGTGATCTCCTTATTGATAACAGGAGGGCCGGCATGCGGCCCTTGAGGGAAGAGCGTAAATTTAGCCTGTCGGGGGCAGGTTCGCAAGCGGCGTGAAAACGGATCCCCCGGAAGGCCGTGACTGCGGCAGACGGAGGGGGCAGGCCGCGGGAGACCTTCTCCTTTTTCAGGCGGGGAGGTATCTCCGCATCTGATACCGGATGGAGATTCGTTCAGGTGCCGGCGCCTTTCAGCGTACCGGAGGAAATGTCCAGTTTCTGGAAAATTATCTTCTGACTGAAATCTGGCAGCTCTCCATGGTGAGAAGGGCTGCCTCATGCTTTTCCGGCGTCACGCCTGCACAGCAGCGGGCGTCAACGGAGACGGGAACTTCAGGCAGGACTGCCTTGATAAGCAGGGCGTTGGAAACCACGCAGATGTCGGTGCAGAGACCGGCCAGCTCCACGGATTCCACATCCGGTGCGGCGGCCAGATCCGAGGCGAGCCGTGTGCTGCCGAAGCAGGACTTTTCGTAAACCGCAGCCCTGCGGGCCTTTGCCAGGGCAGCGAGCTGCGGCGGGAATTCCCATCCATCCGTTCCCCTGATGCAGTGCGGCACGGGAAGATTCTTTCCTTCCTGCGTGTGCAGATAATCGTTAGTGTGGGTGTCCTTTGTCAGCAGCACCGTGCCATCAAAATTCCGCACTTTTTCAAGCAGTGCAGGAAGCATGGCTCTGGCTTCGGCAGTTCCAAGTACGCCGTCCACAAAATCATTCTGGACATCCACAACAATCAGATATTTCATAATCAGCTCACTCCGGCTTTGAATTTCCTTCTCCGGATAGTACAACAGAGACCGACGGGGGAGAAAGCCCTGCTCCGCGGGGGCAGGGCAGAAAACTGTAGTCCGGACTTTTGTCCGGGAAGGAGAAAAACATGCTGAGGAAGAAGAGGGAAGTGACCGCTCCGGACGAAATCACGGACATCATCAGGCGTTCCACGACACTGCGTGTGGGGTTTTACGGCGAGGAATCCCCTTATGTCGTTCCGGTCTCCTTCGGCTTTGAGATAAGAGACGGAAAGCCTGTTTTTTATTTCCACGGGGCGAAGATCGGCTGCAAACTGGACCTGCTCGGAAAGGACGACAGGGTCTGCGCTGAGTCGGATATCTTCCTGGGCGTCACGCCCACGCAGCGGGGAATAACCACGCTTTACGAGAGTTTTATCGCCTTTGGCCGCGCCGCCGTCGTCACGGAGAGAGGCGAGAGGGTGAAGGGACTCCGCCTTATCACGGAACATTACGGGTATGGGGAATATCCCGTGGAAAGGTGCGCGGGATTTGAAAAGACCTGTGTGGTCAGAATTACCGTCACGGAAATCACCGCGAAGCGGAACCTCGCGGGAGACAATGTTATTGTCCCGGCTGATCCCGGCTGGAAGAGTCTGTAGAACGTTGCAGGCAGCCCTTCGAAAAGCGGTGTGACTGCCGGCAGGATCGTCTGGAGAGGAACTCATCCCGATTGTGTGCCCGGGAAGAGGCCGACGGAACTGTAGGTATCCTTGGTGCGGTGTGGAACCGGGAGGTTTTTCTCAGCCAGCTACCAGAGAACCTGTTTATGCAGGGGGCTGCTCTGTAGCGCGGAGCTATCAGAGTTCCTATTTTTTCAAGCAGGGCAGGAAGCATGTGTCAAACGAAAGTTCTGGTGCCCCCAAAAATGAACAAAAAATACCCCTTCCTCTGTCCTGTCTCGGGCCCCCAGGACAGGCCAGAGGAAGGGGCAGAACATTGATACCTTTGGAGTGTGAGTTTCGCACGGCTTTATTCACGCATCTTCTGGGCAAACCCACGTGTCCTGTAACTTTCACACTGTATAAGCATGGGAGAACAATAGTGAAGCAGCTGATCCAGCGATGTCGTTGCTGGCGTACCATTTTCACACATTCAGAATCCGTCCGATATGGATGTACAAGAAAAAGAAAACACTGTACAAAGTATAAAAAATTCAGCAGTGAGTGAATAAAAAAATCGTTTTAGCGATGTATAATAATATGTAAAATAACTATTTTATTTATAAAATTAAAAATATGAAGCAGCTATACAAACACTAAAAATAAAAAAACAAATAGATACAAACCATCCATATAGACAACGTCTTATATACTTATTGTAATTATACTTATTTATATTAAATAAAAGAAAACGATATTGTACTTTTTTAAAAAATAATGGTCTCCATGAATCAGCTATAGCCAATAAAACAAGGTATGATATTCCCATACAAAATACAGCTACAATTGATCCAAAAGTACATAGTATGGCTGGTATGTTCATGGATTTAGCAAACATAGCTGTAGCTCCGGTGCCGTTCAATAGAAAAGCTGCGTTTAATGAAAATAAAGCTGTCTTCATTGCTTGCTTAATATTCTCTTTAAACATCTCAGCACGAAATTGTAGATTTATCTTTACAAATTCTTCCTTTGACAAATTTGTTTCGTTACTCATCTCTCCCTCATCGCCGCTCAAACGGCTTCTTCTTAAGTAAAGTCCAGTTTAGTGTATAAAATGCCTTTTGGAAGAGAACAGGTGATGGCCGTTCACAATTTCGATTATCATCTTTATGACTGTTGATGTCATGAATTCCTTAAAAGTTATGATCATCTTGAAACTAGGCCCGCCCGTGAATTCCGCGGTGATTTTTTTCTCTCGGGAATTTTTCGTTCGGCCAGCCCGGAATTCCTGCTGTGGTTCATTCCCTGCGAACTCTCCGAAATCATAGCGGAGAGGGGACCTGATGGCGAGGAGGACGGTGTATTTGGACGGCAAGAACAGAACGGTCTTATCTGTTTCAGGGCATCAGGCGTGCGTGACATCGTGGATGGTAGTGACTCGGCATGGATATCAGGAGAGTATTATGGTCTTCGGCCACTCTCTCATAGAGGCGCTGGAAGACGATGAGCCAAGTGCGATGGTGAAAACTGACCCCGAAGCCGCCGGCTACCTCTTCAGCCTATCCCTCGGGCAGCCGCTCTTCATATGCGGAAATATGTGGGACGATGTCACAAATCCCCATTCCGGGTTCTACCTTCGAAACCTGTTCTTCGAGAAACCCGAGAGCAGGAAGCAGAGAGAAAAATCTTACTACCGGGAAGGCCCTTGGCATAACGAGGGCCTTTTTTACACTCCCGATGGGCGTTGGTGAGGAGAAAAGCGTTGGACTCTATCCGCCGTATTTGAGTCCTAGGATTTCGCACACGTCCCGTGGCAGGTCATCTAGGCAGCACCTCTTCATGCAGTTTTTGATTTCATTGATAACAGTTTCGGGTAATGTTGTTACTATCCTACATTTTTTGTCTTCGATGGCGCTTTGTACCTGATGTACAGTCCGAACTTCGACTTCTCTTCGGAAGGAAATCCACGAATCTTTATTCCAGTAAGATGATTTAGGGATGAAGAATTCCCGCCGCACGGGCTGACACCCACGGTCTTTTTTCCTTCTGCCCTTATCCTGAGACGTGGTGATGAGCATGACTACTTTGCTGTTTTCAGTATCCGCTGGCCCCGGAGTATTCATGACGACGAGGAGTTTATCTGCGTGCCCCCGGTCTCGGAATTCCCAATCGGGAAAGTAGAGCACATCCCCCCGCTTCATGCATACGCTCCAAAGACAGAATCCAGAAATTTTTTGTCTTCCTGTTGCTCCCTGTACTCTTCAAGCATTTCCGGATCAGAGATGGCGAGCTCGGGATCAATGGGCTGATCGGCTCCCTTTTCTTTGAGAACCTGGAACCACAGTTCTTTTCGGCCGTGTGAGGCCTCAACGACTTTGCTTGCTGGGAGGCCTTTAAACATTTCCGACACGTGGTGAAGTTCTTTGAGCTCAGAGGGCGAAAAATACCGGTCAGAAAATTTTATGCCTTGAACAGCCCTTAGCCTTACGCCGGCAGGTTCGTCCCTTGGGTCTGTTATAAATGGAACGGCTCTGACCACGCTGGAGAGATTGAGATTATTGCTATGGTTCTTCAGATCTCTCCAAACGTCAACCGGTACAGGGCCGTGTTCCCACGTCTTGTAGACAAGCCCAGTGACGTCGCGCCCTTTGGTTGTGAGGGTGCGGAAGTCAAGGTAGAATAGAAGCTTCATCAGCTTTGTCAGCCCGACAGTATTGTCGTGCGTCACAAAGTAGAGGACAGCATTTCTGATTTTTTCCTTTTGCCGGCTAGTCATGACGTAGAGTCCTGGGCGGGGCGCTCTTTAAAAAATAAGGATGCGCTGGCAATCGCTAGCGAATCCTGCTCGTTGTTCACCTGCGTGAGTCTTTCTATACTCTAACAGAATATAAAAGTGTAGATTTAATTTTTGGGCAAGGTATCAAGCAGACTTCAGCGCATTTATCGGCGCACCAACCCGTTAGACCAATAGTTTGTCGTTTTTCTCGTAAGAAAAAGGCCCCTGATGGGATGAACTGGCAGGGGCTTTAGTTTCTCTGGATAAAGAGTGTGCCGATTCCTTGAAATCAACGTTGCTCTTTATCTTTAAATAGCGGTTGCCGATTCAGAGGCCGTGCCGATACAGTGAAGAAGGCAGAGCATGTGGCTTCTGGCCGCAGCGTAACGAGGCTCTTTTTCAGATGAAATAAGAATCATTCTGTCTCCAGGGCTGGCGACGACTGGGATGATAGTCTCAAGCTTTTTTCGCAAGTTGGGCGATTTCGTTCAGAGAGTCAAAGAGCAGCTTGTCGCGTTTATATGTTTTGTCTGCGGCTGGATGTCAGGTGCCGTCTGCCTTTTTTCCTCTGTAGTGCAGAGCTTATATCAAGGCGTTCCTGTATAAAGGTGATTGCGTCAGGCACCTAGGCGCGGGGAAGCTCGGTAACTTTGGTCAGTTCTAAAAGAGAGGTGCCCCGAGGCACTGTGCCGCAGGTGCTCTGCCAGAAGAGCACCTCCATGCATCGATGAGGTGGCTCAGAGGTTCCCTGTCCGCAGAAGTGGAATGTGGAAGGCTCACCTTCTGGTGTGGGAGGACTATGTTCCCTGAGAAAAACCACTTACGCAATGCGTACGGGAGTGAACTGTGGGCTCCAGCTGTCAGAAAAGGGCCGCGCCTCCCGCATCCGGGAGAACGCGGCCCTTTATCTTTTTAAGGACAGCCGGCCGTTACTTCAGGGTGACGCCCCTGAGGCTCACCGGCGGTTCTCCGTAAAAGGCTTTGCGGTAAAGTTCCTTCAGCTCGCTGATGAGAGGATAGCGGCAGTTGGCCACTGTGCACTGGTCATCGAAAGCGTGCTCGGCCATAACGTCGAGCTTCGCGAGGAAGTCGGACTCGCTGACACCGGCCTCTCGGATAGAGGCGGGGATATGGCAGTCCTTCTTGAGCTGCTCGATGGCGACAACGAGGCGGGCCATCTTCTGTCCGCGGATTTCGGGGCTGTCGCCCTCGAGATCGTCGGCGAGGTGGAGCATGTCGGCGATGCGGGCGTAGCGTCCCTTGACCCACGGGTACTTGTACTGGGGGAGCATGCCCTGTTTGGTGGGCTGATCCGTGCCGTTGTACTCGATGACGTAGGAGAGCATGAGGGCGTTGGCGAGGCCGTGGGCGATGTGGAACGTGGATCCCAGGGAGTGGGCGAGGGAATGGCAGACGCCGAGGAAGGCGTTGGCGAAGGCCATGCCTGCCATGGTGGCCGCGTAGTGCATCTTTTCCCTGGCCTTCAGGAAATTGGGACCGTGGTTCACGGAATCGCGCAGGTACTTGAAGACGAGGCGGATGGCTTCCATGGCCTGGCCGTCTGCCATATTGCTCTCCATGACCGACGTGTAGGCCTCAATGGCGTGGGTCAGCACGTCGAGGCCGGCGCTGGCCGCCAGTTTGTCGGGCATGCCGATGACGAACTCGGGGTCGACAATGGCCATGTCGGGCGTGAGCGAGTAGTCGGTGACGGGATACTTGATGCCGGTCTTCTCATCGGTGATGACGGCGAATGGCGTCACCTCGCTGCCCGTGCCTGACGTCGTGGGAATGCAGACCATGACGGCCTTCTTGCCGAGCTCGGGGAAGGAATTCACGCGCTTGCGGATATCCATGAAACGCAGGGCGATGTCCTCGAGCTTCGTTTCGGGGCACTCGTACATGAGCCACACGATCTTGGCGGCGTCCATGGGAGAGCCGCCGCCGAGGGCGATGAACATGTCGGGTTTGAAGGAATTGACCATGTCGAGGCACTTTCTGGCCGTGGCCATGGTGGGATCGGGCTGAACCTCGCTGAAGACGCGGCAGTCGGTGCCCAGATCCGCGAGGACCTTTTCCACTTTGGCGACGTACCCGCAGGAGACCATATTCGCGTCAGTGACGATAACCGCGCGCTTTTTGTCCTTATATTCCTCAAGGGCGGGGCGCAGGCTGCCGAGCTTGAAGTAGATGCGGCGCGGCACCTTGAACCAGAGCATGTTTTCACGGCGGGCCGCCACGGTCTTGATGTTCATGAGATGCTTTACCCCTATGTTCTCGCTGACGGAGTTGCCGCCCCAGCTGCCGCAGCCGAGGGTCAGGGACGGGGCCACGCGGAAGTTGAAGACGTCGCCGATGGCGCCCTGGGAAGCGGGCATGTTCACGAGAGTTCTGCCAGTGGGCATGACTTCCTCGAAGACGTCGATGCGGTCGCGCTTAGACTCATCCGTGTAGAGCACGGACGTGTGTCCCGCTCCGCCCTGGAGGATAAGGCGCTTCGCCGTATCAAGAGCCGCGGTGAAGTCAGGCACGCGGTACATGCCGAGGACAGGGGAAAGCTTTTCGTGGCCAAAGGGATCGTCCGGGCGGACTTCATCGCGTTCGGCGATGAGCACCTTGACGGACTCGGGCAGGGTGATGCCGGCCATGGCTGCGATCTTGTACGCGGGCTGGCCGACGATGGCGGAATTGACCTTCCCGTTTTTGAAAATGACCCCGCAGAGGGCCTCTGCCTGTTCTTTGTCGGCAAACCACGCGCCGCGCCACAGAAATTCCTGGCGCACTTTGTCGTAGACTTCGTCGAGGCAGACCACGGACTGTTCGGACGCGCATATCATGCCGTTGTCGAACGTCTTGCTGAGCAGGATCGAGTTCACGGCCATGCGGATGTCAGCGCGCTCGTCGATGATGACAGGCGTGTTGCCGGAGCCCACGCCGATGGCGGGAGTGCCGGAGCTGTAGGCCGCTTTGACCATGCCCGGGCCGCCTGTGGCGAGAATGAGGGCTATGCCCTTATGGCCCATGAGCTGCTGGGAGAGTGCCAGCGAGGGCTTTTCAATGCAGTCGATGATGTGCTCGGGAGCGCCGGCCTCGACAGCGGCCTTACGGATGATTTCGGCCGCGGCGCGCGTGCATTCCGGGGCCCGGGGGTGGGGCGAGAAAATGATGCCGTTGCGCGTCTTCAGGCAGAGAAGGGCCTTGAAAATGGCTGTCGACGTGGGGTTGGTGCAGGGGATGATGCCGGCGACGACGCCCAGGGGAGCGGCGATCTCGCGGTAGCCGTTGACAGGATCGTCCTCAATGATGCCGCAGGTCTTCTCATCCTTGTATTTATGGTAGATGTACTCGGCTGCGAAATGGTTCTTGGTGACCTTGTCTTCCATGAGTCCCATGCCCGTTTCCCTGACGGCCATGCGCGCCAGGTCAATGCGGTGCGCTACGGCAGCGGCTGCGGCATGGTGGAAGATCCTGTCCACCTGCTCCTGTGTGAACGACGCGTACTCTTTCTGCGCGGCCACGACGCGCTCAATCATCTTATCGAGCTCTTCGGCCGCCTTCTGGGCTTCTGCTTCTTTCTGGTCCATTGATTAACCTCCGGCGCGAAACGCCATATCGGATGCAAAACGGGCAGTTTACCTTTAAAATATAAGGATCGTCTGGGCAAAGGGAAGGGACAGGGGGAGGGTAACAAAAAGCCGGTTTCTTCCACAAGAAAGGGACAGACTGCATAATGGGCCTGCGGAGACAGGCAGAGCGTGCCGCGTCTTGACGTCCGCGGAAGGATAACGCACACTCTTCCTGTTTTTTTACCAGTGCAGAGCGCGGCTCTTATCGCGCTAACCTTCGGACAAGGAAAGAAAATCATGCCTGAACTGCAGAAAAATATCATAGACGATCTCACAAACTCCACCACCGAATCCTGGCGCACGTTCCGCATCATGGCCGAGATGGTAACCGCCTTTGACGCCCTGAACAGCGTTGACAGGAACTGTATCTCCATTTTCGGCTCCGCGCGCGTGAAACCCGACCAGCAGGAATACGCTGACACGGTTGCCATCGCCAAGGGCCTCAGCGAGGCCGGCTTTGGCATCATCTCCGGCGGCGGACCGGGCATTATGGAAGCCGCCAACAAGGGAGCCGTGGAAGCCAACGGCGTCTCCATCGGACTGCACATCCATCTGCCGAAGGAGCAGGGCTGCAACGAATATGTGCGCCTGCGCTGCAACTTCAGGTATTTCTTCGTGCGCAAGCTCATGTTCGTGAAATACGCGAAGGCCTATGTGGTCATGCCCGGCGGCATGGGAACCATCGACGAGTTCTCCGAAGCTTTCGTGCTCGCCCAGACCCACCGCATCAAGCCCTTCCCCATCATCCTTTACAACAGGAAATACTGGGCCGGCCTCATCGACTGGCTGAAGAAGTCCATGGCCGCGGGCGGCTTTATCACGGAAAAGGAAATTGACAGGCTCGTGACCATCCTCGACACGCCGCAGGAAGTCATCGACACGCTCTCCCGGTACAACTTCTAAAACGTTTTCACATAGAGTATAATGAAAGCCCGCGTTCCCCTATGGGAGCGCGGGCTTTTTCCTGTATAAGGAGCGGGTATCATGTGGCAGGTGTACGCGGTTCTTTCCGCTGTATTTGCTTCCCTCACGGCGCTGTTCTCCAAAATGGGCGTGCGGGGCATCGATTCCAATCTGGCCACGGCCGTCAGGGTCAGCTTTATTCTGATTCTCGTCTGGGGCATCGTCATCTTCACGGGAAAAGTGGGCGAAGTCCGCTCCATTCAGCCCCGCACCATGCTCTTTCTCTTTCTTTCGGCCATTGCCACCGGTCTCTCGTGGCTTTTCTACTTCAAGGCCCTGCAGCTCGGCGACGTGTGCCGCGTTGCCCCCATTGACAAGCTGAGCGTCCCTCTGACCATGGTTCTCGGCGTTGTCATTCTGGGCGAGGCGGTGAGCTGGAAGCTCGTCATCGGCGGTCTTCTCATCACGGCAGGCACTCTCGTTCTTATCCTCTAACCGGCGCTTCCCTTCTCCCGTCTTCCGGGAGAGAGCCCGCCCCCGCGGCGGACTGATGAGGCCCAGGGACTTTGCTTTATGATTGACCTTTCCTGTGATTACAACGACGGCGCGCATCCATCAGTCCTCGAAGCTCTCATTGAAACCAATATGGAGAAACTGCCGGGCTATGGCGCGGACGTTCACACGGAGCGCGCCGCGGATCTCATCCGCAAAGCCTGCGGTCTTCCCGCGGCCCGGGTCTTCTTCCTCTCCGGAGGCACCCAGACCAACGCCATTGTGATTTCGGCCATGCTGAAATCCTACGAGGGCGCTGTCTGCGCCGCCACGGGACATATCAGCCTGCACGAGGCCGGTGCCATCGAATTAACCGGCCACGAGGTGCTTCCCCTTCCTGAAACCGAAGGGAAAATCACGGCCGCGGCCTTGGAAAAATTCCTGAGGGACGCCCGCGCCGACGGCAACCGCGACCACATGGTTTTTCCCGGCCTCGTGTACATCTCTTTTCCCACGGAATACGGCACGCTCTATACGAAAAAGGAGCTCACCGCCCTGCACAATGTCTGCCGCAGCTTTGACATTCCGCTCTTCATTGACGGAGCGCGTCTCGGCTACGGTCTCGGGAGTGAGGCCTGCGACCTCGGGCTCCCGGAACTCGCGCGGCTCTGCGAGGTCTTCTATATTGGCGGCACCAAGGCCGGCGCTCTCTGCGGGGAGGCCGTGGTCTTCACGCAGGACAACATGCCTGCCCACTTCATGACTATGGTCAAGCAGCGCGGCGGTCTCCTGGCCAAGGGACGGCTCATGGGTGTGCAGTTTGAGACCCTCTTCGAGTCAGATCTTTATTTCAATATCTGCAGCCACGCTGACGCCATGGCCATGAAAATGAAGCGCGGCCTCAGGGCACTGGGCATTCCCCTCCGCATCAACTCTCCCACGAACCAGCAGTTCCCTGTTTTTGAGGACAGCATTCTGCCGGAACTTGAAGGAAAGCTTGCCTGGAGCTTCTGGGAAAAGCCAGATGAGACGCATACGGTGGCGCGTCTCGCCTGCAACTGGGCCACGCGTCCGGAAGATATAGACGGGCTTCTTGACCTTCTCAGAGAAGCCCTTAATAAATGATAGAAGAAAGTGTGTTCCCGCGTCCCTTCTGCCAGGGGTGATTTTGCCCCGGGAAGAGTATCCGGACGCGCTACCGTTTCCCGCCAGAACCCGCATCCCGCGCGGCAGGGCAGCGCCTGCCCGGAAAGGGAGGCGGTCAGACAAAGGAGTTTCCCATGAGGCATTCCCTCGCGATTCTGTTCTGTCTGGGCACCGTGCTGGTACTCGGAGGCTGCGCCTCCACCGGCCAGCAGCGCGGCCTCTATAACAATGCCTATGTTTCCACGTCCAATCCGGCCGTGAGCATCTCCGTGAACGGCATTCCGTGGAAAACCGGCGGCCGCAGCCACGGCTATCTCAGAAACGCCAGCATGGTCGGCGGCCCGAGTCCTGACGTCTACACCCAGGTCTTTGGCACAGACGCCAGATCTCCCATGGCCACCATTACCCACGCCGTTGTCAATGACCGCTGGTACTGGAACGATGTCACCCCGCGCGTGGGCGCCATCGATGAGGAAAACGTCGTCATCGGCGGCGCCGGGTTCAGGGCCTTCACCTACCTTGTGCCCAGGAACAATGACCCCTTCGGCGGCGTTGTCGGCGATCCCACGGACAACGGTCCCGCGTACTGGATAGCCAGATACTTCGCCCGCGTGGTGGATTTCAGGCTCGGCAAGATCATTCTTGAGTACCGTGAGCCCGCCCCGCAGGGCATGGTCAGTCTTTCCGGCAATCCCGTCGGCCAGAGCGGGTTCGTCAGCCAGTTCGAGAAGCGGGCCGAAAAGGCCTTCTCGCTGGGGACTCCCGGCAGTGTGGGACAAATCACGAACAGCCGCCCCGCGGATATACGCTGGGCGTTCATGCGTGACGAATTCCTCGGTGACTGCACGGAGAACCAGCCGGACTTCAATGACGACTAATCCGCAGGGCAATAATCAGGGCCCGTCCGGCAGTGCCGGGCGGGCCCTTTCAGCGTGAAACGCCGGGAGATGCCCATGTCCCCTGTAACGCTTGCCGCCTGCGATATCGGCGGCACCACCTGCCGGCTCGGCCTTTTTCACAGGGACGGGACCGGACTCGTTCTCACTGCCCGCCAGGACGTGCCCACCGGAAAAGTGCCTGATGTCCCCTCGCTCTTTGAGGCCATAAAAAACGCCTTCGGCAGGGACGCGCTCTCTTCCTGCGCCGCCTGCGCTGCAGCCTGCGCCGGTCCCGTGGAAAACGGCCGCGTGCGTCTCAGCAACGCCGCTGCGGAATACGCGGAAGGGCAGGGGGCGCCTGTCCCCTTCAGGATCATCAATGATTTCGCTGCCGTGGCCCGCTCCATACTCACGCCGGCGGGGGAAGCGGCTGTCCCCGTCCTCCACTGTGACATGGAGCCGTCCTCCGGCCAGAGCGTTATGGCCGCCATCGGTCCCGGCACGGGGTTTGGCTGTTCCGTCCTCATTCCGGGGAAGCCGCCCCGCGTCATGCCTTCAGAGGGAGGGCACGTTCCCTTTCCTTTCAGGGGAAGGGAAGAACGGGCCTTTGAGGATTTTCTTCTGCCGCGGCTCGGCGGCCGCGCCTTCGCCGAAACTGATGACGTGGTCTCGGGAAGAGGGCTTGAGGCCCTGCAGGAATTTCTCAGCGGAAAGCGTATGCCGGCCAGCGCCATAGGCCCGGCGTATCTCTCTGACGACACGCCTCTGCGCGCGGTGTTTGCTTCCTTCCTTGCCCGCGCCTGCCGCGCGTTTATGCTCTCTTCGCTCTGCTTTGGCGGACTGTGGATAGCCGGCGGCCTGGCTCTGCGCAATCCTGGACTCGTCACCTGCCGGGCCTTCAGGGATGAGCTGCTCCAGGAAACAAAGGCGGATCTTCTCGCTCAGATGCCCGTGCGCCTTTTCAGAAGCGATGACTGCGGCCTGTGGGGCGCCGCCGGAGCGGCCTCTGATCTCGCCTCCTCCCTTTCCGCCTGAGGGGATGCCGGGACTTTTCTCCCCGGGATTTGTAACTGCTTTAAAAAATTGGTAAATTTGGAGACGGACCGGAAGGCTTTCCCCCGGGGCGGAGCGTTGCATCCGGATATGCTTTCCCTGCGTGAAGCGGAACCCCTGTGCTTTTCCGCGAAGAAGCCTCTTCCACGCCTCCTGCCAGGGCACAGAACCTTATACTCAGCCACATTTACAGGAGAAAAAAGTCATGCTTGACGTCACCGAAGCCATAGAAAACAGGCGCAGCATCCGTCAGTACACGGACGCACCCATCAGCCAGGATACCATGGACCGGCTCATCAGCCTGGCCGTCAAAGCTCCCACGGGATCCGGCATGGAGCCCTGGGGATTCGTCATTCTGCGCGACCGCGCCGAGATCGATGCCCTTTCGGACAGGGCCAAAAAAGAGATCCTGGATCATATGGCGGACTACCCGCAGTTCACCCAGTACGAGACCTGGCTGAAGAATCCCAAATACAACATCTTCAATCACGCCGGCACAGTGCTCGTCATTTACGGCGACACCCGTTCACACTGGCACGTTTACGACTGCTCCCTCGTGGCTGGCAACATCATGCTCCTCGCCGAGTCCGAGGGCATCGGCTGCTGCTGGATAGGCTTCGCCGAGGCTGTTCTCAACACGGCCGAATTCAAGAAGGCGCACAACGTTCCCGACCATTTCGAGCTCGTGTCCACCATCAGCATGGGCTACAGCAACTCCAAGCTGAAACCCGCGACCCGCAGGCCCCCCATGATTTTCTCGAAATAGCATTCCGGATATCCGGACAATTGAGGCCCCGGAAGCTCGCGCTTCCGGGGCCTCTCTGCCGGCAAAGGGGATTTGCTAGCGGTTCTTGATATCAGCCAGACTGGAAATGACCCGGCCAACAACGGCCGCGCTCATGTCGCCATGATAATCATCGTCCAGCTGGTAAGTCTGAGGCGGGTTCGAGGCTGCGTTGTCGGAATAGAAGACAATCTGCACCTTGCCGTCCTGGCCGCGGCGTACGGAAACGCGCTTGACCATACCGGCACCGTCAGGGGTGCGCACCAGCATGATGCGTCCCGGACGGGAAACATCCGTATCATCCCGGTCGACGAGAACAACGTCTCCCGGGCTCAGAAGGGGCTGCATGGACGTTGAGTGCTGCCCGATCTCCACGGCAATGATATTGCGCCGGCCGCGGACGGCGGACTGGTTTTTGTTCACCACCATCCAGGACTTAATGGAGTCCTGTTGAAAATAACCCGGTCCGGCTCCCATTTCGCCTACGAGAGGCGTGGCGATGAACTCTTCGGAGTCGGGAAGCATAACATTCTTCCCGGCTTCTGCCCGGCGGGGTGTTACGAACTTGACCGTCTTGTCCACGACGGCGTCGCCCGTTTTGAAATCGGCGTTCATGTAATCAAGTACCGGCTGTATGCTGCGGAGCGTGGGGATTCGTTCCTGCTTGTACCACCGGGTGATCATATTCGGCGCCATGTTGAGACTATAGGCTAGGCGGGACGGACTTCCCGCCTTCTTCACGGCCTTGTCCAGGATATAAAGGAAATACTCGTAAGCTTCCATCTATATGCTCCCGGAACGCAATGCTGCCGCTCCAATGAACCGGCTCACCACATTCGCTTGTTGAAGTGTTGCTGTGGATGTTCCGACTCAGCCTGTTTCGACCCTCCTCAAGTGGCCTTGAGTGCCCAATAAGAAAATTAGGGAAGCATTGCAAGAAAAAAACTAACCTTTTGCAAAATTTTTTCCAGCTTGGAAAAAGTCCCTTATTTCAATATGTAAAAAAGGGAAAAGCCGTTCCCGTCCAGGGTGGCAGAAGAAAGGGACGCTTCCGGGCTTCCCGGAAAACGTCCCTCTCCCATAAGTCAAATCAGAAAGCGCGGCTCAGTCGGAATCATGTTCGAGCTTCACATCAGGCACCCGCATGATGATGACATCAGTGAAGCCGTCCGATCCGCGCACACGGAACTCTACCTCGCTCACGCCGTCCTTTGTGCTGTTGATGATGCCTTTGAGTCCGGCGGGCAGATGGTGCATGTAGGACGACCGCATGAGGCGGTTGGGACCCGTGACCGATGCCTTCAGAACGACGTGATCGTCCTCATGGAACCGTGGCGTTGTGGGAACGCTGCCCCTTTTCGCCTTCACTGCCTTACCTCACCGTCCGGGTTATCCTCTTCCTCTTCGCGTGCAGCAACGCCCTTCAGGATAACCTCGGCTTTCACGTCGCCGGCGGCCGCAGCCTTGACAAGCCAGCGTATTCCCTCTTCGCGGAGGCCTTCCGGCGTGAGTCCGGGCAGAGGCATGTCTTCCGGCTTCGCCAGGGAACAGATGAGCAGGATATTGCCGAGGTCGCGCATCGCCTCGGGCACGCCGCCTTCCGCTGCGCGGGTAATGAGCAGGAAGGTGTTTTCCCCCTCCGCGGGCTTGATTTTGCCATCCTCGATGAACCGCACGAGAAGCATGGCACATTCGGGATCGTCTTCGGCCGCGGCGCGCAGGAGCCTCGCTCCGTCCTTAACGTGCCTGGAGCCGAGTCCTCCCAGGACAAGAGCTTCCCCGAGGGCACCCCTGGCTTCCGGAGCGTCTATCTCCAGAGCCCTTTTGAAGCATTGCCGGGCCTTTGCCTCGTCTTTGCGCCCTTTCCCCTCGATGGTCAGGAAGCGGCCGAGCTGAACCAGAGCCAGAGGGAAGTCCGCGGCGCAGGCCTTCTCGAGCCAGGCCCGGGCCGCTCCGCTGTCCGGGTCCATGCCTATCCCCTCCAGGGCCATATGGCTTGCCAGAAGCTGGGCGTAGGGATCACCCAGCTCATCCGCGCAGATCCGGATGAAGGCCGCGTCGTCAAAGGACTCTTCGGCATCCGCCTCCTGCAGGCGGCTCCAGGCGGCCTGCAGCTCGCGCTTCATGGCCGCTTCATCTCCGCGCACGCTCTCAATCAGATCTTCAGTATTGGACATGGCAGTTCTCCTTTAGCCGCGCATGGCGAAGTTCGCCAGGAAGAGCAGGGTGATGCACCACATGAAAGGACTCACTTCCTTTCCCCTGCCCGTGAAGAGCTTGATGAAGGCGTAGCTCACGAAACCGAACCCGAAGCCGCTCGCGATGCTGTAGGTGAGGGGCATCATGATAATGGTCAGGAAGGCGGGCACGGCGTCGGTGAAGTCGTTGAAATTGATGCGGGCGACGTCGCTCATCATGAGGGCGCCCACGATGATCAGGGCAGGCGCCGTGGCGCAGGGCGGCACGAGACTGACCAGGGGCGAGAAGATCAGGGACACGGCGAAGAGGACAGCCACGGTCACGGCCGTGAGGCCTGTGCGTCCGCCCTGGGCTATGCCCGCGGCGCTCTCGACATAACTCGTCACAGTGGACGTGCCGAAGAGGCTGCTCGCCATGGTGCCCACGGAGTCAGTGAGGAGGGCCCTGTCGATATTCTCGATATGGCCGTCGTCTCTCATGAGACCGGCTTTGCGGGAAAGGCCGATGAGTGTGCCCATGTTGTCGAAGAGCTCGACGATGGTGAAGGTCAGCACGATACTCACGATGCCGTAATCAATGGCACCCCTGATATCGAGAGCGAAGAACACGGGACGGATATCCGGGATGGAGAGGCTCACGATGTTCTCAATGCCGTGCGGTACGGGCGCCACGCCCACTGCCATGGCGGCAAGGGTGGTGCAGAAGATGCCGATGATCATGGCGCCTTTCACGTTGTGGGCCATGAGCACGGCGGTCAGGATGAGTCCGAAACAGGTGAGCAGGGGCTCAGGCTTCAGCATGTGTCCGAGGGTCACGAAGGTGGCCTTGTCCGCGACGACGATCCCGGCGTTCTTCATGCCTATGAAGGCGATGAACATGCCTATGCCCACAACGATGGCGCTCTTGAGCGCGAGGGGCACGGCGTCGATGAGCATCTGCCGTATCTTCGTGACCGTGAGCAGGAAGAAGACCACGCCCGATATGAAGACGGCGCCGAGGGCAACGGTCCAGTGCAGGCCCACGGTGGTGCAGACGTAATAGGCGAAGAAGGCGTTGAGGCCCATGCCCGGCGCGACGGCCACGGGGAAGTTGGCCCACAGGCCCATGATGGCCGTAGCGAAGACCGTCGCCAGGATGGTGGAGGCGATGGCCGCCTCCTGGGGCATGCCCGCGTCGGCGAGCATGTGCGGGTTGACGAAAATAATGTAGGAAACGGCCACAAAGGTCGTGAGACCGGCCAGCATTTCCTGGCGCGGCGTGGTGCCCTTTTCCCTCAGGTGGAAAAGCCGTTCCAGAATGCCGTCGCTTTCCCTCTTTTCAGCTTCTGCCATAGATTCCCCCTTTTTCCTTTACGGCGCGCCGGCCCGGCCGGCAGATTCCTGGTGAAAGGCCGGGTCCCCGCGCCGCGGAAAGGGGCCCGGCGTGTTCTGTCAGGCCAGCCGTTTTTCCACAGCGAGGCGGATGGCCGCGCACAGGCGCGCCACGTCCTCAGCCGGCGTTATGTAGGGCGGCATGAGATACACGTTGTGATTGAAGGGCCGGATCCACACGCCCTGTTTTATGAAGAAGTCCTGCAGGACGGCCATGTCCACTTCCTTCTCCACCTCGACCACACCGATGGCTCCGAGGCAGCGCACGTCGCGCACGCCCGGCATGGACCGGCAGGGTTCAAGTCCTTCTTTAAGTTCCTTCTCAATATTTTTCACGCGCTCCTTCCAGGGAGAGGCGGAAAGCAGGTCCAGGCTCGCGCAGGCCGCGGCACAGAAGAGGGGATTGCCCATGAAGGTCGGCCCGTGCATGAGTATGCCGCCGCCTTCCTCCGGTCCTGCCTGTTCTATGCCTTCTGCCACGCGGGTTGTGGCGAGAACGGCGCCGCCCGTCATCATTCCGCCCGTGAGCCCCTTGCCCACGCACATGATATCCGGCGTAATGCCGGCCCACCCGCAGGCGAAAAGCTTTCCGGTCCGTCCGAAGCCCGTGGCGATTTCATCGCAGATGAGCAGGCAGCCGTTCTCGTCGCAGAGTTTACGCAATCCTTTAAGATAGTCCGGATGGTAGATCCACATGCCGCCCGCGCCCTGCACAACGGGCTCGAGGATGACCGCGGCTATCTCGTCCTTCCTTTCGGCGAGGATGCGCCGCGCCATGTCGAGGCTCTTCGGATCAAAGGGCTGGTCAAAGCGGCAGGTGGGGCGCTCCATGAAAATGTGCTTCGGAAGGAGCCCGGTGAAAAGGCTGTGCATGCCGTTCACGGGATCGCAGACGCTCATGGCTCCCTGCGTATCGCCGTGGTAGCCGCCCATGGGCGTGAGGAAGTGCCGGCGCGTGCCGCGGCCAATGGAAATCTGGTACTGCACGGCCATCTTGAGGGCTACTTCCACGGCCACGGATCCGGAATCCGCGTAAAAGATGTGCTTCAGTCCTTCCGGCACCATGGCGAGCAGGCGACGCCCGAGTTCCACGGCCGGCCTGTGTGTCAGGCCGCCGAACATGACATGGCTCATGGTGCGGATCTGGCGGGCCATGGCGTCCTCGAGCGCGGGATTTCCGTAGCCGTGGATGGCGCACCACCACGAGGACATCCCGTCGATGAGCTCCGTGCCGTCCGTGAGCACGATGCGGTTGTCATGGGTACGCGCCGCGGCGTGCACGGGAAGCGGATGGAGCGCCGAAGTGTAGGGATGCCAGAGATGCTCCCTGTCAAAGGCGAGCATGGCTGCGTCGTCCTCTCCCGGAGCCCAGCCCCAGGGGGCGGGTTCCTCTGGCGCCATGTGCTCCACGAGATAACGGGCCGCGTCCTTCAGCCTGTCCGCGTAGGAGAGACGCGCCTTTTTATCCGTATCGAGGTGCTCCGTGTAGGGCAGGGATGCGAGGAGCGGCACGCCGCGCTTCGCGCACAGGCGCCGCAGGCTCTCTTCGTTGTCATCGAGGATGCGCTTTTCGTCGCCGATGCCGGCCCATGGACCGCAGCCGGCGTCGCAGTCGCTTCCCGGCCTCGTGCGGTTCAGGATGACGCCCGCGCACCTGAGGCCCCTGGACTGCAGGGCCTCGAGGCTCAGGAGAGCGTGGTTGATGCAGCCGAGGCGGTTGGCCGTGACCAGAATGACGGGAAGCCCCAGGGCCAGCATGAGATCCATCATGTTCTCGCCGTCGCTGAGGGGCACCTGGCAGCCGCCGGCTCCCTCAACGAGGACGGCGTCACCTTCCGGAACGGCCCCGCGCACGGCCTCAGCGAGGGCAGCCACGGACAGGGTATCCCCGGCCAGGGAGGCCGCGAGGTGGGGCGAGCAGGGCGGCTCATAGCGGAAGAGGGCCTTTCCCCGGCAGCCGAGCCCGGCGTAAACGGCCTCGTCAGGAGCCAGCCAGGATCCGTCCGGCTGTTTCAGGCAGCCGGTCTGCACGGGCTTGATGAGCATGAGCCTGTCATGCAGGAGAGGCCCCATGTGTTTTCCGAGGGAGGCGGTTACGGCCGTCTTGCCTGCGTCTGTGTCCGTGCCCGTGATGAAGTATCCGCGCATGGCGCTACTCCCTTACGCCCAGGAAGCGGAACATGGCGTCGTCATCGTTGTACCCGCATCCCTTCGTCGTCAGGTAGTTGCCGGTCATGATGCCGTTGGCGCCGGCGGCCAGAGCCCAGGAGGAACCGTCGCCCAGTGTGGGGAGGCGTCCGCCGCAGAGGATGACGTCCTTCTCCGGGCTGACGAGACGGGCAAGCGCCACGCAGCGCAGAGCCTCCCAGGGCTCCAGAAGCTTCTGGTGCTCCATGCGCGTGCCGGGCACGGGATCAAGGAGGTTGACGGGCAGGGAGTCAACGCCGCATTCCTTCTCTGTCTCGAGAAGCTCCACGCGCTGCTCCCATGTCTCACCGAGGCCGAAAATGCCGCAGCTGCATACGCGGAAGCCAGCGTCCCTGGCGTCCTTCAGCGTGGCGATGTCCTGATCGTAATCGTGTGTGGTGCAGATGCTGGCGAAATGGCTGCGCGCCGTTTCGAGATTATGATGGATGGAAGTGAACCCGGCCTCCTTCAGGCGGCGGAGTTTTTCCTTCGTAAGGATGCCGAGGGAGCCGCACAGGGCGATGTCCACCCTGTCCCGGAGGATCCTGGCGGATTCGCAGAGGCTGTCGAGGTCGCGGTCGGAAACGGTGGTGCCGCTCGTCACGATGCCGAAGCGCTTCACGCCGTGGGCTGCCATTTCCTCAGCGTGTTTCAGGAGCACGTCCGTGCCCACGAGACCGTATACGGGAGCGTCTGTATGATGAAAGGACGACTGGGCGCAGAAGGCGCAGTTTTCCGCGCAGCGCCCGGACTTCGCATTGATGATGGCGCAGGTGAAGACGGGGCCGGCGAAGCGCGCGCGGGCCAGCGCGGCGCAGGCGAAAATATCAGGATTCTCACTGCGCGGCAGCCTGGCCAGTTCCACGGCCTCGGCTGCGTTTTCAAGGGGAGCGGTGCCGGCGGCGATACGGGCCGCGGCTTTCTCAAGAAGCGTATGCATTCCGACGTACCTCACAGGAGGCTTTGCCTCCATCTTTTCTGAAAGCCGGTATTCTATGCATCGCAGAGAGCGCTGGCAAGCGCTGCGCCTGCGGCCGGACCACCTGTTTCCGGTCCGCGGGTTGCCTATATTTCCCACGGGGGATACACCATCAGAGACGGAAGACGGAGGAAAAAACCATCACACGGGATACGCAATGGACTTCATGAACTTTCTCTCATCCCACTGGGTGGAGATCGGAACGGCCATGACCTGGTGCCTGGGCGGATTTCTGTCCGGCGTGTGCGCCATGGGCGCCGCGCTCTTCGCCGTGCCCGTTACGGCGCTCTTCCTGCCCATGCAGGACGCCATTCTCATCAGCTGCATGACGCTGCCCTTCATGGACATGGCCATGTCTCTCTTCCATCTGCATTTCTGCCGCTGGAAGGCCCTCATTCCGCTCCTTCTCGCCTCCGTTCCGGGTTCCATTGCCGGGCTCTGGGTCATCGCTAACTGCCCGGACCGCGTCCTCAACCTCATCGTAGGCATTGCCCTGCTGGTTTTCCCCTTCTACACCATGCATGTGCACATCGAATCGCGGGAGGAAAACTGGAAAGCCGCCAGCATCGCCGGCTTCACGGCGGGCGTGCTCGGCACGTCGATTTCCTTTGACGGCCCGCCCGTTGGCGCCTACGCGGTCTACGCCGGCTGGCAGCCCCGCGTGATCCTCGGCACGCTGGGCGTATTCTGGGTGGTGAGAGGAGCCTTCTCCTGGATTCTGCAGGGAGCGAGCGGCCTCTACACGCCACACCTCCTGTATCTCGCCTGCTGGTCCATTCCCGCTACCGTGCTGGGACTTACCATCGCGTACCCCATCTCCACGCGGATCAGCGCGGAAGCCATGCGCAGGCTTCTCCTCATCCTGCTCTTCCTCTGCGGAATTTCCTGCCTTGTGAAGGCAGCCCGCCAGTTCGGCCTTTTCTAGGATCTCTTCATGGATACCGTTACCCTGGCCGTCTTCCTCTCCTGGCTCTGCGGCGGTTTTGTCGCCGGCGTGACATCCATGGGCGCCGCGCTCTTCGCCGTGCCCATCACGGCCTTTTTCCTGCCTATGCAGGACGCCGTGCTCTTAAGCTGCCTTTCCCTGCCGTTCATGATGATCGCCATAGTAGGCCTGAATGTGCGGGCCTGCCGCCTGAAATCCATCCTGCCGCTTCTTGCCGGCACGGTGCCGGGCTCTGTCGCCGGCCTGTGGATTCTCGAGGCTCTCCCCGACAGGACGCTCAGAATATGCGTGGGCCTTATCCTTGTTCTCTTCCCTGTCTGGCATGCGGCGGCCCGCATAAAACCGCGCGGCGAGAACTGGCGGGCCGCTCTGGCAGCAGGGTTTCTTTCCGGCGTGCTTGGTACCTCTACGTCCTTCGACGGACCGCCGGCCGCGGCGTATGGCCTCTATGCGGGATGGCCTCCCAGCGTCATGCTCGGCACACTGGGCCTCTACTATCTCCTCCGCAGCGCCTTTCAGTGCTTCCTGCAGGGCTATGCCGGGCTCTATACGGATACAGTCCTGCACTACGCCGTGTGGTCCGCTTCCGCGGCCATTCTGGGTGTTATCCTCGCTCACCCCGTGGCCCGGCATCTCAGCATCGACATGATGCGGCGCTTCCTGCTCACCGTGATCGGCCTCGGCGGTCTGTCCTGTCTGCTGAAGGCTCTCCTAGGATAAAAAAAGCCCCCGGGGACCGGCCCGGGAGCTTCGGGTGCGGGCGAAGGTTTCCGCGCTGCCGTGATTTCTGAGGGAACAGGACTATTTCTCTCCGAGCATGGCTCTCGCGTTCACGCGGCCGGGTGAGCTTTCGAAGAGGTGATTGCCCACAAGGGAGAGCACGAGGGAGAACGTTCCGCACACGGAAGCGATGATGCCAAGGGGCATGGCGCTGAGCGGTCCGGCCAGACCCGCCAGAGGCGACGTGATGGAGCCGAAGATGAAGACGGCCACGCCGAGGATGCCGGATGCCGCGCCCGCGCCCACTGACTGAGCGCTGATGGCGAGAGTGAAGCTGCAGGTCATGGTGATGCCCTGCAGGCCCAGCATGACGAAAATGGAGACGAGCATGGCCGTGGGCGACGGGGGAAGGAACCAGGCTACAACGAGAACGGCATAGCAGCCGAGCGCGTGAAGGACCTCGGACCAGGCCAGTATGCCGCGGTCGCTGAAGCGCTTTGAGAGCAGGCCTGCAAGCAGGGTGAAGAGCGTGATGCCGATGGCGTTGATGCCGAAGATGAAGCTGAAGCCCTCCACGGAAAAGCCGTAGATCTTCTGGAAGATGAAGGGCGAGGAGGAAATGTACGCGAAGAAGCCGCCCATGGTGAATCCCTGCTGACCGCAGTAGCAGAGGAAGGCGGACTGCCTGAAGAGGCGTCCCGCGTTTTTGAAGGAAGCTGCCACGCCTCCGGGCACGCGATCCTTGGGGGCCAGCGTTTCAGGCAGGATAAAGAAGCAGCTTACCGTGAGAAAGACACCAACAGCCGCGAGGAGCCAGAATACGGCACGCCAGCCCGCGGCGCCGGCCACGAAGCCGCCGATGACAGGACCGAGAATGGGACCCACGCTGTGGATGGCCATGAGGAGCGACATGAAGCGGGTGAGCGCCGAGCCCTGATACGAGTCGCAGCAGATGGCCCTCGCGAGAACAATGCCTCCGGCGCCGCCGAGGCCCATGCAGAAGCGGAGGGCCAGAAAGGAATAGCCGTCCTGCATGACGGAGCAGAGCCCTGAAGACACGGTGAAGAGGGCCAGCGAAAAGATGAGCGGACCGCGGCGGCCGCGTCCGTCGCTCACGGGCCCCATGAAGAGCTGTCCCAGAGCGAGGCCGAGCAGGCAGGCCGTGATGCTGGCCTGGGCGAAGGCCGTGGAGATGTTGAGGTCCTTCGCTATATCAGGAAGGGCCGGCAGATACATATCCGTGCACAGGGGGCCGAAGGCCGTGCACAGGGCGAGGAGCAGGATCGCGTAACAGCGGCGCACTGGCCCCATGGCCAGAAGGGGACGCAGGATGGCGCCGGCTTTATCCGTTCCGTGACGGGCAGCGTCCCCGGCTTTAACTTTTACCTGAAGTTTCTTGGGATCAGACATGAATACCTCACACAACGGCCGTGAGGCGCGGCTCACGGCACGAACTTCACATGGAAGTGAAGGGGGAATTTTTACTTCGCCGTCAGATGGCTGTCAAAATGGAGAGGCTGCTCCGCCAGGATCCAGTCACTGTTCGCGTAGACCACGTGTCCGTCCACTGCCTTCATGGTGTCCGGAGTGTTATACAGAAGAAGCCAGGAAGCGTTCCAGCGTGCCGCTGTCTCCAGGCTGATACGCGCCTGTTCCGCGTCGAAGGGCATTCCTTTTCTTCCGAAACCTGGCCATCCGGCGGCGGGCACATTGCCGCGTCCGCGGGCCGCGTCACGGGCTGCCGTGCGCGCCTGCTGTTCTGCGAGCCAGGGACGCAGAAGGCGCATGTCACGGGCATAGTAGGCCATCCAGCCATCCTTGTAGGTAGGCACGAGATGACGCATGGCCACGTAGCGCACAGAGAGCTCGCTTGTGTCCGTATAGACGAGATCATCAGTGCCGGAGCGTCTCTCAAGCTCGAACAGCGCATCCCGGCAGTTTTCTGAGCGTGTTATGAGGCGCGCTGTCTCCGGGCTGTCGAAGGAGGCCGCGCCGAGCGCGGAGGCTGTGAAATGCCGTGCTGCCAGCCACTGCATGTCCCTGGAGCAGAAGGCGACCGCGGCAAGCAGGATAACAGGGAGCGCCCTGCGTACCAGAGCGGGCAGATAACGCCAGAAACAGGAAAGACACAGGAAGCAGGACAGCCAGCAGAGGGGAATGAGGAACCGCGTGCCGCGGAAGAGATCCTGGCTTACGTATTTATAGCCCATGCGTCCGGCAAAGTTCATTTCCACGAAACACAGGGCCAGCATGCCGGCTATGCCGAGAAGGAAGCCCGGCAGAAGACCGAGAAGATAATGCGCTTCAGGAGTGAGGCGCCAGGACATGCGCTTTGCCACGCACCATGCGGCAAGCCCGAGGGGCAGGAAGGGGGCGGGAAACGTGTAGCGCAGGATGGCCCGGCCAAGGGAATTCCAGGGAGCGGCCCAGTCCTTTTCAGCGAGGAGTTTCCAGCACTGGTTTATCATTTCCAGGTCCGCGGCCGGGAGTTTCCCCGCCATGCTGCCCATATGCGAAATCACGAGAGGCAGTGCGGGCAGGGCAAAGGCGGCCGCGCAGAGCACAACAGTGAGGATATGACGGCCGAAAGGGCGCCTTCTGGGATTCAGAAGAAAGGCCATGAGAAACATGGCTGCGCAGGTAATGGCGCTTAAGGAATGCACCTGAACCGAAAGTCCGATGCCGAAGAGGAGCACGGGACGCAGCCACACGCGTCTGAAAGCCAGTGTGCCGAGGAAGAGCCAGAGGGGATAAAAAAGCCCGGCGTAAAGAACCCTGGGAACAGGCTCGGAGTGCGTGGCTCCCCAGAAGGTGCCAAAGCTCCAGTAGAAGGTGATGCTCATGCAGAGGCTGAAGAGGGCCGAAAGTCCCGCGCTCCGGAAAAGCCAGCGCCCCAGGGCGTAAAAGCAGACAAAGTGCAGGAAAATGGTCAGAGCCCCGGCCCGGAATATGCCGTACGCCGCGTTCCCGTCATACGAGAACCAGTGCGCCATGCTCATGAAGAGGTTCGGGATGCCGGGGAAAAGGGCGTAGGTGGGGTAGAGGGGATCGCCCCGGCTGAGCTCGGGACAGAGCCAGGACGCCAGTATCTGCGTGTAGTTCTGAAGATCGCTGTCCATGCACACGCCATCAGGAAGAATCAGTTTGGTACCCGCGAGGGCAGCCAGACAGAAAAGGGCGGCGCAGAGAACAAAGACGCAGTCAGCCGGACGGATGCGCATCAGATATACCTTCCAGAAAATATGGCAGCTGTTCCGGGAGGGGGAAAGGACAGCCTGCTTGTACAGCCGTTCAGGTTGAAATTTTGTTTTTATGTTGTCAAACAAAAAACGAATCCGGACGGCAGGAGATGCGGAGTGCGCGTGTATATTTTTTTCTGGAAGGTTTTCTCCCCGGATAAACAGGCTTCCGTGCTGTTCTGGGCACAGGGGAACAGAAACGGCGGGCAGAAAGCCGCCGGAAGGACGGGAAACAGTCCTTCCGTACGCGGACGCTAATTCCGGGAAATGGAATTCTCCTCCGGGGGCAGGAGAACAGCTTTCCGGAAACCGGAATCTTTCTGTCTTCTGAAGAAGGGAAATCAGAGTGGAGGGAGATTTCAGAGGCTGGCCGCAGAGTACCGGATGGTCGTGCAGAGGGCCATGCTGAAAGGGTCGCCGAAAAGGATACCGCGCACTTCGATATCCAGGGCGTCCTCGCCGATACGGATGAAGCGGTATTCGTCATCATCCTGCCCGCTCAGAAACTTTTCGATGAATTCAACGCCTGGCCTGTTCTGGTACCACGCGACCCATTCCCAGTGCCATAAACGCGCCCCGCTCTGTCTGTCCTGAAGTTCGGCATCGGGATGCAGCAGGAGTTCCAGAGACGCATCGTCAAATGAGAGGGCAGCGGCCTCGCGTCCGAGGCGCTCTGCCGCGCTCCGGGAAAGGCAGAGCGCCACTTCTGAACGATACTCCATATTGTGTCCTCCTAAAGCCCGAGGGCATCGCGGAAAGTATCCCGGTCAGGAACCCCGTACCATTTATCCTCGTCGTCATCTCCGTAAGAACCGGCATTTCTGAGTCCCCGGAGAAGATATTCGTCGGATTCATCCTGGCTCAGATAGTCATCGGCGAGACGGTTGACCACTTCATTAAGAGTACGAAGTCTGGGTTTCATAACGCGCTCCTTGCAGTTGAAGAAAAGGAAAACGGGAAAACCTGGACACGGAGGAATATATAGATGGACGCAGGTGGTGTTTTGGCGGCAGAAATGTTGCATCTTAGTGAATTTGCTGAAAAAAAACGGAATGGAGTCTTCTTCTGACTATCAAAAACCGTGCCAGAGAAACTTTTTATCCGGAAAACTGTTGACACCCCGGGGCTGAAAGCGTAGACATCGCGTTCGCCGCCTGAAAAACAGCCTTTCTCTGAAGGTT
>ERZ825159.682-NODE-682-length-40682-cov-15.378172_pt1 | contig 40682 bp, 23 predicted proteins | sample MGYA00519932_ERZ825159 | MGnify/ENA primary metagenome ERZ825159 (study PRJEB31778, sample SAMEA3449191) | human gut metagenome | biome: human gut; feature: human-associated habitat; material: faeces | place: United Kingdom | collected 2010/2012 ... | reverse complement strand
TGCTGAAAGTACTTGGCTGGACACGGCCCGGGAGGATAAGTCGCTGCCGGATTCCTATTAGCCCTTGATTCGCAAGAGTCAAGGGCGTTTTTTTGTCGTTTTGGGGGAAGAGAAAATCCCCCGCGCGAACGATTGGGCGCAGGGGATGCGGCTGCCTTTTCCTATTATATCGGTCTTTTCCGTGGGTTCCAGAGGGCAATGGAAACAGACGAAGTCTGCGGTCGCCCTCTGGACGCCTTCGCCTCCCATGTTACAATGGGAAAGAAGAGGCTTGGAGGAACGGATGACGGATCAGCACGCGGGCATAGTGTGCAGTTGTCACCAACTCAATCGCGCGAAAGGGTCAAGGGAGGGGACTTCGTCCCGTTTCATTCTCCCTTGCAGGGTGCAGGGACAGCGTCCCTGCTGAGGTCAAGGGGCAAAGCCCCTTGGGTCTTCCAACGCCCTTGTCACCCGAACGGCGGCGGGGGGAATAGCGGTAAATCCGGACAAGTCGGCGCAGGGCTGCCGCACGCTTCCCATCGCGTCATGTAGGCTTCGACAAGCAGTTCAATCGTGCAATCAAACACAGGGGGACGGCAGTCATCCGCACACACAGGCGCGCCGCCGTCAATCAGCCGAACACACGGAAGCACCATCATCTGGTTGCGCCAGCATTCCGCCTGCACACAGCGAATCGGCAGCGCAACATCCGTTGTCAGCACACTTTCGCCGCGCAAAACCTGCCCGCACTCCGCCTGCACTTGGCAAACAACCGGAATATTCACCCGCAGAAGGCATGGCGAGGGTCGAGACGGTCGGCATCCGCGGCAGCCGCACGGGCGCGGTTCTTGGTACGGCGCAATCTCCCAATCCGCGTCACCGCACGCCGTAACGCCGACGAGCCGCAATCGCCCGTTCGCATCCTCCGGCAAACCGCCGACGTACAGCGCCACACACGCGCGGCGCTGCCACTCCCGCCCGCTGGCGAGGATTCGCGGCAATAAAACGCCCTTCTGCGTCGGCGGACAAGCCGGGCAACCGGGTTTCGGCGGGCAAGGCGGTCTGGACGGGCAAGGCGCTTGCGGCGGCATGGGACGGCAGCAATTCGGACGCTGATTCATGGCGATTCCTCCCATCGTGTGAGCTGTTCACTCCCAGCATATGCGCGGCGGGAAAATCGGGCACAAAAAAACCCGGCACGAAGCCGGGAATTTTGCGATTAGTTCAGGGATTCGGTCTCGTTCTCGATGGTCACATCTTCCACCGAGCGAATCGCCCAGCGCGCAACAACCATCGTCTGGTCGCCCTTGCCGACGCTCAGGGTGATGGTGTCGTCCCTGATGCTCTCGATGGTGGCGTAGATGCCGCCGATGGTGCACACGCGGTCGCCCTTCTTCAGGGACGCGAGCATGTCCTGCTCCTTCTTGCGGCGCTTCTTCTCCGGGCGAATCATCATGAAGTACATCAGGACGAAAACCAGCAGCAGCGGCAGAAGGCTGAAGAGAATACCGACAATGCCGCCAGCGGCAGAATCCGTGGTGACGGCGGCAGGGTCGGCAGCACCGGTGGTGGTTTCCGCGACGGCGGTGGCGATGCCCAAAAGCTTGGTCAGAAATTCCATGCGAATTAGCTCCTTTCAGTAATCCAGAATACTCTGTCTATTGTAGCATATTTTTTCGCGCTTCACAAGAGGGGAAAACGGCCTTTTGCGCCATTCACAGAAATTTTGCATGACGGCCTCAAGCATTTTTCCGCGAAGCTGCGCTTTCAGGCGCAAATTTGCATCTTTCAGGCACGGAATTGTAAAACTTGCGCATATTCGCTTGCAACAGGTGTTTTTTTTGATATAATGGTAATGGAATGCTGAAAAGCGCACAAACGAATGTCAAGGAGGCTGACGAATGAAGAAGCTGCTTGCGATTCTGCTGACGCTGGCGATGCTGGTGCCGATGTGTGGTTTTGCGGAGGAAAGTGCGCCCGGCGCGACAAGGACAGTCATTTTCCTGAAAGACTTCAATGCGAAGGTGCTGGGGGCGGACATCGACGAAGCGGAGGAAAAAGCCGTAAATGACTTTCTGGATGCCCTGCGGGTGATAGTCTATCAGCAGGGGACAACGTCAGCCGCCTATGAGGTGACGCTGAACGACCAGCCTATTGTCGATTATGCCGTGCAGTTCAGCGGCGCGGATGTCTATGTCAGCAGTGACCTGCTGGGCGAGACGCTGTATCTGAACCTCGACGAGGACATGCAGCATTTCGGGGAGCTGGTGTACCGCCAGCAGCTCAGCCAGCGCGGTCTTACGGCGGAAGTCATCAACGAGACGGTATCCTCTGGGTACTACGCGGAGCAGATTGCGCAGGTGGGACAGATGGGCGCAATGACGGCGAAGGTACTCAAAAATCCCCTCTTCACGGAAAACGTGCAGGCGGAAGAAGTGCTGAATAGCCTTGCGGCGATTGACTTTACGGAGATGCAGCGCCGCTTGGCGGAATATCAGCCGTCCATGACGATTGACCCTGTGACGGAGCAGCTCGAAGGCTGTGACCCGGCGATACAGGTGTGTACGTTCACGCTGACGAACGAACAGCTGGTCAATCGGCTGGCGATTCTGCTGGAAACGGCGATGCAAGTGCCTGTCGTCCAGAACTTCGCGGATTTGGCGGCGGATTATGACAATCTGATGCAGTTCATGTCGCAGACGACGACGGAAGAGTATGTGCCGCAGGAAATCGACTGGGCGGCGCAGGTACGTCAGCAGACGATGCTGTACAGCGACGCGCAGGTGACGATGTACACGGATGCGCAGGGGCAGCTTGTCAAGCTGATTGTGAACTATTCCGCGCTCCCGGACTGGGCGGAAAGAATGTCCGAGGTGGAGCCGACCGAGGGAATCCTGAAGCCCGTCACGTTCACGATGAACCGGAACACGCTGGCGGACGGCTTGCAGTACGACTGGACGCTGGAAAAGGAAGAGAACAGCACGACGGGACGCCTCACCATCGGTGAAAAGAATGCCGAACTGGTGCTTATGCCGGATGACCAGACGCAGACGACGATTTCGCTGACGGTTGAGCCGAACCGCAGGGGCGGGAGGGTCGATGTAGAAGTGCGCACGACCTCCGAAGCGAACGGGACGGACAGCGGCATACAATTCGGCGTGTTTACGTCTGGTTCGAGCAGCAGTGTATATCGGGAGTCGAGAATTCGGCTCTTGTCTGGCGGTGAAGTCGGCTTGACCATCTACACGACGACCTTTTCGTGCAAACCGCGCCCCCTGCTGTCCGACGGCGACGTGCTGGACTTGGGCGAAATCAGCAGTGCGCGCTTCAACGCCTACATGCTGACCTTGGCGACGAGCATTTCGCAGATTCTGCCGCGCATCCTGATGAATCTGCCGAACAGCGTGCGGCAGCTCATGGACGGTACGACGACGCTGCCGAGCAGCACCATCATTTTGGATAACGCCGACTAACATCAACCGAAAGCATCACTGCCCCGCAGTGTTCGCTATAAAGAAAAAGGGAAACCAAACAACAAGGAGGAAAACCCCATGAAGAAATTGCTTGCGGTACTGCTCAGCATCATGATGCTGGCGATGCCCCTGACCTCGATGGCGGAAAACAGCGTGTGGGACAATGCCGCGCGTCAGGAAACCACCATCACTATCCACGACCTGAACGCTGACCTCGTGGCGGCGCTGGGCGGGGATGACACCGCGATGGCTGCCATCAACGACCTGCTGGCGGCGCTGTCCCTGACCGGCTATCAGCAGGGCGACGAAGCTGGCTTTGACCTCAACCTGAGCGGCAAGAGCGTGCTGGGTATGGCATCGCTGACGACTGCTGCGGAAGAAAACCAGCTGATGTATGTGTCCAGCGCGCTGCTGGGCGGCGTGATTGCTGTGAACAGCAAGGACGTGGAAGCCATCAAGGAAAAAGCCCTCCGCGCGACGATGAAGATGTCCGGTCAGAGCGACGAGGAGATCGACAAGGCGATTGAAGAATCGAAGGAACAGCTGAGCGGCAATGCGGAATACACTGCCCTGATGGAAGCATCGGCGAATCTGGGCAGCATGACGGAAGAGCAGCTCATGGAAGAACTGACGCAGGCGGACACCACGGCGTTCATGACCATGATGAACGAAATACTGTCCGGTGCAGAAATGGCAGAAGTGACCGAGCAGCCCGGCGACTGCGACGCGGCGAAGAACTACGTCAAAGTCACAGTTCCGCCGGAAAAGATTGCCGAGATGACGAAAGCCCTGCTGGAAATGATCCACAGCGTTCCGAGCATCGGCGCCTACATGGATGCGCTTTTTTCCGCTGCTGACACGAGCTGGGACGACCTGCTGAAAGAGCTTGATGAAGCAGATCTCTATGCGGATGACATCGTTTATGAATACTGGATGACTGAGGCAGGCGAGCTGGTTCGCATGACGGCTTCGGTGAAGATCAACAACGGCGGCGAAGAACCCCTGCCGATGTCCTTCACTGCGACCCGCAACACGGCGGACGGCGTGGCGACGTGGCTTGTGACCATCAAGAGCGCGGAAGATACCGCGGCGACGCTGACCTTCGCAGGCGACTTGGAGAACTTCACGGCGAACCTGACCGCCTATGCTGGCGAAGACTCCGTTGAAATCAACGTCAGCGGCAAGGGCATCGGCACGGACAGCAGCGTTGTTGATGTGGAAATCAAGGAAACGGTGGACGGTGTCGAGCAGGGCTTCGGCGTTGTGGTGACGACCGCTACGACGATGGACGGCGAACAGGGCGTCCGCAAGGTGGATGTGCTGGTGCGCTTCATGGGTCTGGACGTTGTGACCATCACGGCGGAAACCCGCACCTGCGACGCGAAGGACGCGCTGGACGTGAGCAAGGCGCAGGATTTGGGCGCGATGACGGACAGTGAGTTCCAGACGTGGTTCGTCAAGGTGATGAACAACCTGCAGAACCTGCCCATGACCCTGCTGATGAGTCTGCCGGAGAGCATGCTGACCCTGCTGATGGGCGGCAGCAACTGATACTGTTTCCTGCATTGGCCTGTGCCATCTGCTTGCGCCTTTCCCATGCTGGCGTTTGCGTTAGCCAGAACGAATCATTTGCGGTGCATCTCGGCGCATTCTCATTTGGAAATAGTATCCGCATGGGAGGCTGACTGAAAAAGTCAGCCTTCTTTTTCATTGCCGGAACATACTGATTTTCGACCAGAAAAGCAATCCAATTGTAAAAATATGCGCGGAATGGTTGACAAGTCGGGCGGATTGCTTTACCATAGTACATGGATTATTCTGTGACTTTACTCCGCACGGCTTGCGGATGATTCAGATGGAGGAACAGGCAAGATGAGGATGCTTGGCAAGCGATTTCTGTCACTCCTGCTCGCGCTGGGAATGCTGCTGATGCTGCTCCCCGCGGCTGCGGCATCGGAGCTGACGATGCTGCAAGTGGATTTTCTGGGCATGTATGCCACAAGCGCGGGAACGTATGAATCCCGGAAATTCACGGGCGATTTTACCGTCATGCAGAACGGGGAGGCGGTCGGCACGATTCGCCTGACCGACTTCGGCAGCGACCCGATTTCCGTCCCCGGTACGGGCAATGTGCAGCTTGTCCCGGTGGCGGAAACGATGCCGGAGGATGCCGTTATGGCGGCGAGCTACACCGTGTCGATTGTCGATGGACGGCTGAACAAAGCGGTCATTGCTGTGCTGACGGACACGGGTCTGTTCACCGTGCACACGGAGAGCAGCTCCTCTTTTGACCTGATTAACGAGCGCGGCGAGACGATTCTCTCCTTCGACACCGACAGCCGGGGCGACTATGCCCTGCCGGCGGCGATTCATACGGGGCTGTATACCCTGCGAATGACGAAGGCTTCGCTGGCCATTGAAAGCTGGCGCGACAAGATTATCAACATTGAGCGCTACACGGGTGCGGATTCCGTGACGAAGGTGAACGCTTCCTATTACTATGTGCCGCCGACGATGGCGCCGACCGCCACGCCTGAACCCACGCCTACGCCGACGCCCACCCCGACACCTACACCGACGGCAACGCCTACGCCAACGGCAACGGCAACGGCAACACCTACGCCGACCCCGACGGCTACCCCGACCTTAGCGCCGACGGAAGCGCCGACCGAGAATCCGACGGAGGAACCGACGGAGAAACCCACGGAAGCGCCGACGCCAACCCCGACGGCTACCCCGACCCCGAGCCCGACGCCCACGCCGAGCCCGACGCCTACGCCTACGCCGACCCCCACCCCTGAACCCGTGGACGGCACGCTGACGATGCTCATGCGCGGCGTGAACGCGGCAGTGGCGTACCAGATTGTCAGCGAGGACGGCAAAACGACCCGCACGGGCTACCTGACCGATGGCGAGACGGTGCAGGAAGCCGACCTCTTCCACGGGACATACGCCGTCACGGTGACGCTGCCGGAAGGCACGCTGCTGACGGGCGTGAACGGCTGGCCAAACCTGCAGAAGGGTCAGGCACAGTGGCTGGTGAACATTCAGGCGATGCAGACCAGCCGTTATGAACTGGATCTGACGCTCAGCGGCGGCATGACCGGCAGCATCGACGACCTGTCTGCCCCGGCGGAAGTGACGATTTCCGGCCAGCGGATGAGCGAACAGATGACGGTCAGCGGCGCGTTTGCGCTGAACGACCTGTATCCTGATACTTATCAGATTACGGCAGCCCTGCCGCGCGGCTTGTATGACACCGAGGGCTGGACGCTCAGCACGACCGATACGGGCGTGACGGCGAGCATTCTGGTGGAAATCGGCGCGGGCGAAACCGTTGTGCTGCCGGCGCTGGCGAACCATGCCACCGGCGACGCTTCCGGTGTGGTGCTGGGGCTGGACGGTCAGCCGATGAGCGGCGTGCAGGTGCAGCTGGTCAATCAGGCGGGCGAAGTCGCGGCGGAAGCGGTGACGGATGAAAACGGCGCTTGGCAGGCGGAGTTCCTCGAATACGGGACGTACGTCGTCCGCTATGACGCGGGCGTGACCCTTGCCAACGGTGCGCTCGTCATTAGCGACGAACCCGCGACTGTGACCGCGAAGGCGGCGAATCCGGCGGCGCTGACCATTCACGCCTTCCGCGACAACGATAACAACGGTTCACGCGGGAAGTACGAGGAAGGCGTATCCGGCGCGACGATGAGCCTCATCACCGAAGTCAACGGCGTGGAGGTTGTTGTGGCATCCGGCGAAACGGACAAGAACGGTGAAGTGTCGCTGGCTGTCCCGGCGGGAACGTACGTCCTGCGCAGCGAGCTGCCCGCGGGCTTCGGGCATGGCGCGCACGGCAAAAATGTCAGCGCAAACATGTCCATCATGGATGAAACGACCGAACAAGTGCAAAGCAGCGTGCCGCTGACCCTCGAAGCCGGTTCTGTGACCGACGTGGGCGTCGGCGTGATGACGATGGCGGCGCTGCAGGGTCTTGTATGGCTGGATGAAAACGACGACGGCGTGTATCAGGACGGTGAACCCGGTCAAGCGGGCATCAAAATCCGCGCCGTCGGCGTGAAAAACGGCTTGGTGTACGAAACCGAGAGCGGCGAGGACGGCAAATTCTACATCGGTCAAATGCGCTACGGCACATACAATGTCGAATACAGCCTGCCGGACGGCTTGGTGTTTGCGCGCTACAGCCAGACGGGCGGTAATCGCCGCTCCATCATCACCAGCGAATTCAAGCGCTCTGAAACGGATCAGGTGATTCTTGAACGCGGTGATTTGGAGGAAGTCCTCCTTGGCGTGATGAAGGGCTCTGACATCAACGGCATCTGCTTCCTGGATGAAAACAACAACGGCGTGTACGACGAGGGCGAAAAGACGCTGGAAGGCGTGAAGGTCGTCCTGTACCGTCAGGCCATCGGCAAGGAGCTGCTGAACACCGTCTCCGACGAGAACGGGCGCTTCACCTTCGCCAACATCCGCGGCAGCACGTTCCGCGTCAAAGCGACGATTCCGCAGGGCTATGTGTACACCATTGCGGGCGAGGGCGAGTACGGCAACATGTTCGCTCCCGGCACTGACCGCCGCGAGCACACGATTTCTGACGTGGTGCTGGAGAACGACAGCGAGATGACGATGGCCATCGGCGCGATTACCTACGGCAGCATCTCCGGCATGGTGTATCTGGATGACGACTTCTCCGGCAGCCGGATGGACGCGGAAAAGATGGTCAACAACTTCACCGTCACCCTGACGGATGAAAACGGCAATACCCGCACGGCGAAAACGAACCGCAGCGGCGTGTATACCTTCGATGACCTTGCGCCGGGGCAGTACACCGTGAGCGCGACCGCGAACCACGGCTTGGCGTTCACACGCACGGGCGACGGCAATATCCTCCGCAACCTCTCCGGCGGCGCGGGCGAAAGCGAACCGGTGGCGCTGACAATGGGCGCGGATTTGACGGGGCTTGATATCGGCATGATTACCCCCGGCCATGTGTCCGGCGTGGTGTTTGCCGACAAGAACGACAATGGCCTGCGCGACGCGGATGAAGGCGGCTTGCTCGGCGCGGTGGTCCACCTGATGGACGAAACCGGTGACGTGGCGACCCGCACCATCGGCGCGGATGGCAGTTTCCTGTTTGACGCGGTGCTGCCCGGAACGTACCGCCTGCGCTACGAGCTGCCGGGCGACGGCGTGTTTGCTCCCCTGACGGACGGCGGCAACACCATCGCGCCGGATTCCGACGGCACGACGGATTCCTTTACCATCGGCGTGGGCGAAGAAGTCACCGCGCCCCTGTGCGGCGCACTGGCCTTGGGCGACATTGAAGGCATGGTGTTTGCCGATCACAACGGCAGCGGCGCACAGGATGCAAACGAAGCAGCGCTTGCCGGCGTGACGCTGATTCTGACCCCCTCCCGCGAGGATTTGACGGAGCAGACCGCCCTCACCGATGCGACGGGTGCGTACAGCTTCACCGGGCTGCGGCCGGACACTTACACGCTGACCCTGCGCTTCCCGGAGGGCATGGTGCTCTCCAAGCTGGACGGCAATGTGACCCTGCCGCTGATGCACGGGCTGAACGAGCAGCAGGTGAACATCGAAATCGGGCTGGGCGAGGAATGGCTGAATCAGGCGCTTGGCGGCGTGATTCCGTCGAAGATGTCCGGTCAGGTTTGGGTGGATGAGAATGACAACGGGGACATGGACGCGGGCGAAATCACCCCGGAAAACGAGACGCTGACCCTGCTGGATGAAACCGGCGCGGTGTTTGCGCAGGTGCAGACCGATGCGGAGGGGCGGTTCGCCATCGACGGCATTGCCCCCGGCGTGTACAGCCTTGCCTACGATCTCAAGGAAGGTACGCAGGCGGCGCGTCTGGGCGACAGCACCTTCACCACCGAGGGCAGTCAGCTCGTCATGACCGAGATTGAAATTAGCGAAAACAACAACTATACTGCTCCGATGCTGGGCTTGAAGATTGACACAAGCATCGGCGGCATGGTCTGGTGCGACAACGCGGGCGAGATTGCGCCCCTGTCCGGCGCGGAGGTTATCCTGCTGGACGAAAAGGGCAGCGAACTGCAAAACGCGACGACGGGCGAGGACGGTATCTACCGCTTTGACGGCTTGATGCCGGGCAACTACCGTCTGCGTGTGACGCTCCCGAACGGCTACGTCGTCGTAGAAAAGGACGACACGCGCCTCAAGGACGGGCAGAACATCAGCGTGATGACGACCTACACCGCCCGCGAGGGAGAGAGCGACCTGATTGCCCTGCGCATGAGCCAACATCAGCTGGAACAGAATATTGGCGCGGTGCAGCCGGGCACGCTGGGCGACTTCTGCTGGCTTGACCTGAACGGCAACGGCCTGCAGGACGCGGGCGAACTCGGTCTGGGCGACATGCGCATCGAGCTGTGGCGCAACGACCAGCTCGTCGCGGAAACGACAACCGATGCGTACGGCTACTACACTTTCGAGAACCTGTATCCGGGCGTGTACACGCTCAAGCCCATCTACCCGGCGGAAGTTGTGCCGACGCGTATGCGCACGGATATTCCGCTGATTGCGTCGATTCTGGGCGAAAACGGCGAATCGAACCCGGTTCAGGTGACCTCCGCCAGTACGACCTACACGGCGGATTTGGGCTTCGTGCTGGTTGATGACGACGTGCTGCCGGCAAACTACGGCATCGGCGAAAAGCAGGACTGGACGAAGAAGTAAGGGACAATGCGGAATTGCGCATCCGCGGATGGCGGGGTGCTGCGGGGGGGCGAAAGCTCTCGCAGTGCCCCGTTTTTTGTGATGGGGGAGGGAAGCAAAGTCCGCTTTTACGGAAAGAATCAACTGTTTGTTTTGGTGAGAATTGAAAAGTAAATAAAAGTTACTTCACTCGCATTTTCCGAATGAAAATGGAAGCTGCTTCATTCTGAAATCCCAAATCCGCGCGAATCAACCGTTTTCCTGCGCGAAAGTGTATTGCAAAAGCGGCTTGCATCTGGTATCATAAATGTTACCAGATGTGGCTGTTCAATATGGAAAAAAATCAGCCGAATCATGCTGGAAATGAAAGGACGGAAACAAATATGAAGAAACTCCTTGCTCTCCTGATGGCGCTCATGATGTGCTGCACTGCCTTTGCGTTCGCGGAGGAAGAAGCGGAAGTGCCGGCAGTTGAAATGAATGTCAGCTTCGAGGCGCAGACGGTTGCGCTGGGTGAAACGGGTCTGACGATGCAGATTCCGGCGGACTGGGCGGTTCAGGAAGTCCCCGCAGGCACGGAAAACGCCGAGAACATCCTGCTCTTCGCCGTCAACGCCGACCAGACGGTCAGCATTACGGCGCAGCTGTCCGCGATGAGCTTTGAAACGCTGCTGCAAGGCATTCAGGACGCGGGCGCGACGGAAGAAATGCTCGCTGAGCTGTATGTCAACGAAAACTATTGCCTGATGTACACCCCCGGCGACACCGTGCTGGCGCTGTACACCTTCCTTGATGACGAGACGGTTCTCGCCGTGACGTTCCAGGTCGCCAGCAAGGAAGTGGGCGACGCGCTGGAGAATATGCCGCTGGAGATCTTCGGCAGCTTGGCGGCGGCGGAGTAATTCACTTCGTTACCATGATGCAGGACGAATGAGCGTCCTGCATTTTTTGTGCGCAAAAATGAACAGGGACTTGCAGAAAAACTTGATAAATGCAACAACTTGGACGAAAATATTCAAAATACACGAGAAAAACATAAAAAAAACACAGTTTGTGCAACAAAACACTTGATTTTCTCCATACAGTGTTGCATAATAAAGCATCGACGCGGTGAAACCGGTTGGTTTTGCGTGTCGATGAACAAGAAACGCAGGCAGACGCGGCAGCGCCCCTGCCGGGAAGGTGGAGCGGATGAATTCCAAGATGCTGTTTTATATCCTCAAGCGCGTGCTGCTGGCGCTGCTGACCATCTGGATTGTCATCACGGTGACGTTCTTCGTGATGCACTCGATTCCGGGTGGACCGTTCGCAAGTGAAAAGGCAATTTCCGCGGAAGCGCAGGCGGCGCTGGAGGCCAAGTACGGGCTGGACAAGCCGCTGGGCGAACAGTATGTGACGTATCTGCGCGACGTGGTGACGAAGCTGGACTTCGGGCCGAGCCTGAAGCAGCGCGGCCGTCAGGTCATTGACATTATTCTGGATGGCATGAAGACCTCCGCAAAGCTTGGTCTGATTGCGGCGTTCAGCGCGGCGATTGCCGGCATCGTCCTCGGCGCGCTGGCGGCGCTGCGGCGCAACACCGTGCTGGATAAGATTATCATGGTGATTACGACCGCGTTCGTGTCCATGCCGTCGTTCATTATGGGGTCATTCCTGCTGATAGTGTTCTCAGTCAAGTTAGGCTGGGTACCCGCGAACGGCGCGACGGCGGAAGGCTTGATCCTCCCGATTATCACCCTTGCGCTCTACCCGATGAGCTACATCACGCGCCTGACGCGCTCCTCCATGCTCGACGTGCTGGGGCAGGATTATATCCGCACCGCGCGCGCCAAGGGCGTTTCGGGCAAGAAAATTATCTTCGGTCACGCGCTGAAGAACTCGCTGATTCCGGTTATCACCTATTTCGGCCCGATGCTGGCGTTCATCGTCACCGGCTCGATGGTCGTCGAGCAGATTTTCGCCGTGCCGGGCATCGGCCGCCAGTTCGTATCCAGCATCACCAACCGCGACTACACCATGATTATGGGGACGACCATTTTCCTCGCCTCTTTAATCGTGATTATGAATCTGATCAGCGACCTGCTCTACAAGGTGGCTGATCCGCGCATTGATTACGAATAAGGAGGCCTCTGCATCATGATGATGAACAAGAAAAAGCCCTTTAGCCTGCATCTGGATGTGGATTCCTTCATGCCCGCGACGGCGGAGGAAAAGGAAGTCATCTCCCGGATGCGGCCGTCCTCGACCTTTTTCCGCGATGGCGTGAAGCGCCTGCTGAAGAACAAGGTCGCGACCATCAGCCTGATTCTGATTGTGCTGATTACGCTGTCCTCCATCATCATCCCGATGTTCTGGCCGTATTCGTATGACCAGATGCTGGGACAGACGAAGGGTCGCCCGATGGACAACAGCTACAACAACCTCGCGCCGTTCCAGTACGGCAAGACGGAACTGAAGAAAATCGACAAAGGGGAATCTGTTTTCCCGCACATCTTCGGCACGGACGCGCACGGACGCGACTACTTCATCCGCGTCGTCTACGGGACACGCATTTCCCTCGCCGTCGGCTTCTTCGCCAGCATCATCGTGCTGGTGATTGGCATGATGATTGGCGCAGTCGCGGGATATTTCGGCGGCAGGGTGGACTTGTTCATCATGCGAATCGTCGATATTATCTACTCATTGCCAGATATGCTGGTTATCATCCTGCTGGCGGTCGTGCTGGGGCAGGTGCTGCATGTGGAAGGCACCATCTTAGAGAAAATCGGCTCGAACATCATCAGCATGTTCATCGTCTTTGGTCTGCTCTATTGGGTGGGCATGGCGCGCCTGATTCGCGGTCAGATTCTGTCCCTCCGTGAGCAGGAGTACGTGCTGTCGGCGCAGGCGACGGGCGCGAAGGCGCGGTGGATTATCCGCAAGCACCTTCTGCCGAACTGCATCAGCGTCGTGATTATTTCGACCGCGCTGCAAATTCCGAACGCGATTTTCACCGAAAGCTTCCTGTCCTTCCTGGGTCTGGGCGTCAACGCGCCGATGCCCTCGCTGGGCTCGCTGGCTTCTGATGCGCTCAACGGCATCTATTCCTACACCTATCGCTTGATTATCCCCGCCGTGGTCATCTGCCTCATCGTGCTGAGCCTGAACCTGTTCGGCGACGGCCTGCGCGACGCCTTTGACCCGAAGCTGAATGCGTGATGAAAGGAGCTGGACAAAATGGCATTGCTGGAAGTCAATGACCTGCATACATCCTTCTTCACCGACGCGGGCGAAGTCAAGGCGGTGGACGGCGTTTCGTTCCGCCTTGACCACGGCAAGGTGTTGGGCATCGTGGGCGAAAGCGGTTCGGGCAAGAGCGTCACGGCGTATTCCGTCATGCAGATTCTTGCGCCGACGGGCAAAATCGTCAGCGGCAGCGTGAAATTCGACGGGCAGGAGCTGGTCGGCGCGGACGAGAAGCTGCTGCGCTCCGTGCGCGGCAACCGCATCTCGATTATCTTCCAAGACCCGATGACGTCTCTGAACCCGACTTACACCATTGGCCGGCAGCTGATGGAAGCAATTCTGCTGCACACCGACCGCAACCGCCATCAGGCGCGCGAACGCGCGGTGGAGATGCTGAAGCTGGTCAACGTCAACGAGCCGGAAAAGCGCATGAAGCAGTACCCGTTCGAGCTGTCGGGCGGTATGCGGCAGCGCGTAATGATTGCTATGGCGCTGGCGTGCGAGCCGGACATCCTGATTGCCGACGAGCCGACGACCGCACTGGACGTGACGATTCAGGCGCAGATTCTTGATTTGATGCGCGATTTGCAGAAGAAGATGGGCATGGCGATTATCATGATTACGCACGACTTGGGCGTTGTCGCCCAGATGTGCGACGAGGTCATCGTCATGTACGCCGGGTCTATCTGCGAACAGGGGACGGCGGATGAAATCTTCTACAACCCGCGCCACGAGTACACGAAGGGCTTGATGCGCTCCATCCCGACGGCGGAGAACAACGGACAGCGCCTGGAGCCGATTACCGGTACGCCGATTGACCTGCTGAACATGCCCAAAGGCTGCCCGTTCGCGCCCCGCTGCGAGGCGGCGATGAAGATTTGCCTGAAAGAGAAGCCGGTTCGGATGCTCATCAATGACGACCATATGGCAACCTGCTGGATGAACGTCAAGAAGGGCGTTGAGGACGGCAGCATCACGGAGGAAGGAGGAGTGCCCTGTGTCTGAAGCGCAGATGCACCAGCCATTGCTGGAAGTCAAAGGACTGAAAGAATACTTTGACATCAACATGGGCTTCTTCCGCACCAAGCCGCTGAAGGCGGTCGATGATGTGTCCTTCACCATCAATAAGGGCGAAACGCTCGGTCTGGTGGGCGAATCCGGCTGCGGCAAGACGACTGTTGGGCGCACCATCCTCCAATTGTACAAGCCGACGGCGGGCGAAATCATTTACGATGGCAAGCCCGTCAAGACGAAAGCGGACTTGCAGAAGTTCCGCACGAAGGCGACGATGGTGTTCCAAGATCCGTATTCCTCGCTGAACCCGCGCATGACCGTGTCGGACATCGTGGGCGAACCGCTGGATGTGCACCACCTGTATTCCTCCAAGAAGGAGCGGGAGGAGCGCATTTTGCAGCTGCTGGGCTATGTCGGGCTGAACAGCGAACATGCCTCGCGTTACGCGCACGAGTTTTCCGGCGGTCAGCGGCAGCGCATCGGCATTGCCCGCGCGCTGGCGGTCAATCCCGAATTCATCGTCTGCGACGAGCCGGTGTCGGCGCTGGACGTGTCGATTCAGGCGCAGGTCATCAACATGTTTGATGATTTGCAGGATCGGCTGGGGCTGACGTACCTGTTCATTGCGCATGACCTGCTGGTTGTACGGCATATTTCGGACAGAATCGCCGTGATGTATCTGGGCAAGATGGTGGAGCTGGCGTCGGCGGAGGAAATCTACAATCACCCGCTGCACCCGTACTCCAAGTCGCTTTTGTCCGCCGTTCCACTGCCTGACCCGAAGGCGGCGCGCGCAAACAAGCGCATTGTCCTCTCCGGCGACATTCCAAGTCCCCTGAACGCGCCGTCGGGCTGTCCGTTCCGCACGCGCTGCCCCCACGCCACCGAAGCCTGCGCGCAGTCGATGCCGCCCTTCAACGAAGTCGAGAAGGGGCACTTCGTCGCCTGCCACCGGGTGAAGGAGTTAGGGTGAGGGGAAGCGCCAGAGGCTCTGCCTCTGGACTCCGGCAGGGCTCTGCCCTGCACCCGCGAAGGGTCTTCGACCCTCTCGACACCCTTTTCGCGATTGAGTTGGTGACACTGGCATAGTGTGCCCGCGTGTTTATCCGCGCAAAAAAATTGCTTCAAGGATGCGTCAACACGCATTTTTGATACAGACAGTCTACGAAAAGCAAGGCTGTCACAGAATATTAAGGGAGGTTTTTTCATGAAGAAGCTGACTGCTCTCCTGCTCGCCATCGCAATGATGGTGACCTGCACCCTGTGCGCTGTCGCCGAAGACGGCAAGACGTACATGGCTGTCTGCATCGCGTCCGAGCCTGATACGCTTGACCCGGCGCTGAACTCCACTGTGGACGGCGCGACGATGGTCGCTCACCTGTTCGCAGGCCTGTCCACTTGGGCGCAGACCGACGACGGCAAGCTGGAAATCCTGCCGGACTGCGCGGTGGAACTGCCGGATCCGGTGGTCAATGACGACGGCACGGTGACGTACACCTACACGCTCGTTGACGGCCTGAAGTGGTCTGACGGCAAGGATCTGACCGCGAAGGACTTCGAGTTCGCGTGGAAGCGCGCTGCTTCCTCCGAGCTGGGCGCGGACTATGGCTACATGTTTGAAGTCATCAAGGGCTACACTACGGACGGCTCCGACCCCAAGGCGGAAAACCTCGCTGTGACCGCTGTGGACAACAAGACCCTGACCGTTACCCTGAACAACCCCGTTGCCTACTGGAACGAGCTGCTCGCCTTCCCGGCGTACATGCCCGTGCGTGAGGACGTCGTCGCCAACGAAGCGTGGGCGACCGATCCTTCCACCTACATCGGCAATGGCCCGTACACCATGACCGCGTGGGAACACAACAGCAAGATCACCCTGACCAAGAACCCCTACTATCATGCGGTGGACAAGGTCACGATGGACGAGCTGGACTTCTACCTTTCCGACGACGCGAACAACATGCTGGCGAACTTCCAGAAGGGCGACTGGCAGCTGATCGACGACGTTCCCACCTCTGAAATCGCTTCCCTGAAGGAACAGTATCCGACGGAATTCGTTGTTGCCGGCCAGATTGGTACCTACTATGTCTGCTGGAACATCAACGAAGAAATCCTGCCCGCTGACCTGCTCGCGAACATGACCCCCGAAGAAGCGGAAGCGGCGCGCGCAGAAGTCCGTCAGGCGATTGGCCTGCTGTTTGACCGCAACTACATCGTCACCGAAATCGGTCAGGCTGGTCAGCTTCCTGCGTCCAGCTTCGTCCCGATGGGCATGACCGATGCGGATGGCTCTGAGTTCTACAAGAACGCGGGCCATGTGGAAGGCATCACCGGCTACTACGACGTGACCGACGACGAAGACGTCTACATGGCGAACTTCGACAAGGCGGTTGAAACCCTGAAGAAGTACTACACCTACGACGAGGCGAACGCCGTCTTCACCAACTTCCCGTCCCTGACCTACCTCTACAACACCTCCGAAGCCCACAAGGCGATTGGCGAATACCTCCAGAGCGCGGTTTCTGCGGTCGGCATCACCATGAACCTGAATAACCAGGAATGGAACACCTTCCTGAACACCCGTAAGGCGGGCGACTACTCCATCGCGCGCAACGGCTGGCTGGCGGACTACAACGACCCGATCTGCTTCCTCGACATGTGGGTGACCGGCTCCGGCAACAACGACGTGCAGTTCGGCAAGGGCGCGAATGCGGATCTGAAGATCTACAACCTCGACCTGACCCCCTACGGCTACGACGTGAAGGTGGAGAACGGCACTTGGGCGGAAACCTATGACGTGCTGATTTCTGCTATCAAGAGCTGCACCAACAGCACGAACCGTTATGCCATGATGCACATCGCGGAAGATATGCTGATGAATACCGGCTGCATCGTGCCGCTGTACTACTACACCGACATCTACATGCTCGACGACTCCGTGCAGGGCTTCTTCTCCAACCCGCTGGGCTACAAGTACTTCATGCACTGCACCATCGCCAAGTAATTCCATCCAAGTTTGGACAAATCCACGGGCGAATCGGCTTCAAAACCGGTTCGCCTTTTTTCGTATGTTGGAAAGATGCACTTTGCCATCCTTGGCAACCGATGTTTCCTGCCTTGGAAAGGTACATTCGGCGGAAAACATGCGCGAATTGACGGGAAACCTGCGTGAATGCAGGAATTTTCAGCAGGAAAAGGGCAGGGAAACGTCCAATTAATCCATTGAATGGCGGTGGCGAACAGCGCTTGCCGATGGTATACTGAAACCAGAAGGGCGATTTCTATGGGAAAAAAGCCCGCGGAAGCTATCAGCAAGGAGGAAGAAGCATGAAGCGAATCGCACGATGGAGCACCATTTTCCTGCTCTTATGCAGCATCATTTGGGCGGGTACAGCATCGGCGGCCATGATTGTGGAAAACAACATGAGTGCGCTGAACACACTGAACACCATCAACAAGAACCAGACACCACAGGGCAAGGACTCGGCGCTGGAGCGGCTGGCGAAAGAAATAGGCGCTGGCATATGGGACAATACGGACTTGGATGACCCGGCGTTTCAGGAGAACATCAAGCAGTTTGGCATCACCGTGTTGAATAAGGACACGCAGCCGCCGGAAGCCTTCATCGGCGACGCGATTTTTGACCATCTGGGCGACACGGAGTTCAATGCGCCGGAAATGAACGGCAATCTGCTGGTTCTCGGCGGGCTGAACGCCAATCTGCCGTCCGGCAAAATCGACCGCCTGTATGTGCTGTCGGACGAGGACATTCGCCTGAACATCGGCGCGGCGGCAGATGTTCAGGAGCTGATTCTGGGCGCATCGGGGAATGTGTCGCTGAACGGCGAGGGCAATGTCCGCTCCACCATCGTGGTGGACAAGCCGATGAATCTCGATATCGGGATTGCGACGAACCTCGTGAACCTGACGGATGACCCGCTGCCGACGGGCGATATTGTGCTGAATCCGGGCAAGAACGCGCTTGTGCCGGGGCAGCAGCTGCATATGGGCAGCGAGCTGAAGGTGGAGAAGAAAATCAGCCTGACCGTGCGCTTCCGCCTTGTTGACCAGAGCGCGAAGGACATGCAGCTGGAAACGGCGGATTGGGACGGCGCGCTGCTGACCGAAGCGACGGTGCAGTACACGGGCGACAGCTGCCCGATGGGCGCGGTCAACATGATGGACAGCATCGAGGCGGCGTTTGCAGAGAAGTATCCGGATTTGCAGGAGCAGTATGTGCTGCTGCCGGAAATGCGCAGCGCAGACCCGTGGAGCAAGGTCTACCGCCTGAATGGCGGCGAATCCTGCTTTGCTGTGGCGGAAAATTATGTCTATCTCTCCCGCGAGGGCGATGTTGTGTTCCCGCTGACGGATGACAGCACACTGGTAGCGGAATTCCCGGTGTACGTCTACCGCTATGGCGAGCAGGACGGGCGCATCACCTACCGCGTTCGCATCAGCGGCGCGCGCCCGGATTACTTCACGCCGAGCCTGACCCTGCGCAGCGGCGCCGTGGCGAGCTTCACCTTCGATAAGGAGCGCGGCGAGTGGGTGACGCAGCTCAAGCGCAGCGACTTCGGCGCGGACGAGCGCGACATCATTCACCTGACGGGACTGCGCGGCGAAAAAACCAACGCATTCCTGACCGTAACAGGCCGCGAAGAAAGGCGCATCGTTACGCTGACGTGGACGGCGGACACACAGCGCACGACCATCGACGCGCAGAACGTTGTCTGGGACAGCGACCGCGCTGCCGAAGGCAACGACCTGCTGTGCTGCGCCGGCGAGCAGGTGTCGGTCACGATGCAGCCCGCAGCGGGCTATCGCGGCATCCACGCCTCCCTGAGCGACCCGTCTGTTTCCTTGAGTATCAGCGAGGGGAACGACGCGGTTTCCTTCCTCATGCCCTACGCGCCGCTGACCTTGACGCTGACGGCGGACAAGCTTTATACCGTCACGATGGACACGGCAGGCGGCGATCCGATCCGTCCCATCCAGTACACGGTGGAATCGGAAGCGTTCCAGCTGCCGACCCCGGTTCGCACGGGCTACATCTTCCTCGGCTGGACGGGCGAGGGCATCACCGAACCGCAGAAAACCATTGAAATCCCGCAGGGAAGCACGGGCGACCGCACTTACACCGCGAACTGGCAGGTGATTGAATACACCATCATTACGCTGCTGGAAGGGGGCAATGCGGGCTCGTCGCAAGTGTATTTCTACACGGTGGAGCAAACCGTAACGCTGCCGACCCCGACCCGCACGGGCTACACGTTCCTTGGCTGGACAGGCGAGGGCATCACGACGCCGCAGCCGAACGTGACCATCCCGAAGGGTTCGACGGGCGACAAGACGTATATCGAGAACTGGGAACTGACAGAATACAACATCACCATGGATTTGAACGGCGGCAGCGGTCAAGAAAAGGTGGTTTACACCATGACGGATGAGGATTTCGAGCTGCCGACCCCGACCCGCCACGGCTACGAGTTTGTCGGCTGGACGGGCGAGGGCATCACGACGCCGCAGACAAGCGTCATAATTCCGAAGGGTTCGACGGGAAACAAGGCGTATACCGCAAACTGGCAGGTGATTGAATACACCATCACACTGGACACGAACGGCGGCCCAGTCGTGTCTCCGATAAAATACACCGTGGAGGATACCTTCACCCTGCCTTACATTCTCCGTCCGGGCTACGAATTTGCCGGCTGGACCCTCGATGGCAGCGGTATGCTCCCTTTCACGCCGCTCATTATTTACCCTGGCACAACCGGCGACCTCCATTACAAGGCGGAGTGGCGTTTGGCGGAGTACACCATCACCATGGATTTGGACGGCGGCAGCGGTCAAGAAAAGGTGGTTTACACCATAACGGATGAGGAGTTCGAGCTGCCAACCCCGACCCGCAACGGCTACGAGTTTGTCGGCTGGACGGGCGAGCGCATCACGACGCCGCAGACAAGCGTCAAAATTCCGAAGGGTTCGACGGGAAACAAGGCGTATACCGCAAACTGGAAGGTGATCAGATACACCATCACACTGGTCACGAACGGCGGCGCAGTCATAGCTTCGATACGCTACACCGTGGAGGATTCCGTCACCCTGCCCATCCCTCCCGAGCGTCCGGGCTACGAATTTGCCGGCTGGGTCCTCGATGGCAGCGGTCAGTTCCCTTCAACGCCGATGATTATCCCCGCAGGCTCAACCGGCGACCGCCTTTACAAGGCGGAGTGGCGTGTGGCGACGTACACCATTACCTACGTGAGCCACGGCAAAGCATATAATTGGGTTCAATACACCATCAACAACCAAGTTTATTTCGGGACACCGGAAGAAGACCCGTCCTACTACCTCCCGGGCTATACCTTTGTAGGTTGGAAAATCGACGGCGTAGAAGGAACGCCGCGCTCCTACATGCTGCCCAAGGGCTCGTATGGCAATCGAACGGCGACCATGCTTTGGGAGCCAATTCCGTAAGCGTAAACAAGGAGAACAAGGAGGGGATGCGCATTGGACTACCTCAGCGTAAAGGAAATAGCGGAGCTGTGGGGCGTTTCCATCCGAATGGTCAATTACTACCTGAATACCGGGCGGATTCAGGGGGCAATCCGGAAATCGGGCGGGTGGCTGATTCCGGCGAATACGCCGCATCCGGCGGATTTACGCAAGAGCGGGCAGCGCGGGCAGGAAAAAATCCCCCCGCGGATGGCAAAGTGCTATATGCCGCTGATTTCCCGCCCGTGCGACAACGGCTTCCAAAATCTCCTGCTGACCATGAACGACGAGGAGGAACGCGACATCGCCCGCGCCCTGCACCACTATTTCCGCGATGAGCACGAGGAAGCCCGCGAAATCAGCGAGAAGTACCTGACGAGCAAGTGCCCCGAAATCCGCCTGTCCGCGCTGATTACCAACACGATGGCGATGCTGCAGACGGGGGATGCCGCCAAGTGCCGCCGGAATCTCGAAATGATTCAGCGGGACGGGCAGCGCGCAAACGACGATTCGTGGCGGCTGTACAGCAGCATTACCGACGCGCTCATCAGCGTGTTCTTCCACTCCGAGAAGCTCGACTTGACCCCTATCCGCCCCGCTATCGGTATTCTTCCGCCCGGAATGCAGTATTTTGCCATGTACGCCATCGCCCACGCGCTCTACATCCGCCGCGAATACGAACACGCGATGGGCATTGCCGAATCCGCCCTGCTGATGGCGGGCACGCGCTACCCCATTGACAGCATCTACCTCAACATCGTCCTGTGCATGATTTGCATGAGCCTGAAGCAGGATGAACGCGCGGAGCAGAAGTTCGATGCCGCGTGGAGCATCGCCAGCCGCGAGGGGTACATCCACCCGTTTGTGGAGCATCACGGCATTTTGCAGGGGCAGGTGGAGCGCGCGCTGCGCAAGCAGGAGCCGGAAACGTACAACAAGATTGTGCAGTCGGTCTACCGCTTCAGCCGCGGGTGGATGAAAATTCACAACCCCGTGTCGACGCTGCAGGTGACCGACGCGCTCACACCCTACGAGTTTTCGATTGCCATGCTTGCCGCGAAGGGTCGCAGCAACAAGGAAATCGCCGCGCTGATGGGCGTTTCCGTCAACACGGTGAAGTCGTACATGGAGAGCATCTTTGAGAAGCTGCAAATCTCCAGCCGGAACGAAATCGACGCGTATGTGAATCGGTAATATCAACAAAAGCACGCACTCCGTATGTGGAATGCGTGTTTTTGTATTCTGATTTTTCATTGCAGAAAAAATATGTGAAAATTGAGGAAAATGCTTGACAAATAGAAAAAAACGGATATGATACACACAAGGAGGTTGAAAAACATGGATTTTGCGTATTTTCTGATTGCTTTGGTTGCAATTGCAATCAACGTTGCATTTGCAATGTATGCGGGCGGCATTGCTGAGCAGAAAGGGTACAGCAAAGGGAACTGGATTGCCGTGTGCATCATCTTTGGCATCGTCGGCTACACCCTCATTGCTGCTTTGCCTGATTTGGAACTGCGTGCAACATTGGAAAATATAGAGAAAAAACTTGCAAAAGATAAAAACGACAACTATCTGCCGCGAAGTAGCAGTAGCGATAGCAATAGAAATAGCAATAGCAGTAACAGTAACAGCACAATCAAATCGCTTTCGAAAATGACGCCGTTAGCACCACTTTCAGATAGTATGGACTACTGGACATGCAAGTATTGCGGCTTAGACAACCCGAAGGAAGCGCGCTACTGCCAACACTGCGGTGGATACAGGTGAATAAAAATCAGCCGCGACGAGCATATTCACTCGTCGCGGCTGTGTTTATCTGTGCGCTTCCTTATTCTGATACATCTGCGCGTCCGCCTGCGCCAAGGCATCCGCCAACTCATCCGTCGACGGATTAAAATGCGAACAGCCCACCGATACCGTCGGCAGAACCGGATTCTCCACCCGCGCCGCATCCATCAGGTGCTGGAAAATCTCCGTCATGGTGTTGTATTGCGCGTTCCGCCGCGTCAGAATCACGCAGAACTCGTCGCCGCCGATGCGGAAGCACGTCCCGTAATTCCCATACGCGCGGCGGATGCAGCCGGCAATCGTCCGCAGGCAGGCGTCGCCCATCAAGTGCCCATGGCAGTCGTTGACGTCCTTGAAGCGGTCAACGTCGAACATCAGGATGGTAGCAGGAACGTGCAGGCGCGCCAGATAATGCTCGTAGCCCAAGCGATTGACAAGCTGCGTCAGCCCGTCGGTTTGCAGTACCATGTCGCTGGAGAATTTCGACATCATCAGCGCACCACAGCTGATGGTAATCCAGTCGATTTTGACCGTCGGCAGGAAGAGCTGCACCATCAGCCCTAACAGCACGAACAGCGTCGCGAGCAGCAGCTGTGTGCCGCCGGTGTACTGGTAGGCGCGGCAGGCGAACCAAATCTGCACGAGGAAGAACACCGTGCTGCCCCCGTAGGCGAGCATGTAGAGTGCGTAGAGCGCCCCGTGGTGGTAGAAATTCTGCGCATCGACATAGAATATCAGCCCCGTGAACGCCGAGAGCAGCACCAGCAGCGCGTGGAAGCCCGCAAGGCACAGCAGCCTGTGTACCACTTTCCGCGGGCAGGGATGGATAATGCAGCCCGCGAACAGCCCGATTAGCGGCGCAAGCGAAAGTTCGATGGTCTTGACGGCGATATGCAGCGGAATCAGCGCGGGCGGCGTGCCATCCATCTGCACGCCCGACCACTCACACAGCGCGCAAATGGCGATGGTGGCGTACAGGCCGCCGCAGAGCAGGTTTCGGATCTTGGATTGGCTGATGTCGCCGCGCAGGGAGAAGAGCATAATCGCCATGGCGAAGACGCTGAGAGCAATATTTGCCGTGTATAATTCATTCATGCTGATTGTGGAGGCGGTTGACAAGCAATCGCGGCAGATAAGTTTGAAAAGGGCAAATTCCCCCTTCTTATAATAATGATACCACGAAAAAAAGAGGATGAAAAGTGGGTTACATAGGGCAAATTGCAAATGTGGCAGATTTCAACAAATGCGGGGAAATGGTTACATGGCGCGTCTCCCATCCCCACGAAAAAAGGGACTGACCGAAGCCAGTCCCTTTGATGATTATTCGTATTCGCAAACGCTTGCCCAGCGGATGAGCAGGTCGCGCTCTTCGGGCTTGCCCTTGAGGGACTGGCTCGCGGCGACGATCGGAATCCACTGCTGGACGTACTGCTTGGCGGTATCGCTCTTCTTGCAGAAGAGGGAGAGGTACTTCTCCGCCAGCGCTTCCTTGCCTTCGAGGACGAAGAGCAGGTAGGTGCGGGCAACATCAGCGGACGCATTGCCCTGCGTGGCGTGCGACCAGTCGAGGATGTACCACTGTCCGTCGGGGGCGATGATAATGTTGGACGGGTTGAAGTCGCCGTGGCAGACCTTCTTGTGGACGTGCATACTCGCCAAGCGGGTGTGCAGCTCATAGCGGGTGGTCGCGTCGAGGTCGGTGGCGGAAATCTTGCGCTGCATCTTCTCGGTCAGGCTGTTGAGCATCGGGCAGGTGCAGGCGTGAACCTTCATCTGAATGTCCACAAACAGGTTCAGGTACTCGTCTTCCTTTTCCGGATGCGCCGCCATCAGCGCAGCCAGCGTGTCGCCTTCAACGAACTCCGTCGTAATCGCCCACTGACCGTTCACCGTGTCAACAGCAAGGAGCTTCGGAATCGGCAGGCCCGTCTCTTCCACGCGCGCCGTGTTCAGCGCTTCGTTCAGAATGTCCGCCTTGCTGTACCCTTCGGCAAACACCTTGATGGCCTTGGCGCCGTCGCGGTAAATCTTCTTATTCTCCCGCTCGGCAATCACATGCGTCAAATCCATAGGGAAACCTCCTTCTATATGGTTCATGTTTATTGGGGGAGAGGCGCCAGAGGCTCTGCCTCTGGACTCCGCAAGGGAGTTCCTCCCTTGACCCTTCCGCGCGATTGAGTTGGTGACGACTGCTTACTTCTTCCGCGTGTTGATTGGGGGAGACGACCTCATCATGAAGTCGATATTTGTCCTAGATATCTATTCGCCGCCCAAATGCGACATTCCTGCAAGCAGACAAAATTTTTTGTGCTCAAAAATGCCCGGCCCAGCAGAAGCATTCCTGCCAAGCCGGGGAGAATGGCGCATTACTCGCCGTAGTATGCCTTGAGGTACATTTCCTTGATTTCGCTGATGAGCGGGTAGCGCGGGTTCGCGCCGGTGCACTGGTCGTCGAACGCCTGCTCGGACATTTCGTCCAGCGTCGCGAGGAACTTCTCTTCGTCCACACCGTAGTCGCGAATCGTGTTCTTGATGCCGACGCGCTCCTTCAGGGCATGGATGTTGCGGATGAGGTTCTCCACCGTCTCGTCGTCATTCGCGCCCTTGAAGCCGAGGAACTCGCCGAATTCAGCGTAGCGGCGCTTCGTGTGCGGATAGGCGTACTGCGGGAAGGTGCCCATCTTCGTGGGAACTTCGGCGCTGTTGTAGCGGATGACCAGCTCAATCAGCAGCGCGTTGGCGATGCCGTGCGGCAGGTGATGGAACGCGCCCAGCTTGTGCGCCATGGAGTGGCAGACGCCGAGGAACGCGTTCGCGAACGCCATGCCAGCCATCGTGGCGGCGTTGCCCATCTTTTCGCGGGCAACCGGCTCGTTCTGACCGTTGTCGTAGCACGCGGGCAGATACTCGAAAATCAGCTGAGCCGCCTGCTTCGCCAGACCGTCGGTGAAGTCCGTCGCCAGCATGGAGGCGTAGGCTTCCAGCGCGTGGGTCAGCGCATCGATACCGGAGGCGGAGGTCAAGCCCTTCGGCGCGGACATCATCATGTCAGCATCCACAATCGCCATCTTCGGCAGCAGCTCGTAGTCCGCCAGCGGGTACTTCACGCCGGTGTCCTGATCGGTAATGACGGCGAACGGGGTGACTTCGGAGCCAGTGCCAGCGGAGGTCGGGATGGCGATGAAGTACGCCTTTTCACCCATCTTCGGGAAGGTGTACACGCGCTTGCGGATATCCATGAAACGCATTGCCATGTCGAGGAAGTCCACTTCCGGATGCTCGTACATGACCCACATAATCTTGCCGGCGTCCATTGCGGAACCGCCGCCGATGGCGATAATGCAGTCCGGCTGGAAGGAGGTCATCGCCTTGGCGCCTTCCTTCGCGCAGGCGAGGGAAGGGTCGGGCGCAACATCGTAGAACGTGGTGTGGACGATGCCCAGCTCATCCAGCTTGTCGGTAATCGCCTTGGTGAAGCCGGATTTGAACAGGAACGCGTCGGTGACGATGAAGCAGCGCTTCTTGCCCATAACTGCCTTGAGTTCATTCAGGGCGACGGGCAGGCAGCCCTTCTTGAGGTAGACCTTTTCAGGCGCACGGAACCACAGCATATTCTCCCTCCGGATGGCAACAGTCTTGACGTTCAGCAGGTGCTTGACGCCGACGTTCTCAGAGACGGAGTTGCCGCCCCACGAGCCACAGCCCAGCGTCAGCGACGGACGCAGCATGAAGTTGTACAGGTCGCCGATGCCGCCCTGAGAGGAAGGCGTGTTGACGAGGATACGGCAGGTCTTCATGCGCGCGGCGAAGCGGTCAATCAAATCCTTGCGGGTGACGGCGTTCAGGTAGATAGAAGAGGTGTGGCCGTAGCCGCCGTCAGCAATCAGGTGTTCCGCCTTGTCGAACGCATCGTCGATGTCCTTGGCGCGGTACATCGCCAGCACGGGAGAGAGCTTCTCATGCGCGAACTCTTCAGAAATATCCACGGATTCGACTTCACCAATCAGCACCTTGGCGGTTTCCGGCACGTCCACGCCCGCGAGCTTGGCAATGGTGTGCGCCTTCTGACCGACGATCTTGGCATTCAGCGCGCCGTTGATGATGATGGTCTTGCGCACCTTGTCCAGTTCTTCGCCTTCGAGGAAGTACGCGCCGCGCTTGGCGAACTCCGCCTTCACCGCGTCGTAGATGCTGTCCAGCACGATGGTGGACTGCTCGGACGCGCAGATCATGCCGTTGTCGAACGTCTTGGAGTGCAGGATGGAGTTGACGGCCACCTTCACGTCAGCGGATTCGTCGATAATCGCGGGCGTGTTGCCAGCGCCGACGCCCAGCGCAGGCTTGCCGGAGGAGTATGCCGCCTTGACCATGCCGGGGCCGCCGGTGGCAAGGATGATGTCGGCTTCCTTCATCGCCATGTTGGTCAGCTCCAGCGAGGGAACATCAACCCACGAGATGATGTCTTCGGGCGCGCCGGCAGCCACAGCGGCTTCCAGCACAACCTTCGCGGCGGCGATGGTGGACTTCTTCGCGCGCGGATGGGGAGAGATGATGATGCCGTTGCGGGTCTTGAGGCAAATCAGCGTCTTGAAAATGGCGGTAGATGTGGGGTTGGTGGTCGGGATGACCGCCGCGACAACGCCGATAGGTTCTGCAACCTTCATCATGCCGAATGCTTCGTCGCGCTCCAGCACGCCGACGGTCTGCGTGTCCTTGTAGGCGTTGTAGATGTATTCAGCGGCGTAGTGGTTCTTGATGACCTTATCTTCCACCACGCCCATGCCGGTTTCTTCCACCGCCATCTTCGCCAGCGGGATGCGCATGTTGTTCGCGGCGAGGGCAGCTGCCTTGAAAATCTTGTCCACCTGCTCCTGCGTGTAGGTCGCATAGACCTTTTGTGCCGCGCGGACGCGGGCGAGGGCCGCCTCGAAGCTCTCCACGTTATCGACGATCGGATACTCTTTCGCCATGATACTCTCTCCTTATGCTTCATCCGTCCTGCGGGGATGCGCCCGCGAACGGGGAATGTCGGTGTTTGTCGGGGTGACGAGAACAGTGTATCAGATTGTTAAGCTCTTGTCAAGTGGCTGACACGATTTTAACGATATTTTTTTCACAATTTAATACGTTTTCGGAACAGGATGAATGGAATGGCGGATAGATGGGCGAAGGGGACAAATGCAAAAAGCGCTGTACAGTAAAAAAACAGCGGATGAATGTCGAACTTGCTGTTCTTGCTTGAAAATGTGCGGAAGATGCGGTATAATGGGGTGGAAAAGCACTGGAAGGGGAGGGAAGCGCGTGAAAAGGAGTAGCACAGATACTTGTTGCCTCACGTTGCCGCTTAAATTGGAAAAGTGGCAGTCCGACCGCCTTGAAAAACGCTTTGAAATTGGTAGACAAATCTATAATACGATAGTTCATGCGGAGTTGAAGAAACTGCGCAAACTCGAAAGAACGCAGCAATATCAAGAAATTGAACAGAAGCTGGAAAACGCGAAGCAAGAAGAAACAAAAGAACTTTGGAAAAAGAAACGACAATTGCTGGATCAAAATGGACTTAGCGAAAACCACTTTAAGGCGGATATGAAACATTATTATCCGCATTTCAAGGATAACATTGCTTCAAGCGTGGCAGTTCATGGAATTGCGTCACAAGCTTGGACGGCGTTTGAAAAAGTGCTGCTTTCAAAAGATGGAAAGATGGTGCATTTTAAGAAAAAGGGAGAATTATCCTCGCTGAGAGGTTATTCACAGGCGGGAAAGAGTGGTGGCATCGAAATAATTTTTCGCGGTAGTTACGTCGAATGGAAAGGGCTGAAACTTCCGCTGCAACTGTCACCCAACAACGAGTATGAAACAGAAATGCTCAGCAAGCGCGTGAAATACGTCCGTATTCTACGCAAAGACGGCAAAACGAAGACGCATTGGTACGCACAGCTTGCTTTGGAAGGAAAACCGGCGGTGAAGCGTGATTCGATAAGCGGTGCGCCGAAGCATCCCGTCGGGCATGGTGTCGTCGGCATCGACATTGGCACGCGAACGCTGGCATACTCGACCGATAGCGAGGTTAACCTGCTGGAATTGGCTGACCGTGTGCAGAACATAGAGCAAGAAAAGCGACGCTTACAGCGTAAAATGGACAGAAGCCGACGGGCGATGAATCCGGGAAATTATAAGCCGGATGGTAGCATTAAGCAAGGGGTGAAACTGACGTGGAACAATTCCAAGCGATATAAGCGGATTCAGCACCAGTATGCTATGATTCAGCATCATCAGGCGGATATCCGAAAACAGCAGCATAACGAATTGGCGAATTACCTGCTGACGCTGGGTGATTGCTTCTTTGTGGAAGATATGGACTACCGTGCATTAACCCGTAAAGCGAAGAAAACAGAAATTTCCGAAAAGACGGGGCGCTATAAACGCAAAAAGCGCTTCGGGAAGTCCATTGCGAATAAAGCACCGTCGATGCTGATTGCCCTGCTGGATCAGAAATGTAAATCACTGAATCTGGAAGGAGTCAAAAAGGTAGATACGGCGGTAAAAGCAAGCCAGTATAATCATCAGACAGACGAATGCAAGGCAAAGGAGTTGAAAGAACGCTGGAACATTATGCCGGACGGCGAACGCATACAGCGCGATTTGTACTCGGCGTTCCTGCTCCAGCATTGCAGAAGAGATTTGCCGGAATATAATAGGAAGAAATTGCAGGAAGCATTCGGAAACGAGCTTTATCGGGTCTTTGATCGCGAAGCACTCCAACGGGACTATCCGAAATTTGTGGAATACCATCGGAAGACGATTCAACGCCTTTCCGCGCTGCCCAAAACGATTGCCAGCATGGGCATCAGGCGAATCATCAGCTAACATGAAAATCCGGTGCGGTTCGCACCAACAAAACCGGTCGATTGTCCGTCCGGGGCTGTCGCTAATGGCGGCAAAGGTCGCCTTGACAGCAGAAGAGTTTCGGGAAAATAGTCAGCGCAGCATTGATTTGTTCAATACTGAAAAGCTATCTACCGACTCAACACGCGTTCTGAAAAGTGTATATTGCAATTCTGTGCATTTCTGCCGTTGCAATCTGCACGGAGCGTGTGGAGGCAAAGGGCGATCTTCAGGCGTTCGCGATGGAAAACAAGCGTTGCAATCTGCACGGAGCGTGTGGAGGCAAAGCTCCGTTCTGCGGGGCGATACCCGCTGCTTGATTTGTTGCAATCTGCACGGAGCGTGTGGAGGCAAAGAGTTTAATCGGCCAGCCGAACTCGACCGCGCCGGGTTGCAATCTGCACGGAGCGTGTGGAGGCAAAGTTGCTGTGATGTGTTTGCTGGCAGGCAGTGCTTTGTTGCAATCTGCACGGAGCGTGTGGAGGCAAAGCGAGGCGGTCGGCGTGCTGGACGGCGTGGAAGCCGTTGCAATCTGCACGGAGCGTGTGGAGGCAAAGGTGGTAGAATGGCAGTGGCTTAACCGCCACATTACCCGTTGCAATCTGCACGGAGCGTGTGGAGGCAAAGATCCGTGCTGTTGATAAACCTTATCGGGTGCTTGTTGCAATCTGCACGGAGCGTGTGGAGGCAAAGTTTCCCGTGTTATAATGGCAGTGGCTTAACCGCGTTGCAATCTGCACGGAGCGTGTGGAGGCAAAGGCGCCAGCGTCGCAAGTTCGCGGCGTTTCGCGCACGTTGCAATCTGCACGGAGCGTGTGGAGGCAAAGGTCCGAGCCGAAAGAACCAAGTCCAACGTCCATGTGTTGCAATCTGCACGGAGCGTGTGGAGGCAAAGTTTGTTAATCACATCTTCTACCGCCACAAGGCATGTTGCAATCTGCACGGAGCGTGTGGAGGCAAAGGCCGTTTGACGCCGCTGGAATGCTGCCGCTTGCAGTTGCAATCTGCACGGAGCGTGTGGAGGCAAAGGAGGGTTTTCAGCTCATGACATTGAAATTATTATGTTGCAATCTGCACGGAGCGTGTGGAGGCAAAGACACGGCAAACAAAACGTGGTACAAGTGCGCGGCAGTTGCAATCTGCACGGAGCGTGTGGAGGCAAAGATCAGCTTTCCTCCTCCATTTTTCCCGTCCATTGCGTTGCAATCTGCACGGAGCGTGTGGAGGCAAAGTTGAAATGATTGCGGGGCGTTACTTCTTCGCGCCGGTTGCAATCTGCACGGAGCGTATGGAGGCAAAGCATTTTGGTGTTGGCTGTCTGTCTTTGTCGATTTGTTGCAATCTGCACGGGATGTGTGGAAGGTATTGCAGTATCCCTCTACGAAAAATCCGAGAAAATTTATGCAGACCTATTGCATTTTTATTCATCTTGGTGTATAATCCATCTTGTCCGGCAGACGGACACAAAAATGATGAAAATCAGGATGAAGATAAAGGAGTCGATTGTTATGGCGAAGATGCGCGTATTGCTGGCTTATTCCGGTGGTCTGGATACCTCGATTATCGTGCCGTGGCTGAAGGAAAATTATGACTGCGACGTGGTCTGCGTTGCGGGCGACGTCGGGCAGGGCGAAGAGCTGGAGCCCCTCCACGAAAAGGCGAAGAAGTGCGGCGCGGAAAAGCTGTACATCGAAGACCTGCGCAAGGAGTTCGTCGAGGACTTCATTTGGCCGACGCTCAAGGCGGGCGCGGTCTACGAGGGCAAGTACCTGCTGGGCACGTCCTTCGCACGGCCGCTGATTGCCAAGCGCCTCGTCGAAATCGCTCACAAGGAGAACTGCACTGCCATCTGCCACGGCTGCACCGGCAAGGGCAACGACCAAGTCCGCTTCGAGCTGACCATCAAGGCGTTCGACCCGAACATGCAGATTATCGCACCGTGGCGTATCTGGGATATCAAGACCCGCGAGGAGGAAATTGACTACGCCGAAAAGCGCGGCATCCCCGTCCCAGTGAAGAAGGATCGCCCGTATTCGATGGACCGCAACATCTGGCACATCAGCCACGAGGGCGCGGATTTGGAAGATCCGTGGAACGAGCCGCCGGAAGATCTGCTGCTGACGATGGTCACGCCCGAAAAAGCGCCTGATCAGCCCGAATACGTCACGGTGGACTTCGAGCAGGGCGTGCCGGTCGCCATCAACGGCGAAAAGCTGGACGCGGTGGATTTGCTGACGAAGGCGAACGAAATCGCGGGTCGCAACGGCGTTGGCTGCGCGGATTTGGTGGAGAACCGTCTGGTGGGCATGAAGTCCCGCGGCGTGTACGAAACCCCCGGCGGAACGATGCTCTACGCCGCGCACGGCATCCTCGAATCCATCACGCTTGACCGCGCCACCAGCCACTACAAGGAGCTGGTTGCGAGCAAGTTCGCGGAGCTGGTGTACGACGGCATGTGGTACACGCCCCTGCGCGAGGCGCTCTCCGCGTTTGTGGACAGCACGCAGCAGGCGGTCAACGGCACGGTGAAGCTGAAGCTGTACAAGGGCAACTGCATCAATGCGGGTGTGAAGTCGCCGAACAGCCTGTACATGGAGGAAATCGCTACATTCGGCGACAGCCACGACCTGTACAGCCACAAGGATTCTGCGGGCTTCATCAACCTGCTCGGTCTGCCGCTGAAGGTCAAGGCGATGGTGGAGCAGAAGAATAAGAAGTAATTTAAAGCAACACCGCACAACTCGGCGGCTGACCGCCTCATTTGTGTAAATATGATAACTGTGGTGTCCAGCAAGTCCTGCACTGAATTCGGGAGTAGAGCCCCCAATAGTATAAACGCGCTCGTCGGAAGGTCGGCGGGCGCGTTTTCTGTGCGAATTTGAAATTTGGAGGGGGTTGAGGCAACTGATTTCAGAAAAAACGATTTTCTGAAATGTGGTTACACGCCGAAACGAAAGTCGTTGTGAAGATACACAACAATTTGGCATGATTTTGTTAGAAATGCCGGAAATATATAATTCCGCAAGAAAACACTTGACTTTTTTCGGGGGGGGTAAAATGGAAGAAGAAAATTGTGAAGGAGGGGAGATGTAGAAAGTGATGCGGACGATGTAGGGATAATACTACGCAAAGACACTAACGGAAACGAGGTTCATTCAGGGAAAATGATAAGGAGATGTGTATACGATGGCAATGATTAAATGTCCGGAATGTGGACGCGATATTTCTGATGCTGCAAGTGCTTGCCCCGGCTGTGGTGCACCTGTTCGCAAGGCAGGCTGTATGGTTCGATTTGAAAGACCACGTGCGATAATCTGGGGAGTAGCGGTGAATGGTGTACTTTATGTTGATGGACAGAGAGCGGGTTCTGTTGCAAATGGTGCAACTTTTGAGGTATATCTATCATATGGTCAACATAGCGTTTCCATAGAAAGTAACACAAGCCTTAATCTTACTTCTAAACGTTCAAATGCAGATACTTTGAACATCCCTATGGGCGCAAAGAAAGTTATTGTAACAATCAAAGGCAAGTCTGATGTTGTTACTGCGCTTGGCGGAGGTGCAAAACTGGGAATTGCAGACGTTGAGGTTATCCGCTAATACAAATACAGGAATAAATCCGCTGTCCGCCTCCCATTCTCGGAGGCGGATTTTTCATATCCATGCACATAAAAACGAGCCAGCTTCTCACGAAACTGGCTCATCTATGGCAGGGGCAGAAGGACTCGAACCCTCAACAAAGGTTTTGGAGACCCACGTGTTACCATTACACCATGCCCCTATGCGGTTCGTCCGGGATTGCCGGAACGAGATTTAGTTTAGCACTTTTTCGGGCGTTTGTCAAGCGGTTTTGCGAAAATTGTTCCGAATTGGCAGAAAATCGCCCGGCGCTTTACAAAACTCGCGGCGCATGGTATGATGAGGGCAGGAAAGTCGGCGGGAGGGACGCGCGTGCAGTGGGCGAAACGGGTTCGGGCGTATGTGCGGATGCATGGCGCGGGGTACACGCTGCACCGCGCGGGCGAAATGCTGGCGGCACGGGTGCTGCTGCGGGACGAATGGCGATTCCGGCGGGAGAAAGCATCCAAGCGCGAACTGGCGGTACAGTGCGCGCACCCCTTCCCGGATGTGCGCATCAGCGTCGTCGTCCCCGTGTTCAACACGCGCCCGAAATTCCTACGCGCGCTGGCGGATTCGCTGCTTGCCCAGACGCACGGCGCGTGGGAAGCCTGCCTGTACGATGGCGGCAGCACGTCCGCCGAGACGCGAAAGGCGCTGGAGGCAATTGCCGTGCGGGACAGCCGATTCCGCGTCGCGTTTGGGGCGGAAAACGCGGGCATATCCGGCAACACGAACCGCGCGATTAAAATGGCGACGGGGGAGTATATCGCCCTGTGCGACCACGACGATGTGCTTGCGCCGGATGCGCTCTGGCGGATTGCGGAAGCCATCGACGCGCACCACCCCGACGTGCTCTACACCGATGAGGATAAGCTGACCGCCCACGGCGCGATTCATGTTGATGCGCACCGCAAGCCGGATTTCTGCCCGGACAACCTGCGCTCCGGCAACTATATCTGCCATTTGTCGGTGATTCGGCGGACGCTGCTGGATGCCATCGGCGGATTACGACCGGCATTCGACGGGTCGCAGGATCACGATTTGCTGCTCCGCGCGTGCGAGCGGGCGGACGGCGTCATCCACATTCCACGCGTGCTGTACCACTGGCGGACGCTGCAGGGGTCGATGAGCCACACGAAATTGGCGGTTTGCCTGGACGCGGCGGCGCGGGCGGTGGAAGAGAGTATGCGACGCAACGGGTTTCCGGGAACGTGCCGGGTGGAGGACGGCGTGCTGCGGCTGCGGTATGACGTGGGGGATTTTACCGTCGCGGCATTGCGGCTTGCGCGGGATGCGTCCGCGGCGGATGTGAACCGTTTGGCGGCGGATTCGTCGGCAGACATGCTGATGTTCCTGTGGGGGGACACGGCGGCACCTGATGCGGACGGTCTGCGGGAGATGATGATGTACGCCCAGCGCCCGGATGTGTGCGCGGTGACGCCGCTGGTGGCGGATGCGCGCAATCGGGTGCTTCATGCCGGATACGACATTCTGCCGGACGGCACGGTGCAGTCGCGAAATCGCGGCTTGCCGGTGTCGGCAGGTGGATGGCACGGCATGAACCGAACCAGCTACAATGTCACGGCGGTTTCGCCGATGTGCTTTTTGGTGCGGCGGGATGCGTTTGTGCCGCTGGCGGAAGGGGATTCGTTGGCAGTTGACTTGGCGCAGTGGTGCATGGCACGGATGCAGGAGGGGATGCGGCATGTGTATACGCCGCACTGCGTGGTGAAGGCGGATGCGGAAAGTGCATTCGAGGGCTTCCGGGTGAAAGTTCCTGCGGGGTGGTATGACCCGTGTGCGACGGGAAGCAAGCGCGCTTGATGGCGCTTTTGGTTTCTTCTACATACTTGAATTTTATTGTTGCAGGGGTTTCGCCTCTGCGGAGGCGACAAGGGGACAATGGAAACAGACGAAGTCTGCGGTCGCCCCCTTGACCCCTTCGCAGCGCCCACCTCCATACTTGAATTTTATTGTTAGTTTTTTAGTTTGTATACCTTTAACTTATCTCGAAATCATTGGAGGTAATGATGAAAATCACAATGATAACGCTCGGCTCGACGGGCGACGTGCGGCCGTACATGCTGCTGGGACGGGAGCTTCACGAGCGGGGGCATGAGGTGACGATTGCGGCGTTTGCGCCGTTTCAGGGCATGATTGAGGAAGCGGGAATGTCCTTCTATCCCATTTCTGGCGATGTGGTGGATATGATGGGGCGGCTGCTCCAGCCGGACGCGGTGGGCGTGCGGTACTTGAAGGAGTTTGAGAAGGGCATCCGCGATATTGCGCCGATGCTGCTGGATGATTTGCTGCACTGCGCGGAGGGCGCGGAAGCCATCGTCTGCACGTTCTTCGGGACGATGTTCTATTCGATTGCGGAGAAGTACGATATTCCGTGCATCCAGACGCAGTATTTCCCGATGGATCCGTGCAAGGATATGCCAATTTCATCCGCGCCGTTCCGCAAGCTCGGCAAGTGGTGGAATGTGCTGAGCTACCGCATCGGGTATCTGCTGATTTCGGCGCTGGAGCACCGCTACCTCTCGGATTGGCGCAAGGAGAACGACATGGCAAAGCGCCGCGTCCGCTTGAGACCGGATTATGACGTGAAGGGCAAGCAAGTGCCCGTGATTTACGCCATGAGCCCGACGCTTGTGCCGCGCCCGGAGGATTGGGCGGACAACATCCACATGTCCGGTTTCTGGTGGGATGAGCGCCCGGTGGACTACACGCCTGACCCGGCGCTGGCGGAGTTCCTGCGCGCGGGCGACGAGCCGGTGTACATCGGCTTTGGGTCGATGGTGTCGGGCGACATGGGTGAACTGGCGGAAATCATCCGGCAGGCGGTGAAATTGTCCGGCGTGCGGGCGGTGGTGGCACTGGGCTGGGGTCAGCAGGAAGCAAAGACAAAAGATGCGAACATCTTCTATGTGAAAAGTGTGCCGCATGACTGGCTGTTCCCGCATATGGCAGGGGCGGTGCATCACGGCGGCGCAGGGACGACCGCGACCAGCCTGCGCCATGCGCTGCCGACGCTCGTCGTGCCGTTTGGGGGCGATCAGCCGTTCTGGGCGGAGCGGGTGTACGCTGCCGGGTGCGGGCCGAAAGCGATTCCGCGCGATAAGCTGACGGCAGAGAATCTGGCGGAGGGCTTGCGCGCACTCATCAGCAACCCGGAATACACGCGCAACGCGGCGTGCATCGGGGAGGCCCTGCGCAATGAACACGGCTGCGCCAATGCTGCCGACTTGATTGAAAAGGCGGTTTGGGACTGGAAAAACGGGAATCCTGCGCAAGATGGGATGAATATTTGAAAAAACCGCCATTTGCCCCTTGACAAAACCTTGACTTTCGACTACACTGTTTCTTGCGTGCTTGCGAGAAGCACAACAAAATCAAAATTATGCAGAAAGGAGGCCCTCGCAATGACCATGATGATTCTAACCCTTGTATCCCGTGCCAATGGACTGACTGCGACGGCTCTTTCTGCCCATATGCGCCCGTAATAGGAAAATTCCACGCTCTTTTCCTGTTACCATGCGTTTTGTGTGCAGCACCAGCCGTTTGCATTCAGACGGATGGTGCTTTTTTCGTACCCTTTTCGAAAAAAAGCATACAATGGGCAGTTATGAGTCATCAACCACTTTGTCTCTCTTGAAAGGAGTGATTTCCTACGCAGCGCACCACAACGAAACCAAAGAAGAAACAGACCCCGTTCGGCGCAATGCTCTCCCTCATCGGGCAGAACTGGACGCATTTCCTCTGGGCGCTCATTGCGACCATCATGATGGTCATCATCGGCTTTTTAACGCCGCTGCTGCTCTCCGAAATCGTGGACAGCATACTGGGCAGCGAGCCGTTCACAATGCCGGATTTCCTCATGAACCCGATTAACGCCCTCGGCGGACGCGATTTCCTCCGCCAAAATCTGTGGATTCCCGCGCTGGCGCTCATCCTGATGAACATCGTCAACGGCGTGTTCACGTTCATAAAAGGTCGTTCTTCCGCGATTGCGAGTGAAAATATCGCCCGCAAACTGCGCAATGACCTCTACCGCCATTTGCAGCACCTGCCGTTTGCGTACCACGTTAAAGCGCAGGCAGGCGAGCTGATTCAGCGCTGCACATCTGACGTGGATACGATTCGCCGCTTTCTGGCGGTTCAGGTGATGGAAGTCGTCAACACGGTGCTGATGGTCGTTATCGCCATGAGCATCCTGCTGCCGCGCTCCGTGCCGATTACGCTCTACAGCCTGATTCTTGTGCCGCCTTTGTTCTGCTTCGCGACGTGGTTCTTCAAAATGGTGCATAAGTCCTTCGAAGTGGCGGACGAAGCGGACGGTGTGCTGAACGCCGTTTTGCAGGAGAACCTCTCCGGCGTCCGCGTCGTGCGCGCCTTCGGACAGCAGGAGCGCGAGGTGGAGAAGTTCGACCGCGTGAACAACGATTTGCGCAAAAAGAACCTCCGCCTGAATGAACTGCTCGCCATCTACTGGGGCGGCGGCGATGCCATCAGCATGACGCAGACGCTGCTGACGCTGGTGGTCTGCATCATCTACGCCTGCAACGGCTGGATTACCGTCGGTACGCTAATTGTTTTCACCTCCACGCTGGGGATGCTGCTCTTCCCGATTCGCCAGCTGGGCCGCACCCTGTCCGACGCGGGCAAAGCAATGGTATCTATGAAGCGCGTGCAGGCGATTCTGCACGAGGAAGCCGAGCCGGATGAGCCGAACGCCCTGAAGCCCGACCTGCACGGCGACATTGTGTTTGACCATGTGTCCTTCGCTTATCCGGATGACAACGTGCCGGTGCTGCGCGACGTGTCCTTCACCATCCCCGCGGGTAAGACAGCGGCAGTGCTGGGCGGCACGGGCAGCGGCAAATCCACCATGATGTACCTGCTGCAGCGGCTGTATACGCCCACGAGCGGCAAAATCACCATCGGCGGCGTGGATATTCAGCAGATTGACCGCAAATATCTGCGCGCACACGTCGGTCTGATTCTGCAAGAGCCGTTCCTGTACTCCAAGTCCATCCGGGAGAACGTGGGCATCACCGCGCCGGAACAGGAGGCGGAACGCATTGAGCACGCGGCGGATATCGCCAGCGCATCCGGCTTTATCGCCAAGGCGGATAAGGGCTGGGAGACGGTCGTGGGCGAACGCGGCGTGACGCTCTCCGGCGGACAGAAACAGCGAATCGCCATTGCGCGCACGCTGCTCAAGGACAACAACATCCTCATCTTCGACGACTCCCTTTCCGCCGTGGATACCGAGACGGACGCACAGATTCGCGCCGCCCTCCGCCACGAGCAGAAGGACGTGACCACCCTCATCATCAGCCACCGCGTGACGACGCTCTCGCAGGCTGACCTCATCCTCGTGCTGGAGAACGGGCAGATTACGCAGCAGGGCACGCACGCTGAGCTGTGCAGCCAGCCGGGCCTGTACCAGCGCATCAACAGCATCCAGAACGCCTTGGAGGAAGAACTGACGCAGGCCAAGGCGGCGGAAGGGGTGAACTGATATGCAGTCCTTTCAGGAACAGGATTATACCAAACGATTTGATCTCTCCCTGTGGCGCAAGCTCATCAAGGTTGCAAAGCCGTACCACAAGAACCTGATTGCGGTTGTGCTTTTCATGGCGGTTTCTGCAATCATCGACGTGATTATGCCGAACATGAATGCCTACGCGATTGACGTGTTCATTGCTAACCACAGCACGGCCGGGCTGGTTGGGTTCGTCGTAGCGTATGCGCTGCTGACGGCGGTGCAAGTGGCGACGATTTTCGGCTTTCTGCGGCAGTGCGGCATTGTCGAAACCGGAACGTGCTACCTGATTCGCAAGCTCGGTTTCCAGAAACTGCAGGAACTGCCCTTCTCCTACTACGACCGGATGCCCGTAGGATACCTCATGTCCCGCCTGACCAACGACACGCAGCGCCTTGCGGACACCATCGGCTGGTCGCTGGTGGACTTGTGCTGGGGCGCGGTGTATCTGGTTGCCTGCGCCGTGCGGATGCTGACCATCAACTGGCGGCTGGGGCTGATCGTCATGCTGGTGCTGCCGCCGCTGGCCGTCATCAGCTGGAAGTTCCAGAAGGCGATTCTCGCGGCGTATCGTCAGGTGCGCAAGAACAACAGCCAGATTACCGCGGGCTTCAATGAGGGCATCAACGGCGCAAAGACGACGAAAACCCTTGTGCGCGAAGAACTGAACATCCAGGAATTCGAGACGGTTTCCGCCTCCATGCGTTCCGCGTCCATCCGCGCGGCGACGCTCTCAAACCTCTTTCTGCCCATCGTCGTGTCGCTGGGGTCTTTGGCGACGGCGTATGCGCTCTGGCAGGGCGGCAACAGCGTCATCGGCGGTACGCACGTTTTCGGCGTCGCCATGACCGTCGGCACGCTGACCATGTTCATCAACTACACCGTCAGCTTCTTCCAGCCTGTGCGCGATATTGCCCGCATCTTCGCGGAACTGCAATCCGCACAGGCAGCGGCGGAGCGCGTCATCAGCCTGCTGGAAACGGAACCCGATATTGTGGATTCTCCCGAAGTGGTGGCGCAATACGGCGACAATTTCCACCCCAAGACCGAAAACTGGCCCAAGCTCATCGGCGACATTGACTTCGAGGACGTCACCTTCCGCTACAAAGAGGGCGAAAAGGTGCTGGAACACTTCAACCTGCACATCCAGCACGGGCAGACCATTGCCCTTGTCGGCGAAACCGGCAGCGGCAAGTCCACCATCGTCAACCTCGTCTGCCGCTTCTATGAGCCGACGGAGGGCAAAATCCTCATCGACGGCGCGGATTACCGCACGCGCAGTCAGCTCTGGCTTCAGTCCAACCTCGGCTACGTCCTGCAGTCGCCGCACCTTTTCTCCGGCACGGTTGCGGATAACATCCGCTACGGCCGCCCCGATGCCACCGACGAGGAAGTCGCGGAAGCCGCCCGCATGGTCGGCGCGGAACCCTTCATCCGCAACATGAAGGATGGCTATCAGGCGGACGTTGGCGAGGGCGGCAACCGCCTCTCCACAGGGCAGAAGCAGCTGATTTCCTTTGCCCGCGCGATTCTGACGAACCCGTCTATTTTCGTGCTGGACGAGGCCACGTCCTCGGTTGATACGGAGACGGAACAGCTGATTCAGCACGCGATTCAGAAGGTGCTGGCGGGGCGGACGAGCTTCATCATTGCGCATCGACTCTCTACGATTCGCTCGGCGGATCGGATTCTGGTGATTCAGAATGGCAAGATTACGGAAGATGGGACGCATCAGCAGCTGATTGCGAAACAGGGGTATTATTATCAGCTGTATACGAATCAGTTCCAGGAGGAACAGGGGCTGGAGATTTTGGATGGGGCGATGGCAAAGGCATAAAGCCGCATAAAAGCGGAGTAGGGGAAAAGCGACCAAGCCGGGCGCCGAAAAAAGGGTCAAGGGGCAATGCCCCTTGCGGAGTCCAGAG
>ERZ825159.676-NODE-676-length-40795-cov-4.020864_pt1 | contig 40795 bp, 26 predicted proteins | sample MGYA00519932_ERZ825159 | MGnify/ENA primary metagenome ERZ825159 (study PRJEB31778, sample SAMEA3449191) | human gut metagenome | biome: human gut; feature: human-associated habitat; material: faeces | place: United Kingdom | collected 2010/2012 ... | reverse complement strand
GCTCTCGGCACAAATGACGACATACCCTATAATCTCGATTTTAGGATGCACTGATTTTACAGAATGTCATTTGATTTAGAACAACATCCCCCGATTTCACCCGGGGGATTAATATTTTAAAATTATAATATTATTTAGACTTAGCGTTTTTGCGTTATCCTAAGTTTGCCGTGTACAGCGGAACATCAACACCGACACATTTCGCAAATCCGCTTATTTTCAATCATATATTATTCCCTTGAAACTGCGCAGAAATGCGCGGTTAATTTATTAATTTCCTGACGATTTAGTGCCAAAAAGTACAAAACTGCTTTTTTGTGCATTGACATACAAAAACAAACGTGTTAATATGATTAAAATTTATACTGCGGAGATTTTATTATGGAAAAAGCAACGATTTTTGATATACAAAGAAACTCTTTTGTTGACGGACCCGGGATAAGAACGACCGTGTTTTTTAAAGGCTGTAACCTGAAATGCAGATGGTGTCACAACCCCGAAAGTCAATCACCGAATCCTCAAATAATGTTTTATAAGGACAAATGCACGAGATGCGGCAGATGTGTCGGTATAACCGAAAAAGACACGGATTTTGTCTGTTTCAATGACGCAAAGCAAATCTGCGGAAAAGAATATACCGTAGACGAAGTTTTTGACATTATAGAAAAAGACAAACTTTTTTATGAAACCTCAAACGGCGGTGTAACATTTTCGGGCGGCGAATGTATGCTGCAAATCGATTTCTTGTGTGCTATACTTAAAAAATGCAAAGAAAACAACATACATACAGCCGTTGATACGGCAGGAAATGTTCCGTGGGAATATTTTGAGAAGACTTTACCGTACACAGATATGTTTTTGTATGATGTTAAAGTTTTTAACGATGAAAAGCATAAAGAATTTGTCGGTGTATCAAACGAACTGATTTTTAAAAACCTAAAAAGGCTGTTTGAGTGCGGCGCAAATGTTTTAATAAGAATACCTATAATTCCGACCGTAAATGATTCAGCGGAAGAAATGAAAAATATTAAAAATTTTCTTACGCCGTATAAGCCGATTGCGGTTGAGCTTTTACCGTATCACAAAATGGGCGAGCACAAATATGACGCGCTCGGAATGGAAATGACGTCTTTTTCCGTTCCGACAAAAGAAAAAATGAATGAGCTGAATAAAATTTTTGAATAAAGAGGTATAATGAATTATGTTTGAAGAATTAACAAATACAATGGACGGATTCATTGCCGATTTTGGTATTCCATTTTATGATTGTATCGTTATGAAAGACGGCGAATGTGTTTATCGCCACGCAAACGGCTACACAGATCCCGATAAAAAAATACCGGTGAACGGCAAGGAATTTTATAATATTTATTCTTGTTCCAAACTGATAACCTGTGTTGCCGCTTTGCAATTATACGAAAAAGGATTGTTTGACCTTGACGATGAATTGTACAAATATATGCCGGAATTTGAAAATATGAATGTTTCAACAGACGGTAAAATCGTCCCGGCAAAGAAAAAGATTACTGTTCGTAATCTTTTCACAATGACAGCCGGTTTTAACTACGCCTTATTTTCGCCAATGCTGAAAAAATGCAGAATTGACACAAACGGAGAATGTCCGACACGAGAAACTATGAAATATCTTGCCAAAGAACCTCTCTGTTTTGAACCGGGGTATCGTTGGGAATACAGTCTTTGCCACGATGTTTTGGCTGCTTTGGTTGAGGTGCTTTCGGGAATAACTTTCGGAGAATATGTCAAGAAAAATATCTTTGATGTATGCAAAATGACAAATTCAAAATTTCTGCTTTATGAAAGCGACAAGGAAAAACTTGTCAATCAATATCAATACAATTCCGAAACCCAAAAGATCGAAAAATGCACAAAAGATAATTCCTTTCGAATCGGGACAAAGTATGAGAGCGGCGGAGCCGGCTGTGCCTCGACCGTCGATGATTATATCAAATTTTTAGAAGCTGTTCGCACCAATAAACTTTTAAAATCCGAAACGGTTGACTTGCTCTCAACAAACCAACTCACAAAAGAACAGATCGATATGCCGACTTATTGGGTTCAGAACAAACGCGGATACGGGCTTGGTCAACAATGTCCGACAGATGATAATTCCCGTCCCGACTTCGGCTGGGGCGGTGCGGCAGGCGCACACTATTTCATTGACCGAAAGAATAACATAACCGCATATTTCGGCACGCACGTTCTCGGCTATGATGATTTTTATCAGGCAAGAGAGAGGATTACCGAGATTATACAGGGTATATTAAAGTAAAAAACTATTTCAAAAACCGCTGTCGGACAGTAATGCAAAAACATATTGCCGTAAACATTATAAAAAAACAAAAATTTCACTTCTTTGCCGTCGTGGTAGGCTCAGCGGAATCAGGAGATGGCAATATAATGGACGGCAATATAATCAAGATAAAATTTTTGAATAATATAATTTTAAAACCGCTGTTGAGCAAATCAACAGCGGTTTTGCTTATCCTATTTATAAAAGTTTCTTGTTATTACTTCCTCTTGCCATTCGGGCGAAAGTGATGTAAACTTCGCCGAGAATCCGCACACCCTGACAATCAAATCGGGATATTTTTCGGGATATTTTTGCGCATCAAGCAATGTTTTTTTCGACACACAATTCAGCTGAAGCGATTCAACCGCCGACCTCGCCGTTGCTCTTAAAAACGCCTCGCACAAGTCAAGCGTTGTTGATTCGGGCAAGATGATATTTACCACCGTGTTCCCCGCAAGCTCGGTTTTATCAAGCGCAGCCATCGAATTTATAACGCTTGTCACATACGGAATCTTTTTGAGTCTTGACGGGGTCAAACCCTGTGAAAAGTATTCGCCGTTATGCCGACCGTCCGGCGTTGCGAGAGTTCTCTCACCCCAAAAACGGATTTCGGTATATGTGAGATGTCCCAAATTCACTTTGCCGCTATACTGACCGCTCAATTTCGACAGCATTGCATAAAGGTCGGTATTGAACCGTTTCGCCAATGTGCACGAATCATCATTCCCGTCGCCCCAACCGTGACAGAGCATAGCATCGGCGCGCATTTCTTCATAACCCTCCCAATTATTGCGAACAGCATTGAGCATATCTTTAAGCGTGTACCTCTTTTTGTCAAAACACAGCGTTTTAATTGCCATAAGCGAATCGACTATATTAGGAAAGCCGACACACATAAATGTATCATTGCGGTACCTTGCTCCGCTGTTTGTATAATCACATTTTTTCTCTAAACAATCACCGTATAACGACGAAAAAATCGGCAAGGGGTCAACACTTTCCCATATTTGACCGCCTTTTGTCAAAATTCTTATTTTTTCTTTAAAAAGAGTATTTATATTGTCACAAGTGGTTTTATACACTTCGTCAAATTCCTGCGCATCATCAATGGGTTTGAATTGCATTCCCACCTCATCCATTTTATCTTTCAAATTATGAATTTGATATTCAAAAACCTTTAAGATATTTGTATAACTTCCGCAATCCTGACTGCTCGAACAGTTCGGCTCCAAATCCCAGCATCCCGACACCAGATAATCTCTCGCATCTTTTTCGGATACACCGCATCTTATAAGCGCAGGGATTGACGCATCATCGTTTTGATAAAGTATTGTACTTGTGCCTTTTATAATCGGTTCGTTAATTAAATCAAGGTATTCTTTCGGTGAATTTTCAGAAAAACGGCACTTGATTTTTGGAAAGATTATTTTTTCGTCATTATTCGCTTTTAAAAACATCTTTGTCAACTCGTTAAACACAGGCTTTCCGTCTGTGTCACAACCGCCCAAAACATATGTGTTTTCAAGTTCATGGTCGGCATATCCTACCATTTTTTTATCATGGTCATAATGCGAATCAAATGTAATCAAAAATTGCGATATAAGTTTAAACGCTTCTTCCTTTGTCATTCTTCCCGATTTAATATCATTTTCATAAAAAGGATATAAATCAACATCTACTCGTCCGAAAGAATTTACTCCTATTCCCTCAAGCGAACCGATAATTTTTCGCATAAACGCATATGTGTTTATCGCCTCATAGAATGATTGCGGCTTTTCCCACGGGCAACGGCGTGCAGATACCGATATTCTCTTTAGATTTTGGTTATCGGGGTTATCTTTGAGCATTTTATCTGCCCTGTCCGCAAACTTTTCCGCTATCTTTTTCACACACAAGAGACCGTCACATATCGCTGTCAAAAACTCTTTTTCTTTATCTTTTTCCGCTGCTTTAAGAGCCGCTTGTGCGTCTTCGTACACACTCCTCAAACCCTTTTCAAAAATCGGACGGTGATTTATTAAAAAGTGCTGTGCGGTATCATTATATTCGCCGCACACCAAATAAAACAGCTCTCTGCGCTGGCGGCAGGTCAAACTCCACATCTCTCTGTCTTGATCGATGAATTTATGGTTATTTTTCCAATATGTCCAACCGCCGATATGCTTATAATCGTGATACTGCCTCGCGCCGTCTGAATACCCGGGTATAATACCCGTTTCGTAATAAAACGGTGAATTTTCAAACAACACGGGTTCAATCATATCGGTAATCGTCCGATACTGCATAACTTTCATCTCGTATGATGACATAACTTCATTATATTTTTCGTCAAGTATTTTTGTTCCCTCTTTCAAATATTTCTTGGCATTTTCATATGACGTCTTGCTGTAATATTCTCTCAGTTCATGTCTTAATTCTTTGTATTTCATTTTTGGCATCCTCCCATTTTGGATTTTGAGTATATTATATTCACAAACGCGGTTGTTGTAAATGTAAAATAAAGAAGTTTTGTAAAATAAGGAAATAAAAATTTAAAGATATTATTTACATTTTTATATTCTTGTGTTATAATTTCAGCAATACGAAAAGTGAGGTAATTAACGTGAAGTTTGAGAATTTGAAGGTTAAGGAAATTGACTGTGTTGTAAAATTCACTCCTAAATCCAAACATTTTTCGGTGAACAACCGCACAAACCACATAATAGGTATTCAGCTTTCCGGAAACTCGATACATCATTTTAAAGACAGGGCTATGAACCTCCCCGGCAGCTGTATTTATTTTTTCAATCAAAAAGACGCCTATACGGTCGACGTGTTAAAGCTCGGCACGGCTTTTTCTGTTCACTTTACCACCTATGAGCCAATTGATACCGAAACTTTTTTTATAAAGATAACCAATACCACCGAGGTTATCCGTATGCTTGACCTGCTTGAAAAAAAGTTTTTATCAAAGCACAGTGAACTTAGCTTATTATCCGATTTTTATAATTTCTGCGAATATTTTAATCGGATTTATCAAAAGACATTTTCTCCGAAAGACAAACGTATGATTGCAGCACAAAGCTATATAAACGCACACTTCACAGAGTCGGATTGTTTGACAAAAGCATTTGAAAACAGCGGTCTGTCGCGGCGGCGCTTTAATGACTTATTCAAGAACTGCTTTGACATAACTCCGAACAGATATATAATTAATTTAAAGATTGACTATGCAAAAAAATTATTGCAAACCGAATACATTAATATATCACAAACCGCCGAGATATGCGGCTTTTCGGATATATATTATTTCAGCAAGCTGTTTAAAAAAGAAACAGGACAAACCCCCGCGGAATACCGAAAACATATTAATCAATTATTTTAAAATTTTATCCCTTAGCTCTGACTTCGACGATATTCCGAAGGGGTAACGCCGGTTGTCTTTTTAAAGTATCGGCAGAAATAGCTTGCATCATCGAAACCGGATAACTCCGCAACCTTATCTATTGTATAAAGTTCGGTCAATATAAGTTCTTCTGCGCGTGCAAGCTTTAGATTGTTTATGTATTTAATCGGGGTCATATTTTTACACTTTAAAAATATATTTCTCAAATAAGTTGTGCTTATACCGCATAACTTTGCAAGGTATTCGATGCTTATATTTTGTGATGAATAGTTCTTATGAATAAAGTCAAGTGCAGGTTCTATGATATTCTCTGTGCTTTTTGGAATGTATTCTCTTTTGTATTCGCCGAGCATTGAACAAATTATTGAATACAGATACGACTTGCATTGCATCTCGTATCCGTCTTTTTTCAAGCGAAACACCTTTTCGGCAAATTTAAATTTATCCGTAACAATATCCCTCATATTTAAGACAAACGGCTCAAAATTGTCATTGCCGTCAATTTTAAAATTTATTGCATAACAATCCCCCGGAGTATCGGTATAAACAATATAATTTGAATGTTCGGGCATAAATATAATATCGTTCTTACCTGTATAAAGAACATTTTCCCCTTCGAATACATACTTTTTATCACCCGAAATATGCAAAGCAAGTCCGTGTGATGCTCTGTTCATATGAACAGGTTCTCCGCCGCCAATCGGAACATAACACGCAAATACTATTTTATTTATATTAAAATTATATCTGAAAAATTTTTCCATGCAGATCGCTCCTTTTTGATTATAATAACATTTTGTTTTGAAAAAGTCAATAGCTTGTGAAATGTTCATTTACAAATTCGCATTTTGGTGATATTATTTGTTTTGAAAAATTAAATATATTCGGAGGATTTTGATTATGTTCAACACTGACAGAGAATTTATCGAAAACAAGTATCACAAAACAAACGAAAATTTTGATCCGTTTGAAAGAATGGCATATCACGGATATGATTTTGACAAAAGCACAGGACTTGAAGATGAGGAAATTAATGACGGTTTGGCAAAACTCTATGAAAAAACAAGAGGATTGCCGCATCCGGTTGCAAAGGCGCACGCTGTTAAATATGTTCTTGAAAACACAAAAATCGATATAAACGAACACGATTATTTTGTCGGATTTTGGAGCGTGAATCGGCTTGCGAATTGCGTAACGTCGAATAAGTGGAATGAAGAAGTTTTTAACAACATTCTTCCCGAACTAAAAGAAAAAATGCATGATATGAATGTGTCCGGGGCAATTACAATATGGCCGGATTTCGATCACGTTGTTCCGGACTGGGATTCAATTCTCGGTTTAGGTTTTCCGGGACTAAAAAAGCGTGCCGAGGAATACAAGGAGCTGCACAGAAAGAACAACACTCTTACACCGGAAAAAGAAGCATTTTTTGACGGAATTATAATCGAATACACGGCAATAATTGATTTGATTGACAGACTCTACAACTATGCGCTGACAAAAAGCCACGCAAAAGCCGCAAAAATTGCCGAATGTCTTTGTCATATTCGTGACGGCGCACCGCAGAATACTTATGAGGCAATGCAGGTAATGTATATATATTTTATGATTTCCGAATGTTTTGACTCGTATCAGGTGCGCTCGCTCGGCAATGGGCTTGACAACACGCTGTATTCATTCTATAAAAACGACTTAAAAAACGGCACATATACCAAAGAGGAAATAAAAGAGCTTTTACGTTACTTCCTCTTTCAGTGGTCGGCAATAGGCAACTACTGGGGTCAGCCGTTTTACATGGGCGGTACAAACACTGACGGCAGTACAAAATACAATGAATTATCCTATGACATACTTGATGTTTATGATGAGCTTGGAATATACAATCCGAAAATTCAGATAAAGGTCAATAAAAACACGCCCGACAAACTGCTTTTTAAAGTTTTTGATATGATACGCCGAGGACATAGCTGCTTTGTATTCTGTTGTGAACCCGGTATGATGAAAGCTGTTATGACATACGGTGCAACATATGATGAGGCCCTTAATATGGACATACGCGGATGTTATGAAACAGGCGTCCGCGCCAACGAAGTATCAACCAGTACAGGTTATGTCAATGCTTTGAAAGCGGTCGAATATGTATTCAGCAACGGCTTCGATTCAAGAACAGATAAACAGTTCGGGCTTAAAACAGGCGAGTTGAAGGATTTAAAAACATTTGACGACTTTTACAGTGCCGTTTTAAAGCAGTGGGAAAGCCTTATCGAAATGACGATTGACGTATCATTGCAATATGAGAAATACCTCAGCTTTATCAACCCCTCAAATATGTATTCCGCAACTATTGAGGGCGCACTCAAAAAAGGCTGTGACGCTTATCAAAGCGGCGTGAAGTTCAATAATTCCGCAGTTTTAAACTGTGGCTTCGCAAGCCTTGTTGACGCAGTTATGGCGGTAAAAGAATTTGTATACGACAAAAAAGCCGTAACTCTTGAAATTCTCGCAAAGGCTCTTGCTGCTAACTGGAACGGCTTTGAGGATTTGCATACACAGATAGTTAAAAGTCCGCACAAATACGGAAATGACGATGAAGAAACAAACAGATACACCGAGGCAATGTCGTCATACTTTATGTCAAAAGTAAACAATCGTCCAAACGCAAGAGGCGGTGTATACAAGGCGATTATGCACTCCGCATTGCAGTTTGTATTGCAGGGCAAAAAAACAGGTGCAACCCCGGACGGAAGATATGCAGGCGATGAGATTTCCAAGAACTGTTCTCCGTCCGTAGGTATGGACAGAGAGGGCGTAACTGCATTAATCAAATCTGCACTGAAAGCACGCCCGTACACCTATTGCGAGAGCTTTTGCCTTGACGTAATGCTCCACCCTTCCGCAGTCAATGGCGATGATGGTTTGGAAATAATGAAATCCTTGCTGTTTATGTATATGAAGAACGGCGGACAATCGATTCAATTCAACGTATTCAACGCCGATACATTAAGAGATGCGCAAAAGCACCCCGACAAATACAAAAACCTGCAAGTCAGAGTTTGCGGCTGGAATGTGCTGTGGAACAACCTCAGCAAGGATGAGCAAGAGGCATATATAAAACGAGCCGAAAATATTAAATAACAAAAGCCAAAAACTAAAGCGAAAGGTTATCAACACTATGAAAAAGAAAATATTATATACTGTATTACCCATAATTCCGATGATTCTGTGGGGTTCACTTTTCCCGTTTGTAAAAATCGGATACAGTGCATTCAACATTGATTCAAAAAACATAGGTGATATTATAATGTTTGCCGCATTCAGATTTTCAATATGCGGAATAATTGTATGTGTGATTGCCGCATTATCAAAGGCGAAAATAGAAAAACCCATAAGGAAAAGCGTTTTAAATCTTTTCCTTATGGGAATATTCTCGGTTGTTCTGCATTATGCTTTTGTTTATATCGGTCTGGCAAATACAAACGGTTCAAAGGCTGCAATTTTAAAACAACTCGGTCCGCTTTTATATGCTTGTTTCGCATTTTTATTCATTAAAACCGAGAAATTCAATGTGTATAAAATAATCGGCGCAACAGTCGGCTTTTGCGGAATAATAGCAATAAACATCGGCAAAAATATCGGAGGAATCTCATTCGGTGACATTCTCATTCTGCTCGCATCGCTTTGTACGGTTATATCACTTGTCATAAGCGACATATGTGTGCACGGAACATCTGCATTTTGGGTTACCGACATATCTCAGTTATTCGGCGGTGCGGTTATGTTTGTTTCGGCACTTGTTATGAAAGGCAATATACCTGAATTTAATATGTATTCAACATTGGTTTTCTTATACATATGCTTTGCGTCAGTAACCGCATATACATTATTTTTCTATATACAAAAAACCGTGCCGCTTTCAAAACTTTTTATTATAAAATTTGCCGAACCGCTTTTCGCTTGTATATTCAGCGCAATCCTGCTTGGCGAGGACATATTTAAAATACAATATCCTCTCGCTTTTATATTAATTATGACAGGTATAATATTGGCGCACAAAGACAACCTGTCGGATAATGGTGCGCTTTTAAAAAGGAGTAATAATAAATGAAAGTAAATATAGTGGAAATCAAAAGATTTGCCGTACATGACGGCGACGGAATACGCACAACCGTATTTTTTAAAGGCTGTCCGCTCAAATGCCTATGGTGTCACAATCCCGAAACAATTTCACCAAAACAACAGCTTGCGTTTTACTCTCATAAGTGTATCGGCTGCGGAAAATGCGCCGCCGTATGCTCCTGTCATACATTAAAAAGCAATCATCATATTATCGACAGAGATAACTGTTCCCTCTGCGGAAAATGCGTGGATATTTGTCCTCAAACCTCACTCGAAATTTTCGGCACCGAGATGTCGACCGATGAAATATGCGAAATTTTATTAAAGGACAAAAAATTTTATGATGAAAGCGGCGGCGGTATCACTCTGTCGGGCGGTGAATGTTTATTACAATCCAAGGCCTGTGCGGAAATTTTAAAAAATATGAAGTCAAACGGTGTTGACACCGCTGTCGATACCTGCGGCTTTGTAAGAAAAGAGGCAATTGACGATGTTATTTCCTATACCGACACATTTCTCTATGATATAAAGGCAATTGATGATAATGTACATATCCACTGTACCGGTAAATCAAACAAAATGATTCTTGATAACCTAAAATACATAGATGAACTTTCAAAAAAGACCGAAATTCGTATTCCGTATATTCCCGATTATAACGATAATCAGATAAGCAAAATCGGCGAGTTTTTATCGAAATCAAAGCACGTCAGCGCCGTAAGAGTTTTGCCTTATCACAATTACGCCATTTCAAAATATACCGCACTCGGAATTAAAAACACTCTGCCCGAGCGTATCCCGACTGATGCGAATATCAATACCGCAAAGAAAATTTTGAGTTCATTCGGTCTGATATGCAAATAAAATCTCTTTACCCCTAAGCAAATTATATACCGTGCTTAGGGGTAAAAAATTCTATTTTCGATTCATTTCATCGCACCTAATCAGCATCTGCATTGTAACCTCAAGTGCAAGCAGCATATCGCACATTTATTACCTCATCTTCGTTGTTCTGTTAATAATTGTATCTTGCAAACTATCTTTAAGCCGCACGAAATATTCCGAAAATCCCGTCACTCTTACTCTAAGATTTTGATGATTTTTCGGATTTGCTTTCGCGGCAAGCAAATCCTCTTTTGATACATATGTAAGCTGAAAGTGTACGCCACCGTTCTTAAAGTACGTTTCAAACATATTAACTGTCTTCTCAAAATTATCATCATTCTTTATAAGCTGCTCATCAAGCGAAATATTTGTGACTGTACTTCCGCAAGCAATCGCATGTTCATCAACGGCTGCAATCGAATTGAGCAGAGCCGTCAGCCCCTCTCTGTCTCTGCCTCCGCCCTGTTCAAGTCCAAATTTCAGATTATCGCCGTCATATCTTCCGTCAGGCGTTGCTTTTGTCATATTTCCGAACCATTTATGATGTTCGTTATAGCCAACCAAGTCACCAACCAACCACTGATATCCAAACAAGTTTTTCTTATCCTTAAGGTATTCATAAAGGCTGTTATAAAATCTTTGCGCAACAGAATTTGACGTTTCATCATCGTTGCCGAAGAATTTTGCAGTCTTTGAAATTGTGTTTTTAAGCTCCTCATATCCTATCCAATTCGATTTGACCGCGTTAACCAACTCGGTCATTGTTATCTTTTCTTCATCAAACACAAACTGTTTCACAACAGCAAGAGAATCGATTACATTAACTATTCCCAACAGCATTGGGGACGCAATTACTACATCACCGCCACCCTGAGTCAGGCTCTTTGCATTCTCAATGCAATCATTAAAGAATAAGCTTGAAATGTAATTCACATCTCTTGAACGGCACAGATTATATTTATTATCATAATCATAAACTATGTCCAAATCCGAATACAGTTCTCTCTCAAATACCTTATAAAACTCATCAAAAGATTTTATGTTTACTATTGCATCGGACTTTTTATGAAACAGTGTTTCAACGCACCTCAGAACATTTCCTTTTGAGTTGCTGCCGCTAATTGCACCGAGGAACGCGGGCTCGTTACACCCGACCGTTGTGTACGATACCGCACGTTCATACGGGAACCCACATATTTCTGTATAGCATTTTATACGCTTTTCATCATTTGTAAAAGCAATTCTTTTATTCGGATCTTTACGCTCGCAATCCATCATAAATCTGAACACTTCGTGCGGCGTTTTCTTTGTCCATCTCAGTGTAATTTGGGGAATATAAGTCGGAAGTTCCATAAGACTCTCAACTATCAGTCTTGACACCTCGTTAAAACCATCCTCGCCGTTTGGCAGATATCCGCCGATACAAAAATGTGATTCAGCGCCGCGCGTAAACCTATAATCCGACGACGGGGTTGTTGCTTGTACCATCAAAAACAATTCTTGAAGATATTCTTTAGCTTCATCTTTGGTTAATACCCCATCATTTATGTCTTTTTTATAAAATGGCGTCAAATATCTGTCAAGCGTTCCAAGGCTGTCCGGATCGGCACTGAAGCACAAATATATGGTCAAAATCGCCTCATAAAAATTTGACGGCTTATTTTCGGGTACATTCAAAAGTGCCTTCGATAATCGGCTTAGGTTACGCTTATATTCCGGATTTTCAACGGTTTTTGAAAACTCATCAGCTCTTTTGGAACATTTATGCGCCCATTCGACGATTACATTCGCAACAATTTTCAAATCGTTTAAAAATTCAACTTCATCTTTTGCGTTATGCTTAATCAACGATGCATCAATATCCGCAATAATACCTTTAATGCCTTTTGTCAGTACTTTTTTATAATCAGCCGTTGCGTGTTGCCATTCCATTGTTGACAAATTATTAATAGGTTTCAATAAAAATTGATTAACCACCTTTTGGGTTTCGATATGCCCGATTCGAGTAAAAGCATCGCCTACAACGCCGTTATTAAATCTGAAAAATCCCGTCATTTTTGAATATGGAGTTAATTTCGGCTCTTGATTCAATATGCATTCACAAAGTCTTTTTACTTCCATTTTTGATTTCGGTAAAAACAAATCTTCTCTGTCAAATTCCGTATCTATCGGGCTCACATACATTTCGCCGTCAAGTGTCAGTTCGGTTAGTTTTTCTATTCTTTTATTCATAGTCATCATCCTTTCGTTTTAAATAATTCTACATTTTAAAATCAAAAAAGTAAATGCATAAATTATCATTTTTGCACTTTTTTACACTCATTTTTCGTTTTTGACTTGTTTTAATAAAATTTGTATGTTATAATTCCTATAAGGCGGTGAAGCATTATGTATAAAAACTTTTTAGACAAAGAAATTTATGTCACAAAATTAAACCGTATTATCTTCGTCGACAAAAATGAATATCCCGAAAAGAAAACAGATTTTGGAACCATGCTGTGTGGAAACGAGATAATTTTTCACTTTTCGGGTCACGCAACCGTATTTTTTGATGATAATGTTTTTGAAACAAAAGAAAACACAATAAGGTTTTTACCCGAGGGTAACACAAAACGCTATATCGTAGACCGAATCGAACGCGGAAACTGTATATTAATATCTTTTTGCACGCTCAAGCCTATATCAAACGAAGCTTTTGTTCTTGATGCATCAAAAAACAAAAAACTTCCGCAATTATTCAAAAAAGCGTTTTCTGTTTGGATAAAAAAAGAACCGGGATTTTATTTTGAATGCATTTCCATACTCTATAAAATCCTATCCGAATTACAAAGAAATACATATGCTCTGCCGAAAAAATATACACTTATAAAACCTGCAATAGATTATATAAATGAGAACTGTTGTACAAAAGATATATCAACGAATGATATAACATCTCTGTGTGGAATAAGCTATTCGTACTTCAGACAACTTTTTGTAGATTTTATGGGAATAACTCCCAAAAAATATATTATTTCGCTCAAGATTAATAAATCCTGTGAACTGCTGTCCGGAAATAAGCTCTCTATGTCCGAAATAGCTGAAAAATGCGGATTTGGTGAAAGCTATTATTTTAGCCGCCGGTTCAAAGAGTATATGGGAATGTCCCCAAAGGAATATCAAAAAAAGTATAAATCATCAAAATAGTATGATAAAAAAAGATGTGTCACATAAAAAATTTTTTTGCAATTCCCGCACCAATATGATAAAATATAAGTATACGCGAGGAGATTCCGATGGATAATGAATTAAAAGACAATTTGATTAAAAGCGACCTCAAAGTGAGATATTACGAACACGTTAAGAAATTATTAGCCAATAAGAAAACTTTTGCGTGGATATTTAAATACAGTGCGGTCGAATGATTTCGGCACAAAAAGGATTGGAATTTGAAAATTTCGGCTCTTTGTCAATAGTTGGGATCAAAAAATAATGGAATTTTGGCTCTGTAATAAATTGTTGAGACGACCAAACAGAGCGCCGCAACACCTTTTCGGTATTGCGGCGATTCATTTTATTTTATATAATTTTTCAAATTGAACTTCGAAAGCCTGATATGCTTTCGGTCAACGGTGTACGAAATATACGCATCATCACCGTAAACATCCGTATACGGATAAAACATACTCTCTTTCATCTCAGCGACAAAAACAACCTTACTTTTGCTTAAATCTTCGTGGTCTATCCTTATCATTCCGAATCCGTCACGGTCTATCGGCGCGTGTATCAGATAAAGCTCATCATTATAAAAGATGAAATCCGAGCGCGACTGTGTATCTCTGATTAAACACGGTTTTTCCCACTTATCCTCTTTCAGATCATAACAGGTCAAAAATCCCTGCATACACTCATGCTGGCGCACGAAATAATAACACTTGTCGCCGAGCACATAAACGGCATTTTCCCAAAGTGAAAGATTTATAAAATCGGGTGTTGATACATATTCCCACGTTATAAAATCCTTGCTCTTTATGATACAGTTAAAATATCCCGAATATGCACCCGTGTAATAATATACCTCTCCGTTTTCGATGCGGCTTGTCAGCTTTTGCATAATTCCAATATCGACAAACATCGTCTTATAAGGAATACCATTGCACGCAAGTGCATCTTTGATTCCGCTCATGCTGAAATCATTTGTTATATCACCAACCTTAAACCTGTTCGGTCTGACAGCGCTCAGCGTCTTTTTTGAGATGCTGAATGTGCAATAAAATCTGTAATATTGTTTATCCGCCGATGCCGTCCACATAATATAAATTTCATCGCCGCCCTTGTACATCAAGATTGTGTCATACAATGCGTCTATCTTCTTTCCGTCAAGGATTTCACCGACTTTTTGTACCTGTACAATCGTCATATCTTTCGGATTATTAATAGGACAAAACGCAAACCTCGCCTCTTGCTTGTTCGGGTCCTCGGCATCGCTGCCTGTATTCGCATAATATGTCATATACACAATTCCGTCTATTATTTTAAACGTAGAAACGTGTACCATCAAATCCGGGTCGTCCTCGTTATGCTCTCTGCAATATCCCTCTGTTCTTTCAAAATCCGCAATTATATTCTTTTTTAATTCATCAACGCATTTTTCACCGAGCCTTTTCGCGCTTTCATCCTCGCCCGGCACGATATATCCGTTGTACATCTTTATCGGTGCCTCAGGGGTCGCTTTATGCTCTTTTGCGCACGCTGAATTCTCGGTATAAATATTTTTTAACTCTGTATCTTTTTTCACAATCAAATTCATAAAAATTCACCTTTTGTCCGTAAGGTTTTAAAACGAATAAACTCAATCGAAATTCACAAAATTTTATTCATTCAAAAACCAAACCTATATTTTTTACTTGCATTATACGCCAAATTATGTTATAATTCAAGTCAAATACTACAAAAAACAAGCCAAAAATATCACTGTTAGGAGCAGTCATGAATTATATTCACCAATATCATACCGAACCACAAATAATACATAACCGAAAGATAGATTTCGTCCCTCACCTGCACGATGAAATCGAAATAATATCCGTATTCGGCGGCAGCGCAACGCTCACCGCCGACGGGTATTCATACGATGTATCCAAGGGAGATTTTATAATCCTTTTTCCGAATATTATACACAGCTATTCGCACGAAAAAAACGTTGATGTCGGAAAGTTTATCTTCAGCGCGGACACAATCCCCGAACTTACCTCGGCATTTAATGATAAGCGTCCGAAAACACCTGTTATCACTCCTGGCACTGCCGAGGGCGCGCATCTTTCAATGCTTGCCGAGGAAATATTATCCGAGTTTAAAACTTCATCGGATGCGGTTAAAAAGGCATACTTACTCTTGCTTACGGGAAAGCTGTTGAAATTGTGTACGTTCGAAGAATCAAGGGATTGCGGCGATACAATCGTGCTTAAAATCTTTGATTATTGCAAAAATAACTATACTCATGATATTACCTTGGACGAGGTGGCAAACGCCCTTTATGTAAGCAAAAGCTATGTTTCTCACATATTCTGCTGCAAGCTTAAAATCAACTTCCGCAACTATATAAACACATTGAGGGTAAACAAAGCCGTCTCGCTTTTGCGCCATAGCAATATCAGCGCAACCGAGGCGGCGGAACAGAGCGGTTTCGGCAGTATACGAACATTTAACCGCGCATTCGTAAAATATATGGGTGTGACACCGAGAGAATATAAGGGCAACATCCGCCGATAACGTGTCACTTTATCATCGGCGGTTAAAATATCGATTTTAAAATTTCAGCTCTTTTTAAAATCATTCTTAAAAAATGAAATGATTATTGAAACAAGCGATATTGATTCGTTTATTATTCCGGCATATGAGCCGACAAAACAATCATATATAATAAACGAAACACAGACAGGAACGGACAAAAGACGCGTGAATTTCGGGCTTTTTACCCAAAGCGAAATCGTCACAAGCGTTGACGCACACATCGGCAAAAGGCTTATCGCCGACCGCCATGACGCAATCGTCAGACACCAGCTCACAGCAATAAACAAAATCGGCCACGCCAATGAATTTGCCCATTTTTTGCCGCTGTTCATAAAAATGCTTTCACGTGCGATTCCCACAAGGTTCGGAATCGCACCCGCCCATGCGCCGAGAAAAAGATAATGCACTCCCCACAAAACATCCGCACAGAGCTTTCGGTACAGCAATTTCTTTCGTTCTTTTTGCTGGTACAACGTGAAAAGCATATACACGCCGCCGAATCCCAAAATCTGCGCTATTATATTAACTGTTATGTTTAGTGTCATAATAATCCGTCCTTTTATTTATTCAAATTACATTATAAGACAGATTTATCTTAATTTCAAGCCAAACACGGCACAATATAAGTCAAAAATATCACTTTTAATAATCCGTACAGCTTCCGTTCGGAATATCACCGACTTTAAGGCCAAAGCTGTAACCGTCATTGCTTTACATAGATATTTCATCACGATATAATATTTATGGATAAGATGTTAAAACGGATATATTGACAATAAAGAATCAAATTCCTTGACGCGTTTTTGCGCAAACAAATTATTCGGCAATTCCACTCTCGTACATATTTGCACAAATCCCCAATCGGCTCACCGATTGGGGATTTGTCAACCTTATTTTATTTTCAGTGTATTATAGACCGCTTGTGCCGCCTCAGCGCGTGTAAGCCCAATTCGGGGTTCAAACATTCTGTTTCCCGTGCCGTGCAAAACTCCTGATGTTTGAAGCTTTTTAACCGCTTCTCGTGCATATTCGCCTATATCATCTCTGTCAAAAAAGACGTAGGGCGTTTCAATCTGATTAAAGCTGCGACCGCTTTTCTTTGCAAGTCTGTATAAAATCGCCGCCATTTCATCACGTGTTATTATTTTGTCGCCGTCAAATTCTTCGGTATAGATTCCGTCAAACGCCGCGGCGCTGTTTGCCCGTGCCACATACGCGTAAAACCAATCCGCCTCTGTCACATCTTTAAAACCGCTTTGTGTATAAATTTGTTCCATACCGAAAGCCAAATCGGCAATTTTTAGAAATTCCGCACGCGTTACATTATCATTCGGATTAAATTTTCCGTTTTCATCACCTTGAACTATATTTCTGAGTTTTAAGTTCTCTATTGCCGCTCTCGCCCAAAAATCATCCGAAACGTCAGAAAATCCGCCGTCACTTCCTGCCGCAAATTCCACATTCTCATTATACGCCGTGCCGTCAGTACATTTATAATTATAAGTCAGCTTATGCACCCCGTTGCCTATTTGTGAATCAATATTAACTTTTATTGTATCGTTATTCACCGAACATTCGACCAGGAAAGTATCGAGATAAACCTTTATACTCTCCGCGTCAACCGGAATTTCGTTTTCCTCAATCACAGAGGTAAACTCTCTCACACCGTTGTCGGTTACGCTCTCTCCGTTTTGAGGATAAACAGGTTTTATTCCACCATGTTTTTCAACCTTTTCGGCACCGATATATGTTCCGATTTTTTCAATTGTATAACCGGGAATATCATATGCCGAGCCGTAACAGTTTATACCGAACGAGAGTCTCGTTATATCGTCTGTATCCAAAATGTAATTCGGGTCGCTTCCGCTGTGAGGTATAAATTTATCCCACGGCACAAGCGCCTCGTGTTCTCCCTTTTGCATATAGAATCCGTCCTCAGTATAGTATTGGGCACCGGTAAGACTCTCTCTTACAATAAGCACAGTCTTTACTCTTTTATCCTCTGCCGCCATATCCTCGTCGCATTTATATCTGATAACGATTCCGTCGCTGTTTGTAAAATCGCCTATTTCGGAAAAGAGTTTATTCGGGAAAGCCCATCTGTCACCTGTTCCGTTGGCAAAATCAAACTTAAATCTCACACCGTCACTTGTCTGTTCAACCGTGTATCTGCTTCCGACATCATAACCGCCTATGCGGTCCGTCGCCCATCCGTCAACGGATAAAAGCTGTTCCGATATATCGTCAACCCATTTATAAAGACCGTCTTTCGGCAGTTGAATTACCGCTTCGCTGTTCGTGGTTTTATCTCCGTCAAATATACCGCTGAACTTTATTGTTGACTTTGTATTATACCTCACAGAATCGGTCGGCGTAATTCTTATCGTAAAATCTTTTTGAGATAAAGGTTCAAGTGATACGGGAATCTCGTTTTCCGATAACTTCCAGCCGTCAAAACTTTCGCCGATAATCGTACCGTTCATCGGTTCGCCGTTTAAATTTGCAACTCTCACCGTAACGGTTGTTCCACCGCCCGAAATGCAATAACCCTTTTTCTTTGCATTCTCTGCGGTATCGCTCGGATATATTTGTTGTATCAAAACTCTGTCTGCTTTGGTAAAACTGTTTCTGTCCGCCCCGTCACGCCTTTCAAGAACTTTTTTTGCCTTTGTATACACTTCGTCATCAAAACTTCCGTCAACGCACACATATATCGGTGAATCGCCATATTCTATTTTTACATATCCGCCGTCAGGCTCAAGCGTCTTCCGACCGCCCATAATATCAACGATTTTCACAGTCCTATCCGTTTTGAGCACAAACTCGGATTCGTTTGTATCCCAAAGAACCATAACATCGTTTCCGCTGTCTTTATTTTTAAAAACATAACCGCTCGCCGTATCCGAGATTCCGTTCACCGTTCCCTTATATTCGGGCGTTCCCATAGTATATGTCATATTTGAATATGCACTGTAATCCGCATACGGTCCGCTGTCATCGGAGGTAAACATTGCCATACCGTCGCCGTTGCGCCACTTGACAACAAACCAATAATACTGTTCTATTCCGCGCGACAGCGACTCGATATTTGCCGTTACAATATAATTTGCCCTTACGGTTTGTTCTGTTTGGTTAAAATACTTTTCATTTCTCGGCACAATTATTCCTGCTTCGTTCAGGCGTATTGCCTTACTGTTTTCGCCGTACAAATCCATTATGTTCGCAATATTCGACCGCGTTCCGTCAGGAAGAGTATATATCATTTTGCTTTTATCATCGCTTTGCGTCTGATGCATATGAAAGTTGACCGCATCCAAAAACCGCGTCATATCATTGCGCAGGCACAAATCCAGATAGCTTTCCATATTCCCTGTAAAGCCCGGGCTTGAAACCTTTGCGTCCGTCCCCGAATCAGCGATTCCGAGCGACAACGCCTTTATCATTCCCGAAAATCTGTCCGCCGTATCCGACGGTGTGGTTTGAATATTATCAACCTCGGGTTCGTTCCAAAGTTCATAATCCGCAACGCTGTTTCCGTATTCCTTGCCCATTGCCAATCCAAACTTGTAAACGCCGAGCAAGTCATCGGCAATCATACTGTTCTCTGCCACCGTCATATCACTTGGGAAATAAACTATACACGGCATCGAACACATACCGAGCTCTTTTGTCTTTTTAAAAACTTCTCTGTTATTTGTCAGCGAAAAGTCAATTTCTCCTTTTGAGTTATACAGCGACTTAATACTCATTCTGTCTCTGTTCCAAACGCATCCTGCGAGTTTTTCGGCAAGCAAAAGTCCGTCAACCTCAGACTTATCGACAACCCACGCAAAAGCGCCGTCAAGTCCGAACGGAGATTCTTCGTTATATACCCTGTCATCCGGATTCGGAACAACCGCCATAAACGCTTTTGTTTCTTTGTCCGAACCTTTTTCTCTTACGTGAATCGTATAATGCCCGACCGGCAAGACCCCGAGTTCCTCTCCGTTGCTTTTGTCACCTTTTTTAGCCGAAATCACTCCAGATTTTTTAGCATTACCCCAAAAATCCGTTAGCTCATATTCTATTTGTTTATCCTCCGGCAGACTTTCGGAGTATACTGTTTCAAACTTTGCGCAATCACCGTCAATATATATATAATTTGTTCGGTTGTCCGTAAGCTTCACCCTGTTTATCGCCCATTCTCCTTTGGTAAATTCGAGATAATCGGTATGAACAATATAGTGGTTTGAATCCGAACGATAGCCCATACACCAGATTGTTACCGTATTTTCTCCCTTTACAAAACCGCCGAGATTTTCAAAACGCGTACCGTACATTCCGCCATCAATCTTTTTTAAATCAACACCGTCTGTCATTGAGCTTATTATCTCGCCGCCGTTCACCGAAACGCCGATGTATGATGCCCATGACGCACCGTATCTCAATCCGGCAAATGTCATATTATATGCGCCTGCCTCGGGAAGATTGACTTTGTATGACGCATAATACTTGCCGTCCTTTTCGGGCGGGTCTTTTTCGGTATGCAGCACAAGAAACGCTCCGCCGCTTACTGTTTCGTTATATGTAATACTCGGCGAAAAATTTGTCGCGTAAGGATTTTCACCCTCCACTCTTATCGCCTTATTTACCTCGTCCTCGGCATATACGTATGATTGCCTTCCGACAAATATACCGCCGCTCAGCACAACCGATGCCGAAACAACCGCCGAGAGCAATTTCTTCATCATTTTTGATAAAGTTTTTATTTCGGATTTTCTTTTCAAGTTTATACCTCCAATCGCTTTATTCTTATAATACTACGACTATCCTTTAACCGCGCCCGAGGTTATACCGCCGACATAAATTTTTGACGTTGCAAGGAATAATATAACCAACGGTACGGCAACCAGCGTATACCCTGCCGTCTGCAAACCGAAATTTATACCGAACTCGCCTGCAAGGGTATTCAACCCAATCGGTATGGTTTTAAGTGATTTGTCACTGAGAACTATGTACGGCCACATAAACTGGTTAAAATATGTAAAAAAGTTAAAGACCGCTACTGTTCCTATGATAGGCTTGGAAAGCGGCAAGAGTATTTTTGTCATAACCGCAAGCTCACCCGCGCCGTCAATCTTTGCCGATTCGAATATCGAATTCGGAAGCTGTTCAAAAAAACTCTTTGTAAGCATAACCGCCATAGTGCTTCCCGTTGCCATATTCACAAGAATAACGCCCCAGTGGCTGTTGTCCAAGTTAAGCGACAGCACATTCATAAACATCGGTATAATCAAAAGTCCGACCGGAACCATACGAAAGCTCATAACTATCATATAAAGCGGCTGTCTGCCTTTCATCGGGAGCTTTGCAAAAGCATAACCGGCAAGAGTCGAAATAACAACGATGCCACCGACCGACAAAAGCGTTACTTTAAACGAATTATAAAAGTATCCGCCAATCTCATTCCATGCCTCGGTATAGTTCTCCCAATGAAACGGAAGAGAAATTCCCCAAAAGTTTTGCAGAATCTGTGTTTCGTCTTTAAGCGATGTAAAAATCATTATCAAAAGCGGCAATACCGTACTGATTAAAAACAAAAACAATATTATTCTTATAATCAAATCCGAACCGTTATGTTTTTTCATTATCTTGCTTCCTCCTTTTTTTCTTTGATGATAAACGCGCTCACAAAAAAGCAAATCAAAAACAGAACAACCGCCATTGCACAGGAATATCCGTAAAGTGATTCAGAGCTTCCGTTCGGGCTGAATGATACATTATACATATAAAGTCCCGGTACAATCGATGAATTTTGAGGACCGCCCTGTGTCAGTATGAGAACACTTTCATAGTTCTGTACTATTCCCATAAAAAGAAGGACATACAGGGTTTTGAGCTGTGACGCGATACACGGAATATCAATATGTATAATTCTTTTCCAACGCGGACAGCCGTCTATAACCGCCGCCTCAAACATAGATGTATCGAGTGATTGAAGGGCGGCAAATGTCAAAAGAAAGTTTATACCCGCAACCCACGGAAAGCCTATCGCCGCCATTGAGTATTTCACCCAGTGCGTATCACCGAGAAACATCGGTATTGAGCTTGGCGACACTCCGCACTTTGTCAATATTGACGCTATTACGCCTATTCCCGGATAATACAAAAACTTCCAGACAAGATATGTTATTACCGACGGAATAACCATAGGAATAATCAGCGATGTGCGATAAAAATTCTGTTTCCTTACGGATTTAAGATTAAAGCACAATTCGGCCGCTATTATCGGAAGAAGGAATTTTATCGTATCCGCTATTATAAAGAAAAGCATATTTCCGAGAGATTTAAAGAAAACCGTATCGGAAAAAAGTCTTTTATAGTTATCCCAACCTATGTATTCATTCACCGACGCACCATCATATCTGAAAAAAGACTTGATAACCGCAAATGCAAACGGTTTCAGCACAAACAGTATAAGCATTAAAAACACCGGTACTATATAAAAATACGGCGTAAGATTATGCCGATTCAGTTTTTTTCGTTTTATTGTTTGATTACTTGTCATTTTGTTTTTTACCTCCGATGTATAAAATATTATCCAAGAAAATATTATTCAAGGCTGTATCAAAATTTCCGCGGCACGGAATTTGATACCGTGCCGCCGTTATTTCGGATTCAAGCTTGACCTTTTGACGCAAAATCAACTCTTTGCATAACAGGTCTGATATTTTGTGTGTTTTCAAACATCATAACCTTTACCTCATTTTCAAATATTCCCTGTGTAAGTTCACTCGTTAAATCATAATTTATAAAGTTATTTCCGCTCTCGAGTGTTTCGTCCTTTGCAAACATTCCGCAAAGCACACCCGTGTTTTTGTCGTATTCCGCTATGATAACGGTCACCGATTTTTCGCCCTGATCCGTATTTACCGCGTTCAAAACTATACTGCGTGAATTCGGATAAGCGGTGCCTCCGGGTTCTCTCTCGTACCTCTGAGCGTTCACGGCTTTTATTTTAAAGCTTTCGGGTATTGCCGCCGCCTTTATATAATCAAGATTAAATTTCGCGGATGAATCTGCCGCCGTTTTCATATTAACGGTTAATGTATGCAACCCCTTTGAAAGCTGAACCTTATCTGTTTTATGCTCGTCAACATAATCGTTACCGGCTGTGCTCGATATAACCCCGACAGTAACCGCCGAATCAAATGTTATATCCTTTAAAAGTCCGTTTGCAATGACGGTAAAATCATATTCACCGCTCTTTGGCACATAAAGGCTGTATGACGTCGCGTTTTTTGAATCGGTTGTATCAACATAGATGTATGTCGAGCGTTCAACCGCACTGTTACCACCGCCGCGCACTTGCTTTGACGTGCCGATATAATACAACGGAGATTCAGCCGTTATGAATATATCTTCGGTCTTTTTTGAAAAACTCATTTTGCCTATTCTGATATTATAAGCCGGATTAGCGGTTCCGGCTGTTGCTTTTGTATGTCCGGTAAACGAAATCGTTACTTTGTTTACCCCGGCATCGAGCCAAACCGAGCCAATGTCATAATTTTGAGTTCCGTTGTCCGCCGCCAAGCTTTTCAATTCCGCTATATCCGCCGCCTTGCTCTCTCCGACCTTTATTGTCGGCTGACAATAATAATTGCTGTTGCACGTTCCCGTATATGTCATATTATAATAGCCGCTTGTCTTTGCAATCGGATAAAAATCAAATGTATAAGTCTGTCCGCTGTCCGCCGCCGTTCCGTTATATAAATAAACATCTCCGTCTATATTCTGCGGTGTTTCTTTTGCCGTATTTTTAAGTTCGGCGGTATTGTATACACAGTCATTGCCCTCTAAAGCAAGCTTTTCCGCTCCGTCTTGATTGGTTATATATTCAAGAATGAAATTTTGACCCGTCTTTCCGAATTGCAGCTTATATCCCGCGCCCGCGCCATTATTAATCGATGTATCCACCGTAATTTTAAGGGTGTGAATACCGCCGTTTAAATATACTGTTCCGAGTTTATAATTTGCCGCCGCCATACTCGTTATCGTACCGTCGGCAACAGCCCTCTTTGCCGCAATCAAGTCCGCTATCTTTTCGGGCTCTCTCTCATCAAATGATATTGAAAACGGCGAAACATATGCGCTTTTATATCCGTTTATAAAACCCGACAGATTATAAAAACCGTCTTTTGGGGCTGTGAACGTATAATTCAAAACATATCCTTTATAATTAGTCATTGTACTTGTTTGAATTAATATTGAACCCGTCTCGGCATTGGGGCTGATGTTAAAATCACTCGGCTTTGCAAGGTTGTCTATGTGCGTCAGAGCATAATTTTTATAGTCAATCGATACGTTGTCGGACACGTCGGCTGATTTTGTAAACGTAAGCGAACCGATGTGCACCAAAATGGTTTGTCCATATTGACTCGCTTTATCCGATGTAAGTTCAATCTTATTTATTCCGTTTTTCAAATAAACCGTGCCGAGGTTTACATCCATAAGAGCATTGCCGTATCCGCCGTCCGTCTGCGAAAAACCGTTTAATTTATCCGCAGGCGTAAGCTGTCCGTCATTTACGGATATGTTGTATGGACTTACCCAATTATCCACCGTTACGTATTTTGAAATTATTCCTGTAAGATTGTATACACCTTCTTCTTTGGCATAAAACTCAAATTCGGCTGTGACCTTACTGTTTTCGGTTATGCTGTCTTTGGGAATATTGAGCGCAACATACTCTGTATTCTTTTTCGCGTCAACACTGATGCTGCGTCGAGTTTCGCTGCCCGTCACCGCATCTCTGCCGTACAGAATTATTTTCTCTGCCGTATCATCGGGTGACACACTGCCTTCCGCATACGCCGCCAAAGTGCATATTGCGACACAAAGACAAATCACGCATACCAACAGCCTTTTACTTAATCCGTATTTTGCATTTTTTAACATTTTTATTCCTCCTGATTCGATTCTATAATATAGAAATTTTATATTTTTCGGTCTTCGAAAGCGGCTTGATTGTTCTTAAATCATCAAATGCAAATACCTTTATCAGTGCCGTTTTATCGCTTAGATTTAACAAACATTCCGCGCACGTCTTTTCATCCGCCTTTACTTCAAACTCGGACATTTCAATCTCTAACAGCTCATCATTCGGCGAATACTGTGTCACAAGCGCATATCCGCTTATGCGCTCGCCCGATATATCCTTTATTTCTGTTTTCGCGGTGTACTCACCGCTTTTAAAAGCCGCACCGTCCGTTATTTTCTTGCCGTCCAGCGAAAGCCCCGTTATGCTCAATTTAACATCGGGCGTTTGACTCTGCATAAAATTCACGTTGTACAGTCTGCCCTTGCCGTCAGCATATCTCAAATAAATTTTTGCTGTATGCTCACCGAACTTCATCTGTCCGTTCGGTGTTATACAAAGCCGTCCGTTATCTATCGTAACCTCCGAATCTTCACCGTCTGTCTCTGCCGTTGTTTCTCTCTCGTCTATCGCAACGGCTTTTTGAATTATATCAAAGCTTACAGAGTCCGAGCTTGCCGTCGGTTCGCCGAGAGAGTCGTATATATCCGTTTCTTCAAGAAAATATGCTCCGACCGATATTACCGTATAACTGAATTTTCCGACAGACGCACCCTTAACTTTTATCCCGGTTGATATTGCCGAAAGGTCATCGGGGTCAAGCTGTGCATTTTCGTCCGTATTGCTTATCCGCGAAAATCTGCTCCACGGAACATAAATCCTATTATATCCCTCTGTAAGATTGACGCCTATCTCATCGAGATACACAGCCGCCGAATCGCCGCCCCGTGTTTCTCTTACCTGAAAAATAAATGTTACATCATTCCAATCGGGCACCGTTTCACCGTTTACACCCTCAATCGCATCAAGATAATATTCCATTACCAAGCCGGTTGAATTTTTAAGTCTTTGGGGGTCGGCAACCTTTAAATACGGAAGTGCCCATTTATTGGCATCATTTTTATCGCTGAATGTATAAGACAGCTTCATTCCGCCGTATTCACCCGTTGTTATTTGATGCGATTTTGGATTTGCCGAGGTGTTGTTCAACCTTTCCCAACCGTTCTCCGACTTTACATTTGCAAAGCTATAGTCGGTCTTTACCGTTGCGTAATCCTCTTTTACATACTGTGAAACGGATTTTGTCGTGGTCTGTCCGTCAATCTCACCGTGAAATTCAAGCGGTAATATCTCATTCGGCGGCAAGCTGCCGCTGAACGAAACAGTATATTTTAAACTCTTTTTTTCATACGGTTCAAGCGTAATTCGCTGTGCCGCCGACACTTCGGCATACCCGAATCCGTTTCCGACAACCGTAACAGAGGCTGAACTCGGATTAAGATTAATGACATCAACGGTTATCGTTATCGGTTCTCCGTCAATTTTGTATCCCGATGTTTTTACATCTCGGTGCAGCTTTGAATTTTCGGGATGATTGCTTGCTCCCTCATCCACCTTGTTCGGATAAATTTGATTGATTATTATTCTCTCGGCGGCGTCAAGAGGTTCGGAATCATAACTTCGTTCGGTTTCGCCGTTTTCATAATCCGCACTTTCAAACCTGCCGTCAAGTCTTAAATAAATCGGTGACTCCGAAACATCCAGCGTTGCGGCTTCTCCTGCGGATATATCCTTTGTCTTGTTTCCCATCAGGTTAAACACCTCACCGTTCGCCGTCGGGGTCAAGATTATTTGTTTGGCTGTTTCCGAAAAAATTACCGCTGTTTCTTTACCGTTTTGAGTATTCTCGGTTATGTATCCGTATGTATCGTCGGGCAAGATGTTCAGCTTTCCTTTATACTTTGCATCACCCAAAATATCAATCATTGCATAAAGCGCACTGTATATTGCGCTCGGGTGTTCCGCCGACGTTATTGTGTTTGTATTTATTACACCGTTCATATATGTGAACAAATACCAAAAGTGTTTATCCGTACCCTGTGCCAAAGATTCCGTTGCCGAAACAACCGAATAGTTCGCCGAAACCCTCTGTTGTTTCGGTGTTTGGGTATCTCTGTTATCTTCAAGCCTTGTCAAAAGTCCGCATTCGGTGTTCCATCTCGGCATTTTTTGAAGATGATATTTTTCCAAAAACTCGTTTTCAAGTCTCGGAACATCCGGAAGATGTTTCAAAAGCTCCGTTTCGGAGTTCGGCTGGCGATGTGCGTGATAATTATATATGTCAAAAAATTTCATTAAATCATTTTTGAACACCATATCCGTAAAATATGTTTCGCCGAAGCTCGCAAATGCGGGCGAAGCGATTTTACTGTTGTCGCATCCGTCTTTTATGCCTATTGACATTGCTTTTATCATAGCCGCATACATATCCGGTGATTCATATCTGAACATTGCTCCGTCAGTTTCAGGTTCGTTCCACAACTCATACACCCCGATATTGCCGAGAGTACTCGCTATATAATACCCGTAATCATATGCCGATTTTAAATCGGTGGTTATCCTTCCGTTTTTCCACTTTCGCGATACAACCGATGCCATTGAACACACATCGGGCAAGACCTTTATACCCGCGTTTTTATAGTTTTGCATAAATAAATCGTACCGTATCGGAACACCACCGTTGCCGCCTTTTTGAGCATACGGCTTTGTTGATAAATCAAGGGCAAAATTGTTTATGCTGCTACCGTTTATATGATCCCAGCTCAATCGTTCTCTGACATATCCGACACCCAACAGCTCCATTGCCCTCACATAATCTTTATGGTCTCTTATGTCCGTATTCCACGCTGCCGCTGCGTCTATGGCAAACGGACAGTTTTCACACTTTATTCTCCCGGACAGCGGTTTTACCACCGCAAAATAATCAATATCATTTTCACCGAGATAAACCGTATAATGCCCAATCGGAAGATTTTTTAAAATCAGTTCACTGTTTGGGGCAACGGAAAGGGCCGAATTCTCGTATACGATATTCCCGTAAAAATCTTTTACGATTATATGCCCCGAAAATCCGTTATCCGTTTCGGCAATAAATTTTATTCTTACATCGCCGTCACTCTCAAAAATTCCGAGAGTGCCGTTCGGATATTCTAACGATACTTTGTCCGTCTGTGCCGTTTTGAGATTGAGTCTTGCATAGTCAATGTCCAGATACAAACCGTTGTCAGTATCTGTTTTGTCCGATAACGGATTAAATTTTATTGTGTGCCTGCCTTTGGACAAAAATATATCCTCTGTGACTGCCTCTGACGTAATGGCATAGTTCGGGTTTGTCTGAGCTTTCCTCTCTGTTATTCCAAGACTTTTCCCGTCAATTGTCACTGAGCCGAGTGCGGCACTCCGACAAAAAACGCCCGTTGAATATGTACCGCTTTTAGGTGCATAAAACGTATATTGCGCGCTGTCGGCAAGGCGTATAAACGTTGAATGTTCGGCAACCGCGGGCGAAGCTCCTTCCGATTTGCTTTGGAAAATATTTGCACTGTCGGCATACATCGGCGACTCGGCGGTAATGCGTATATCATCCGCAAGCCTTTCGGCATATACGCCTGCCGTACACAATACATATCCGCCATAGCTTTTTCTGTAACCGCTTATCGTGAGAGTAATCTTGTTGTCACCCGACTTTAGCCAAACGGAACCCAAATCATAAACATTAACCTTTCCATCGACAATCTCGGCGGATTTTCCCAAAAGCGACAACGTATTATCGGAGGTATGTATCGGATATGATTCGCCGCCGTTAAGGCTTAACGATACCGCATTGTACCACCCTGCGGACGCGTTTGATTTTCCTTTAAAATACAGTTCATAATATCCGCTCTCTGCCGCGGTCAAAGTATAAACAAAGTCAAAGCTCAAATTATCGGCGGCAGAATTGTTTTCGTACCAATAATATCCGTCCGCGTCCTGTGCGGTCTCTTTAAACCCGCTCGGCTTTTCACAATCATTTCCGACCGCGGTCAGTTTTTCGGGCGAATTCTCGACCGTACCGCTTATACCGTCTGCCGAAGCATTGATGCTTGCGGCAAGGGCAGTCAAAATTATAATGACAATACACAAAATATGATATTTTTTTGCCACGGTATCCATATTATCATCCTTTCAATGCCCTTAAAGCGTATGTTTGAGCGATAACGGCGAATAATCGATTTTTGTTATAAAATAATCCACCGTCATATTATCGCTTAATGTATTTTTAAAGTTAATATCCTCCGTTGAATTTCCGCTCGCCACCGTCACTTCTTTGTTTTCGATTTCAAGCGCCGTGCCGTTTTCATCGCGCAAAACCGCGATTATTCTTATGCTTTCATCATTCTCATTTCGCGATTTTATCGTTATACTTATCCCGTTCACGGTTCTTAATTCTCTCTTTATCTCGATATTTTCGAGATAACAACCGACCGATACATTCGCCGTATATTCGGCACTTGCCGTCTTTACAACCACCTCAAAATCCGCCGTGCCGTCACCGTGGACTTTAACCGTTCCGTCCTCGCCGACCTCTGCAATATAAGGTGTTTTTGATGTATACACAACATCCGCTCCCGAAAAATCATTCTTGGGATAACCCGAAAGACTTCCGCTCAATATAAGTTTATTGACATTTAAACTGCCGAAAGTTTTTGACGATGCCTCGACCTCTGCGCCGTTCGGAACAAACTCCATATAATCCAATAGGTACAAGTACGGGTCACCGCTTCCCTGCTCCTTTTTGTTGTCTATTTTTATCGAAACAATGTGCTCACCCTCATCCAGCACGATTGAATTTGTATATACATAGTTTCTTATCGTTGAGTCATAATCCTCAATTCCGCTGTTTGATATAAATGCAAACTTTTCGGAATCAATATCAATATATTCACTTCCGTCAAAGCTTATCTTTGCCTTTGAAACATATCCATTCGACACATTTGCGCCGGTGTAATACAGATTATAATCACCCGTTTTTGAAATTGTGTAATTATAATTTATCACAAAGGCTCCGCCGTCCGGCTCGTCCTTCTTTGAGAAATTCAAAAACTTTCCTCCGCTTGCGGAAGGCTTTGCTAATACGCCTCCTTCGCTTGTACCCTCGATGCTTGTCGGCGTTTCGCCCTCGATTTTCACCGAATAATCGGGTTTTTCCGCCGCAACGGGCGTAAGCTCGATAAAATCAATCATAAACACATATGCTTCGCCCACACTTTTGGTATCCGCCATAAATCTAATCTTATGCTCGCCGTCTGACAGTTCAAATGTTCCGATGCTGTAGTGCATAAGAGCATTGCTCTCGTTATAGACTTCGCTTTTGAGCGTATCCGCCTTAATATATTCGCCGTTATCGATTCTTATATTAAAATCCGAGTACCACGCCGCATCCCGATTCAGTTTGCTGTTTACCGATGCTATCTTATATACTCCGCCCTCGGGAATATCAACCGTATATTCGGCCCAGCGCCCCTCTTCGGTTGGTTCACCGGCAATCTGAAATCTTGCAATGCTCTTTCCGTCCGCTTCATCCCTTGTATCGATAAACGCCATTGAGTTCGTATCCGTATAATCCTCACCGTTTATCTTTATAACATCGTCATCGGCAAACGCCGCTGATGTCAAAGAAAACATCATTACAAGCATCGTAAGGTACGCAACAACTCTTTTCATAATCAAAATCATCCTTTCCGCATATAACGCTAATATGCCACTATTCCCTGCAAGGTTGCCCCTCGCGTCAGCAAGATAAGTCTGTCATAATCCGTCTTATCCTGTTTATAACCGATAAGTTCCCCCGCATTTATCTGATTAAACTTCATTTTTTCGCTGTCAAAACGATAGATATAGAGGGATTTTGACTCAACAAAGTATTTTTCAAGTGTTTCGCCACCGTTTTTAACATCCGTAATTGACGTCTCTGAATCGGCAAGGCTTATCGAATTATTTTTTACCTCATAAACAGGCTTTGACACAATCCTGTATGCCGATTCGTATGACGCGTCCGTACTGTAAGTTTTGTTCGCACTTTGGTCATAAATAATCTCTGCATATGACAACTCGCCGCCTGTGCCGAAATAACAGCGAACACAATCGCCTTTTTCAACCTTTGCCAAAACCTCATCCGATTCCGCATTGTACACAACCTCTTTTCCCTCAACTATACCTATAAGCTGTTTGACCGTTTCACCGTCGGCATTCAAACCCTCGGCTATATCCGCAACGGGAACAAGCTTATTATCCGGCTTTTCTTTCACCGATGTCCTGTCATAATAAATCACAACAACATCCGCACCGGCACTGTTCTTACTGTACTTAAACTGTTCCATATTGTACTTGCTGTAATTTGTGAAATAGCTGAGTCCCAATGTCGCATAATCTTTATCCGCCGCCGCGCTGTCAACCGTTCCGTTTGAATTCAGCGGTACACGAAACACCTTGACATTTTGATTTAATATTCCGTAACCCGAAAATGTCCTGAGCCCTATATACTGATGCACCGCGTTTTCTCTGTATGACATATACATTCCGTCTTCGCGCATATCGCCGTAACCGATTGAACCCACTCTGTTTTCGTAGGGGCGTTTTATTGTTCCGTCCTCGGTCATTTCATACGCCGTGGTGAGTTTCTTTATCTTCCCGTCCTTTTCGATATACGAAACAATCGTGTTGCGCACACCACTGTACACAATGTTCCCCGATGCATCATACTTATTGATTTTGAGTGCGTTCCACGCCGCATTTGAATCCTTATATTTTACATCATCGATTGTTACATTATCATCAAGATTTATTTGTATCAATTTGCCATCCGAATTTATAAGTTTAAGAATAATATTTTCTTCAAACCCCGACTCATCAAACTTTCCGCCGATTATAAATGCAATGTTATTCAGTTTTGCCGCATCTATATCCGCAAAAGCAATTCTGCCTTTGTAATCAAGGTGAAATATGTAATCCTTGCCGACCTCCGCCCTTTGGGGTGAATACATATCCATATAAGGGCTTATCGCATATTCATTATTATCTATTTTGCATTTTTTCACACCATTATCTTCAAAAAGCATATTTATGCTTGACGAAACGGTATCGTCACATACATATATAATAATTCTTGCTCGGCTTTTTGCGGCAAGCAAAACACATCCTGCCGATATTCCCGAAAGATTTGATTTGCTTCCGTATTTATCATATACGATAATATTTTTATCCTCATATTCATCAAGCCTTAAAGTTTTTCCCGAATTTGAGTCAGACACATAAGTTCTGTCGGCATCGAGGTTTGAAACAACATAAGTTTCGAGGCTTTCTATCAACACATAGTCCGCCGTTTTATCATTATCATTATCGATTAATGTCACCGTTCCGTCTTTGGGAATAAGCTCGCTTGAATCGAGAGAACTTGACGGCACGCCGTTTATAAGTACTGTTGCCCTCGATGAAATTCTTCTGTTCACGGATTTATCTTTATCTTCCTCACGGCAGACAAAAGTTCTCGATGTCTCGTCATATTTTTCTATATTTTCCGAAGAATAAACATATTCGTTATTATCGCTTTCGTTCTCACAAATACATACAATTGTTTTGTCCGCCGCGGAAGATTTGTCTTTAAAATAATATCTTACGCTTTTGCCGACAAATCCCGTGATAATTTCATTTGTTTTAAAGATTTCACCGTTAATCTGAATTTCATCGTCATCCGCCAAAACGCCATTGTACGAATTCTCGCTGTCCGCGGTCACAATACCATCATCATACAAAATTTTATACACCGAATACAAAAGCGTCTGTCCACTTGTCAGCTTTCCTGTTGATGCCTCAAACTTTTGAATAAACGTTTCCGCGTGCAAGGCATTATATATCATTTTCAGCATATCTCCGTTTGTAAATGCTCCGCCCGTTTGTATACCGTCAAGCAAATGCGCCGACCTCGCCATTTTTAAATATGTATCCGGAAAGCTCGCCCCGTCGGACATCGTGTACGAAAATCCCATTGCGCAAATCAAAAACTTTGATGCACCCTCAAAGTCCAATGCGTCATACGGTCCGAACAACCCGTTTTCATATCCGCTGCATATTCCCATTCTTGCCGCAAGACTCACCGCACCAAACCATTCTTCATCCGATGTTACATCAAAAAAAGGTGACTTTTCGTTATATCCTGCAGCGGTGGCTTTAAGATTCAGCATATTTATAACATATTCAACCGCCGTGCCGCGATTAATCGGCTCGTCAATCCTTTCCTTTATATCATCATCGACTATTTCCAAGGCGGTCAAAAGTTTAAGTTCACCGGCGTTCAGCACAGTGTTTTTTGTGCTTTCGGCCGATACCGCCGCCGTACATGACAAAAGCACCGATGCACATAAAATCATATATCCGACTCTTTTAAGTAAGTTCATATCCGTTCTCCTTTCAAAAACACGCTTGCAATTTTCAATCGGGTTTATTTATACGTATCGCCGATATAATTCATCGCACGGTATATCATAACAGCCGCCTCAGCCCTGTTGGCATAAACATCTGGCAAAAAGCTTCCGTCCTCCATACCCTTTATTATCCCGAAGCCCGACATATTTTTCACCGCCGCTTTAGCATAATCCGCGATTTTATCAAAATCCCGAATTTCGGGATTAACATTGCTTATCAATTCTTTGCCGAGCTTTTTTTCAACAGCCCTGAACAGTATAACCGCCATATCCTGTCTGGTAATCGTCATATCCTTGCCGAAAGTTTTTTCATCAATTCCGAATATGATATTGTTTTCAGCCGCCGCAGCTATATACGGATAGCTCCAATCATCTGATAATACATCGTCAAAACTTATATCCGCCACACCCGTTATACCAAACGCACCGACCGTCATCTTGACAAATTCCGCACGGCTTACATTATCTCCGGGGAAAAAGAAATAATCCTTTTTTCCGTTTACAATTCCTTTTGACGCAAGCGATTCGACCGCATCCTTTGCCCAGTCATAATCCGTCATATCAACAAATGACATTACTGTCGTTTCAGGTTCCGAATTTTTAACATTCTCTCCATAGTTACCGCTGATTGCGGTTGAGCGACCGTTACCGCTGCCGCCGATACCTCCGCCGCCTGTTCCGGAACCGTTACCGGTACTTCGGACAGCGGCGTCCGTTATTTCTTCAAACATTCTCTTAAATTCTGAAATTCTCGATATGCTGTCTTTCGGTTTCGCCGCAAGCTCATACATCACTTGAGTCTTTTTGTATTCCGAAAGTCCGTTATAATCATTGAGTGTTATACCCAAGTATTTATAATACTTTTCCGTTATATCTCTGACGGTTTCGCCGTAATCCGAACACAATACAGCCGCTGTTACCACCGCTTTTTCGATTATATTCAAAAGCTCATCTCTGTTCAAAAAAGTTTCTTTTTGTATAAGTTCGCAAGCTTTTGACTTTGCCGATGAATCAAGTGTCAAATATAACTTATAAACCTCTGAATTGTCAAAATCCAAAGATTCACAATACTTTTTTATCTCATTATCAAATGCATCCGCATCACACTGTGCGAATACTTCCGTTATTATTGCATCATCATACGCCATTTGAGCCTCGCCAATCGTTTTGACCGATGCGCTTATTTTTGAAAGCTTTTTATACAATGCATCTTTGTTTTTTAAAGACTCGGATATTCCAAATCCGAGCGCGTCGCTTTGAGAGCTTTCAAAATTCCCTCGGTTTATTACCTCTTCAAAAAAATTTTTCATTTTTTCTTCATCCGATGCGCTTGTAAATGCCGAAAGAGCATTATTTATATCGGTGCTTGAATAAATATCAACCTCAGACATTTCCATACTTTCGTTTGAACGCACAAAATAGCGTGCGGTTGAATCAGAAAGCATAAATTCCGCCTCGGCTCTTCCGTCCATATCAGCTGATGTTATTGTTATATCACAAGGCTCGGTTGCATCAATGTCACCGTAAATCATAATTGTTACAGGCGAATATGCTCCGTTCATCGTTTCAACAACTACGACCGCTTTGCGCGTCAGCCTGTCTTGATTTACCGATGGCACACCTGTTGCATCTTGTGCAAAGGCTGTCTGTGAAATCAACAATGCACATATCATTGCCGAACATAAAATCCTTTTCATATCTAAACCTCTCTCATAAAATATTTTGCGTATCATTTTTATTTGCCCATAATTCGGTTTCTGTATTCTTTTGGCAATTCTCCTGTTATTTTTTTAAATAACTGACTGAAATATTTTGCGTCCGTGTAACCTACTTTGTCTGCCACATCGTATATCGGCAAAGTTAAATCAACCAAAAGTTTTTTTGCCTCTTCCATTCTTTTCTCGGAAATATACTGAAGATAGTTCTTGCCCGTTTTGCGCTTGAACAGCATACTCAACCAGCTTTCTTTTATATAGAACATTCCCGACAGCTGTACAAGAGAAATATCCTCGGTAAAGTGTTCATCAACATAACTTATAACTTCGTTTATGTTTTTGTTCTGTGCTTTAATCTGATAGCCCAGGATATGCTCGGATATTTTTGTTCCTATATTAAATATAAGCTTAAACAGCGTGTCTTTTTTAAAACATTCGGGCGATGCCTTCATAAACTTTCTCTCATCAAAATCACGTATTATATCACTTTGACTTATATCATAACTTTCCATTATCTCTTTATATCTCACAACAAGCCGCTCATACCAACTTTCGATTCTTATCGGAATCGGACGGGTTTTCGTGATTTTATCAAGTGCGGCGTTCACCTCTGCTTTAAGCAAAGCATTGTCACACTTGCACACCGCGTCGGTTATCGCCTTAAATTCGTCTTTCAGAAGTTCTTTTGCCGAGTTTTTGTTATCCGTCGGAATATCCGAAAAAAACATTTTATTTTCATCACCGACTTTGGGGTCGTAATAAAAAGAAAATCTCGCCGCTTGATACATCTGAATGCTTAAATTAACATAAGTATCACAAATATTACTTATCCCGACAAAAACCTCCCCTCCGAAAACCTCGCCGAGTCTATCAATTCGCGATAAAACCGCGGTCGTATCTTCGCCGCTTATCATCATAATACCTTCATCGGTAAATAAGATATAGTTTTCATCCGTTCGATTTTTGAGAATTTCATAATACCGTGCTTTATTTTCGGCATTTGTTATTGGTGACCGGCTCAACACAATATAATAACCACGGCTTTCCGGAGGCATTTCCCCCGAAGTTTCGCCGAAGCTCTTGAACCTATGCTCATCACTTAAAATTTCTTTTAAAAGACTGTAATTATATTTTTTTCGTATTTCACCTTTTGCCGTTTCCAGCGCCGCCAAAAGCTCATCCCGTTTAATTGGTTTTAAAAGGTATCTTACTACGTTATACTCAAGGGCTGTCTTAACATATTCAAATTGGCTGTATGCCGTTACAACAATAAAGCTGCTGTCGATACCTTTTTGCTTCAATCTGTTTATCATATCAAGACCGCTCATTTTTTTCATACAAATATCGGTCAAAACAATGTCCGGTTTAAGCTCTGATATTATTCTTTCGCCCTCTTCACCGCTTTCGGCAAGAGCCACAATATTTATCTCGTGTTCTTCCCAATCGACAATGTTAATAAGACTTTCGCGTCCGTATTTTTCATCATCTACAATAACCATTGTATAAATCATAATATTCCTCCGCGATTCTCATTTTTCTCAAAAGGTACAATCGGATGTCCTATTTCGACACGCGTCCCTTTATTTACCGTGCTGTAAATTTCAAGACGAAAATCATCGCCGTAATTTAACTTGCCGCGCATATAAACATTTAATATTCCTATCCCGAGATTTTTATCGGCATTGTACATATCCGAGCTGTTCAGGTTATTTTTAATCTGTCTGAGTCTGTCGGTCGGAATCCCCGTTCCGTTATCGGAAATTATGTATGTAAGACGGCCGTTATCACTTTTGACGGATATATCTATCATACCGGTATCCTCTGACTTTGACACTCCGTGCTTGACGGCATTTTCGATAAACGGCTGAAGAATAAACTTTATGGTTTGACATTCAACCGCATTTGTATCCGTATCGACTTTGTAATCAAAATCATCGCCAAACCGAATCTTTATTATTTTAAGATATGCTTTTATATTATTGATTTCGTCACTTACCTTTACGCTGTGGTTTCTGTTATTGCAATATTTCATCATATTGCCGAGTTCTGTCAGTATAACATCAATTTTATCCGTTTCGCCATAGCTCGACATAACCCTTATCATATTTAAAGTATTATATAAAAAGTGAGGATTAATCTGTTGTTCAAACGCCTTAAGCGTTGCCTCTTTAACCTTTATCTGATACGCAAGTTCTTTGTTAACCAACACATCAAGCTCGTCTATCATACTGTTATAACTCTTTACAATCGGCATAAGAACCTCATCCATAGGCTCGCTTAACTTGCCCATATACCTATCCGCTCTTGCGTTATCCATCACAACGGCAATCTTTCGTATCGGCTCAGCTATGCTCTCCGCCACTTTTTTGGCAACAAGACTGATTATTACACTCAAAATCAACAATATAACAAACACATTAAAAATCATACTTTGAATCGGTGCGTTAAAATCCCTGCAGCTTACCGTTGTGACAAACTTTAAATTACTCTTTTCGAGGTTGCTTACAAAAAAATAACTTTTCTCGCCGCCGAGCGAAATTGTCTTTTCGTTCAAATCGGCAGGAAGCATAAGCTGTTCATTTGATTTATAATTATCATTGTCACTGATTAAAATATTGTTGTTTGCATCCGTTAAAAATGTTTTTTCGCTTCCGTTTGAAAAATACTTTATATACTTTTGTCCAAACCCTTCGGTATTTAAAAGAACATACATTATTCCGTTTACGGTGTATTTATAATAATCATCATAAGACGCAATCCTTCTGGCGATTATTATCCCGGACATATATTCGTTTGAAAAAGCGCGAAAATGCGGAGCAACATCCGAATCGCCGACAGCCTTTCTGACTTCGTGCAATTCACTCCAAAAATAATCGCGCGACACATTTCCGAGACCGATTATATCACCCTGTACGTCCTCGAAATATATATCCGATATATCATTTGCCGCAACAGAGATTGACTGTAAGAAATTTTGCATTTCAAAGTTATATAAAATCTCACTGACCGTATTATCATTTTTATGTTTTATGGCATTGTTAAGCGTTGCATTTGAAAACGAATTGTCGGTTATTTTTATGTATTGCATAACCCAATCATCGGCCGCGTCGGCAACAAGAGATGTGCGCTGGCTTATATCCTTTGTTAAACGCTCCATTATCATCCCATAGTATGTATAACAAAACAACCCCATAAACACAAGCATCATAATCCATACAATGGCTATTATGCTTGCTGCGATTTTTCCGTTGAGCGATTTTCCCACAAACGACCTTTTAACAAAATTCTTCATTGGTCATCTCTCCTGTAAATAAATTTAAAACAACAATTGTGCTCTGTTGTAATTATATCAGTTTCCGGAAAACCTTTCAATAAGAAATTATATACATATTCCGTATACCAAAAACGCCTTTTTACATTCGAGATGTTTCAAAGCCGAGCTTAATCGGCTTTGAAACATCAAAACATTTTGCATTACGGTTCTGTCGGAACAAAAGCCTCTCTTTTCGGCAAGTCGTCAACGCCATAGTTATTCGCCGCCGAATTTCCCGCCTTTCTGTCGCTTTCATCACAGTATTCCACAAGAGCCTTTTGCATACCGGCAATCAATTCATCTCTGTTATACGGCTTTCCGCTCATCGCGGTTGAAAGAGCTATACTTTCCGTCACCTCTGATGTTGTCGTAGACCTTATAAGATGCAAGACCTCATTCTTACCGGCGTTAAATACCTCGAATATCGGGTCTACATCAAGACCTTTTATTACCGGCGAAGCCATACTCTTTTCTATGTAAATCTTATAATTCTCGGGCGCGGTGAAGAATTTGAGAAAGTCTATCGCCGCGTCATACTGTGCCTGAGTATGCTTATCCGACTTTATTATACCGAAAGTCGATACCGTGCTTATCATCATATTCGAGCTTGCGTATTCACTGTTTTCCTTTGTAAATTTGGGAAGAGAAAATACGCCGATATTTACGCTTTGATTATTGAGAAATGTATCCATATCCCAGCTTCCCGACATAATATGTCCTGCCGTTCCCGCAAGGAACTGTGCTTTTGCGCCTGCTTCGTCAAGCCCCGCAGCCCCCTGACAATACTTTCCGAATTCTTCGGAATAATCCAAAATTTTATTTACAAACTTGTTGTCCTCGCCCTTTGTAAGGTCAAAAGTACCTTCGTGAACCGCCTTTGAAAGTTCGGGTGTACTTATAATATTATCGCCGTTAAAATTAAGTTTATCATTTGCAAGATAATAGTTTGAGAACATACCTGTTGCGAGATACCAGTTAAACCAACCGACCGCATCGGGTTTCATAAGCATCATTGCAACGGGATTCTTTCCGGAATCGTTAATCTTTTTGCAATTCTCAATAAATTTATCCCATGTTTCTGGAATCTCAAGTCCGAGTTCTTTATAAATATCTTTGTTATAATATATTCCGATACCCATGCCGCTTGTCGGAACGGCGTATGTCGGCTCGGTTTCATATTCGTGTGCCGCGTCAAGCTTGCCGTCAACAAACATATCTTTCCACGCTTTATTGCCCTCTACATACGGATTAGGCTTATTGAACTCTTCGGAAAAACTGTAAAGGCTTCCGTTTTTATACTGGTCTTTGAGAACCGATGTATTATTACCCTCAATAACGGGCGCGTCATCCGCCGCCATTCTCGCCTTTATCCAGTCTTGATAACCGCTGTTCGGCTGTGGCTGAAAATCAAACACAACATTCGGATGAAGTTCCGTATATTTATCCGAAATTTCTTTAAGACTGTTTTGAAGGGCTTTTTTCGTACTGCCCTCCCAGAACGAAATTGACACAACCACTTTATCGCCGTTGTCGGACGTTCTAGTATCTTTTGTTCCGCACCCGAACAACGCGGATGCCGTCAACGCCGTTGCCAGCAAAATTCCCATAACCTTTTTAACTTTCATAAATAATTCTCCTTTCATCGTTTACAAAGAATTTTTACAGATAACTCTGTCTGTTGATGATATAATTATATCTTTAAAATTAATATTTGTAAATCAGATAAATTTCTTTTTTGGTATGGTATTTTTCACTGTTGCATACAACTCTTTAATTTTAGCCCCCGAGAAAAGGGAATGCTGTCCCAAGCGCGAACAGCCGCACAATATCGCAAAAATTTAACGGACACCCTGTGTGGGTGTCCGTGCAGACCGCTGACAAAGTTAAAGTCAGCGGTCAAATTTTTTGTAAAAAACCTTTTC
>ERZ825159.657-NODE-657-length-41635-cov-6.178379_pt1 | contig 41635 bp, 51 predicted proteins | sample MGYA00519932_ERZ825159 | MGnify/ENA primary metagenome ERZ825159 (study PRJEB31778, sample SAMEA3449191) | human gut metagenome | biome: human gut; feature: human-associated habitat; material: faeces | place: United Kingdom | collected 2010/2012 ... | reverse complement strand
GAAAGAGCAAATGAAAGAGCAAATGAAAGAGCAAAAGAAAGAGCAAATGAAAGAGCAAATGAAAGAGCAATCCTCTTGTTTGCAACGACAAACAAAGCTAGAATGCTATATTTCGAGCCTGATAGGTAGCCTTAACTTGGAATTCTCAAATGTTTTTCATAGGCCGCTATCTCAAGATCTATTTCACAAAATAAGGCTAGAAACAATCAATTATCTTCTTAGCAACGGAGTTAAAATGACATATCCCACATATCAGCAATATACTTTCGTAAAAATCTTTTACGAAACGCCCGAAGAAGAGAATAAAGCTCATTTTCTCATGGAGGGAATCAAAAACATCATCACCAAAAACGCAACAAACAAACAATAAACAAACAAAAAATATGTGTATCATTGCTTACGGAATCAAGAAAGATATCGGCAATCAACGTTTTCAAAATTGCTTAACAAATAATCCGGACGGATTTTTTCTTCTAGGATTTAAGAGGGGGAATGAAGACAACAAGCCGGAATTTCTAATTAGAACTCTTCTAAGAAAGGAGGTTGTGGCCACATGGGAAAAAATCCCTAATGATTACATAGTCCTTCTTCACGCTAGAATCAAAACTCATGGATCTATATCTGAAAAAAATGTTCATGGGTGGAACGGTAGCGGCTGGTATTTTTGCCATAATGGCGTTCTATCTATAAGAAATAAAGGAGATCTTACTGATAGCGAAACGTTCTTCCGATATCTGTTTTTACCTGCCTTTGGAGAAACAAATATCGAGGAAACAAATGAGGGTATTGATGAAATGGTAAATGCTGTTGTAGGTTCAAGTAAATTTGTTTTTTGGAAAAAAGGAAAGATGTTGTTTTATGGCAATTTCGAAAGACCTGATAAAAATAAATTTGCCTACTTTTCTAACAACTCTTATCAAAAAAAAGAATATAGTTACTGCTCTTTTTATGGTGATGAGATTTACTATGATCAAAAAGCCGGATATTCTAAATATTCCAAGGCCTACAATTACTCAAAAAAATACTACTCATTTAATAGCAAACTAATACCTGAAAAAAGAGTTCAATAGTTTGTCATAAAAATACACCAAATTCAACCCCTGTAGTCTTTATTTAGGCTACAGGGGTTTTTTATTACACTTTTGTTTTCTAAGGGTTAAGTACAAACTAACTTACCGCCTCTTCTATCTGTTCGAGAAAAAAGGTTCGTTTTCTTGAATTCAAAATTGTTGAAAAATTAGAATCATTTCTTTTTTTTAGCAAGGCGATAAAATCGGAGGATGAATTCATACTCATCCGCACTCCCTCAAAATCGTCCAGCACTAAGAGCTGGGTTGATTGCGCTCTATTTATCAGGCACACGTCCTTTTTATAACTGGCCATTTCTCTTTCCAGTTCAGGAGCTTTCCAGTAAAAAGCGGACCTGCCATTCCATAATTCCTGCGATATCAAAGCGCATGCGGAAAAGGTTTTACCTTTTTCCGGGGTGCAAACAAATAAGCACCCGCTACTTAAATTTTTCAGGCTTGGAAATATTAGGCTCTTGTCGATCTTTCCATTCACGCAAGCATCATAAAACCCTTGAGGCACGCCGGATTGCCTCAATCGTTTTTTCCATGATGCTATGCGTTCTTTTTCTTTTTCTTTTCGCCGCCATTCTTCCGCTTCCTGTTCTGTTGTTTGCGGTATTTTTTCTAAGCTCTTCAATAGTTCTTCTAAGTTCAGGCAGTCTTTTGCTAGTTTTGGCTCCGAAATGCGTTCCATTTCTTCTAAGGGATAGTCATGGGAATGGTGATTCATATCCTGATTTTACATGAATTTGGAAAGGGCGTTTTTTGTGAAATCGTCAATGGGTAAAACAAAGTTAGCATAGGGCATATGGGTAATAAAATCCTTGTCCTCAATTAGTGGCGTAATTTCCCCAGAGAAGGTTCTATTTGAAATGTGGAGGTAATAAAGAGATTTCAAAAAATCTTTATTAGGTTCATCCTCTAAACCAAATGCTTCTGGATAAAAAGCTCGAAGGTTAGTGAGCTTCTTTACGGAAAGTTGTGTAGGCATCCATTTTGCCTTATTCCATACCATTGGAGTGATGTTGAACCCCACCCGTTGCATCATGAGCTTGCAAAGGGCTTCGTTAGTATTGGCGAACTTGGAGAATGCTTCTAATTGTTCTGTTGGTAGTGCTTTCGTCATGTCGTTTTTGTACCACATGTTTTGACATGCACAAGAAAAAAAATAAAAAAAGATTGCCATGTGTGAGAGAAAAGATACAATGAGGGCATGTCAGACACCCAAGAACAATTGACCACAGTCCCGGCAGAAGGCTTGTCCATGATAGCACCTCTTGCTGGAAATCCGCTTGCTAACGTGCTTTCCAACAAAGAATCGCTAGAGGCGCTTGCCTCTATATATATAGCAAAGCAAATGCCGAGAAACATGATGGAGGTTTCCTCCAAAATTAGACAGCTTTGCTCGTTCCGTCATTTGGCTAACACCGCATTCTTCGAATACAAAAGGGGAGGCTCTAGTATTTCAGGAGAGACAATCCATTTAGCAAATGCGTGCCTTACCGCTTATGGGAACGCAGAAGCTGGGTGGAGAAAGATAGGTGAACATGTAGATGAAAAAGGAAGGGTTTGCTCCGACTGTATAGCTTTCTGTTGGGACAAAGAAAACAACATAAGAAGGGAGATAGCCTTTTCTGTTCCGCACCACAGGGACACAAAAGACGGTGGATATCCTCTTACGTCCGATAGAGACATTTATGAACTTTGCGCTAATATGGCCTCTAGACGCATCAGGGCGTGCATTTGGGCGGTATTACCGGACTTCATTAGGCAAGAGGCGGCAGAGGCTTGCCAAAACACGCTAAGAGCCACAGATACACCCATTGCTGAAAGAATAAATGGATGTGTAATAGCCTTTTCCAAAATCGGAGTCTCCAAAGAAATGCTTGAGGCTTACCTTAAACACAAAATTGAGACTAGTAAGGAATCTGAAATCGTAATGCTTATTGGTCTCTTCAACGCCATTAAAACGGGGGCCATAAGTAAAGACGAAGCTTTCTCCAACGAAGAAGACAAGTCGCCAGAATCGCCAATATTCAAAAAGAAAGAAAACAATGAAAGATAAGGAAGTTAAAAAAGAATGTATTACCTGTAAATACTGGCACTATCCTACCTATAGGACTCCTTGCCTCGAATGTTCTGATTGCGAAGATGAAGCTTATAAATATTGGGAACCAGAAGAAAAAATAAAAAAATATGATGATGATGATGATGAGAACCCTATGTCAGGGAACACTATTTCGCCACCCATTTTAGGAGGTTTTCTATAATTTATATTTTAACCACACACAAGCAATAATGAAAACAAAAGATACGGAAAGACAAGGATTGCCTTCATGTTCCAGCCTAGCACGTCTTGCGTTATGTCCGCACTCATTGAGATATGACGTTGAAGGAGTAGAGACAACCTCTGAAACGGCTGAAAGAGGCAACAGGATTCATCAATACCTTGCATACCAAAACATACTACTCACCGAAGAAGAGACGAAACTCATGCTTGCATGCAAAAGAATCGTGACCGAAGTTGCGTCGATTTGGGCGGGAGAAGACAAGTTCGAGGAGTTGATGAAGGAGGAAAGGTGTTTCTTTTTCGATGGGGACAATGCACTCTTTTCTGGGAAGCCCGACTTGGTTTTGGGCAAGTCTGACGAAGAGGGATTCCATTTATTGATTATCGACTACAAGACAGGGCCTTTAGAGCCAGAGTCAACACAAATAAACCACCAGCTTAGAGGGTTGGCCCTATGTTGCAAGCAACACATCGAAAGGAACTATCAGGAATGCAAAATAAAATCAGTCTCTTGTGCCATTGTTCAACCTCTGGTGACTTCTTATCCTGTTATTGTGAGGTACAGCGAAGAGGATATCAAAGAGGCAGAAAAAGAAGTCATTGAGATATGCGAACGCACCAAAAAGGACCTTCCACCTCAAGCTAACAGCTATTGCAGGTACTGCAAGGGTTTTGCTGAATGCAAAAAGCCATTAGAGGTGGTGCAGACAATCACTACCCCCGCTACAGCTTTTTCTTCTAAGCTGAAACAGATGAATCCAGAAGAACGCTCTAAGCTATATTTTACAGCTAAATTGGCCTCGAAGGTGGCCAAAGAGATAGAAGAATCATGTTATGAGTTGCTGAAAAATGGCGAAGAGATTGACGGCCTTGGTTTAAAAGAAGGAAATACGGTTCGTAGCTTTAAAAACGAAGGGTTATCTAGGGTTCAGCAAGTCATTCCTCTAGGGGACATGATGGAAGCCGTTAGTGTTTCAGTCTCTAAGCTGGAAGAGGCTTTTCACAAACACCAAAACATTGTGAATGGGAAGCAGTCTAGAAAAGCATCGAACGAACAATTCAATAAAATCTTTGGAAGCTATATCGTCGAAAAAAAACAGAAAGAAAGGATAGTTAAAAAATGAGTATATTTGATATTGCCGATCTTTTGTTATTCTTTGCATCATTTTTTGCCTTTGGTTTTTACCTCTATCTTGCGGGTAAGTATAAAGGCTACCTAGAGGCTATGAGAGTTTATTTAGAATGTAGCGACGACGAACAAGAAAAGGGTGAAAATCTATGATAATTGTTGATTTATTAGACATTCTAATTGTCTCGCTCTTGATTGTGTTGTCATTTATCATTCTTATCCAATACATCATATACAAAGTGAAAAGAAAATGAACAAAGAACAGAAATCTTTTTGGGAGTATGGTGCGGCATGGGCAACGACAGTTGTTATTCACACCTATATACGTTCTCTGTTGAAAGATAGAGGCATACCTCTGTCCCCGGATGTGCTTCACACCTACCGAGACAAGAAATCGCACTATGGAGAAGTACTGAAAGACGCTTGGAGGTGGCGCCGCATATGCAGGAATATTACAAACAAAACACCTAAAAAACATTGCCAAAACTGTACCCATTTGTGGTTAAGGTTGCGCTCCAATTCGTGTACTAGGTGCAAGCGTAATCCCGATAATAAAGCCTTCAATAATCTTCCTGACTATTGGATGAAAGGTGATTTCGAGTAAAAACTATGAAATACACTATTGACCCGGTAGAAGATGGTGTGTTGCTTATTGGTTGCACAAATCATCACCACAAGGTAACTGTAAAAAAAGATTTAAAGTATGCAAATAAAATCAATAGGTGGACATCACTCGATTTTCGAAATATTTGGAGAGTAGAAGATGAGCTAGAACTCTATCCGTCTCTCTCCGAAGCCATAGATAGAGCAAAAGAAATTCTAAAGAAAAAAAATATTATGAAAAATTCGTTTTATAAAATACGAGCAAAATACAGGACTGAAAATGTCGAGAACGATGTTGTTGAAGGATATGAAGTTTACTCTACATCTATAGACGATGAAGACACAACTGCTTGCTTCTTTTCCTCTGAAATTTATGGAACCGAGGAAGCCTACAAAAAGGCAAGTGAAGCCAAGGAAGAGCTTTCCAGTTGACAAGACGAAAGGAGAGCAGATAATGCCTAGCATGGATTTGTTTCAATATGAAAGGAAGGTTAGAGTGTACAATATAGCCAAACAAATATGTAATGTTTTCAGTAAATTTTTAGGGGTTAAAGAGACTGTCCCACAGCTCAAAAAACATCTCAAGGAAGAAGTGGAAGAACTTCTCTCAGCAAAAACAAAAAAAGATATGGCTTTTGAATGCGCGGATATTATTATTCTCTCCATGCGTATTCTAATTAAATTGGGTTACAAAAATCCTTTGGAAATAATTACAGAGAAAGGTGAGATAGTAAAAAAAAGATTACGCAAAGCGGTGGAAATATATAACAATAATCCAGCAATGGGAGGAGAAGAGGCATATAGGTTAGCAAAACAAGAACTAGAATATGGAAAAGACAACTAAAAGGGGGCGACCTCCTAGAAAAAAAGAGCCAGAAGCAGAGGTTTTGCATACAACAGCGGAAGCCATTTGCGAAATTCAGAAAAATCCAGATACAGAATTTGAACAAAACTCTGTGTTCGGTGTTGTGGTGCTGAAAAGAAGCCGCAATGGAGGGATAGTGATGACTCAAAAGGACTCCCGATTTGAGCTTGTCGATTTCAGATTCCCAGTATCAGAGAAAAAATCATGGAAAAAGACAAAGTAATCGCCAATGTTTTTAGAGATTTCAGTTGTTGGGTTGGGCTGGATTTATCCCTGACAGCAACAGGGCTTTCCGTCCTTTACCAAGACATCAAGCTGGACAGCTACAGATATACCCTCACCAGCCCCCACAAGGGGCCTAGACGGCTCTCCGAGTTCGCTAACCATATAAAGCTCGCCGCAGAACAAATATTGGCCTACAGGCCCGCTAGTGAGGTTCTGGTGTGTATAGAGAATTATGCCTTCTCGCAGTTTGGGAAAATCGTCCACCTAGGAGAACTTGGCGGCGTTGTGAAACAAAACCTGTTTGATGCAGGATTGTCCAATATTTTGGTTTACCCACCGACTACCCTAAAAAAATTCGCAACAGGGAAAGGTGTTGCAGAGAAAGGGCTGGTGATGACCAATGTTTACAAACGCTGGGATGTAGATACATCCAACAACAACGAAGCGGATGCATACGTCCTCTCTCGTTTAGGCCATTGTTTATGCTACCCTGAAACTTACACAGAGTTCCAGCGTGAGGCATCTAAAAAATTCCAGCTGGCATAATAGGCATGCTATACATAAACAAGCTTACCGATAAACAGTTTTATAACGTTCTCGGAGGTTATGCTAAAGGCGTGAGACTAAGGAAGCTCCTCAAGAGATACCATTATACGCCTAACATGTTCATCAAGGACACTTTGAGGGGGAATAAAATCAAGGCTATGGACTTTTGTTTAGCGGCCAGCAAACACTTTCAACGCCGGGCAGAGCTATACAGAAAAGACTTTAAAACCAAGAGATGTATTCCTCTTAACCTGATAAACCCCCGAAGGACAAGACGGGCGGGTATTTCCGCTTACCACAAACAGGCTCCCTTGTCTAAAATGGAGTTGGAGAAAATAGATGATTTCTTTTTTGGCTGACAGTTATTTTTTCTTCCTGCCAATCCGTAACCAGTTTGCGGCCTTGTTCATCCATTGAGCGGCGCTTTGAGCAAAAACCTTTCCGTCGCCGATAGCGGCAATATCTTTGGGGTCGCCCATATTGGCAAGCTCAATATCCATGAAATCAATCCAGCCGGGGAGGCCCTTAAACTCTGTGCAGGGGTTGAATCCGTATTGTCCCCACCCCTCTTTTTCCAACAACGAATGCGACGTATGAAGAAGCCTGAAACCAAAAGGACCTTGAGTATTTGATGAGACGATTTTCTGATAGGTACTGCGATTAGAAGTGACGTATGATGTCCGCAACCGCAAGATAAAATCAACCTTCATATTGTCCCACCTGTTAGACATAAACAGGTTCACATCCCTTGTGAGAGGAACTATGTCCAGAGACGGATTTAGAAGCTCTTTATCCAGAAGTTCTACTAGGTTTGATGCGATATTAGTTAGAACTTTATCTTGCTTGTCGATAGCGATAATGACATTCATTTGTTTTGAAGAGAGGTAACAGTATAATCAATGCGCCGAATAAGCTCTACCTGTTGAGCCATTGCTTCTGAAATCTTCAATGTCGCATGAGCTTGGTCTTGTTGCAACTTTAGCATGTCCTGCCGCATTTTTACGTTGTCCTGATACAGAAAGAAGCAACATACCAAAGGAGCGAACAGGATTACAATCTCCTTATAATCCTTAACAACTTGAAGAAGAGAAGCAATTTTTGTTGTCGGCATTAACGTCACTTCTTAATTTTTTGGACGACAGGAGGCTTGCCGGAGATAATGAGGTTCCCGTTTTCGTCAACGCTATAGCTAATCTGCCCACCCTGTTCACCAGACAAAGTAAACGATGTGTTGGCACAACCAGTAGTGCAGAAAAAGGCAATAACAGCACCAATGATGGCGCTGACAAGGGCAATCCATTTGGCAGGAACACCCTTTTCCTCTGCAAACTCTGCCGCATGAGTCAGGACGATAGAAGAATATCCTTCGTCAAGCATCCATGTGGCAAGCTCACACGCCTTGGTGTGGTCTTCGGGAACACTAGTATCTAACCCAGCCTGAACAGCAACAGCTTCTACTAGCGCATCGAACGTGTAAGTTGTCTTCATACATGGACAAATAACATTCATTGTTTTCCTATACAAACAAAAACTCCGCACTACTAACGCATTTTACGCCCGTAGTGCGGAGGTCTTACGAGGGAGCCGGGAAGGTTGACCTACGGTATATACCACACTTCCTACTTTTATATGATTAGTTGTTTGATTTGGATTGATTTTCACCCTAGCTCATAAACTCATATGGCAGGGTTTTGCTACACCTTCCTAGCAACAAATAGTTGCTGACTCAAAACAGTTTTAATTTCATCTACTTGTGAAACTAAAAATGATTCTTGTCCGGCTACCTCATAAAGGTATTCGCAAATCTCGTCACATTCTTCCCTAAGCACCTCAAGCACTTCGTCATCACTAGGTGTCTCTGTTAAGGAAACCTCCTCCATAACGATGTCTTTATCTGGGCTTAGGGAATTGCCTGAATAGGACTCTTTGAATGTGTCGAAAAGCTTTGAACACTTTTTATACATTGTCCCTGTTGCCTCATGAACCCAACCTCGCTCGGTTAGCTCATGAATATTGTTCAGGAACGTTAAAAAGTTATTCAAGACTGCAAGGTTAATCTTCTTCTTCATCGGAACGCTTCGCCTCAATACTAGGGAAGCTAGCGCACTTATCAAGCCCAAATCCTCTGATGGTATAAATAAGAGGTTTGATAAATTCTTCCCAAGAAGCGGAAACGAAGAGCGCCTTTTTCAGCTTCTTCATGTAAGGCTTGGATTTAATCTTATAGAAATACTTTTTATCAAAGCCAATCATTTTGCCTTCGACTAGACCAGCCACAACAAGCGAATCAGTCTTAGCGTTTTCACCAACATGGAAAACAGGCGCTCCGATAAGATTGGAGATTTTCTTCTTAATGGTTGTTTTATCCTCTTCGGAAATATCCAATTCGTCAACTAAGTCGATAACGTCAGGACTGACTCTATACCAGACGTTGCAATCAGGATTTAAATCAATACCTTTCTTACACAAGTCTTCAAAATCAGCCATAAACATGGCGCTCCTAACAGAATTATCGTCAAACATGGCAATAAGTCCTCTCAACAGGCTTTTCGGAAATTCCTCTCCGTTTATTTTTTTTCGTTCCATACTATTTATTAGTTTTGGTTATTGGCTGCCTTGGATTCAAGGCAAAACATCGAAGGAAATACACCATGTAGCTCCTAACGATGTAGCAATACTAATAAGCAACGAGAGAGTAATCAATGTTTTTTTTTTTTGAAAATGTCATACAGAAGAGAGAAAAGTTTTTGTTTTCCTCTCTTATAAATTCGCGCGCGCGTATATACGGTGTAACGTCCTTTGTGGTTGGAGACGGTAGTTAATAACTTCGAAGTGGTCTATGTTATCGTTTCGCCAACACCTTCGAACTTGGCTCTCTTGTTAGCCACTCTATGCAACCTGTTAGTCGAACGAAGGAATAAAACTGATAATTAAATATTAAATGGTTTATTCTTACATACTTTCTCTAACCAACGTGTTCCAAATTAGAACTGTTTTAAAACCATTTATTTTCTAATCCCTTTGTTTCTCTAACCAAGCCCACAACTTTGTTTGGCTCCATAGCCGATAGGCGTAAATCAAAACTTTTGAAAAATCATGAAGGATATGCTTGCCATATCCGAACTCTTTTCTTGTAGAGAACCAAGTTATTTGCTAAACACTTGGTTGTTGCTAACCACGAGGGAGATTGAGCCTTGGAGCGGCCAAAGGAAGACAATCAACTTAACCGCCCTGTTCCTTGAACAAGATTTTAACGACACACCCCTCAAAAAATCAAGCCTAAAGTTTGACATAAAAAAGGCGAGGATTGCTTGGAGATTTATTCCAATGTACTTATTATAAGGGGTTTATAATTGTGTCATACAAGGGTTATTTTTTTAGGCCCACCTCAACTGGCACAAAAAAACCGAGGGCGCAGGTAAAACATGAGCAAAAACCCTGCGCCCTCGGCGAATGGTGACATTAACGCAATGGCATCCACCGTTTGATGAATACAGGTGAATGCTAGCTTAGCTTGCTCTATCGGTCAAGCTTTATTCTGGCTTTGTTTCTTTAAACCATCTCAAAAACTCAATAACCTCTTTATCTTCTCTTTTAAGAGTAGGAATCTCGTTAAAAGTAAAAATTTTCATAGGAACATGAGGTTGAGGAAGATTGTTTATTTTGTTTCTGGCCGTGACTTTTATCTCAATCTCCTTGTCTGGTTTCTCTAGAGAAGGGAAGACTTCAAACTCGTTGACAATCCATCCCTCTTTTAATGAAGCCATTTCGTCCTTGAGTTTAGTCCAAACCTCTTGAAGATGTTCTGGGAGGTCTTCCGGTGAAAGCAATCTCCAATCATCCAGTTGCAGAGGGGAAATAGTGGCTTTATCGTATTCTCCGACTTCTTGAAAAACTGCTCTTAAAATCATAGTAGTTATGCTAATTGACGAACCACAATAGAACCGATAGTGTTTCCTTGAGTGAAGCCATTATTGCAAGATACCTTAATCAAGGAAGTTGCTTCGCCAATAACGTGCTGAAAGTAACAACTCAAACGAACAACATTAGCTCCAACTGGAATAGCTATAGTCGAACCGCCAGTTTCGTTTTCATAACTCCACCCTGAAAAATCAGAGTAGTCTCCGTTATATATCAGAGGTTGATTACAGTCTTCCAAAGTTTTAATAATGTCTGGACGATTATTGCCGGAGCCTTGGTTGTATGCTACAATAGTATAGGTACTTTGGACGCCGAAATTAGGGATTAAAACTTCATAAACCCCAGAAGGTGCTTCTGCCGGAAGTACAGCGTCGTTGGTAGCATAACCAGATTCCGCTACTAAAGGAATAGTTCTAATGTACATTGATTCTTCTTCTTCGTTGTTGGGTATGGACACTGGGCCCAAATCTTCATTTGTTTCTGTAAGTAACTGGTGGAGAGAGAGTTATTCACCCCACCCACCAACTAAGCGGGCATATCAGACGTGACAAGCTCCTTGTCGCCGATAGCCCACATATTCTGGTCGGTTAAAAAGTAAATGGTTGAATTGCTCTTCGTTTCCAAAGCGTTATATTCTGCCTTGGTCATGGATTTGAATTGAATATACCTTGCATCGTTACTTCCTACAGGAGCAACCGTTGTTTCAGTCAAATCATCCTGTGCTATAACAGAACTCAAAATTTTGTTTCCTGCTGTAACAGTTACAGTATTATCGAAAGTCGCTGGCCCTGTAGCACTTAAAGAGTTTATTGTCGTACCCCCCCTTACCAGAAGAGAGTTTTCACAGGTGGCTTGGCCGTTTTTAGCCACATTGAAACCGCCTCCTGTGGCAGCACTTTGTAAGCCAACCAAAGAGGTGGTGGTGTACTGGTATATAACCATATTCCCGTTGTTGCATAGGAATGTCCAAATTACCACTTTAGCAGTAGGCTCTTTATCGGTAATATCTGACTGGATTGTTCGTATTTTTATATTACCTTCAAAATTTTTTGCCCCTTGAACTTCTTGCTCGGTATCAAGCGTCATATAAAGGTTATCCCCCATTGCCTTGTTCAAGACATCATTGGCCGCTGGGGATGCCTTTACCGTTCTAGTTAATTCGCCTGTAAACTGCCAGTCACCTGAAATCTCTTGGGGCGCTGTCGGGTCAAAGCTTTCGCCGCCACCGGACGACACACCGGGAACGGCGAGACTAAAATTTGCCGGTGTTACAAGCCAGTTAATGTTACTATTACCTGCTTGCACATATACCCAAGAAGAAACAGCCACAAAGGGAATCTGCATAGAGTTCTCCACTTTTGTGTAAAGAAGAGAAAACATGTCAGGCTCGCTTTGTGTATCACTATCTGCCGCCAATAGTTCGACTTGTCCCGAACCAGAAGGGGCATTGACGGATAGAACATAGGATTTCCCCTGTTCTACCTTAGCAAAGCCATTGGTCGATTGTCCATTGGCGCGAGGTGTGGCCGCCGCCATTGTCATGGGGACTGCCGCCACTTCCGGCTCTACTGCTTTTACCTTTTTTTTTGTTGCCATTGTTAGTATTGGTTAGGTTGAGGGTGTGGGCTAGTCTTCCCAGCCCATTATCTTCAACTGTTTGTTTATTTGCCTTAATTCCCGTGAAAGTTTTCTGTAGGTTGCTGACCTTTCGCCGTTTTCCTGCTTGGCCTTCTTCTTCTCCCTTCTTATCTGCCTAGCCCTCTCCTTCATAGCTTCTTTTTCGGTATAGAGGGGATTTACTGACTCTGGAAGGAATTTCTGTGTGGTCGTCTTAGCTTGTGAAAGGGCATTTGATAATGCACCTACCATCTCTAGAGCTTTGGTCATACTCTGCCCAGAAGTACCAAATATTGTGGTAGCCGATGCGACACTCCCAATATTTTTGCCTACATAGGAAACCATATCAATGTAATCATTGGTAGTCAAAGCACCTTCCTTGTCCCATTTTTCCGATACAGTCTCATACGTCTTCACAATACTTCTGACTAAGCCTTGAATTGATTTGGATAAATCAGCCATATCGGCTCGTCCCAGACTGAATTGCTTACCACCGCTAATAAGGGAAGCGCACCACTCTGCAAACCCGCCGAACATAGGGACAGAGACAATCGGACTCAATACCGAAGTCAATAAGAAGTTGCTCATGAAGTCATCCTCTTTGTCTTTGTCGCCAAACAAACCTGTAGCCAAGCCGTTGAAGAGACCATTAGCAAGAGCGGCAATAGTATAAACACGAAAGGCTCCCTGAAAAGCCTCCCAGAAAGGAACATCCTTTTTGCCTTGCATTATCACTAGGCCGAACTTGTTCATCACGTCAGACAAGAAAAGGAACTGGGCTTGCTCAAAAGAGCTTCCACCTATCAAGTGGATAGCCTTAGCGGAGGTAGATAAAGGCTGTGCCGTCTGGTAGATGTTTTTGTTAAGCTCCCATCTTATCTGTTCATGCGACAAACCTCGATTAGCAAGCATGTGGGAGGTCAGCTGATTCGCAAAAGATATGCTCCACCAGTCAAAAGCCATAAGGCCGCTCATGCCCGCTTCCTGCCAATATCCCCATTGCGCTTGTTTTTTCAGGGGAATGCTTAATGCCTTATCGGCAAGCACACGGTCTTCCCATCCACGGTACTTACGTTCCTTCATTGCCTCCAAGTCACGAAGCTCTTCAAGGGTAAAACCTTTATAGTTCCCGCTTGTCACCTCTGCCACGCCTTTGATAATTTCCATCATGGAGAAGTTGCTACCAACGATAGGGTTGAACAAAGCCGCACCAGAGCGCACCAGAGAAGCCAAGGAGAAAGCAATCCTTGTCTTAGCCAATACTTGGAACACTTTCCCCATTACCTCTGCCAACACGCTCTTTTGGGCATACACACGCCCCTCGTTGATGAAGTAATACAGGGCTTTGTTTGCCGCCTCGAAATTGGCTGGGCCTAATAATTTCTGCAACTGGGCGTTCGTGGTGGGATTAGCCCATACCCGGTTGTTGAAGTTGACCAGTTCCGAAGCTGTCATCCACCCCTCCATGATAGAGCTATAACGAAGATATTCCCCAAGAGGGTTTATTTCCAGAGAGAGCGCCGCCGAAGAGGGAGTGTTCCGGTGCTTTGCGTAAGAGGGCAAGCCCGTCCTTGTGACGTGTCCCTTACTGTAAGCATCCATATCCCCTTCTTGCATTGTATTATAGGCGGCAATATTGCGGGGCGTATAGTAGTCATCAAGGATAACCGTCTGGCCATAGTTCTCTGCCATGAACGCCCGTAGCTTCTCGCCCTTTTCCCGATACAGGTTCTGTAATTCGTCAGCAAGGTAAAGCCCATCCGGCCCCAGCAATTCCAACAGCTTGGCAATATCTTTTTCCTTCCTCGCAAGGTATTCTTCTTCAATGGTTTCCAACTTGGATTCAAACTCTTCGGAAGTAATGGCACCATCATCAAGGCTCTTGTTTAAGCCCTCCAACTCCTGTTGGTACTTACGATAGTTGCCGAAATCCATCCCCTTGTCTCCAAGGTTTTCTCTCAATACATCCAAGCCATCCTTCTCTCTCAATGTCTGATAGACTTTGACAAGGCCATACTTGGTTAGCTCATGCCCCATAAAGGGAATAGTTTTTGTAGAAAGCTCATCAAAATACCTTGGAGAGTTCTGCCCTGCAATCTCCATCATTCCACGCATGATGCGAATCGCATTGGACGTAGCCTTTTCTTTTTCTACCCCTCGCTGTTGCTCTGCGAATTGGACGTTGTTCTGCAAGAATGTCCCTATGTCCTTAAAGGATTTCATGGAAGACATCACTTCGAGGAGTTGTTGAAGGCTCATGAATTGCGTGAAGATTCTATCCAAAAAGCCCGTCCCCCGTTGGTCCCTTTCCATTACGGCTTTTCTAAGGGCATCACGATTCTTCTCTCCTCCTACTCGCTCATTGATTTTAGCGTTAAAGTCATTATAGAAGCGCTCAATACGTTCATTAACCTTTTTCCTGCGGAGTCGCCCTTCACGCTGTAGCTCCTTCAATGTCTTAACTGCTTCCGCAAGTTGCTGTGCATTGAGAGCATACTTATACCTTCCGTTAGGCATCTTCTCCCGATACAACGCACTACCAAACACCTCAAGGAGATTCTTTTGGTTTTCCAGATTTTCCAGTTCCAGAGCAAGTTCTTCTGTGGCAGGCTGGTTTTGAAGCTCATCTATGGTGCTATCCAAGACTTCAAGCTGGGTTGCAACTTCGGAAGGAGACATAGCCATAACCTCAAGGGCATCCATAGTCTCCTCTCTGGCTTGTGCATCCAAAGAACGAGAGCGCCCCTTGGTGTCCTTAAAAGCATTCTCGGCAAGCCTTCGCAAGCTCTGTATGCTTTTACTGGCAAGCTTCTTCTCTGCCGCCGCCTCCGCTCTTTCCTCCTTGATGTCTTTCCTTATTTCCTTGGAGATTAAACCCCGGAGGAATTTCATTTCCCTGTTGAAATCCTTCTTAGCTTTAGCGTCCGCTTGCTCAACCCTCCTGTTTATCTCGTCCTGAATAATGCGCTCCAACTGCTTCCGGCTCGCCGCCTCCGCTCTTTCGTTCAAGGCCGCTACTGTGGCATCCAATGCAGTCTTCATGTCCGCATTAAACGCTTCATTGCTCTTAGGATTTGCAAGCCTTTCGGCAAGCTGGTTGGAGATAAACTTCCGGCTACCAGAAGCCATTGCATTAGCGATAGAGAGAACAGAATTCAGTAACGCTTTCTGTTGTCCTCGTTCGGTCAACTTCCCTTGAGAAAACCTTTCCGAAAGCTTTATCATGCTCCTCTGCAATTTGTGGAGCTGGCCTATAGACCTTTCCGATGCGCCATTGACTATGTTTGATATGGCTTCGTTAATGGTTCTTACAGAAGGAGTTACATCAATGGTTCCACGCCTCCTCACGGAAGGAAGGCTCTGGCCCATTGGCAAAATGCTTTCTCCGGTCGCACCATTGACAAGCTCTGCCATATCCTGACCGTCACGACGTTCGGCCATAGTCGCCAAAGATTTAGACCACTTGACAAAATCGGGAGAGACAATGCCCTGCTCAATGGCCTCTTTTATCAGAGCGCCTTCCGCAAAGACATTCCCAACTTCCGCTATAGCGTCCTTCTGCCACTCAAGGATTGTTTGAACATTGCCGGGCATTGCGGAAAACAGTTCCGGCGTTGTTGCCAAAGCCTTCCCCATATTCGCCAAATGTTCCTGCAACACAACGTCATTGCTCAAATCCCCTATCTCTTCCGCACTACGTCCCAAGAACTCCAAGTAATTCCTTACCTGTGTTTCAATGACGCTTCGAGAAATAACGCCGCTCTCCAAGTCGGATATTGCACGGGCGTGAATTATTTCTTCCAGAATATTGAGAGGATTCGCTTCACCCCTCGCAACAGCAATCGTGCCATCTCTATATGCAGATACAATTTCCAGCTCATTTGCTACATCTTCAATACTTACTTTCCCGTCACGAAAACTCTGCAACAATTCCGGGTCTTGGTTAATTACAGCCAAAGCCCTAAGTCGTGCTATAGTTGCATTGTTGTCTTCTGTGGATTGGATTTTTGCTCGGAGTTCGTCAGGAGTATAGCTCTTTATCTTCGTCTCCTTGCCCAACCCTGACTCTATCTCTTCTTGGGCGAAAATATTTAATGCCCTGATAAATCCCGGATTTGACTGCAACGCTTGAGACATGAACGTCCCTGCGATTTCGTCTGTTACTGTGGTTACTTTTTCAGCTCCACTTACCGGGTCTCTCTCAACAATATTAAAGGTTCCGTCCCCGTTGTCGGATATCTCCGGCATCAGCTCAACATCCTTAAACCTCTCTGCATTCTTAGCTAAAAAGTTCAGGAATATCCCCGCTTGCTGGTTTGTTATTTGCACGTCGGGGCTTACCCGGTTATTGCGAAGGGCCGATATAAGCCTGTTTGTGCGCTCCTTGCCGTCTGGCATTTCGGCAATAGCCACAGCTTCCGATTCGGGTACACCATAAGCTTGAAGGGCCGAAGCGCTTCTTCCTACTCGGTTGATGAGGTGGTTAGCTTGATAGCCCCCAACAGCACCAATGGAGCCTCCAAGAATGGCTGTAGCCCCCAATAGTTCAGGGGATGTGAAGTCCAATGTTTCCCACCAGTTTTTAAGGGTGTTTTGCTGGGTAAGCTCAAACCCCGCAGAGCGCATTACATTCTCCAATCCAACATAAATTGGGTCAGCAATGACTTCTTGGGTATATTCAGACAAAGCACCAGCTGCCGCACCTCTTACGGTGGCGGGAACTTTCCCGGCAACAGAGGCCATTTTCCTACCTGCCTCTGCCACCTTAATACCTTTGGAGGCCAAAGCACCAACGCCAAGAGTTACGTTTTCAAGGAGACCTTCCAAGGCCCCAACAGTAACACCATATGTCAATGCTCCTGCCCTAGAAGAATTCGTCCTATATGCCTCAAGACCTACCGTTGAACCATACACCATTGAGCCGACAGCTGTTCCTGTGGCGGCCATTGCTACAGGCCCACCCGGTGAAGCCAAAAGAGAGCTTCCGGTTACTGCCGCCACCTTCGGAACTTGGTCTGTCGCCGCCTTAAAAGCTCTCCCTATCCACGATGTAGGCATGTCTCGGCCCTGACGATATTCCTGCTGGATAGCCAACGCAAGGCGTTCTGCTTGGGCGCTATCACCTCCTCCGTCAACCATGAGCCTAGCAAAGCGGGAGACATCAGAGGCGGTGTCGTCTATGGCTTGCGTGAGCCAAGTCCTGTCGTCTTTGGGCAACATGTAGGGAAGCATCTGAATGGCTAGAGAGAACGTCTCTCCTTCCCCAAGCTTCAACAACCTGTCTGCCATCTTGTCCCAATCCAGCTCTCCGCTCTCTATGTATTCATCTTTAATCCACGAGACGGAGTTATACGCACGCTGGTAAATGTATTTAAGCGCAGGTTCTTGGTTGAAAATGTTTTCCGCATACAGGTTTAGATTGCCTTCCAAGCTGTCGATTGCTTTCTGGTAATCGCCTCCTGTTTCTATAAAGGAATCGAAAAATCTGGTAGAGGCTTCATTGTATGCTGTCTCCTCCTCCTTGTTCCTTTGAAGCTCTTGAGCGTATTTGCTGACAACTCCGTGCATGGAGTCGGTTTGGTAATGCTCCTTGAGTAATCCCAATGCCGTTACCTTATCCATACCTCCCTGCGGGAAGAAGGTTTCAACAATCCCCTCAAAGATGAATTCATCCTGCATGCTTTTAGGTAGGCTGTTAAAGTAGCCTATTTGCTCTGCGGTGAGGAGAGTCCCAAGCCTACTGTCTTTTACATCCTCGGTGGGGACAACACCAAACAACCCTGTCTTGGGATTGATGTTTTGGGTTATGGCATATATTTTCCCCTGAATCCTGTCAATCTTGTCCCGATACTTTTCATAGTCCGGGTCTATACCACTATTTATTAGCTGGTTTCGCCTGTCGGCAAGAGCATTCAAAAACTCTGGGGGGTCATCAGGTGTGGCTGTGGCTTGGAGTTTGAGGTATTCATCCAAGTCCTCACGAAGCTTCCTTTTACTGCTCAATGCCTTTTCGGCCCAAGCGCCCTCCTGCACACCATTTGAAATGCCTTGAGCCTCCCTAGAAACCTGCTCCTGCATTTGCTGTTGAGCCTGTTCCTCCAAAGCCTCACCTCCTATTGCGTCCGAAATAGTTGAGGAAGGGTTTAGGTTTAATGGGTCTAGTGTTTCAGGCATAAATGTTTTATAAGCTGTTCCAGTACGCAATTAAAGCACAATAAACCGTCTGCTCGCTCTGTGCCGCAAGCCCTGCCTTTTCAGCAATAGCTTTTGCATTCCTCCTTGCCACAACATCTTGTAGGTCTTCCGAAGGTTTTTCGAGATAGGATTGGTCGAAGGTTACGTAACCTAACGGATATTGCCCTGCCTGTTTAAGTACAAGAAGAGGGTTCCTTTCCGATGTGACAAACGCATTGTCCGGCGAGAGGCAAATGTATTTATCCCCTTCTGGAATATCAACTACTGGCGAAGCGGTCCTAAAAGAGAACTTCTTGTTTTCTCTGGGGATAAAAGTTGCCTTCCTTTCATCAGTATTCTCCTGTCGTCCTGACGGGAAAACAGGGTTGTCCATAATAGGATTAAGAGCTTTAATGTTTTGATTACCAAAGACTTCTGCTCTGGCGTTGTAAATCATCGTATAAAGCTCTTCCGTGTTCGGGGTTCGTCCTCCATTCTGCGCCCGATATTCTGCTATCCTATCCGACAAGGCAGAACGGACTTCGCTCTTTACCCGGTCTTGCACTAGAATGTTTTCCGCATTAGGCACATACTCCATCACAGCATACCTGTCTTCTGCCGTTTTCGGGTCTAGGTATGTCCTGCTTTTGTCTAAGAAAAACTGGTTCTTCCTCTCTTTGAACTGGGTATTAAACTCTCCCTCCGTCAAATAAATCGGAGTAGTTCCTCCTTGAGTTCCGGTGTAATCCGCTGTCTTGGTCAGAGGTAGTTGGCCGTTATCCCAAAACTTCTCTACCAACTTGTCAGCCTGATTGAACGTTTCCGGGGAAATCTTTTGTGTTACAAGCTTGAGCAATGAGTTCTTGTCGCTGGTGCTGAAATTCATCCGCTCAAGAAGCCGTTCAGCTTGGGAGAGGATGTTGGCCTGTCCCTCTGGCGACTCTTTGTGATAATCCTCTGAAAGCTTGACTGCCCAATTAGACATGGCCGCAAACTGCATTGGAGTCGGCTCAACCTTGGCGCTCATGGTCTTCTTCATGTTGAGGAGGTTGACATATTGCTGGGTCGTCAGCTGGTTGGTGTCCAATAGCTTTTTGGCGACATCCATCTCAAACTCTTCCGGGTTGAACAAAAACTTCTGTACGAGCGAGTCATACGATTGCTTTTGAATCATGCTTATCCGGCCCTGCGCTTGGTTCAATGCGTACTGCTGTTGCTCATAGGTCAATTCACGACGCTGTACAGCGCCATCCCTGTTCACCTCTTCCAGCACACCCCAAGGATTCCTCAATGTTTCCTGCTGGATGATGTCTTGTGTCTGGGCTTGAACAATTCTATTCTCATTCAACATCTTTTCCGCAGGTGTTAGGTAGGGGCTTTTATTTATCTCCCTAGCCAACCCGAAATCCCTGTTGGCCACAGCAATCTTGAACGCCGCATTAGTTTCGTCTGCGGCCATCTTTGATATTCTGTCTGCCGCCATCAGGCCCACCTTGTTCTTCTCCTCTTTCAGCAACAGGTTGAGCCTTTCATTGGACAACATCTGATTGCGCCCAACATAAAACGATTTGGCATACTTGTTGTTAATCTCTGCCGCCCTTGATGTCATCTCCTCCGTATAAGCGTCCAGCCAAACCGCAGGGTTGTTCATCGTGCTGGGGTCTTTTTGAAGCTGATTGAAAACCTGTGTGGAAGCTTCCATGTACTCTGCCTGCATGCGCCGTGACTGAATACTGTCGTTCGTTGTCTCGACTTCCGCTTGCGCCTTCGACCACATTGTGAGTCCTTCGCCAAGGTCGCCAAGCTCCTTTACTCGGCTCTCTTTATCAAACTCATTTCCAATAGGAACATATCTGGCCGCATCATAAGTGGAGCGCAAATAACGGTTTGAAGGAGAAGGCAACAACCCCTCCTTGTTTGCACTACTGACACCCAGTCTTATGTCTCTAGTATCGTTGGTCGCCATGATTAAAATAACCCTCCTATGGATGAACCTATCTTAGAACCTATCGCCATTCCGGTGGGGCCTCCAAAATAAGCTCCCACACCAGAGCCAAGTAGCGAGCCAAGGAATCCACCGGATGAGCGCTTGCTAGCCTTCCGGGCTTCGCTTGCCCGCCAATCAGCAACGCTTGCTTGATACATTGTGTTCTGCCTCTTTTGTTCCGCTTCCACCCAAGCATCAGCTATTTGTTGCTCGAACTGGCTCATTGTCGCCTGTTGTACAGCGCCTATGGAACCGGAAGTCGGGGCGAAGCCTGTCCTGACTGCTGACACCCTTTGCTGGGCTAGGTATTTCGCCTGATTCCCTCGAAGGCGAGACATGTTTATTCCGGCAATCCTGTATGCCGACTCGGCTTGATTCCTTAACGCCTGTGCCTGATTCTCATAACTGGCGACATAGTTGGCATATGACCGCTTCTTGCTCAAGGAAGACGACACATCCGAAAGAACACTACCAAATCCTTTAAGCGTCGCAGAGTTGAAGCCGAACGGGTCAAACGTGTCATCCCATGCTATTTTGTTGGGACTAGACTTCTCAAACCCAGCTGACGTATCTATGGAAGCCGTTGATGATAAATAACTTGTGTTGGGGTTATATGTCGGCGGCTGGGGCATTTCAGGATAACCTATCTGATAATCAATATCATACAGGCCGTTCATTGGCTCCAATCCAGTCAACGAAGGTAGGAGCGCATTCGTAACACCAGTCGTAGGGTCTGTCCAAATTTCGTTGTAAGCTGGCTCTGCTATTTCTGTTCCACCCCAGAGTTGACCATTAAGAATGTCGCTTCCCCACATCCATGAGGGGAAGCCTGTCAACGGCAACAAACCATCTGCGGTTAGGCCGCCTGTGTCAGCTAATGATAGTGGAATCATACAGAATATACGCCGCTAATACGTTCACCTTTTTAGCATCATCTAAGGAAAAGTACAGTCTTGTATCTGTAGAGCTTTGTCCACTCAATACAATATGGTCTCTCCCGTTAGACAAGTTTGTTGATACCGACATGGAAGTGCTCTTTTCCATAGCTATCGGGGCATCATAGTCCAATGCCTGAACTGTGGCCTGAATCCTTGGCGCGCCATAAGCCAGACCGTCATCACTAAGGAATGAAGATGAAGGAGTTACATCGTTGCTCTCATCCCGTGATACTTGATACCTAAGTTGGCTAATCTTCGTAGTGGTCGCAGGAATGACATAATTATTGGCATTCCCCATTGGCATTGAAATAAACTCCGAAAAGATATGAAGCCCAAAAACAAAGTTTGGAAGAGTCGATGAGGTGCTGGACGGGGGAGTAATAAATCCGCTGTTCCCGGCTTGGCCAATATCGTTTTCAATTTCAGACTTAACATTAAATACGATTTGGCTCTGGGAGAACAAGCCTTCACCCTCCGGCGCTTGCTGGTAATAAGAATAATTATTATTTACCTCATTGCCGCCAAAGCAATAGCCTGTGGTTGTTTGCCCGTTAGCTGAAATGATGTCCAGATATACAGGCTTGGTTTCGTCCCACTCTATCTTGGATGTAGTAGCTTTAACTCTCACATCCATGTATGGGAAAAATCCATATTCCACATCATGGCCGGCCTCGTCAAAGACTGATAACTGCAAAATCTGTTCTGCACCTTCCCATGAGGGAACCGATCCCGAAGAGAAGTAACACCTTATCTTCTGGTTTGCCTTCAACACCAAACCTAAGAAATAGAACTCAAGGATTGGCAACTGATTTTTGTCGTCAGGCAACAATATCGAGTTAATAGAGTAAGTAAGGAATTCTTGAGTCTCTGCGTCGAAAACAAACATCCTGAACGGCCCTTTGGTTAATACCTCTTGAGAAGGGTCGTACTGGTTCTCAAAAAGGAAAGATTCTATCTCAACATCACTCCCACTAGCGACCGGATTGTTGAAAATAGCAGACTCATCGAAGGAAAAAGAAAATCTTGATATCCAGCTTTGAGTTGTAGGGGTTTTGGCCTGAACTGTGAGTTGCGAACTATTTGTGTTTTCCTTGAAGTAGCCATTTACAATTAGAGTGTTAAGAGCATCTGTGTCGCTCGTCTGCCCCGTGGAGAAGTTGTTCCATGAATTGTTTACAAAACCTCCATAAGCCATAGCATCTGTGTCGCTCGTCTGCCCCGTGGAGAAGAAGTCAACACAAGGATTGCTGTCCTCCATATAAGAGAGGAAGTATTGATTGGCGTTTACGAAATCGTTCTCGCCTTTACCTTTTACGGAAACAATCAATCCTTCTTCGCCTTTTACCGGGTTATTGTAACAGCATACCTGATTTATGAAGGCTCCTTGAATATCGCATTGGAACCAGCCATTGATGTCCTGCACCCGGTTATACAGAAGCCCTAAAAGCCTTCCGTCGCCAGTAGTACCCCACCAGATTGGGTCAGGGTCTTTCTGAATCGAATGAGAAGTAATCCCATAATCAAACAAATCGGATGCCATAATCGTCACATCTTCCGATGTGTAGCCATCAATCTGGAAAGAGTAGATTGACTGGATAACACCCTTTTTGTCTCTAGGAATGAAAAACAGGCTCTCCGTCATCAGTTCCCCTTGCGCCACAGAAGAACCCCATCTGGATTGCTCTTTAATAATGGGTACAGGATTGCTTGAGTCGCTGTCGTTCAGCACCCATTCGCCAATGTCTGTTCCTACTATCAAATCCTTAGAGGAAGACAACCATTGAATCTTTTGGCTCTGGTTGGCACCTATCGTCAAATCCCAGCCGGAATCTGCCATGTCGTCCACAGAGAACTCATTATACCTGTCAACACGGGAAGCCCATATTGTTTGGGGTTGGGCCTTGGTTGAAGCCAATATCAGCCGCCCATTACGCAACGCTATGCAGGAGGGATAGCCTTTTTCTACAGAGAAGGCACACTTGACTAAATCGTTAAACTTGGCCGAATAGTATTTGGTGTTACTGATATCGGTTTGAGTCAGCTGGTAGTTGCCACGCCCAAACAAGGAACTAAATGTTTTGAATATGCCATCCAGCACAGGGGCATACATCATTGGCATAATGGTCAGGTTTTGGAATACCGTCGCATCTGTCGTTGTTGAAGTAAGCCTCTTTTGATTAGGCCACACGGCAAAGGGAATGTCTGTCTGATAAACACCACCTCCATTATCAACCTCAATGGACTGGCCAGCATCACCAGTATCGGTGGACACGGTTCCGTTCTCACCAATATAAACAAGCCCAACAAATACGCCCGGAGTGTTGCTTCCCGACATGCTAAGCTTCCTCGGCTGTGAGAAATAGCCATTGCCGATTCGGAAGACTGTGTAGCCGCCGCCAGAAGGATAGCCTGAAAAGACCTTGCTATTCTCCAAATAACTCACGAGAACACCTTTGTTTGTCGCCACTTCTGCGACTGTGCTAAGAGTCCAGTCGCCTCGAACGTAGCGGCATACGATGTTTGCCATCCTAAAGAAGTTAATGGAAATGCCGACGTTGGAGCCAGTAGAGAAATTGTATATGTTCCCATTCAATGCGCCGTCCGTTTTGTTCATCAGGCAGGAGCCGATAACAATATCCCCCGGAGTATATTCTTTTAACCACTCGGCAATTCGAGTCCCGTCGTTGCCTGTTAATTGCGAGACGGAACCATCAGAAAGGAAATACCTGTCCCCAAAAACAGCGTTGATAGTGTTTAAAGAGACGCTGGTGTCCTCATAGACGTAATAGGGAATATCCGGGTATGTCTCATGGTTCCTACAAAACATGGGACTATCAGGATTAGTTCCTTGGCTTTTATCCCTTATATAGTAGTCGTCGCTCTTGGGATAAGTCAGGAAGTCCATTGTTGTCAGCTTGAAGCCGATAACAGCTTCTTCCTGATAAATCTTTTCGTTGCCCTGATATATCTGTTTAATCGGGAAAACGGCATTGTTGTAATGCTCAATTTTATAATCGTTCCCAGCGAACACTTTCGACGTGTCGCCAAACATTTGAGCCATTATCAATGAACTCCTGTGGTCATTGTTGTTGAAGCTTTGGGTTGGAACGTCTCCCTGACCATAATTCACCTTAATACCAATGCCACTATATCCGGTTCCAGCACTAAACGACTCCTTGAACGAAACATAGCTTTGGGCGGCGTTTAATCCTCCCGGAGTCCCACCAACGCAAAAACTGGTGACGGCCCCAAGAGAGCTGTCAATCTCTACCTCGGATGATGAGTAGGCATAAAGACCTATCGTGCCGTAAGCATTGTTGCAACCAATGCTGGCATACAGCTTGCCTCCCCGCCATGTCAGGAAACAATAACAGTTGATAGGAATATTTTGATTGAAGTCGGAGAAAGCAACAACCTGTCCAGAGCCAATCTCTATATCCTCCAAGGGATGTTCCACGCCGGATGAGTCAGTAATGGCCCACTTCATGTTGTTTCCACTACCGCTAAAACCAAAGCTGATAGATTTGTTGTCCTTGAAGTTTAAGGTAAGGAAAGGATTCGTTTTAGCATTGAGCTTATCAACACCATACAGGCCAAAGCAAAGAGAGTTTTTTGTGGAAATGTTTAAGTGCGAAGACGTGTCAAACTCCACCACGTACTGGTCGTCAGCCATAGAAATATCAGGCATTTTCGCCTGTGTGGCTGTCCTTGTTAATTCCAGCGGGAAGAAGTCTGGATGCACTATCCACATTTTGTCGTTTTGGGAGACATACTTGATTTTCTCCAAGTCCGTGTCCCAAAAACGCCCATGCCTCTCATTGCCAACATCAGCCGTCCATCCGTTGAGGCCAGCCTGAAAAACAGAATCTATCTCAAGATTTACCTCCCATTTCCTCGTCTCGTCTCCAAAATACCCGCATTGGTAAATGGTTGCGAAGGGAGTGCAACCACCGCTCTCATACTTGTTATCAGAGTGGACGCAAACAATGTATTCCTCGTTGTTGGTGCAAGGAAATTTCAATATCCGAAAAGGATTCTTGAATGCGTCAATCACACCAAAACCCGGTCGCCTTTTTAACATACCAAACTGCCGAGGAATAAAGTTCCTCATCAATGAACAACTCGTCTGGTATTTCTGCATGTCAACTCGTGGGGTGAAGTTCTCGGAAACCTGCCCCCCGTTGAAGTTGAGTTGCATTTGAAATTGCCGGGAATTTGTAGCCATATAGCTGAATGAATTTTAGGTTAGTCTGGGATGTAAGTGGGAGAACCGTGATATGGGGCGGTCGTCCCGAACGGATAGCGGCCCCAAGTGGACTGGCTCATAAGCTTGTTGCGGTAGTTGAACCTGCCTCCCGTGTTGTTGATGAAGTCGTTGTCCCGCATCCTGTGCAACTCCCTCTGGTACATGTCCGCTATCATGTTGTAGAGTTCAATGTTGTTCGTGATGCGTACACACGTAAGATAGGCCCACCTGATTCCTATGAGCGGTTTTAGCTGGTCAGGTATGCCTTGAAGCGTTGTCCCGTCTGTGGGGGCGGCAATGTAAACCAGCCTCAACTGGTCAACGTTTGCCAAGATGAACTCTCCCTCTATCTGCACAAACTGCGCCTGAATATTCCAAGGCTCTCCATTCACGGATATGATTGTCACCAAGTCGTCAGGCTTCGGGAAAGCATTGTGATAACCAAAGGCCGCCACCTCTGTGGGTGACGGCTCAATGATTACCCTTTTCCGGGCGAAGTTCCATTCGCCATCAATCATGACATCTTGAATAGCGAATGGAAGATATGCCTCTAATGCCTGACCTTCTACTGACTTTTTCCCCGTTTCCGGGTAGCTTTGGATTTTGTATTGGCCTAACAACCCCAAGGCATAATTAGCAATATCTAGGTCAGTCATTGTTTTTTCAGATTAGGGGATAACTAAGTCCATAACGATTACAAACTGCTTGTTGGCCGCAATCGCCGCAGAGTTGGTAATAGTCAGAACGAAATCATATTTCTCCTTGAGAAGAGCATATGTTGCCGCAGTTCCGTTGATAAGTACATTATTATCCACCAAGAACTGGGCAGGGTCCCAGAGAACCTTGCTTCCAAAACTGGTGGTGGAAGTAAACCGAACGATTTCACCTGCGGTTGTGGTTACAGTAAGTGCCGGAAGAGAAGGCCCATCATTATTAACCTTGTCCCCACGCTTATCGTGGACTTCTAGGCCCAAGGTGAGATTTCCTGCACCAATCCCGTCATGCGTACACGCAATCGAGGAGACATCAATCACAACTCCCGGAGGAAGAGGGATGTCCATAATGGTGGAGGAAGCGGCGGTTGCCGAAGTCCCAGCCTTGTAAACGATAGTCTTTTTCAGCACCTGCCCACGCTGTAGCTGTGCGCTCAAATAGGGCGGCATTCCAGCTTCCACTTGGGTTTTAGCCAAAGAATTTACAATAGCCATATATTATACTCCTTCCTTTGTTTGATTAGAAATTACCGCTTGAACCAGAAACATCAATCTTAAGCACGCCCTTGTCTTCGATTCGGGTCGCACCCATTGCGATTTCAGAGTACGTCTGCCATACATACTGGTTGGTCGGAAGTTCCTCAATCCTGACGAACAGCTCTTCCAGCACGCCAAACGCAACAGAGTTCATCGTGAAGGCAATGAGGGTTCGCACATTCGCCGTGGATGCACCAGCGGTCGGGTTGGCCGCAGTACCAAGCGGACGGGAACCGAACGGAAGCATGTCCGCAGTCAGCGCAATGAAACGCACGCCAAGCACGTTGTCAATGTAGCCGCTGGCAATCGGACGCTGGTCGGAGTAAAGGATGTTCGTGAATTCCTTGATGCCGTAGAGAGCCGCAAGCTCTTCATGGGTACAAAGGATTACCATTTCAGGGCCACCCAAATCCTGACGTTCCACGTCCTGCCCCAACACGTTACGCATGCCAAAGATAGTCTTGGCTCGTACAATCTTGTCAAAGGTCAGGCCGGATGCCGTATAGGTTCCGCTCTGCACGTAGCCAACAGGAATCGTGTTGGCCGCTTCGTTGAAGGCAACGGGGATGTCGCCATTCTCGCCAGTCCACGCAGTACCAATAAGGCCCTCAACAGCCACCAAGTCACGGCGACGTTGCATTTCCATGCGCTCTGCGTCCACAATGCGGGGAAGCGGAGAGTCAATGGTCCCTGCCTGTTGCATTTCCGTGCGGGAAATCTCATGAGTGGACTTGAAGATTTTGGTCTTGAGCCACCGCTGTCTGAATTCGGCCTGTTGCGGGTTGGTCGCACCATACAGGTCGGTGATTTGAGTGGAGCTTACAGGGTCAATGATTTGGAACCTGCGCTGCCGGGAATTCATGCCGTAAACCCTCATGAAACGCTCCGTTCTAGAGCGCATCTGCTGAACAGCCGCATAAATCATGGGCGTGTACTCGTTTACAGCAAGAGTCTGGAAGTTTCCGTAATTTGCCATAATTTAGTTATACTTTTAATTCTTACCGTCAAAATAGGTTCGACAGGTGTCCTTAAAGTAGGGCTGTTTAATGAGGAAGACGGCTGTCCTCTTATACTATGAATGTTAAAGCAAGTGTCCAAACGGGTTGCCTTTAAGAAAACAAATGCACAAACTTTATGAAAAAGCAAACAAAAACAGAGGGGGTACGCTATGCACAAACGTACCCCCTCCTCATTTATCCCTATGTTATTGCCTTTTCGCTCCTATTGAATCATGCAATCACACTACTGTTTCACAACAGCAAGCGCAGTATGCAACACACGACGAGAGATTGCAATAAAAAAATGCCCGTTGGAGGAAAGAACACAACATAAGAACCTCCAACGGGCATTAGCATTTTGTTTTTGGTGTGAGACAAAATACGGAGAAAAAAACTCACACCATCACAGGGACTATTAAACCCTTACGGCATGGCGTATGCAAGCATAACTTGCTTCACCATTTGATATTTTTGTTCGCAAGGAGCCTGTGGTACAGCTCTCGTGCGTCATGAGGCATTTGGTTTACCGAGCCATACTTGTTAATCAACCCCATAATTTGCTCCTTAGCGTCAGCCGCAGAAGCCTTCATGAAGCCGGGGACGGGCATCGTTCCGTCCTGCATACTGGAAACCTTGTCAAACAACGCAGAAAGGATGAAGGGATTGTTAAGAGCGCCCGCCATGTCAGGGGACTCAATGTCAATCCCGGCCCTCACAAGCCCATCCTTGAGCAAGTTGAAGTTGCGCTCATACAAGCCTCCCCACTCCGCTTGGAAGTATTTCTTAGCCTCTTTTGCCTGTTCTTCGATTCGCTTGGCATTAGCCTCATTCAGCTTGGCCGCATACCGTTCCTGAAAACGAAGCAACTCCTGCATCGTGTCGGCAGGGATGTTATGCTCATGGGCAAACTGGGCAAACTCTTTAAACGACTCTGCGTCCACCGTCTCTTTGTATTCGTCAGGGACTTGGTAGTCTTCCGCTTTTTCAGGAACACCCAAATGCTCACGCCATGCTTTCTTCTGCTCGTCAGTAGCATCGGCTCCGGGGCGTGTAACCTGTTCCGACTTTTTACCAATAAGCTTGTTGGCATTAACAAAGCCTTTGATTAAGTCATTGATATTGTTGTACTTATTTGACAAGCTCTCGCCTCCCTCAAAAGAAGAGGCCCACCCTTCCTTAAACGTGCCGTCTTTATTTACAATGCTGTCAACAGTAAATGTCTCGGCAGGTTTTGGGTTTAAGGCAGGGTCGCTCAATGACATGGTTCCCGGCATCTTAGTTTCCTGTGTAGCCGGAGGTTGCGCCTGTTGCGTGGCGGGCTGGGTGGTTTTAGTTTCGCTCATATAATGCTTCGATTACTTCAATTAGTGCGTTTATTCCTTCAATATAGAAGAGTTTGTTCTCGTTGAATCCTGCCTTCAATGCGCCTGGAAGCTTGTACCTGCTTCCGCTGGCAATCGCCTTGAGGACGAACAGGATGTATTTGTCCGGGTCGGAATCCAATACTTCCTTGGCTTTGTCATACACCTCCTTGGGAATCCTTACCGTGTCCCCAAGAAGGCTGGTGATTTCTACTTCGTCCGTGTTTTTGTCTGTTTCCATGATTAAATCAGATTCATGTCTTTGCTGGCCGCTCCAAGATTCTTCTGCACTTCCGAGAATGTCTTAGCATTAGCCATCTGGTTTGCCTCGTATTGAGCCTCTTGGCGGTCTCTCCTCATCTGTTTCACCTTCGTCTCCGTCCTAGAATACTTGGGCGACAGGCCAATATCAAGCAGGCTCCTGCGGAAAATATAGTCAGAATCCAAAGAGTCCAGAACGGTCGGGTCGATTTGTGAAATAGGAATGACTACCGTTTGCAGGAACTCCGTAAACAAGGTCGGCTGATGCCTGTCCAAAAGAATCTGGAACGGCGTGCAGAACTGGATATGGTAATCTCTCAAAGGACGGACATAACCATGTTGCACCAGCGTGTTGTAGCAAAAGTCCACCAAGGGTTGCAGGAATTGTTCAATCAACCTCGTATAAGCCGTAGAGCTGATACGTGCCGAATAAGACTCAATCATCTGCGCTACTGTGGCCTTCATGTATTGCGGGTCCTTCACCTGCAACAGCGGCATAAACAAATTAACGTCACATGCCTCATTGATGACACGCTCGAACCGCTCAATTTGCCATTGACAGTCAGAGGTTTGTGAAGCCTGTTGGAACAGGGGCGACGGCCTTGCCTGAATGTTCAGCGGGTTAAAGGTTGTTACCTCCCCAGCACCATAGCCAATGTTCCCTTGGAAGCCTTCGGGTACAAGCATCGGCGGGAAAATCTTCTGCTGGGCCGCCTCTGCCAACGCTTTCAGGCAATTCACCAGCTCAATCTGGTCTGCCAAGGAAACCTTCCCAAACCCATACCCATACGGGCTGTTGGGCAAGTCAAAACAGTTGCAACAAATGACAGGACAGTTCTTGAAGAATTGCTCAAGCAATACGTCGCCTGTTGCGTCGTACACGGAACGAAGCACCCACTCCTTGCCGTCTGCACGAGCAATAAGCCCTTCGTCCCCGGTGCGCTCCACTCGCTCCAACAAATGGAACACAAGGTAGTTGTCCGGGCTGTTGGAGTTGGCCATGTATTTATCCTTTACCGTTTGAGGCAAATTCTTTTCCGGGAACGTGGCTACAATGTCTTGGTTTCGCATCCAGTCGTCCCAACAGAACATATTCATCCGGCCAAATTTGTCTTTGTCCACCATGAATGTCCCAACGGGAATTGAATAAAAGCTAAAGCCTCGCTTCCTTGTGTCCCACTCTGCCCAAAAAGCGCCAATGCCATAAGCCGCCCTGTCCCAGAAGAAAAGCTCGCTTGCCGTGTGCAGGTTGCTGTTCCTCATGAACATGGACACAACCCTAGCAGTCTCGGCATACTCGTCGTCAATGGTGCTTGTCACCTGCTCCCTGTCTGCCGCTTTCGCCAAGGGCGTAAAGGTGAACCACTCACTAGCCTTGGGCATTACAAGCTCATGCTGGCCTGTTGCGTTCAACCTCAACGCACGCTCAAGCGTCGTGTCAATATATCCCTCATTATTAGGTGTGGATTCCTGTACAGCTCCATTCAGGTTAAACCGCCTGTCTGGCTCTACAAACTCCGCAACTCGTTGCCAGTTAGACACATATCTCTGTCTGTACGAATAGAGTTGCTCCCTCTTCTGCTTTGGACTCTGGTTGTTGTACAACATATTACTGGCCTAAAAAGCTTTTACCAATGCCGCCTGTTCCCATCCCTCTGGATGCAACAAACGTATTTGAGAAAGAACTCCTGCGCCTGTTTGCCTCCGACTGGCTCCTTACTGCCTCCTGTTGCGTCTCATACGTCTCTGCAGGTTTGGGGGCCTCCGGTGCCTTGATTGACTTGCCTTTACCCTTGCTGGCAACACTATCAGCCGCACCACCCAAGGCCGCACCAATCGTAGTCCCCACGCCGGGCGCAATGATTGTTCCTACTACTGCTCCTACTGCACTTCCTACTCCTGACATTTTTTACTCCTTAGTTTAAGTTTTATGTATAAGTCCAACTCCTTACGTGAGTAAACATACAACTTTCCTCTCCTATGTCCACTACCAAATTGAAGGTGGGCACTTGCCTTTAAGTGCTTTAAAAAGCCAACATAGTCTCCAATACCCAAAAAAAAGAAAAAGCCATTGGCCTCCTCATAGTCCACTGCGCTATCGGAAATATGCCTTGTCCGAAGAAACTCTGACTCCATGCCCCACACACGAACCTCCTCCGGGTCGATGCGGTAGTAGTGTCCCAACACAAGCCCGCCTCCGGTATAGAGGCGCACGCCTCCCTCGTGAAGCTTCCATGCCTCACTCAATCCCATCCCTGCGTCCCTCCTTAACACCCTGTCAGATTCGGAAAGTACGCTCAAACCGTCCTCGCCAGTTATGTCCAATGTTTCGCTCACGATGATATTTCCCAAATGTACATGTTATTCCTGCCTTATAGTCTTGGGTTGTTGGACCTTGCACAAGCAAATTGTTCATTTTCGCCTCCGCTACATACCTCAACGGGTCTGCCCAATGGGACGCATTGTCATGCACAATCTCATTCTTGAATATGCCTCCCTCGCTTACCTCCGGCTTGCACCTGTAGCTTAACCAGTAGCTATACGCCCTGCCTGTCCCCTCCACGTCAAACCGGAACAGGTCAAACATCCCCAAAAGGTAATTGATGCCTATCCATTTGTCTTTCGATTTCGGCAACAACTGTATGCCCGGCAACCCTGCCTCCTGCCACATCTGCGCCTGTGTCATCCCCGTGTCCGTCATGTACCCGCCGTCATGCGGAAGGAAGTTTGCCTGTAATGTCGGATATTTGCTTTTGAGCCTTGTTACACGCTCTGCCACACGCTCGCTTGCATGCAACCCGCTGTCCAACTCCAATACGTTGATGAAGGGGCCGTCCAGCTGGAATACAAGGTTAATCGTGTTCAGCGGCGCTCCCAAGTCCCATGTGCAATAGCATGGCTTTGTTGCGTCATAGGCCAACTTCCGAAAAGCGCCCTCCTGTACTGCCTTGTCCAACACCGCCTCCAATATGGCTCCCTCCATCGGAACCTCAAAAGCCTCTTCCAAGGTCGAAGGGTACTCCTCATTCATCGACACCCCGTGTTGCCTCTTGGCCTGTTGCCACCAACGCTTTTGCTCCTCGGTTACAACAATCCCGCTCTTGCTCCTAAGCGTCTCAAAATAACTCTCTGTGGCCGCATTTATCGCCTCTCCCCCCTTCGATTTGTTGTTCTCGTCACTCCACCACGGCAAAAATACCACATGGAAATCTTTATCCCCACGCTCATCCTCCGGCACGCTCAACGCATTCATCACGTTTTCGTAGAATACCCCTCGCTTCCCGCCTCGTACCGTCGTCTCCACGAATATAAAGCCGTCCTTGGCCGCAGGGAATGTGCCGTTTACTATTTCTGCCGCTCGCTTCGGTTCGCTCGTCGCTATGGTACCAAGCTCTGATATGTGGGCAAAACCAAGTCCACTACCTCGGAAATATTTACCGCCAACTATCTCGCTGGCCCTCCTCCCTGTCATCTTCACTATGATGCGGGACTGGAAATAGCTTATCTCAAACAACCCCGGCAATTTCCGCTTCAAACTGTCCAAGGCTACCTTCACAATGTCCGTCAGCTTTTCCTTTGCGTCTCCCAGCGTCCTGTCCACCAACGCCAGTTTCCACCCCTCCTCAAAAGCCGCCATGTCTGCCATCATCACTCCTATCGCCGTAGAACACCCCTGACGCCTGCTCTTTGGTATCAAAAAACGACGCTTCCCCTCACAGTAACACGCCCGGTGCAACTCCTCCTGAAACTTCCTCGGCTTGTATGGTATGATGTTCCCGTCCGTGAGTTTTATCTCATACAAATGCGATATCCTCCACATCGGGTCTTTCAACAACTTGGCTATCTCGCTTACTTCCATGACTAACGGTTAAACTTTAGCAACGCTTCCGCTTCGCTATATATCGGTTCCTCTACTGCATCCTCAACTAGCCTGCACCTCACAACGTCCCATACCTCCGTGTTATACTTCCTCCTAGGCAACGGCAGGTCAAACACTTTCGCCTCCGATAACAGGCTCGACGCTTCCTTCTGCACCCCTCCTGCCATCATCCCTCGGTAGTACATGTAAGCGTATTCAGGCTTCCGCTTCCACCTTTGCCCACTCCTGTCCTTCTTCCCCTCCCTTACCAAAAACTTGTTCTTGCTCCTCAATACCCACACAAATCCCTCTGCCTTCTCGTCAACACCTCCCACTTCGGGGGCCATTACGATGCTGTCAACAAACTCTCCTACTGCCTCTTTGTCCATTGCCTCATCACTTTCCTCTCGCATAGGCGTCCACTCCTTTCGCTATTGCTTCCGCTATTTCCTTTGGCCGCCTCCTCATTACCTCTGCGTCCTCCGGGTTGCTTATAAAACCACACTCACACAATACAAACGGCATCTTCGTCTTCCTCAATATCGCAAGGTTCGCTCGCCCCTGCACTTTGTTTGCCCTACCCGGCAACAATACACACAGCTCACCTGCTATCGCACTCGCCAGCCGGGCACCTTTTACGCTACTCGGATAAAAGCATACATGCGCCCCATGAGGCTCCGGATTCAATACCTCCTTGCCTCCTACAATTTTACTGGCGCTGTCACAATGCAACGATACTCCTGCCTCGTACCCAGACGCATTCGCCGCCTTTATCGTTTCGTTCAAGTCTGCCGCATTGCTCATCCTAGGAAAGTCCAACACCTGCACCTCATGTCCAAGTTTTCCCAACTCTTCCACCAGATAGCCCGCTACTACGCATGATACCTCATGCTCTTCCAATCCATTCCCTTCCGCTCCCGTCTTCCGGGCATGCCCTATATCTACGATTATTTTCATACTTTCCCTTTGCTGGGCATAGGCCGTCCGGGACGTAGCGGTTCGCGCACTACGCCTCCTCGCCTCCACCCAACTTCTATCGTTTGTTTGTTATTTGAGGATGCCACTTGCACCGGACGTTTAAAAAAACTTTACTCTTCCCCTTGCGCCGCCGCCCACAGGTCTTCCAATACCTCCACTGGCAACACCCACTCCTGATATCGCCCCTCCACGTCATGCTCGCTGTCCTCACCTCGCCACCTTGCCATTGCCTCCTTGCTCGGAAACAAATGCAGTTCCAACCCTCCTTCCTTCTTCTCTTTTACCATTATTCCTACTTCTTTTTCTTTCATAGCTTTTACCTTTCCACTCCTTTTCTCTTCGTCCTCCTTACTACTGCGTCTCCTATTTTCTCTACCCCTCCTACCATCAACACCCTCCTCCTCTTTATCTCTTCCGTCTTCTTTTTAAATCCTTCCAGTTTTACCTGCGCCTTTCGCTTTAATGCCAACTCCTTGCATATTGCCTTCGCCTGTTCCCGGTTCGCCTTCTCCTGCATCTCCCTCGCTTTCCTCTCCAACGCACTCTTGCTCCCTATCACCGCACACCCAGACACCTTCATGTTCCACTTCGCTCCCTCACATTGCGCCCATGTCAGATGCTTCCCTTCCCACTCCTCATAAAACAACTCCCTCCGCTCTTTCGCTACCTCATCATCTGTCGTCCCAAGGCTTATCTTCCTCCTCACACTCCTCGCCTTTGTACTCTTAAACAATAAACCCAAATAGTATTTCCCACTAGCACTCCGGTACAAATGATGCTTCTCCCCCCATTTCTCCACATCTCCCTCCCTCACACTCAAATACCACCTCTCATCATCTACTAAAAAATCACTCACCTTCTGCGGCCTCGCCTTGTGCAACATCCTTGGATAAAATACATGCTTCCCCCACGGCATCACTCCCATCTCTGCCCTCATCTTCACCATCTCCTTCACCCCTGCCAGAAAGCCTCGCTCCGCCTCCGCACACCTCACTCTTATCTCGCCTTCGCTGTTCTTTCTCATTCCGCCTTTACTTTATTTCATCCTTATACCCTCTGTCAACCCTCATCCGTATCATTCTTCTCTCCGTCTCCCTTACTCCCTCCTAACAGCTCTACCAACTCTTCCCCTACCATCTCTTCCTCCTTCTCCTTCACCTTGTCCCACCCCTTCAACCTCATGTACAACCCCACCGCACTCATCTTCTCCTTCCCACTCATCCCTAGCTCCCGCCCTCTTATCACCCTGCTTAAAAACTCACACAGCTCTCCCTTCTTCAACTCTCCCTCTTCCTCCTTTTTCCCCTCTCCTCCTTCCCTCCTCACTCCTCCTTTGCTCACCCTCGCCCATACCTCCGGCCCTCCCATCCGCTTGAATATCGCCTGACTCATCCCTCGCCTCGCCAACCCCTCTCCCAACCCCCTTATCACTCCACTCCTAAGCTCCTCTCTCAACTCCTTACACAACTCTTCCATCTGCTCTTTTCCCGTCATCTCTCTCTTCTTCTCCTTTCTCCTTCTTTCTTTCTTATTTATTCTTTCTTTCTTCCTCTTCCCTCTTCTTCTCTCCAATCAACTCCCTTTTTCTCCTTATACATACTATTTTTTCCTTTTAGCTTTTTTTACTCCTTTTTTCTTTTTCTCTAACAAACTTCGTTTTCTCTCTATAGGCCGTTTTACTTTTTTCCTATCTCTTTTTCTTATTTTTTCCCTATTACACAGCGTGATACCTTCTTTGTCCAGCGCAAAACACCCGCGACTTTTTCCCCGGCGCCCCCTGTATGGCATGTCAACACACCAAGCACCTAGGGGTAGTTGCGCCCTCTCACGGCCGCCGTCCTTGCCTTGTGCTGGTCTGCGTGCGTGCGGCGAAACATGCGAGAAACTAGGCAAAACTGCAATAATTATTCTAATTCTTACGGTTGTGCCGAAAAACGGCTTGCGAGGTTGGCTTGTACGGGCCTTTTGAGAGGTGAGCCGATACACATATCATCCGGGAAAAGCGGCGCGTGCTAGGTGGCTTGTAGTGCGTTATCCAGGGTTGACCTCTATGGCCTCCGACTTTGCATTATGTGTGTTATGCGAAGTATGATAGAGTATCAATGAGTTATGAAGATTACGCACAAGGAGCGCACGCTCCACTAAAAAAAACTGTTGCGTTTTACCGATAACGGTGCAAAAATCGCCCTTGTCAAGCGGATCACTAACCGCAACTTGGTACTTGAGGCTAGCCGCCCTTGCCCGCTTTTTGGAGGCAAGCTTGACAACGCGGCAATCGGATATGCACAAAATTGAAAATTTGTCAACAATTCGCAGATAGGTTTTCCGTCCTAGCTAAGCGCACCCTTTATCAACGACTTACGCCAAAATGTCAGGAAATGGCCTTTTTTCCGAAAAATCCAATGATGAACTCATCTGATCGCCAGGAGGGAGGAGGATTTAGGAGGAGGGAGGGCAAGCTGGTTAGTCCCGTTCGACGTGATTAGCCGTTACACCTACAAAGCAACCGCCACGGGAAAGAGGGAGAAGAAACAGGGAGGAAGTCGGAGCCTAACCCCCCCTCCTAAAGGTTCCCCCCCCGGCGAGGGAAAGTAATGACATGAGGAAGGAAAGAAAAAGGTTGACAAAAAGGTATGAAGGAAGAGAGGTGGGAAGCAGGAGAAAAAAAGAAGTTGGTGAGAGAAAAAAACAATAAAAAGCTATTGACAAATGAGAGAAAAAAGATATGATAAAGACATGAAAGGAACACAAGGGAAAGAGGAAGAAAGTTATCCCTACTTTGATATATTTCCGCTAGAGAGAGAAATAGTTAAGAAGTACAATCAAGATGATAGATATGCATACAAGGCACATATTAGATTGACGGAAGACGGGAAATATAGGGAAAACGTTAATATGTTAGATCTATATTTTTTAAGAGATTTGGCAAAAGAGGAAGAAAATAAGGAAGAAGCGGAAAAGATGTTGAAGGAGGTATTTGCAGGGAGGGGCCTAAAATTGGAACGAGTGTGTGCAAATAACTACAAAACGACTTTTTCTATTAAAGGAAAACTTATTATTTAACAAAACAAAAAAACAATGAGATACAATAAAGAGAAAACAAGGCAAGCGTTGATTTATGAGTGTTCGAGAAGCACCTCAAATAGTGAGATAAAAAAGTATGCCCTCGAAATGGTGGAAGACCTTGATGACGGAGAATATTTTAGAAATCCCACATTGAAAAACGTAAGGAAACGCATGCTAGGAAATTTGAGCGATTACGCACAAACAGGATGCAGTGAAGAAATGGCAAAAATGCTAGAAAAGGCAACTTGTTATTTTTACTGTTTCGCAGTTTTTGATGAATAGGAGCTATGAAGGGATAAAAAACATGGAAGCGAAATATCGTGTTATTGTGTTAGGATGTTTGAAAAAACTAAACACGGAAAAAGAAGTTGTTGAAGAGTATGTGAATTATCTATCAACAATTGTAGCTAAAAGGCAAGTAATGTCGTTTAGCGTGCTCTATGAGGACGGAGGAAATAGAGGGGCGATTGTGGCTACTGGAAGGCAAATTTCAGTAATTGCAGGAAGGGAAGATATGACTTCGCTTGCCAACAAGATGAGAACTACGGAGGTAAAAAAATGAAGGCACCTTTTATTTTTATGAATACAGATTCGGAGTATTTTTACATATTCCCGGACGTGTTTTTTTCAAAAAGTGGTGGAGCTTTTATTGTAAATAGAAAAAACAAAAAATGGACATTCTACTTACGCAACTACTTTTTAAAGAACTATAAAACTTTTTATTTAATGGATTATGGATTTTCCCCGTGCGAAGGTTTTAGCAACAAAAATATAAGCGGAGAAAGATTTAAAATAAGAACTATTAGAGAACAGGAAGAAATAGGAATTTTTTACCCACAAAAAGGGAGAGCGTGCTCAACTCGTCTTCTCCTTGATCGATTAACTCCTAGTGAACTTTTTTATTATATCAATTATAACATGCAATGAAAACGGAATATACAGTCGAGATTTGGAACCACATCAAAAATGATGAGTTTTGCCTCATTGCCACACTGAAAAACAAAAAAACATTTTTTGTGGGAATTTTTAAAAAAAGTAAAAAAAAAGATATTTTGAAAGAAATTTTTAATATATTCACTTTTCCTGAATTCAGACATATTGAAGACTTAAAAAGAATAAAAACCCCAGTGAGTGATATTTTTTCGTATAGAAATAGATATGCGGAATCGGTACGATATTCACACACTTACCACAAATCCGAAATTTATATTTTTTCAAAATGAGAAAAATAATTGATACATACGGTTGTTTAAGTTGTTTTTTGCGCCAAAAAACAAAAATAAATATAAAAAGAAAACTAGGAGAAACAAAGGAAGATGAAATTATTTATGAGCTTAAAAAGCCAATGTGTGGTTTTTTTGAAAGAGAAATGCTTAAATGCATGCTAATTGATGCTGGATTTGAAGAGTTTTCCTATATTTGCCGCATGAAGAAAAAAGCTTTTAGAGTTGATAAAGAGGAAAAAACAATATTGCCGATTATTGGAATATCATTCCAATCTAAAGTCATTTTACCGCAAGAAGTACTTATCAATTATTCTTCTTTTTAAGAAATGAAAGTTTATCAATTTGAGTTCGAAAACCCGCATGAAGAAAGGCGGGTGTTCCCTGTCTCCTATCTAAATTTCAATCACGGTCTTAGGTGCTTTTTTTCTGCGATAAAGGATGATTGGAGGCTAGGATCCATTATAGAAGTTTTTATCGCAAATAGGCACCCTAGGAAATTGGTTTTCAGACTAGAAAGCCGTCCGGAAGGCGATTTGATTAGCGATTTCCGGAAATGCCCACTAAAGGAAAATAAAGAATATAGGTTTAACTTTAAAACGTTAGAACTAAATGAAAAAAGAAATCGATCTTTTTATAAGTAAACTTGCGAAAGTAATAAAAGGTAAAAACTATTTATACTGCGTTTGTAAAAAGGGCTATTCTTTTGGATTCATTGAAGCCGCAATGCGGCTTCAATGCAAAAAACAAGATTCTTTAATTTTTGTTAGGAATGGGAATCGATTTACTTTTCGTGATGAGTTTGAAGGATTGAAATTTAAAGGGTTGTTAATTTACGGATCATTAGCAAAACTAATAAAAAACGAACTCGAAATTTACACCTTCCCAGAATTAAAGAAAGAAGTTTATCTTAAAGATGACGCTTTCGCATTAAGTCTTGATTGTGTTGATAACAAAATAAAATTTAGTTTGTTAAAAAACAACATGGGACTTGATTTAAAAATTTTCCTAGAAACAGGAGAAGAAAAAGAAAAACAAAAAAATGAATACAATGTATATAATCAAACTATACTTGACTTGTAGAAGCAGAACGCCTTTAGTATCTACAATGTTAGAATGTGAAAACAACGAAAAGATGATTGAATTTTTAAAAAAATCAATCAGTATTAAATATTTTCTAGTTCTAGAAAATACTAAAACAGGCGAAATCATAAAAAAATATATAACACCTAACACAATAAAAGGGAACACAATCGGCTATCTACCTATCATGCGTAAAACTGGCGGCGGATCTAATGCCGGATTCCTATTTGTGGGTGTGAAGCCTGTAAACTGGTACGACTACAAAACAAAGCAAGTTTTAGGGCATTTCCCGGAATATGGAAGAACAAGTTTAAGATCTGAATATCCGCACACACGTTGCTTTACATCAAATAAAGAATTAGCACTAAAGTATTATAAACATTGTGCAATAAATCTTAACAAAAAAGGAATACTCGTGAATTTATCACAAGAACTTTTTTTAAAACTCCATGATACGAGACAACACGTAGAAGAGTTATGGGAGATCTATTCTGAGATCAACAACAAAAACAGCAATAACCGTATTATTTTTTAAAACAATGAAAGAAAAAGAAAAAAGAGCTTTGGAACTATTATTCGCTTTTGTGAGAAAAGAATATCAAGAAATTCTCGATGAAGAATATTCTGACATATCATACAAAGGCATCGATGCGAAATTCTTAGCAAAAGCTAGAAGAAAAACAACAGCTTTCTTGAAATATATCGGAGAAAGAGAATTTAGGGGGTGTGTTTACGGGAAAAATAACATCAGCCTAATAAAAAATTCTGACATGATCAAACTAAATAAACGGTTGAAAAACAGAATAATTCTAACGCCTGACTCAATTTTATATAAAACATATTCCAAGGAATATGTGAAAGTCCTAAGTTTTTTCGTAGAAAATATTTTATGGGAAAAAATAAATGAGCATAACATCGAATATCTCACAGAATATATCATCCCTGCCTTGAATTCAAACAAAGATGTTTTTGAACATTCAGAAATTCCAAAGGTTTTTGTATCGACGAAGATGAGAAATTATCACTCTTTCCCTAGTGAGTGGTCCATACCTAACAATGATGATCTAAAAGAACCGCTTATCGGATTAGAATTAGAAGCATATGCACAAAGTAAATATATTTTTAATAATACGTCAAATTTCTTCTATATTCAACATGACGGAAGCCTTAGTGATGAGAAAGGCGGCGTAGAAATAACGACAATACCAATGACTTTCGACCAACTCATTGTGGACGAAGGAGGAATTGACATATTAACAAAAGATTTCATGCCTCGCTTTTCTTGTTATTCGCAAAAGGTAAATGAAACAGGCTTTCACATACATATTTCTAAAATTGATTTTAATAAAAAAGTTTGTATTTTGCTAAAAAGGGCATTTTACTGTTTTCCGTATAATTTTATTACAGAACTTTTTGGAAGGACGAATGGCAGTTACTGTATGGCAGATTCGCAAATACAAAGACTAATGGAGTACGGAATTCATCCAAGTGCGGCATCAGAATCTGGGTTGGAAAAAATCTTTCAGCCTTATTGCGATTCAAGGTACACGGAACTAAATTTCACAAACGCCAAAACAGTAGAATTTAGGCGCGGAAAAGGTACTGTTGATGCTGTTGCTATAAAATCCATTTTAGATTTTTGTTATCATATTTATAAATACTCAATTGAAGCACAAAATCTATATAAAAGCGATTTGTTAAGTATTAGACTATTTGTTCAGAATTATTTAATGGAGAACGCCAGAACCGAACGTCTAAAAAAACTTATAAAAAAATATGAAGAATATAAAAAATAAAATTCAAAAAATAATTATCGATACAATTATAATTATTTTTGGACTACTGATCTATTTTAGCCTGATGTTCGCATTAGGACTTTGACGAGCAAAAGAAAGAGCAAATGAAAGAGCAAATGAAAGAGCAAAAGAAAGAGCAAATGAAAGAG